>ERZ773254.1493-NODE-1493-length-10431-cov-4.185717_pt1 | contig 10431 bp, 10 predicted proteins | sample MGYA00580516_ERZ773254 | MGnify/ENA primary metagenome ERZ773254 (study PRJEB29015, sample SAMEA2738158) | human oral metagenome | biome: human oral; feature: human-associated habitat; material: saliva | place: China | collected 2192 ...
CGTACAAGCCATCAGCACCGCCTTGGGAGCCGTCGCAGGAAGCCTGACAGGAGACAGAAACACAGGAGCCTATACGGCACAGATGGGAACGAAGTGGAAGTTACAGCTAATTGATTTTTCTAATAAAGAAGGGGGGATATAATTAATTCAATTATTGGATGGAGGGGTCATTTTATCGCAATGGGGAAACTGTGGAAATCCATCCCTCAGGACTTATGGCAGAATTTGATAGCAGTCCTTCTGCCGGAGTTTCTTTAGCAATTGGTTATACATGGTGGGTAGGGAGAATTTATGGATAAGGATAATCGAAGGCTCATAAGGGTGAAGGAGGTTATATTAAATATATTTATCACGGTAATTCTGGCGTCATTTGGGATTTGGCTAATAGGTGGTATAACTTATAATGTCTTCCAAAAGGAGCAAATCCATCAACGAATTTTAGCGTTAGAAAAAAAGGCATATGATATAGAACCTCTGGAGGCATATGATGTATCTGATTTTCAATTAACAAACCGAAGAGCAATCATAGCAAAATCTATTCGAACCTATATTAAACCCATTACTTCTGATAAGTCGCCCCAAATAGTAAAAGAGGAATTTCTTCAATATTTTATGTCTCATGGATGGAATATAAAGCATGCATGGGAAAACCCTAAACCATACCTGCAAGTGCAAAATGATGACTATATTGTTACGTTAGATTTAGTATCTCAAGAAACTAATACTTGGCGTATGATAATTGCGTATAATAATTTTTTCGAAAGAAATAATTTGTAAAAATGCGAAGTATATGAAAAATAATTGAAAAAAGCATTTCCATTTTTAGTATTTACACAAAACCCAGAATTTTCCATTAGAAAAGCGTTTCTCCTGTGGGGATAAAACCTTGTGGAGAAACGCTTTTGTCGCAAACCACCCGTTTTACGGGTGGTTATGATTTAATCAGAATCCCGGAATCAGAGTCACCTGGAAGTTGTCATTGATGTACTTTCTGGTGGCTTCCGTCTGGAATATTTTTACAAATTTTTGATAGGTGGGGTTGTCTTTATTCTGCTCACGGGCAGCGATGACATTTACATACGGGCTGGTATTGTCTTCCTGGGCGAGAGCCGTCTTCGGATCCAGTCCCGCGGATACAGCGTAGCCGCCGTTGATGATGGAGGCGTCGCAGTCTTCAAGCGCTCTTGGGAGCTGGGGCGCCTCCAGTTCGATGATTTTCAGATTTTTCGGGTTGGAAGCGATATCGGAGACGACCGCTTTGACAGGATTGACGCCTTCTTTTAATTTCAGCAGGCCGTTTTTCTCCAGGAGAAGGAGGGCGCGGCCGCCGTTGGATGGATCGTTCGGAATTGCAATGGATGCGCCGTTGGGGAGATCGGACAGAGTCTTGTGTTTATTTGAGAACAGACGAAGGGGCGCGAGGTAAGTGTTTCCGATGGGAACAAGTTTTGTGCCGTTTTTTTCATTGAATGCTTCAAGGAAGGGGACGTGCTGGTAAGAATTTACGTCGATGTCGCCCTGCGCCAGTGCCTGATTGGGGGTGACATAGTCGGAGAAGGGGACGATGGTCACTTTGAGGCCTTCTTTTTCGGCTTCTTTGGCGACGAATTCCACGACCTGTTCCGAGTAGCCTGGTGTCGTGCCGACTTTGATTTCATTTTTTGTTTTCGCAGGGTCAGCAGACGCGGCGTCTTTTTTATCGCTGCCGCAGCCTGCGAGGAAGCCTGCACATGCCAATGCGGCCAGGGAAATGATGACAGTTTTTTTCAGATTCATAATACATACCTCTCTTTTTTAAAAATAATTTTGTGATAAATTTGGAAACCGGAAATAAGAATGGCGGAAACGGGTAAAAAAAAACTCCATCCCAGCAAAGGGACGAAGACCGTGTTACCACCCAATTTTACCTGCACGTCACCGCACAGGCCTCCATAGGTACGCCGGCTTGCGCCTTGATACCGCATCTCTGTAACGGGAGATCCCGGGCTGCTTTATTATTCGGCAAACCTGACTCGGAGGCCATGTTCAGCAAATTTTCCCGCGCTCCTTTTCACCCGCCGGAGCTCTCTTTGGTAGTTCCATCTGCTTACTCTTCTCTTCACAGTCATTATGTAAGTTGGAACAACTATACCACGCGTCTTTTTGCGTGTCAAGGAAAATTTTAAAAGGAATGGGGGTTGAGGGATCTTTTTATCAGATTTCTTTGCATTTAAGAATGATTTTTATTTTCTGCCGCAAAATAATTGGCACTCTGATTTAATAATTGAATTAGGGGAAGCTATTTTATATAATAGGAAGTAAGTAATAATTAGGGTGTAGGAAAAGAAACAGGTTTTGTATTTTATGAAAAATTTTCAGTTACAGGAAGTGGGGAAGGGAAATCATGACATCAGGGAAAGAAGATTATTTAAAAGCGATTTACATCATCAGCGAAGATCATGAGCTGGTATCCAACAAGGAATTGTCCGACATGCTCCATGTGTCGCCGCCGTCAGTGAGCGAGATGATTATGAAGCTGCAGAAAGAAGGGTATGTGGACTACACCGCTTACAAAGGCAGCAAGATGACGAGGAAGGGAAGGAGGGAAGCAGGCAAGCTTTTCCGTTTTCATGCGTTGTGGGAAGTATTCCTTGTGGAAAAGCTCCATTTTTCCTGGAGCGAAGCTCATGAGCAGGCGGACGGTCTGGAACACCAGACGAGCGACATGCTTGCGGAACGGCTTGATGAGTTTCTCGGACATCCTGAACACTGTCCCCATGGTGACCCTATTCCGAAGGTGGACGGCAGCCGCAAAGGGCTTACTTTCCGTACGCTTTCCGATTTAAAGGAGGGGGATAGTACCACTATCCGCCGTATTGTGGAAGATTACAGCCTGATGGACTATCTTCAGGAGAAAGGCATCCATCCCGATATGCGGGTCACTGTAAAAGAAAAGGAACCTTATGAAGGACCGATTCTTCTTGCTACGGAGGCGGGTGATATTTCTCTCAGCTACAAAGCGGTGGAACAGATTTTTGTTGACGAATAAGATGAATAGAATAATACGGAGAGCCTCATTTAGGGCTCTTTTTAATAGCGGCAGGCAGGTGCTTTATTTCCCTTTATGCATAAATGGCATATGAAACGGGGGAATACATGCAGAAAAAGTACGATGAAAAAGGCTATACAATTAAAGATAAATCGCTTATAATACATTTACACAATTTTGAATGATGTATACGGAAAAAGACAGAAATGTCTGCCGAAGGAGTAACACTATCAGGCGTCCCATGGGACACGAAACCGTGTACGGACAAACCTCTGGAGAGTGTCGTATATGACCGCCGAAGGTGCAGGGGCGCGGGGAAGAGTAGTCCTCCCGTTCTAATCTCTCAGGCAAAAGGACAGGGTCGGTGCAGCAATGGAAACATGCATGCCGGCTCTGTTTTTGTCTTCAGGGCCGGTTTTTATATTGTTCCGTCATGTCCTGGTGTACGGAATTTTGAGGGTGGGAGTGAATGCGAATGCTTGACTTGTTAAACCAAATTGATGCGATTGTCTGGGGCCCGTGGCTCCTTGTTCTTCTGGTAGGGACCGGCGTATATCTGACCATCCGCCTCCGCCTTCTCCAGATGGTCAAGCTGCCAAGGGCCCTTCGGCTGATTTTCTTTGCCAGAAATAAAGGCGACGGCGACATTGACAGTTTCAAGGCACTCTGCACGGCGCTTGCCGCAACGGTAGGCACAGGAAATATCGTAGGCGTTGCCACTGCTATCAAATTGGGCGGCCCCGGCGCGCTTTTCTGGATGTGGGTAGCCGCTTTCTTCGGCATGGCTACCAAGTACGCCGAAGGCTGCCTTGCCGTTAAGTTCCGTTCTATCGATGAAAATGGAAATATCGCAGGCGGACCGATGTATTACATTGAGCAGGGGCTGGGAAAGAAATGGAAACCTCTGGCGCTGGCATTTGCTTTCTTCGGTACGCTCACCGCTACGCTCGGATCCGGTACGACTACGCAGGTCAATGCTATTACGTCTTCTTTACAGGCATCTATGGGTGTTCCTATCCTGCCCTCTGCAGCAGTGATTACCATCCTGGTTGCTATTATTACTTTCGGCGGATTGAAATCCATTTCAAAAACAGCGGAAAAAATAGTTCCTGCCATGGCTGTTCTTTATTTTATTATCACGGTGGCTCTTCTTGTTATATTTTCGGGAGAACTGCCCCATGCGCTGGCTCTCGTTTTTGACGGCGCTTTTGAAGGTACGGCAGCAGCCGGCGGATTTGCCGGTGCGGGCATTATGCTTGCTATGCGAAGCGGTATCGCCCGCGGCCTTTTTTCCAATGAATCCGGCCTGGGTTCCGCGCCAATCGTGGCAGCAGCGGCAAAAACGAAATGGCCGGCTGAACAGGGTCTTATTTCCATGACAGGCACCTTTATCGACACTATTATTATCTGTACGCTGACCGGTCTGACTATCATTGTTTCCGGTGCATGGCTGGGGGATACCAACGGTGCAGCTCTTACACAGGCCGCTTTCAGCCATGGTTATGGTGCTGTCGCGCCGATCCTTCTGACGGTTTCTCTGACACTTTTCGCTTTCACCACCATTCTCGGCTGGAACTATTACGGTGAACGCTGCCTCGTATACCTTGTGGGTGTCAAAGGGATTACTCCTTACCGCTTGTGCTATGTCGCCATTATCGCAGGAAGCGCTTTCATGCAGCTTGAAGAAATCTGGGCGCTTGCGGATATTGTAAACGGTCTCATGGCCATTCCGAACCTGATTGCCCTTCTTGGACTTACCGGTGTAGTCGTCGCGGAAACAAAGCGGTATTTCCAGCACCTTGCCATTCGTGATGCGAAATTGGTGGCTTACAAAGCAAGGCATATAGGGAAGAAGTGATTGAAGGTCAGCAGGCAGACGATGCGGCATATACGATGATTTGTCTGTAGCCCGGACATAAAAATGAGAAAATGAAAATGCGGTACCTGTCAAGCGTGATGGGTACCGTTTTTGTATCAGCAGATAACAGATGACAGCTTACAGCTGACAGATAGCAACTAGCAGCTAGGAGCTAAGAGATGGAAACTAAGAACTAGCAGCTAGAAGCTAGTAGCTAGTAGCTAGCCATTAGCTGTTAGCTGTTAGCGGCAAGACGTCATCAGCGTAATAGATTCTTCACTCAGTGTTACTGTTCCGTTTCCCGTCTTTCTCAAACAGCATTCTTGCGTCCATTCAGAATGACCGGGGACGGTAAGGCGTCATAATGAGGAAAGCGTCAGTCGTCATCCTGAACGAATGTGAAGGATCTGCTTTCGAAATTTGTTAGAAAATAATTAATATTTTTAATTTAACTTGCGTATTTTCACTTGACACCGTATAATTCATATCAACAAATTTATACAGGTGGATGATGTATGCGGGAGAAAGCCGTTTGGCTTACCGAAGGAGTAACACTCTCAGGTGCCCTCAGGGGCGGTACCGTATGCGGACATACTCTGGAGAGTGCCATTTTGGCCGCCGAAGGTGTAAGGATTGAGATCCAAATCTCTCAGGCAAAAGGACAGAGCAAAAGACGCATGATTTTTAGCGTTATTTGGCGATATGCCGGCTTCCGGAGTACAGTTTTACCTGGAAGCCGGCTTTTTTATTTTCCCAAGGAGGGCATTTTCTAAATGGATTTTTTAGCGGTATTGAATGAAATTGATAATTTTATATGGGGGCCGCCGCTGCTGGTGCTTCTTGTAGGGACGGGTATCCTGCTTACAATCCGGCTGCATCTTTTGCAGATATTCAAGCTGCCGAAGGCGCTGAGCCTGATTTTCAGAGCGCAAAATGCGGGCAGCGGAGATATCGACAGTTTTAAGGCTCTTTGTACGGCGCTCTCCGCGACGGTCGGTACGGGAAATATTGTAGGTGTCGCGACAGCGATCCATGCGGGTGGACCGGGGGCGCTTTTCTGGATGTGGATGGCGGCATTCTTCGGTATGGCGACAAAGTATGCGGAAGGTCTTCTTGCTGTCAAATATCGTGAGACTGATGAAAAAGGTGAAATTGCCGGCGGCCCGATGTACTATATTAAAAACGGCATGGGTGAGAAATATAAATGGCTGGGGGGGCTCTTTGCGTTTTTCGGTGTCCTCGTCGCGTACTTCGGTATCGGTACGTTTGCCCAGGTCAATTCCATTGTGGATATTACGAAGATGACAATCGGTCTTGATCCTGTCTGGACGGGGGCGATTCTCACCATTTTTGTGGCGGCGATTACTATCGGAGGTCTCCAGTCAATTGCGGCAGCGGCCAGCAGGATTGTTCCTGCCATGGCGTTTATTTATTTCCTGTCAACCATCGGCGTTCTGCTCGTTTTTGCCGATAAGGTGCCCGCAGCGGTTTCCATGATTTTTGAAAGTGCTTTTACCACCACGGCGGCAACAGGCGGTTTTCTTGGCGCGACTGTCATGATGGCGATGAAAAACGGCGTGGCCCGCGGGGTATTCTCCAATGAATCGGGCCTCGGTTCTGCTCCAATTGTGGCGGCTGCCGCTAAGACGAAATGGCCGGCTGAGCAGGGCCTTATTTCCATGACCGGTACTTTTATCGACACCATCATTATCTGTACACTGACCGGTCTGACTCTTGTAGTCACCGGTGTATGGTGCGGTATGGAAAACGGTGCGGCGCTTACAAATGCGGCGTTTACTTCCGCATTTCCTGTTTTCGGCGGATATATGCTGTTGATCGGTCTTGTTCTCTTTGCTTTCACGACGATCTTGGGCTGGAACTACTACGGCGAACGCTGCATGATTTATCTCGTGGGGACGAAGGGCGTTCTCCCGTACCGTTTGGTTTTTATCCTTCTCATTGCCAGCGGCGCGTTCCTCAAGTTGGAAGCCATCTGGATTCTTGCGGATATCGTGAACGGCCTCATGGCCATTCCGAACCTGATTGCTCTTCTTTTCCTGTCGGGCATCTGTGTCCGTGAGACGAAGAAATATATGGATCATCTGAAGACAGGCAAACCGTATGAAGAGTATGAGGATTGATCCGAATGAGATGAAAAACGCATAAAGAAAATCCGTTTTGATAAAAAATCGGTATAGAAATACCTGTTGCCATCTTGAAAAAACAGGTGTATAATTCGACACACATCAGAAAGTTAAAAATTTCTGATGGAGATTCCGCAGGCTGGGATACTGTTTCGGACAAATAAGTATATCCTGCCGGGGCATAACTGAATAAGTGGATGATGTACACTGAAAAATGACACGGAAGTGTCTGCCGAAGGAGTAACACTATCAGGCGTTCTTTGGAACACGAAACTGTGTACGGACACGACTCTGGAGAGTCCCATTCAATTGGGCGCCGAAGGGGCAAAAATGGCTGACCGGGCCATTCCAATCTCTCAGGCAAAAGGACAGGGCTGGCATTGGGTAACACCCATTGTATACGTGGATGCATACATGCATACAACCGCCGGCCCAAGTCATACAAGGCTTGAGTGCGGCGGTTTTGTTTTTGAAAAAGTATTAGGAAAAGAAAAGGGGGAAACTAAATGGATATGACGGCAATGAATCAGATTGTGGGGGATATTGACAGCTTTGTCTGGGGTCCTGTGATGTTGTGTCTGCTCGTGGGTACAGGAATTTACCTTACGGCATACCTGAATTTCCGTACATGGCGCAATCTGCCTTATGCAATGAAAAGCGTGTTCTCCCGGGAGGCCCGTAAAACAAATCGGGGATCGGGAGATGTTTCTCCTTTTTCCGCGCTGATGACGGCGCTTGCCGCGACCATCGGCACGGGAAATATCGTGGGCGTGGCGACCGCCATGTTTGCCGGCGGTCCGGGCGCTCTGGTATGGATGTGGGTTTCCGCCTGCTTTGGCCTGACGACCAAGTTTTCTGAATGTATGCTTGGCTTTAAGTTCCGCGAAGTGAATGCGAAAGGGGAAATGAAGGGCGGCCCCATGTTCACCATGAAAAACGGGTTTAAAAATAAAAGAGCAGGACTCTGTATGGGCTTTATTTTTGCCATGTTTACTGTCATCGCTTCCTTCGGTATCGGGAATATGACCCAGGCAAACTCTATCACCACAGCGGTGAGTGCCACGTTCGGATTTTCCAATGAAATCATCGGTGCTGCCCTTACGGTTCTCACGCTGGCGGTCATTGTCGGAGGGATCACTTCCATTTCCAGAGTATCATCCCTCATCGTTCCCGGAATGGCGGTATTCTACATTGCTGCGGGGCTTCTCTGTATCGCTTTGAATTTTGAAAATGTACCGCACGGTTTGTACCTCATTTTTATGATGGCTTTTGATCCTGCTGCTGTGGAAGGCGGGGTGGTCGGTACGATAACTGTTTCCGTGATGAATGCGGTCCGTTTCGGTGTGGCCCGCGGCTGTTTTTCCAATGAGGCCGGCCTCGGCTCCGCCGCTATTTCCGCCGCTGCGTCCACTACCGATGATCCGGCACGGCAGGGATATGTTTCCATGACAGGGACTTTCATCGACACCATCATCGTCTGCACCATCACCGGACTTACCATTGCGTCTTCCGGCGTTTTGGGAACCGTCGGTCCAGACGGGAAACCTCTGACGGGCGTGGCGCTGACCATGGCAGCTTTTTCCACGCATCTCGGCACGGCGGGAAACTGGATCGTTTCCGTCGGGATCATGCTCTTCGCCTACTCCACCATTCTCGGCTGGGAATATAACGGCGAAAAGGCATGGGAATATCTCTGGGGCACCCATACATACAATATCATCTACCGTCTTGCGTTTTCCCTTGTCGTCTATGTGGGGGCGACACAGACACTCGACCTCGTATGGAACCTGTCGGATATCGCCAATGCGCTCATGGCTGTTCCGAACCTTGTCTCTATGCTGGTTCTTGCCCCTGTCATTAAAGAAGAAGTTCTCCGATTTGAAGCGGTTATCGCAAAAGAAAAGGCGGGAAGAAAAGCGGCCCTGCTGGAAAAGAATGAGGAAACGCTCCATATCTGATCAGCGCGAAAAGATCTCGGGTATTAAAAAATTGCCCGGGATTTTTATCGGACTGTAACAGGGGAAAGAAATCTGTATTTCTGCCGCATGAAACAGGCAGGGCGAGATATGCGACTGAAAGGCATTTACAATGAAAAAGAAATCCTATATAATGAATTCGTACCTTACAGACGGGAAACGGAATACCCTGCCGATGTCAGGGAAAGCGACTGTTTCCCTTGTTTTTGAAAAACAGAAAGAGGGATTTTTATGAAAATAAAACACATAGCAGCAGGTCTGGCACTGCTGGCCATGCCGTTTACAGCGCAGGCAGAAGTACGGGAAGCGGGGCTGGTGGATGGATTTGGCATGAGCCTTATTTATCCGGCGGTGCACACGAAAAATATTGCGGCCGAAAATGCGATCAATAAGGATATTACAGGGTATGTCCGTCGTATGAAGGAATTGTATGAAAGCGGCGAAAAGCAGGAAGTGTACATGACCTATACCACAAAGTATGAAGATGAAGATCTGGTATCTATCGTTCTGGAAACATCGTCTATAAATGAAGGAATGGCGGATAGAAATGCGCAAGCCTATGGCCTTGTGTATAATAAAAAGACAGGTGATCTGCTGGACAAATCTAAATTCGGCGTGAAGGTAGACAGCGCGGAAGTCGTGAACCTGCTGAAAGAGGGAAAGCTTGACCTGTATAACATCAATGGGAAAAAGTTATCTTATGACTCTTTCTTCAAGCCGACCGCATACATGGAGGCGGAGTGCTTCCTCCTGGGGAAGAAAGAACTGGGGCTGCTCTATGCGGCAGGAGAACTGGCTCCTTATTCGGAAGGCGCGACATACGTGGTGATTCATCTGAAATAAGGAAATAAAAATACGAAAATGAAAACGGTACCCCTCAAATGCGGCGGGTACCGTTTTTGTATCAGCCGGTTGGGCATTAGCTGTTAGCTATTAGCAGCTAGCAGTTAGCAAATAGCAGTTAGCAAATAGCAGCTAGAAGCTAGAAGCTAGAAGCTAAGAACTGGAAGCTAAGAGCTAGGAGCTAATAGCGGCGGCGAAGGATCTATTGTCGTGGTGAGGAAAGCGGTAAGATGTCATCAGAGTAATAGATTCTTCACTTCGTGTCTCATATAGTTGTTTTCAAAGTATTTTTGCCTCTGTTTTGAATAGTGGGGTACGGAAAGGAAACACCGGATTCTGTTGTACCTGCCGGGGACGTGGTGTATAATGTAAAAAATCTATTGCAGCATAGGAGGAGTGAAGTTGAATTTATCCGTTCAGATTTTCGCGTCATTGGTGCTTTCCGTCGTTGTGGGGCTTGTCCTTGGGGACGGCGCGATCGGCCCGGTTAAGACATGGGTCGCGCCTGTCGGCACCATGTTCATTAATCTTATCAAAATGATGATCGTTCCTGTCGTTCTTTGTTCTCTCGTCGTGGGCATG
>ERZ773254.1498-NODE-1498-length-10418-cov-12.184020_pt1 | contig 10418 bp, 8 predicted proteins | sample MGYA00580516_ERZ773254 | MGnify/ENA primary metagenome ERZ773254 (study PRJEB29015, sample SAMEA2738158) | human oral metagenome | biome: human oral; feature: human-associated habitat; material: saliva | place: China | collected 2192 ...
TCTTCGATGCAACGATTGAGATTCGTGGTATTGACCGTAGTGGTATGCTGCACGACATCTCTGATGTTCTCTCCGACCAGTTGGGTGTTAATATCCGTAAGATAACAATTTCCAGCGATAACGGAATCTTTGACGGAACGATTGAGATGCAAGTCCACGACCGCAAGGATGTACAGTTTATCGTTGAAAATATGAAGAATATTAAGGATGTACAGGAGGTGCAGGAGGTGCTTTGACATAGCGACCTCATTCCATCTCTTTTCCGAATGGGGGAGGAATAGTTTTTTCGTTAAAAGCATAGACAGGGAATAAGACTGAGGCTGATAGTATCCGGCAACAGCCAGCATTATACATCTGCAGTGACCGAGTCCCGATAAATATCAGTGCTGCCTGATGAACATTTGCCGTGCAAGGCAGCCATCAGCGTAATGCCGTATATGATAGCGAAAGGAGTGGAACGGCCTTTTCTGCAGATGTGCTGATACCTGGCACATCTTGTGTTGTCGGCAGACACCAGTCGTGTTGACGGTCCGCTCCATGCCATATATTGTCTGGAGGGGAGCCTGCTTGTTGCCGGAGAAGAGCTGTGTGGGCAGAACTTATCTGAAGGGGGGCTTTTCCGGAAACGATGCGGAATGGCCAGTTTAAAAGAAGTCATGAGAAACCTTGCGGTTTGAGTTTTATCGGACAGCATCAGATAAACATAAGTGCAGGAAAAGGGAATGTATGGTCTCGGTAAACCATCAGTCCCTCACGTCAAACCCATACGCTTTTCACGATAGCCATCTGCGCATTTAACGGAAGGGCCTGGAATATGCCGTTCGCCTGTAATCTGTTTTACAGGTAATTTCAGATGTCCTCTTTGAGTATGTATTTCTTTAAATCATCCTCAATGACTTTTGGAACGGCTTCTTTTCCCTCATAGGTCTTCATCATCTTACCTTGGTGGATGTATGCCAGAGTCTCGCAGATATCGGTCAAGGCAGAGATGATGTGAGAGGATATCAGGAATGTGCTTCCCTCTCTCTTTCTTTTGACTATCCAGTCTTTCAGTATGATGACACCTGCGACATCCAATCCGTTGAAAGGCTCGTCCATGATATAGAAGTCACACTTCTGCATCATCAGTGCCATGAGCATCAGACGCTTTCTCATTCCCAAAGAGTATTTCGACGGATAGCTGTTCAACGGAAGATTAAACAGCTTGTTGTACTGATTGATTTCTTCACCGGTACACGGAAGATGGGCAGCTTTCAGGCAGAATTCCAGAAACTCCTTGCCGGTAACCAGCGGGTAAAAGTAAGGCGTATCGGGCAGATAACCTATCCTGCAATGTTCTTCCATGATGACGTTGCCCTGATAATGTTCCAGGCCCGCAAGACACCTGAACAATGTGCTTTTGCCGGCACCGTTCTCTCCTACGATGCCATACGCTTTACTTTTCTCTAACTGGAGGGTCATGCCATGAAGAATGACAGACGAGCCGTATTTCTTCCTTATATTGTTTATCTGAATCATGCTGAATATTTGCTGTAGACCATAAAAGATAACAGAAGGGTGGTGAACGCAGCCAAGGGAATCATCACGGTCTTCATATATCCTACGGCATCGACCATGAACAAAGCTGATAGCACAATCATGATTACAATCGGATTGTCTATTTTGAAATACCTGATAAGTTCCGACTGGAAAAGAAAGAGCGTGGCAAGGATATATATCATGACGACTTCTCCGATAACAAGAGTGTCAGCTTTGTGTATCAGGAGGATAGCGAAGAAGGGACATAGCAGTGCGAATGTATTCCCGATGGCATATATTGACTGTAAATGAATCATTCTCAAAGGGGAAGAGTAAAACATCAGATGGCTCTTCCTGACAGGCTGACAGATGAGGAATCCAAGCAGATATACGAAGAGCAGTAGTGTGGCATAGGTGATATTGATATTATGGTACAGCAGCCCCATGCAGGATGATAATATCCCCAGCAGGTAAGGGATAAGCAGCGTCCTCATACTGCCGGCATACTGATAAGAGCCTTTCAGCAGGAAAGGATAAGTGAACATTGTGAACTGCAGCCGGGGTCTGGGCAACATAGGCAGGACAATCGCTATTGCCACACAGACGAAAAGTGGCACCCAATAGAGGCGGAGCGCACAGATAGCTATTAATGGAGTGGAAAGAAGGACATACTCTGCCATCAGCAGCCTCTTCTCACTTCCGTACAATATCTGCAGGAGTTCCCTGTCGCCTCTGCTATAATGGAATCCGGCCACGAGAGCGGCATCAACCAGTATGATATTCGTCTGCGGAGCCAATGACAGTATATAGAGCAATAAGCCTGCGACACACAGCAGAAGGACAGAGACGATTATTCCAAGTCCCTTCATCAGACGGTAAACGATTAGAAGCTGTAATTTCAGGAAATTCATGTGCTTTGACCGGATAGCAAGGAGTCGGATTCTACCTTGTCCTTTATGAACCATTACATTGATGAGACCAAGGAGTGAAGCCGTTGCAGGCTGTCTTCAGAATTTTGACAGTGAACCGCTTTCTTTACTCTTGATGATTAAGAATTTCAGACAGAGATACCCTAAGAGCAAGTATAATCCATCATTGCAGAGAATGACCGTCAGGGTATTCGGTGTCAAAGATGATCCACGGAGCAACAACTGCTGTATGGCCGCATTTGCCTCTGCAAAGGGGAACAGCAACGTGAGTGCTGTCTTGGAAGAGATAAAGACTGCCCCGTAGGTCAGGATACCAAAGACGATGGAGGATACCATGCTGTAGAATGACGATATGCTCTTGTATTTTAATGCCAGTGAGGCGCACATGATTCCCAGACCTATAAGGGAGAAGATGGATATGAGAAACAGCGGAAGTACAGAGAGCCATTGGATGAAAAAAACCACTTGCACGGAAGGGACCAGAAGAACGCAGATAAACAGTGTGAGAACGGACTGGATGATGGTAATCACACTTGACACAAGCCCCTTGACCAGAAGTAATGTAAAGAAAGATCTTGAATTGAGATACAGCTGTTCTATTGTTCCCTGGACAGTCTCCGACACGATGGAATCCACCACGGAGATGAAAGAGTTGTTGGCGATGAGCCAGATCATGAACGAGCAGATAAACGCCCATGTCTTGACCTCTGGTTTCCCCCGGAGGAGGACATGGGAGAGCAATACCATGAGCACAGCCCAGAAGAGAATATTGAACAGCGTGTTGAATTTATACCTGAAAGTCAATTTGATGGATTTGACAAACTCTGCCTTCAAAAGTCCCCAGAAATATATCATGATGAATCAGTTTAAATAAAAATCTTTTAGGTTCTCTCCTTCTATTTCCACGCTTGTCACCTCGTGTCCTTTTTGGTTCAGTCTGTCGATTTCCTTGCCCAATAGGAGTGCAGTGGTGAGAAGTCTGATTGTACAATAGAGGTCGTGCCGTTCCAGAATTTCATATCTGGCGGCCTGTAACTTGTCAATATCGGGATGCAGGATTTTAAGGATGAAAGAGTTGTCGAAGCTCACTGTATCTTCTTTCCTTTTCATGACTCCGTCTTGCAGCTTGAATATCTGCCGGGCGGTGCGTTCTATGAAGTTAAAGTCATGAGAAGTCATGATAATCAATCTGTTTGAAGTGATTTCCGGGGATGACAGGAAACTGCTCAGCCCGAATGCACTCTCAATGTCCAGCCCAAGGGTCGGCTCATCAAGGAATACGACGGGGGTGTTCATGCTCAGCGCACAGATGATGGCGACCTTTTGCTGCATCCCGCGAGACAGATTCTCTACCAACTGATTCCTTTTGTCGTATAATCCTAATTCGTTGAGGAGTTCCTTGCTCTGACTACTTACGGCATTGAACGGGATGCCACGCACGGCGGCGAAATACTTTATGTTTTCCCATGGCGTCAGCTTGTAGTAGATGTTCCGGCTGCCTTCAGACAGCAGCGCAAAGGTCCTGTTCTTTTCTTCCTTGCTCATTGTCTGGAGGTCTTTCCCGAAATATTCTATCTTCCCCTCTTCATAATCCAGCAGGTCTGTGCAGGATTTGATAAAAGTCGTCTTGCCTGCTCCATTCGATCCCAGGATGGCGACAACGCCTTTCTCCAAAACGATATTCACATCTTTCAGGACCTCATTCCTATTGGATGAGGTCCTGAAAGTCTTTTTCAAATGATGCACGGAAAGTGCAGTTGTATTATTCATATACCTCAAGTATTTCTTGTCTGATATTTTGAGAAGCTTGATTAATACAATTCTGGAGTTTATACATGCCTTTTGTCAGACAATCATTAGTTAATTTACAATCTGAACATTTAGGACATAAAGGGATAAATAAATCTTTGAATATATTTTCATCAGAAATATCGGCTTCAATCTTATCATTGTACTTTTGATGTTTAAGGCTATATTTGTGTTTAATCCGATAATTTAGAATTTCTTTTATAGCCTGATAATATTCTTTGTTTGACACAAAGTCAAGAGACACAAAATCATTAAGATACGAGATAGCTTCTTTGTATCTTTTCAATTTAATGCTAATTAAAGTCAAAAGATAGCTAATAGGAATATTACTATAAATACTGTCAGATTTGAAATCTATATCCAGCAATTCGTAAAGTTTAATATTTGAATGTAGATTTGTCGGGAATAGTGATAAGAGTCTTTCCATCTTCTTTGTATCTGATAGGAAATATGGTTCTCTTTGGAAAAGACTTTTAGCTTCATCGCTAATTACATTATTCCTTAAATTTAAATCTACAATCATATCCTCTGAGGAATTTTTACGTCCAATAGAAGATATTTTCGGAATGTATACGTGTACAGCTGGGAATCCTAAAAAGGACGAATTCCTGACCAGAAAATGAAATCCTTTTTGTTTAGTTTTCTGGATGAAGTTCTTAACTTCTTCCTTATATGAATTCTTCTCTTGAAATGCAGACAGAGAATATGGGTATGATGGATTTCCCTTAAAAAGAGATTTAGGGAATTTTCCCATTCCGTTTTTTACAAATTGAATGAATTCTTCCGTTTTTTTAGAAATGCTATCTGTGTCATCTTTTAAAAAATAAGAGAATTCTGTTTGAGGTATAGGATTCATAACCAATTCTATAGAGTGGTCATCTGATAATCCCTGATAAACCTCTGTCAAGCATCTACCTAATGCGATTTCGAAACATGTATCTGATCCAATGTTTAGCCGGTATTTGTTGTCTTTTATTAAAAGAACTCCAACGGAAGGGATTTGCCCATTAATCGAGAAATCTTTAACGACAACTCGAAATCCCATACTTTCAATATCTACAATGATATTATAAAATGTAGGAGCCTTCTCTTTTACAAATTCATGTGGAATTGTTGGTGGTGTCAGTCTATTGTAATAGATAAGTGCAGCTGAATACCTTTCATATAATTCACAAGTCCCTTGAAAGATTGCTTCTTCAATCGTATTTCCGGCTGCCATACCATTTGAGCCTACTAGCATATAGAAAATGTTATAAGGTATGTATATAATCTCTTCAGATGTTAAGTCCCTAAACGGTATGGCTACACACCCTGTAAGTCCTTTCTTTTTCAATTGTTCAAAATAAGAATGTATTTGCAATATTCTCTCGTCTTTCGAAATAGAAGAGAATATGTCTTTTAGTAAGTATTCAGGAAGACATAGGAATTCTTCCTCGGAAATGATTTTCTCATCAGGAAAGAAATAATAGCCATATTTCCTCTTCAATTCCTGTAAAATGGGAAAAGGTAGTGCCTTTCCTCCGGCAAAACAACCGTTTTCAATCCTTTCCATAAATTCTGCATATCCACTTGCCAAAGCATAATCTAAGGAAGTTCCTTTGCCATTTTGGCCAATGCGGCCATAAGAATCTATTGTCTCTAACCTAGTTGAAAAAATCCCATCATGGGGGTTATTGATTAGAGAATCATAGGTAACTATACCTGCAGAATTCAAAATACCTTTAATTTTCAATAAGGTATTTGTAGTTGTTGTTTCCTTGTATACTCTTTTCATAGTCCTTACTGGATTTACAAGAACAGTGAGTTGTACCTAACCTACATATTAAAGGTCAATGTAACGCCCACTGTTCTTTAACTTAAATTGCCTTACATCACTGGCCTTTTGTATGCTAATTCATTTTTCCCGAACAAGGCAAACGCTGGGGTTGCTACAAGAAGTCCTGCCGCAGCTAAAGCTGCTCTTTTGCCATCATTGGCTTGGCTAACAATTGAATTTAAGAATAGTCTCATAATCTTTAATTTTAAAAGTTATTTTTAGTTATTTCAAAGCAATACAAAGTTATTATTTAAAATCTATAATACAATAAATTCCCGTTTATTTTAATTATAATTAACTAAACCGTTTGGGTTAGAAACAATTCACCTAAAACAAATTTGGTTCTGCGGGATTTAGTGTGAATTAACATGCCGTATCCCGCATTAAGCGGCACGAAATTCGTATCTTTGTAGTCAGTATGAAGAAATCAAGACCATCGGCAGAGGATATGGTACTGCCGAACGCTATCGGATAGCGATTCTATTCTTCTATGGTGGTCTAGACATATGTTAACTCACACTAATTACAGTAGAACCAAATTTAATATGTACACGGCTAAAAACTTTTGAGTCAATAGCCTTATTCTATAATCTTTTAAATTATTTACAACTATGGAACAAAATCCTAATTTTCGAGCACTACTCGAGGGTGCTTACGCTCAGATTCCAACTCTAGCTGGCAACTTTGTTAAGTTCAGTAAATTTGTAACTCGCTTCAGTGAATTGGTTGCTGAACGTAGTGAAAAGACAATTGATGTAGAGGAGTTCATCAAAGCTAACTATCCCGATGCTAAGTATGAACCTAACTACAAACCGCAAGACACCGACGATGTATTTCTTGCATTCCGCATTGCCCCCAACAAACTCAAGTACATTAGCGCGATGAAGAAGAAGATTGAGGGTGTATTCAAGACTACAGTATGTGATACTGACGGTTGGGTTCCGTTCGCCATTTTCGGCCAGAAAATCACTCGTTCAGAATATGAGGCCATGGGGTTCCTCAACATTCGTGAAGTGGTTCGTTGTCTGTTTGGTAAACGTATTGAGTTCCGTCAAGGGGACATCTCTAAACACGAGGCTCCCGTGCAAGTACGCGATCTTAAAATGGTAGGACGAGAGGATTTTATCTCTGCACCGACAACCACACGACTCACTACAGAAACGTTCAAACCAAAGCAAGGCAGCTATCTTGGTAACGAACTTGATAAGTATGCATACTTTCCACGACCTAAGGATATGCCAGGATTGAAGGGATGGGATGCTGCAGTCAACTCTCTGGCAGTAAACCTTGCCCTTGAGGAACGATGGTATTATGACGATGCAGACAAACAAAATCGACCTATCTTGAAGAATTATCTCTCGTTTACCTTTCAGCGTCTTCAATATGAAGACAAATTGGAGAAAGAGGTGGCTGCTAAGAATAACAGACAGCCACGACTCAAAATTCTCGAAAATCAGCTGTATGCAGTTTGGAATACTGGACTTGTAGACAATATCTATGATCCCATCTATGCCTATTTCATGCGCAACGATGGTCGTACACCCACAATCAAACAGCCTTGGGTATTTATGGGCTTCAATACAGCCAACTCTTCTCAGCAGAAGATTATGTCTAGCTTTCCTTATCGCCCAGAGCGAGCATCGTACTTCAATGATCCTCGCGAACTTCTTTACGATACTCGAGCTACAGAACCGACTCTAGACTGGGAGCATTTTTTGAAAGATAACATATCACGACTGCCCATAGGTTTCATCAAGAAAGGATATGCAGACAGTTTCCCATTTGTAGATGATCCTTCAGCACTGCCTAAGCAGAAGCGCGAAGAGTACTATCGCAGCATGGCTGATGCCATATATGCTGACGATGATTGGAAACAGTTTGTTACTACTCGTTTTCGCAATGCTGTAACTGTGGCTCTGGCACGTGTAGCATGGAACTACAAGACTGCTATTCCAGTTTACTATCCTACCGCAAAAAAACTGCAATTACTCCTACCATTGGCACTCGAGGACAAGAAAAGAATTGATGTGGCATTGGTTTGTAATCATGTTTACAAGCCCGAAGAGGGAGTAAACAACTATGAAGGTCGTACTATCTTCACGTTGCAGATGGCATACAACAACGCTCGACTCATCACTCGCCCTGATAGCGACTGGCTCATGGCTGACATGGCAATAAACAAGTAACTATATAAACGCAAAAAGCATCGGAAGTGCACACTGCCCCCAATGCTTTTTGCGTATTATTATATGAGGTATAAGTTTTTCGTCCTTAAAAGAATCTGTTTTTATCTGATTGCGTTTAACCCTGTTCAAGCATTTTCTTGTCTGTCAAGAAATCCAAGAGTCCGACAGTCAATACTCCGAGTTCGTCTTCCTTGCGGTGGATATCATCACCTACAATGACAATCTTACGGAAGTGGTCATTGATTGACAATAAAGGACGTCGCTCTTGCTGTTCCTTCTCTGGCGTAGGCATGTGAAAGGCTGACTGGATATACACTCTGTATGGAGGGCGGTTCACCACAAAGTCTACCTCCAACTGTTTTCTGACAAACTTACCGTTCTCATCCTTGCCACCAAGTTCAACCAATCCTACGTCCACATTATATCCTCGACTGCGAAGCTCATTATAGATAATGTTTTCCATAATGTGCGTTTCCTCTTGTTGGCGATAGTTGAGAATGGCAGCAAGTATGCCGATGTCTGCGAAGTAGTATTTCGTCTCGGTACCAATATATTTTCTTCCTTTCACATCATAGCGCAAAGCTTCTTCTATCAAGAAAGAGTCTTTCAGATAGTCAATGTATTGTTTTATAGTGTCTCTTTTTATGGTTACCCCTTGTGAAGATTGAAAAGTATTGGCTATTCTCGTTGGATTGGTTGACGAACCAATGCCCGAGGCTATTACACGCACCAATTCCTTCATTCCTTCAGGATTACGCAGATGGTTGCGCTCAATTACGTCACGCAGATAGGTAGTTTCATACAGACCACGCAAATAGTCTGTTTTCTTTTCTTCCGTTTCAAGCAAAGCCACCTGTGGCAGTCCTCCAAAAGTATAGTAATCCAACCAAGCTTTGCGTATATCTCCACCAATACCACTAAAGTATTCGTCAAAGGTGAGAGGCCATATGCGTATCTCGTCCCCTCTACCTCGGAACTCAGTCACAACATCACTTGATAGGAAGCGAGAGTTTGAGCCCGACACATACACATCTACATTCCTCATGTGTGTCAAGCTAAGAATAACCTCCACAAATTCTTCTACCAACTGTACCTCGTCCAAGACTATATAATAAGGTTTGCCATCATCCACAACCTTTGAATCTATATAGTCGAGCAAGGTATCAGGCTTCCTCAACCGCCTGTTTCGGAAATCATCAAGTTGTATCTCAATGATGTGACTATCAGTTACCCCATGTTCCAACAGCCAGTTATGCCAGATGTCAAACAGCAGGAAAGACTTTCCACATCGTCTGACACCTGTTATAATCTTCACAAGTCCATTCCCACGTCCTGCGATAAGTTCATCCAAATATTTCTTACGTTCAAATATCATATTAGAGTACTATTTTTGATATTAGTATCATATTTTACACCGCAAAGATAACTTTTTTATTTCGAAATACAGCATAACCAATGGAAAAACTGCGTTTAAGAAGTATAAAAATGTGATAAAACAGTATGATAGGCTACATTTCTATTGGTTCTTATAGAATAAAAAGGGATGATTGGCAATTATATTCTTTAAGGTAGTCGTTTCAACCGTACCCCTTCATAAATTTCGTCATATAACTTCTATTCACCACATTACGGGGTCGGTTAAAACGCCCCTCCCAACCCTTATTTCGTGATTCCTAATGTATTGAAAGTTAAATACGTTAAATCTTCACCTTTTCGTATCTAATCAGAATCCATACGGTCACTTTTCTTCCGTTTAGAGCGTATAACATTGATAATCAACTAATAATAGATACAGCGATTGTAGCTCTCTGACTTCTGTAACCATTCCCAATAGTGTTACGACAATAGGTAGCGAAGCTTTTAGCGATTGCACCAACCTACAAAAAGTAAATATCGGAAATAGTGTTAAGACTATAGGAGAATTCGCATTTAACAAATGTACCAATATAACACAGATTTCAAGTGAGGCAGTCGTACCTCCAACCTGTGAATCAGGTGTTTTTTTCTACGTAAATACATCTAAATGTAAACTTATTGTTCCTAAGAATAGTCTTGACGCATATAAACAAGCAGACCAATGGAAAGATTTTTTCTTAATAGAGGGTAGTACTACTGGCATTACAAACACTGTTTATAATAAAGCAGGACTTGCTGATGTCT
>ERZ773254.1500-NODE-1500-length-10395-cov-3.119246_pt1 | contig 10395 bp, 5 predicted proteins | sample MGYA00580516_ERZ773254 | MGnify/ENA primary metagenome ERZ773254 (study PRJEB29015, sample SAMEA2738158) | human oral metagenome | biome: human oral; feature: human-associated habitat; material: saliva | place: China | collected 2192 ...
TGACAAGAATTGTTGACAAACATATTTCATTTCAGACTATGTATAAAGAGATAAATTTCGATCGTTTCGTACGCGGATTACTTGTTGTGGTAGGCATCCTTGCTATCTATTTTATTCTCAGTTATCTGAGTGCGGTACTCATTCCTTTCTTTGTAGCATGGGTTTTTGCTTATATGCTCTATCCCATTGTCATTTTTTTCGAAAAGAAATGTCACCTCAAGAGCCGCATTCTCTGCATCTTCCTCACTCTTCTTCTTGTGGGAGGCGTTGTCACAGCTATCGGCCTCATCATTGTGCCACCTTTTGTGGACGAGGTGAGCAACTTCAAAGAGATTGCAATACAATATATCACCAACGAGAGTCGCCATGCTGATTCTTTACCCAACACAATACAGCATTTTGTGCGGCAACACGCGGAGGAGCTCCAATTAGAGAATCTCCTCAAGCAGAAAGACATCCAATCGGCCATAAAAAATGCGCTACCCAAAGCGTGGGATTTTCTTTGGTCTACAGCGAGTGTAGTGATTAGCATATTGTCCTCGCTCATCGGCATTCTCTATTTCTTCTTTCTTCTTCTTGATTACGAGAAATATGCCAATGGATGGATCAATTTCATACCTAAAGGTAAGCGTATCATTGCAGCGCAAATCGTGGGCGATATCGAACACGGCATGAATGGCTACTTCCGTGGTCAAGCTCTTGTAGCATTGTCAAATTGCGTTATGTTTTCGGTAGGCTTCGTAATTATTGGCTTCCCCATGCCCATCGCCTTGGGTTGCTTCATCGGGCTGATTAGCTTTGTGCCCTACCTACAAGTGGTGGGGATTGTGCCTGCCTTGATTTTGGCACTCCTACGCAGTGCCGACACAGGGCAGAATTTCTGGTTGCTTATCGGTGGAGTAGCTTTGGTTTATATCGTAGTTCAAGTGCTGCAAGACACTATCGTTACCCCTCATGTCATGGGAAAGATAATGGGACTCTCCCCCGCCATCATTCTTCTCTCGCTCACCGTGTGGGGATACATGCTCGGCATCATAGGTCTTATCATCGCTTTGCCTCTCACAACACTGGCCATCTCCTACTATCACCGCTACATTATAGGAGATATAGAAAAGCCCTCCGATGAGTCTGAAGAAATAATAGCTGAAAACTCGCTTTCCACAGACTCTGAGAGCAAATAAGAGTTTTTTCAGTTCAAAACACAAAAAAATGCAGAAAAGTTTGGTTGTATCAAAAACATGCCTTACTTTTGCACTCGCTTAACGGCACTTAGGTCGATCCGCTAGCTCAGCTGGTAGAGCACAACACTTTTAATGTTGGGGTCTTGGGTTCGAACCCCAAGCGGATCACAAAGCTAAAAAAGGAGATTCTTTTGAGAGTCTCCTTTTTTTAGCTTCACACCTTGTCCCTCCCAACTTCGCCTTGTTGAGCTTCGTCAGTCCTTGCGGGCTGGTGGCGTTGGTGATGCCGAGGATGTTGTCTACCGCATCATAACTGTTCTGTACTGAAAAAGATTGACAGTTCTGATTGTTAAAATATCTTTTGGTTGACAGCTCCTGAAGTTAAGTTTAGAGAAGGTTGTCATCTCTGTTTTCTAAATATGTTTTAGGTTGACACTTGCCTTATGGTGGCAAAGATACGGATTTTTATTTATTTGGCTTTCTACGTTATTTGGTGGTGGCTGATTGAGGAATGAAAAACACCGAGGAGGTGCTGTCGGCGGGGGGCGAGTAGCCTCCGAAAGACATTCTATTAACCCCAATTTGGGATAAGCAAGGCTTGTTTTTTGCCTTAAAATAGTTTCAACACAACCCTCTATCAATATGGAGTTTGAGAGGGAGGGGAAAGCAGAAGTGAAGCAGCTCACACTTTTCTAAACCTACCTGCGTGAAACAATGAACCTTCGACCTACAACAAGGTCGAAAGAATCGTTGTGGACTATAAGCTGAGTAAAAAAAAGAGGTAACCTTAAACCGATTTGGGATTGTTAGGAGTTTATGAGGGAAAACAAAAGAAAGATGAAGATTTTTGCGGAAAGCCTTGGTGGAGTCAAAAGTTTTTTTCATGTTTGCAATGTAACGATGACAAATATACTAGTATTTTCGTTTTAGAAAAGTATCTTATGAACAACACGTTATTAAGCAAACTTCTTTTACTGCTAAAAGTCAAGCATACAAAATATTCGGATAAGTTATATTTTGAACATCCATATAAATACACTTTTTATGGATTAGAGCGTATGTTTTACGACAAAATAGTTGTTTATGTTTGTTAAAAGTAGAATTGCTTTACGAAACAAAAGGTAAATGTCACTACAGCAAGAGGATTGTTATTCATTACATAAACTATGAGAAAAATTTTAAGTATTGCTTATTGCCTCGTACTTTGTACCCTCTCTACTACTCTGCAAGCGCAGGATTCTATTATTGTCAAAGGTGCTGTTCGCCATGGCTTGACAGGAGTTGATGTGACAGATGCATGCCTAATGGTGCGCAGTCGAGAAGGGAAGTTTCGCCAAGAAGTGCGTGTTACGGACCATTCCTCGCGTCCAGACCTCTTTCACACTTATCGTTTCCAAGCGAAGGTGCCCAAGGCTGGTACTTACGTTGTCCAATTTGTGGGCGAAGGCTTCGAGCAAGACAGTATGGTGGTGCACATTCCTGAGCGGAAATATGGTCACCGTGTGAAAGAGTGGACGGCAAAGGACTTTCTGCTCTACCCCTGTCGGACACAAGAGCTGGGCGAAGCGGTGGTGAGGGCTTCGCGCGTGATGATTGTGAACCGTGGCGACACCATAATATATAATGCCTCGGCATTCAAACTGGCGAGTGGGTCGATGCTCGATGCCCTCATTGCCCAACTGCCTGGCGTGACTTTGGACGACAATGGCAATATCACGGTCAATGGGCAACATGTCAATACACTCTTGCTCAACGGCAAGGATTTCTTCCGTGGGGATACGCATTTGGCTTTGAAAAATCTGCCTTCCTATGTGGTCAAGAACATCAAGTTTTATCAGCGTGAGCGCATGGACACTTATCTGAGTGCGGCACGCAAGTGCACGCCGGACGACCCTTGGGTGCTTGATGTGCACCTCAAGAAGGAGTACAATCAAGGCTGGCTGGGCAATTTTGCTGTAGCTGTCGGCACAAAAGACCGCTACCAAGCCCGTGCTTGTGGCATCTATTTCTCCGACAATGTTCGCTGGGTGGTTTATGGCAGTTCCAACAATCTCAATAACATAGCTGAGGCGAACACGCGTGGCTCATGGAATGGGCGTACAGCAGCAGGCGACACGAAAAGTCACGTTGTCGGCACGTCCGTATTGATAGACGACCCTGTCAAGAGAACTATCTTTGAGGCGGATGCTTCGGTGAGCAAAGTGATTGACCAACAAGAGAGTTTTTCCAACAAGACGCTTTATTACACCAATGGTAATATATTCAGTCGCATGGCGCAGACCCAACGCAATGATGCCCTCATAGCAAAGGGAAAGGTCCGCTATGGGTTTCGGAAAGAGAACTCTTATCTCGACAATGAAGCCGTAGTATCATATCATAAGAGCGATGCCACTGCCCATCTGCGCCAAGCTGACTTCCTCACTCGGCCTGACGAAACGGCTTGGGGCGCGGCGCTAGATAGCATCTACGCCACTACGCCAAGCTTGCGCCTACGGCAGAGGCTCAACAGCGGTTTGGAGACCTTGCGACAAGGCGACACGAGAAAATGGACGCTGGGATATATTTTTTCTATCAATTTTAAGTCGCCTTTGAATGGCGAGGCTTTCACATTGAACATGAATGTTAATTATGGCAATACCAAAGCTAATCGCCTTTTCAATTATCGGAAACTGACTAGCTTGCAGACTGCCGAAGAAATGCAACGTCAAGATCAGCCCAGCCACGACTTCGGCTGGCGCACAAATCTGCGACACGATTTGTTCAGACTGGGCAAAACCATCTTCCGAGCCTCCTACGACTACAATTATCAATACACGTCGGACAAGCGCGCCATCTTCTTCCCCGACAGCACGGTGTCCACGAATGTTTGGGGCAATACCATCGTTTGGGACAACAGCCTGCAAAATGGTTCTTACCGCACCCATCTTTGGAACAAAGAGCATATTGCTAAAGCGGAAGCCTTTTACCGTTTGAACAACAACTTTATGGTGCAGTTGAACTTCCCCTTTGTGTGGCGCAACGACCGCATCGTAGACGTTCGGAACGGCATCTCGCAAGCCCTTTCGCGCCACTACTTCTCCTTTGAACCATCACTCTATATGACGCTGGCGAAGGGACTGGATTTGCAGTACAAGCTCACGAGCGCCAAGCCCAGCATGGCGAATATGCTTAACATCACGGACGCCAGTCAGCCCCTGCTCGTCGTGCAAGGAAATCCGCAACTACAACGCACGATGCACCATACATTTCGCCTCGCCTACCGCATCCCTACGGGTAAGGCGCGCACTGGGCTGTATTATCAGATATATTATGACATTTATCGAAATATGGTATCGCAAGGCATGAGCTATGATAGAGCAACGGGTATCACCACGATACGCCCTTACAACGTGAATGGCAACTGGAACTTTGCCACATCGTTAAATTACACGCAGGTCTTGGACAAGCGCAACCGCTGGACACTTAATGCCATTGCGATAGGTGAATGGCGCAATTCCGTGGAGATGATAAACGATGGGCAGAGTGCACAACCCTATCGTAGCAGTGTGCGCAACTTCTCGCCCGAGTTGTCCGTGAAAGGTACGTATCGCAAAGATTTCACAGAGGTGACGCTACGCACACGCGTCTCTTGGCAATATCTTACGAGTCCGCGCAGCGGCTTCGAGACGGTCGATGCACGCAACGTGAGCCTGAGCGGAAACTTGCAGTATCGCTTGCCTTTGGCCGTCGTTCTGCGAACGAACTTCACGCTTTATATGCGCTATGGCTACGCCCTCTCTGCGATGAATACGAACGACCTCGTTTGGAACGTCTCCCTCTCTCGTGCGTTGGACAAGGCGCAACGCTGGACGCTTGAGGCCGAGGGCTTCGATCTCCTCCATCAGCTCTCTAACGTAAGCACAACGATGAATGCTCAAGGCTTCACCGAGACTTGGGTAAACTCCTTGCCCAACTATTTCTTGCTCCGCTTGTCTTATCAATTTAATAGTAAACCTAAGAAAAAATAAGCTGAAAGATGAAATGCCCTTACTTTTTCTCTACTTAAGACAGTAGACCTTCATGAGTGGTCATTTTGTATTTCAACCCAGATTCTTGATATTCTGTAATAAAAAAGCTTTTGAGCTCGAAAGCTTATTTTGTTTAATTAGAACTTTATTCAAATGAAAACAATAAAAAAAGTAGCTCTCAAAGAGGCTACACAGCTCTCTCAAGAAGAGATGAAACTTGTTTTTGGTGGTAGCGGAGGTTCTGGTATGACCTCTTGCACTGTTGATTGTGGAAGTCAGCCCAGTCGTTCAATATCTAACTGCATAGGAACTTGTACTGCACAAAGTGGTTCTGTTGTATGCAGTGGACCAACACAAGTACTTACTAAATATTGTAATGGTACGTCGTCACTTATGAAGCACGCTTAAGTCTCTAAACACATTGAACACAGTAGAGATTAATCTCCACTGTGTTCAATACATCTTACTACTCGTAATCTTATTTGTTATGCTAAAGAAACTCTTATCTCTTGTATTTCTTTGGATACCATTATTCCTTTATGCGCAAGGAGTAATAACTATCAGTGGCTATACTTATGATGGCCTGACACAGACAGGATTGGCAAACTGTCGAGTGAGTATAAAAACTTCGACTATGGATACGTTGCTTGCACAAGTAACAACTGCTTTGCAAACAGAACGAACAGAGGAGAATGGCAATGTGTTTGTCTATCAAAACACACAAATTGGAGCACTGTTTATGCTACAATTTAATGCACCGATTTCTGCTCAAGCATATCACCTTGTCATAGAAAAGGAAGGTTATGAGAGCATTGAAAAGATAATCTCAGCCAAGAGTTTGCAGAAAGAGCGTTTGAATTTGGGAGATTTTTATCTCTTCCCCAAGCGCAAGGATAAGATACTGGGAGAAGCGGTTGTAAAAGCCACAAAAATCAAGATGTACTATAAAGGTGACACACTGGTGTACAATGCAGGTGCGTTCAATGTGTCGCAGATGGATAAACTAAAATCCTTAGTAGCACAACTCCCTGGAACAGAGCTGAAAGATGGTGTGCTCAAAGTGAATGGGCGCCCCATCGAAAACTTGATGCTCAGTGGAAAGGATTTCTTCAATGGGAATATTCAGGCAGCTTTAGACAATTTACCAGCTTATGTTGTAAGTAAGATAAAGGTGTACGAAAAGGCTGGCGATATGAGCGAATTGACTGGACGAAATATGCATGACAAGAGCTATGTAATGGACGTAAAGCTCAAACGAGAATATATCGGCACTTGGATAGCAAAGTTGCAAGCCGATGGTGGGACGAGTCGGCTTTGGGGAAGTCAAGGGATGTTGATGCGTATGGATGATCGACAGATGTTCACAGCCAATTTTGATGCCAATAATTTGAATGAAAAGCGTGAAATGTCGGAAATGGGAGATGGTGCAGACCTCTTTCTTGCTGGGCGTTTCAAACGCTGGAATGCTAAAGTAAATTATTTCTATGAACCTAACCGCTACTGGCGTTTCCGAACAGAAGCACAAGTCGAACGATTACAAAGTCTTTTGAATGAGCAAAGCTATCAGCAAACCTTTTTCCCTTCAAAAGATTTATTCAACCGCTCGAGACAACAAAAAAAAGAGCGTCAGTATACCACTAATGCCTTTGCTGCAGTGCGCTATCGCTTCAAGAAACAGCAACATGAGTTACAATATACTTTCCGTTTTGGACATCATCGGAGACAATCTGAAAAAATCGCACTTTCGTGGTACGATAGCATAACTACTCAAAATTGGGCTACAATTTCCTTAGACTCTCTCTATGCACAAGAGAAAGACAAGTCACAAACACCGCTGCTATTTTCTCTCTTTAATCCAACTCTAAGCAAGCAAGTTGAAAACGTGCATACGCTTTCCCTCGCTTCGATTTACACTTTGCAAAAGAACGTTCTGAAAACCTATCTCCGTTATCAAGCAATGACGGAAAATGATACGCACAATGAGAATTATATCCTCACTCGCTACACTCCTGTATCCCCCGATTGGCGAAGGAATTATATAAAGGATCACTCGCAAGCACAAAAAGCAGAAATGCGAGCAGAATATATATGGAAAGTAGCTGAAAAAGAACGCAATAATGGGGAACTAACTCCTTACATTGAGTATAAGTATAACCACGGAGATGCTACGCATTCGCTTTATCGCTTAGACTGGGATAGCCATTTTGCAACTTATGACTGGTTCTCGAAATTGGTAGATATATCATCTATTAGCGATTTTCAGACAAGTTGTATGGATTACAACAATTCATATAATTCCACACTCACTGAACATCATTCTGCCATTGGCACACAATTTAATTTTCAGCACAAAACAGAGACAGGAAACGTCTTTGACATCAGAGCTACAGCAGAGACATCTCTTGCTCATCGCTCGCTGGCATATCTACGTGGAGGACTATCTCATCATATTCAGTGTAAATCATGGCTTTTTACTCCTAACCTGACACTCAAGTGGGAAGAAGGCAACACAGAAGATCAACGCTGGCTTTCGTCTGCTCAAATACTATATAAAGGCACACCTCGTCTCGTTAATATGCTACATCTTCTGCCTGTCCGTGATGATAGCGACCCTAATAATATCTCACAAGGCAATCAACATTTGAAAAATGCGTGGGAGCAGAACCTGCAGTTGCTCTATCAAAGCCGACATCGCACAATGCAACATCTCTGGCTCTTAGAAGCACAATGGCGACATGTCTTTAATGATTTTACGTTTCTTTCGGCTTACAATAGTCGCACAGGACATCGTATATATACACCACAAAACACCAACCGCACACATTGGCTCGAAGGAGCAACAAGTTATGCAATTCCTTTGGGAAAAGCTCAAAAACTATGGCTGACAGCAAAACTATCTGGAGACTATTATCAAGGTGAAATCTTATCATATATAGATGGTACAGCTTTGTCCCAAAACCAATTGCTACAATCGCTCACCATCACTCCACAACTATATCTTACTGCTAATATAAGCAGTAAATTTAGAGCTTCAGTATTATGGTCTACGGCTTTGCAGTCCGTGCAACAGCCGCAAGCAACAAACAATTATCGGACAACAAGACTGCGTTCCGATTTCACTTGGCAACTGCCTTGGGATATTGAGCTTCAGTCGGATATAAATACATTGATATATAAAGGTTATTCCGAACGTTCTATCAATCAAACAGCCATTCGATGGAATGCCTCCTTACACAAATACTTCCAACTTTCGCATGGTACATTATCGGTCGGATTTAAGGTATACGACATCTTACACCAAGCAAATTCTCTGCAAACATCCATCGATCAGTTCTCTCGCATAGAAAACTACACGAATGTGATGCCTCGCTACGCCTTGTTATCTTTGGTATATATGACAAATTGGAGTAGCAAAAAAAGAAGTAAAGAATAATGAGATTACCACACTATATACAAAATGATGCAATGGACTATGGGCCATCCTGTTTACAAATGATTGCGAAGTACAACGGACATCATTATACGTTACAAACACTGCGCAACAAATGTTTTATAACTCGAGAAGGAGTATCACTCTTGGGAATTTGTGATGCGGCAGAAAGCATTGGTTTTCGTACGAATGGTGTCAGACTTACTTTGAGCCAATTAGCAGAGGAAGCAAAGCTGCCGTGTATTCTTCACTGGAATCAGAGTCATTTTGTGGTATGCTATGAAGTGAAGGAGACAAAAAGCGGTTTTTCCTTGACAACACAGAGTGGAGAAATAGAGCGAAAGAAAAGAGAAAAGGATGCGCGCTCTTAGAAAGTAGAGGAAAAGAAGCAGAAAAGACGATGGGTGGACGGGAGAAAACGAGGAGAAAAGGGCGTTCTTTAGATATTTCGTGCATTTTTCTCAACTTCCCTGCCCTGCTTTGTTCGTCAATATCCTTATGCTGTCAGCCAGCATCCTTATTGCGTTGGCGGATACAATAAGGGTGTCCGCCGATAGCCTTATTGTATAGACGGACACCCTTAGGAAAGGCACTTTTCCAGAGTGCCACAGAAACGGACAGCGGGAGAAACTTTGACTTTCAAGCGATTCTCGCACCGTTAGATTTACGGAATTATTTACGATAGCGGACTGCGCGCAGAACAACAACCACCCAGAGAACGACAGAAGTGGCTGCGAGGAGCAACAACCAATCGGAAAGCGAGAGCGGCACTACATTGAACACCGGTCCACCCAAATTGACGATGAGCGCCTGCCCCAGCAGAATGAGACCGGCTATCAAGAAGAAGCCACGACAACCACGGAGGCGCGGCCACACTTGGGACGTGGCGAAGCTGCGGGCGTTGAACAAATTCCAGAATTGGAGCAGAACGAAGAAGGTGAAGAAGAGGCTCAACTCATAGTCAGATAGCAGATTGCCGCCCGTAGCCCTCACTAAAGAGAAGGATTCGAGCAAGGAGCACAAACTGTAGACATAAAAATGTTTCAACACATAGAGAGCTACGAGTAGGATGCCTGTGAAAGCAAAGCCCGTGAGCAGAATGTTCCACCGCATGGCGGGCGTGATAATAAAGGCTTCGCGAGCGCGCGGCTGCTCTTCCATAACGTCGGAAGAAGGCGGAAGAGAGGCCAGAGCCACTGCGGCAAAGGTGTCCATAATGAGATTGACCCACAGAATTTGCGTAACGGTGAGCGGGCTTTGCGTACCCATAAACGAGCCTATGAGAACAATGAGGCACGCAGCCACATTGACAGTGAGCTGAAAGAGAATGAATCGCTGGATATTCTTATAGAGCGAGCGCCCCCACATGACGGCATTGACGATGGAGCTAAACGAATTGTCGATAATCGTGATGTCGCTCGCTTCTTTAGCCACACTCGTGCCGTCGCCCATGGAGAGACCCACATGAGCAGCTTTCAGAGCAGGAGCATCATTGGTGCCATCGCCAGTAACAGCCACCACCTCTCCGCGCTTTTGCAGAGCTTCAACCAATCGCTTCTTATCCATCGGGCGGGCGCGGGCAATGACTTTCAATTCCCCTACTCGCTCTATCAACTCCTCATCGCTGAGAGCGGCAAACTCTGGACCTGTGATGAAAGCCTGCGCGGAATCGGCATCGGAGCAGATCCCCACTTGTCGGCCTATCTCGCGCGCGGTGCCGAGAGTGTCGCCCGTCACTATCTTCACGCCTATACCAGCAGTAAGGCAGCAACGAATG
>ERZ773254.1501-NODE-1501-length-10394-cov-2.685850_pt1 | contig 10394 bp, 7 predicted proteins | sample MGYA00580516_ERZ773254 | MGnify/ENA primary metagenome ERZ773254 (study PRJEB29015, sample SAMEA2738158) | human oral metagenome | biome: human oral; feature: human-associated habitat; material: saliva | place: China | collected 2192 ...
TACTGCCATTGTAGCCTGGAAGCAAGATATGCCTTCCTAATATATAAATAGCAATGATGAACGGTGTAAAGAGGATTCTCTTTCTAAAAATATTCTGACGCTTCTTTTTCTGCTGCTAAATCCTGAGTCTGGTTAAGCTGTTTCTCAACTTCTTCTGCTTCTACGAAACGCTCTAAATCAGGAATAAGGTGGTGGACTTGTTTGAGTTTATCCCGGAGTAACAAGTTATCATCAATGTGATAGACAGCTTCCTGCTGGCCATTGAATCCCTTCTCCGGATCAATATCCTCAAATCGGATAACAGCTAATTCTGTCAAACTTCCCTTATACCAAGCCCCAATTTCATTATCAAGATAGAACTGAACCGATTCTCGATCTTCAGCCTTTGTATTCCGCAAATAGGCCAGATCCCAGCTTTCACCTTGTGAATAGCCATTTACCTTTTGAATGATTATTTCCTGATTCTTGGCACCTAAAACCTGGTTAATATCGTCTAATCGAGGTTCTATAATATCCTGAGCCAGAGATATAGCTTCTGTCCGATAGTCGAATAATTCATATTGCTCCCGATCGTTAATATAGTCCATAACAAAGTCTGAATAGCTAGGGAAATGTTCCTGAAAGACAGGTGAGGTTGACCCGTAAGTAAAAGCTTGATTCAACGTTTCAAACTGTGCGATGTGGTATAAAGATGAATCGAGTAGAGCTTCCTGATTCAACATTTCCTTGATACCTTCTGAAAATTGTATCGGATCAGAGTCTGGCCAAGTTCGTTTAGAATAGTTGATCACTTCTTCATATAGAATGGTGTCAATATCCGGATTATTCATTTCAAACAAAGCCTCCACAATCTGGCCGTATTCCGGAAGGGCAGAGCGATAATCAGTAATCAAACCGTCCTTGCGAACCTCCCATTCTTCAACCTGAGCATTTTCAGGAGTCCGTAGTAATAATGCCTCCTCAGCATCCAGGTCAAGACCAATAACCTGGTCACCATTTGGCAGCCGGTCTGTTTCCAATTCCTGAATCTTGGCATCCAGCCTATCATGCACCTGCACCAGATCTTGCTTCAAGTGAAAGAGCTCTTCCGCATTAGCTTTTAACTCCTCAAAATACTCCCTTGAGATCTCTACTGGTCGAACCAATAAGTCTTTCTCCCGTAGTTCCCTTGGATAGGAAAATAAGTTGGGAGCAACTTCTTTGAAGTCCTGGTAATTCATCCGTTTTATGGATTCAGTAACAAGCATATTTTGGACATCAACTATAGCTGTCTTCGGTGTGATCCAACCATTTAAGGACAGCTCTTTTACCGCTTCAGCTAGTGGATAAGAGGGAATATGTTCTAAAATCCCTTCGAAATAACCGACCCCTAATGCTGTCTCTTCCTCAACTTCACGCTTCATCCGCTTAAATTGTTTTTGTGGCAATGTATTCATTATTTTTCCTTTCTTTCCTAACTTACTTTAAGAGGGGCATCCATGACTTCCTCAATCCCAAGGCGGATCACGTTCTCCTCCCCAACCTGGTCTTTCCACTCATCAATATCACTCAGATAGCGCTTGTAGCGATACCAGTTTTCATCATCTGGGCCATTACTTAACAGATAGGCTCTCGGATGCGTATCCAGGTTAAATTTTTGATCCCGAAAAACATTCTGCTTAGCTAAAAAGAGTAGGGCTTCCGTTGTTCCAATTGTGGCCACCTCATGCGGTGTCAACAATTCCCGACCAATTTTGGAACTCTGCTTGGAACTGCTGCCATTCCGTCCCCTGCTCTCACTATAATTCTGATCGTTTAAAGTCTGTTTACCAGATCTCTCAGATAAATACTTGAGCGTATCTAAGTCATTAGACCCCAAATAGAGAATAGCTCCACAGTTATTGATAATCGTCTTCGTATTCTCTTTACCGTACAACACTTCGATCTGACTTTGAGACTGAACCATCATTTTAATAGAGATTTCCCGTGACCGAATAACAGAGATGATGGGTGGTAAGTTAGGAATCTTCCCAATCTGGCCAAACTCATCCGCCCATACCTGGACATGTAATAAGTCTTTCTTAGTCTTTGTTGGATGCTCACCTAGCAAGATGGCATCTGCAGTCTTCATCATCACATCAAAGAGTGTACTGAATAGCAACGCTGACAAGAACTGGTAGGCTGGATCGACTTCTGGAATATGAATGAAAACAGCAGTCTTTTCTATATTCCATTTTTCAATCTCCAGCGTGTCCTTTTCAATAATTTTTCTCAGCTGCTCATGATCAAATACCGAAAATGTTGTCGCAAAAATGGCATAGACGGAAGCCCGTGTCTGTCCGTCAAAGTTTTTATTAAATAAAGCCCATTGTCTGCTGGCATAATTCCCCGGACATCTTCTTTCCAAATCTTCAAACATCAATTCAACCGGACTCTCTGCGTCCGGATGATTTCGTCTTAATTCTCGAATCATATCCGTAACCTGCCCTAAGTTTGGCATGTAGTGATCGATCAGGCCATCAAAATATAGATAGCCAATGAGAGAACGCATCAGGAGTTTATTAGCAGCTGGCCAAAAAGGATCCCCTTCATGACCATTTCTATTTAGCGACTCTGTGATGGCCTCTGACACTCGATCTATATCCATTTCAGTATGGATATATTTGAATACATTAAAGCCGTCTGAATTCAGGAAAGTAATCAAATCAAAGATTTTTATCTTATATCCTTTTTCTACAAGGGATTTCCCTGTTTCATGAATCAAAATCCCTTTGGTATCTGTCGTCACAAAGCTAGAGTTACCTTGTAAAATATTCGGTTTAACAGCGCTTCGAGTCTTTGAATCCCCAGTACCTCCATAAACTAAGACATTCTTATTAATATGATTTTCATAGCTCAATCGGCTATTAAATAGTCCCATCTGGCTATTCTGTGTAAAGATCATATTCTTTTCAGGTTCTTCATCTCGGAAGCGCATCAGTTCGTCTTTCGTAGCAAAACGTGCCGACCCATGCTCCTCCCCATACCTGTACGTGCCTGTATCAGATACCCTCAAATACAGTAGAAAAGCAATCAAAAAACCACCTAGACCGGCCAACAAAGAACCTGGAGTGAATTGAAAATCAAACCAAGCTTTATCGCCTAAATGATCGCTCATCCAGTTAAGCTTTCCAAGACCAAATACATCCGTTACTGAATCTGTATTTGGTGCTAACAGCCAAAGTTTAAAGAGCCAATGAAAAAGATAGAATAATCCAATTCCTAATAACAAATACGGTCTAAATCGCCGTTTCTTTTTTTCTGTAATCACTTCACTTTTCCTCCAATATGGGGTTCAATGTTTTCTGGAAGGACAAATTTCTTAGTATGAATCTTCACCTGCAGAGAACGAATTTTTTCTTGTTCCACCGCTTTAAAATGTTTCATTTTCTCTTCAAATGAGCTGGTTTTCCCGTTTTTAAGGTTCCGCTCATTGAAGCCTTTTGGATCTCTTGTGATGCCTTCTAGGACATCCTTAAAAGCTTGCTCCACTACCCCCTTGTCTTTTGCGTTGAAAGCAAGGGTTGTCTTACCGTCCGGGTGGGTATAAAAAGAAAAGCCAATCCCGTATTGGCCGAGTTCTTTGCGAACCGCCTCGAGATTGACTTCATTTTGTAGTAATTGCTGGACTTCTTTGGTATCCGCTGTTGCCATGAATTTATTCCAGTCTGCCTCACCGGTAAAGTGGGTATTTTCACCTTTGAACTGGTAGATCTCCACTGCTTTAGAGCATACCAGGAAGAGACCCTTTAAAAGCACCTCTCCTGTCACAAGAGTTGCCCGTCCTAACTGGGCTACCACTTGTTCTTGTTCCATTTTAGCTCACCTCATCAATTTTGAAATAAAGATCCTTCAGTTTAGCAGCTTGTTCTTCCTTAGCAAGAATTTGCTGCTGCAGCTCATTGATCCTGTTTTGACACTCCACAATTTCTTCATTCGCCTCGTTGATAAAATTTTCGTTAGAATGAATTTTATGTTTGATAGATTGCTTATAAGTGATTGTCTGAACCTCAAAGCTATCAATAACCTCTGAGGTCATATCCACTTTAGTCGTATGAGAAAGTGGAAAAGAAGGCTCAATAGGGCGCTTAACTTCTTGTTTATCAGGAACTTTAGAGTTTTCTTCTTGGACAGATTTTTCAACAACAGGTACCGCTTCTTGTGCAGGTTTATCTTGTGAAACCTCTACTTGTTCTTCCTTTGTCCCCTCTTCTTCAGCATCCAATCGACTGAAAAGTTCCGTAGTCCATTCAGAGGGAGTTTCTGAATCTTCACTTTTCGTTTCAGGCTTTCCAAGTTCCGAATTGCCTGTCACCAACTTGGCAATCCGATCACGTTCAAGATCCGCTTCTTGTGCTGTCACATTATTTTCATCCTCTGGATCTAAGGTCGGCTTAGCTTTAGAGGACTTCTTTTTATGCCTCGCCAAAAAATCAAGTAGCCCTTTCTTTTTCTTCCTATCACTTGTGCCAAAATTTTCCAGCAACTGATCAATGATCTCAACAAACGGCATATTCAGGGTAAGTTCCTGTAAGATTTCACCTTCTGTAGTAAGAGAATAGAGCTGATAACTTCCACTGATTCTATTGCTCTTCATCCTCTCGTTGATGATTTCAAGTTTAGAAAGAAGATCATCTCGATTCTCAAAATCTTCTTCTTGCTTAGTCAGTTGATTGATAATTTTATACATGATTTTCTCCTTGATTAGTTGATTGTACTGGAAGGATTAGTTCCTTCATTTCCTGATAGGATAAGCCGCTTTCTTCTGACAGAGCAACGAATAGCTGAGCTTCTACATCCTTTTCCTGAGCTAGACAGCTCTTTATTTTATTTTCCGCTTCTTCTTTTTGTTGCTGCGCTTTGGTTTTATCTTTTCTGATTTTGTCAAGCTTATTTTCTAGCTGAGTTATTTTCTTATTCATCTAATTCTCCTTATTGACTACTGGACGAACTTGTTTTCTCAGAAGAGGTAGCTGGAGTGGAGCTAGAACTGCTAGTATCTGTATAGGTTCCAATCCCCTGCCCCCTGGCTTCAGTCAATACGATTGACTCAATATTATTGATTAAAAGCTTCCCGTCTTGTTCTACATAGGTCAGCCGAATAGTGACTTTAGTTGTTCCGGTAAGCCCTTTAGAATCTCGGTTATCTTTTTCCGTTAAAGTTGTACTAGTGTACTGTACTTGAGCCAAAGCCACCTTGTGCTCGACATCAATATAGATAGAGGCAGATTCGAAAGCCTGATCGACGACATAGCCTTTATATGTCTGATTGACGGGCTTATCCTCTTCTTGGACTGCTTCCTGATACATTGAATCAGTCATAAAAGGCTTATATCGTGGACGGTTCTCTTCCAAATCCTTTTTAGTGTAGTAAGCGATTAGAAAATCTTTGACTTGTTTTTCAGAAAGAGAAGCTTGTTTCTGCTCCTTTTCTTTTTTATGTTGTTTTATCTGTTCCTGCTTCTGGCCATTATGGGTGAAATTCTGCTGCACCTGTGCAACAGAATAGCCCAATAAAATACAGAAAACGGCGCAGGCTCCTATAAGGATGACCTTTGTTACTTTGATTAACTTTTGATTATACATTCTTTTCCTTTCTTATTTTGGCGTAACGAAATAGATACCTGATTGTGGTGTTAAGGTACGCCAATTCATAACATATAAACCACCATAGTTCATTTCCGAAACAAGGAAGCTACCATCGCTATTGACATATTCACAAAACGATACATGCCCATAGATTGGAGAAGCCCCTGCTACACCAGGCATAAAGACAACTGCAGAACCTGGCTTAGGGGTCGTTGAAATTTCATATCCTTGAGCTCGACCACTATCAACCCATTGGTTAGAATTACCAAGATAAGGATATAGTTGAACCCCAATTTGTGCAAAGCGATTATAGACGTACCATGTGCAGTTTCCTAGTGCATACGCATTGCCTGGATAACCTTGACCTGGTAAAATTGCTTGGTCAGAAGGTAGCCCATGAGGAAGTTTATCCTTATATTCTACTGGGACTTGTTTACTAGAAACTCCTGTAGAACCTCCCTTATTTTTCAAGAAATTCAGCCATTGCCGTGCAGCAGACTGCCTTTCTAAGAGCTTGTTTCCTGGGACTCCTAACCAGGAGCTCAAAAAGTCCTCTGTGAGAGCTTCTACAGAACCAGTCGAAGTAACAACTCTTCTAAATGCTGCTCTTCTAGTTGGATCATCACCCTCCAGCAGAAACTTAGTTTGAACTTCTGCAGACCAAATATCTCCATTCATAGCCTTGGCAAAGTTCCATAATGCCAGGGCACGTGGCCCTGTAAATTGACCAATCCCAATCCCGATATAGTGCAAACCATTGACCAAGTAGCCTCCTTCATTTAGAGGCAAAGTCGGGTACATTGCCTGAAAAGCTCCCCAGTTGCCAACCAGGTTTTCAGCTGTTGGCTCTTTTGCCACCTTATCAAATTGGTTATTCGTCAAGTAATCCGTTTCATAGCGTTTAAAAGTGATGGAGCTTTCAATATCGAAGCCTCCCATCACGGCTGCAATACCTTCATCAGTTGCCTCAGGTATATTCTTTTTGATCAAATCCGCAAAGGCTCTAGCACGCTTCCCTTTGTCTCCAGATGTTTCAATATCACTGACAACCGACGTTGCTTGCGTATATTCTACATGCTGAAAGTAAAATCCGACATTGACATAAGTCCAACTCTTCTTCACCTTTCCGTCTTTATCTTTCTGGTTGGCTCGATCAGGTTCTAGTTTTTGGTAGTAGACGGTTTGATTGCCTTTAGGAGATACTTTCCCAATAATATCACCAGTCTTGACTTGATCCCCTGTTTTATAGCGTATCGTATCTACATCCTTATACAGAAACTTGGAATCCTGATCGCTGATTTCTACATCGTTTCCCTTGACTTCCACTTTCCCATCTAAGACGGCAAGTAAGGTTTGTCCACCAGTTGCTTGCAAAACAGATCCATTAAAGACTTCCGTTTTATTTTTGTACCCAAAGCGCTCAATAATCTGAATAGGATTCTGTGCTTCAGGTTGATCATCCTTATAAAACGGATTCTCCAGTTCTTGGAGCAACATATATTTTCCGCTATCTCGAGCAATTTCTAATAGTTCTTTATACTCTTCTAACTCATCCTCACTCAACTTGTAGAGGTCATTTTTAGTATAAAGATCTTCCATTGTTTTAAGATTATCTTTATCCCCATTCAAATTCTTCCATAAGGTATCTAAGTAAAGCTTCCCTCGATTATTTTGCGAAAAATACTTGTTCCCGTCTATACGAAGTTTATCTGAAATATCATCATACTTATAATTCAAGTACAAGAGTGGATCGTCAATTTTTGTCCAATAATCTACCTTATCATTAGATTTTTCACGATCCAATTTTGAAAGATACAACCAGGTATCATTCATATCAAACTCATCTTGACGGGTAATTCCTGAACTACCAATACCAAGAATTGCCAGAAACAAAAGCAAACCAAAAGAAATCAGATACGCCTTTAAGCTAAATGGATTTTTGATAATGCTTCTAATCGGTTTAGAACCTACACGGTAGACCTTCCTGGCCTTCTTGGCAGCTTTCCCAGCTTTAGAAGCGGCCAAACGTTTCTTATAGTCCTGGATACGACGTGATAGCCGTCCTTCCCAGGAAAACTCTCTTGGAGTTCGGGTGAAACCTCTCCCCTTAGCTTTATTATAGAATCTATTTCCTAGACTATAGCTTGATTTAACTACTCCTTGGCCAATCTTACCGCTATATTTCCCAATCGTTTTGGTACGTTTCCCTTGAATCTGAATATCCTGATACCGATATTTAGCACGTGCTAAATCTGATAGCGTATCATCCTGATGCGCTGCAGAACTAGCTTGTTGACTCGCAGAACGTTCTAAAGCCTGTTTAGTAGCACGATAAAACTTCTTCTTACGTGAACCACCATTAGCCTCTTGAGCAACTTTGAAGACTTTTTTAGAAACTCTCTTCTCTAGTTTTGCCTTATCCAGTTCTTTCTTGAGTGACGCTAACTTTTTAGCACCTTCTGGAGTTAATGATTTTCCTTGTTTCTGTAAACTTTTATATGCCTTTTTAAGAGATTTTACCTTGGCCTTTGAAGCTCTAAATTGTTTACGACTCTTCTTCACTATATGGCGCTTAGAACGTGTTTGTTCTTTTAGCTCCTTCATTTGCTTAGCACTATCTTGTTGAACAGTTCGGTAATTATTCCGAACCGTCTCCAGTTTTTGATCTAACTTATGACCGATTGTGTTTGGTCTGCCTTGATCCTGATTCATAATGAGACTCCTAGGCGTCTGTTGCGACTAAGTTATATAACTTAGTATTCTTAGGTATTGGATTCTCAAATGGCACTACAACTGGCCCTGCTACTATTAAACCAGTACCTTTAGCTTTTGGTCGAGCCAAGTAGCGAATCTGTTTGTCAGTCAGATTGACAATCTCCTTTAAGATAGCCAAATCCTGGGGCTTTTGTTTGAGCAAAATCATGAACTCGCTATTTGAAAGCAACTTCCGACCTTCTTCAACAGCAGCCAGCGTTTCTACGTTCTGGGTAATTCCTGTTGGAATCGCACCGTATTTCCGAATCCGTGAATACAATGTAGTAAAGAAATCCGCTTGTGCCTTGTTTTTAAATAAAATCTGCATCTCATCAAAGTAAACCCAAGTAGTACATTTTCCTTGATTTTCTACAATTTGATTCCAGATATAATCCTGAATAACCATCAAAGCGAATGGCTTCAATTTGTGAGACAACTTCTTCAAATTAAAGATAACAAAGCGATGATTGAGATCCACGTTGGTACTGTGAGCAAAAATATCTTGAGAACCAGTTGTATAGGTTTCCACTGCCAAAGCTAAATCTTGAGCTTCTGGCTCTGGTTGTTCCTTCAATACCTGGTGCCACTCTTTTAACGTTGGTGTAAAATTCTCTGTCAAATATCGCTCATAAGTCGCACCTGTTACCCGGTCAATAATCCCAATCTGTGCATCTGTCACCTCAGATAGAATTGATTCAAACAATCCCATCAATAAGTTTGCCTTATCTCCAATCGGATCGTCATCCTCATCGTCCAAACGATCTAGATCCGGTAAATCTAAGAGATTGATATGTGTTTTAGATCCAATCGAAATATCCACCATCTGAGCACCGAAAGCACGGCCAATATCAGAATATTCATCTTCGGGATCCACAATGATTACTCGATCTTCTGGATATTTCAGCAAAGTCGGAATGACTTCTCCACCCTTGATAGTAGTAGACTTACCAGATCCAGAGGAACCAAGCACGACACCTGAACCCGTATTCAGATCACGTTTTCGATCTAGTGTAATGATATTGTTTGATAACTGATTTTGGCCATAGTAGCGGGCAAGTGAGCTGTCAGACTTCAAATCCACGTTAGTAAAAGGGACTTGCGTAGCAATATTAGCTGTAGTCATCTTTCTCATGAAATTCTTCTTCACATTTACGAAGCACTCACCGATAGGTAAAATTGTATTTAGAGCCTCTTCCTGGTAATAATAGAGATCTTCAAATTCTACCCCTAACTTCCGGCCAGCACGCTTAATCTTTTGTTCATTACGTTGTAGTTCCTCCTGGTCATCTGCCTTAAAATACACCGCAATAAAGCCAGAGAAGATTTTCTGATCATACTCAGTAATCTCATCTCGCCACTTCTTAGTAGCTTCTGAGATTTCTTGGTCACGACCAGCAACGACCGCATCATCAAAGATACCAGATTGAGCAGCCTTACGTTTAGAACGTAATTTCCCAATTTCAGCATCTGTTTCTGCATCGTCAATCTTCTCTAAGATTTCAACATTCTCATAGGGTTCTGCATGGATCGTAATAGCTAGCTCCAGCCCCAGTGTCGTCAAATCTCGAATAAGACGATCAGACATCCAGTTAGGATAGCGACGTGCATAGAGCACCTTGCACCAACGATCATCTATAACCATCCGTTTTTCCTGGAATTCAATCCGGTTTGGAGCAATAAATGATTTCGTTGACAGACCAGATAAAGCAATTTCTTTGTAATCAAAATTAACATACGGGTTATCTCGTAACAGTTCAGAAAAGACCTTTAGACGATCCAAACCATTCATTTCCTTAAATGTAATATCAGATTCCTGAAATTGCGTTCCCAGGGAAACTCCAATATCTTGTAGTAACAACTGAGCCTGTTTTCGGTCGTCAGCGTTCGTTGAAATGGTCACATACTTATGTACCTCGAAGTTGTTAGCATGTGTTGTAAATCGCTCCTTAATCATCTCATTTAGCTCCTCACGATAGTCATCGTAGCCATCGTTTGTTTCTTCAAACAAGATATTCTGCAAGGAGTTATCCGAT
>ERZ773254.1502-NODE-1502-length-10393-cov-2.489940_pt1 | contig 10393 bp, 8 predicted proteins | sample MGYA00580516_ERZ773254 | MGnify/ENA primary metagenome ERZ773254 (study PRJEB29015, sample SAMEA2738158) | human oral metagenome | biome: human oral; feature: human-associated habitat; material: saliva | place: China | collected 2192 ...
GGAAGGAAAGAATCAGAATACGGCACAGTATACTGCTGCAAACGGAGAAATATACACCGCCTTTTTTGTGCAGGGAGTGCATATTCCCAACCTGAAGAGTACGGAAGAGGGCGGAGATTTTATCGAAAGAGAAGACTCCGGTTACTTTACTCGTATGGCAAAATTTGTGCGCGGACAGGGCTATTATGATACCAACAAGGCAAGAAACGGCGAGAACAAAGATGTGGATCGAAATCTTTGATTTGCGACAACCGCCTCCAATGTCTTGCATTGGTATTTGCAGGAAAATAGAGAGAAGATACAGGCTTATATTGATCTGCATGGAGACGAGGTTCGTCGCGTGGGACAGGAAAACTATTCGCTTCAAGACTTCCTGAACCAGTCCAATCCGAATCAATGGAATAGCCGGATTTTTGACTATTTCAAATTGATTTACGGAAACAGTGATAAAGGATTTTACACAGGACCCTTGGTGGATTTGTTCCTAAACGGCTATACTCCGAAAAAGGCTGTCAATGCGGAAGCTGATTTTGAAACAATGGACAACAGAGGCGGTTTCTTATACGGACTTCTAAGGGAGGAACTCCAAACGGATGTCACGAGAAGCTTTAGAGGAAGCTTTTCGGAGGACGTAAAATATCATCTTGCAGCAGGACACGCCCTCTGCATTTCCTATAAGCCCTCTAAATCCTATTCCCATGTCGTCAGCCTTTGGGGAGCGGATTTTGATGAAAGAGGCAAACTCGTGGGAATTTATGTTACGGACTCCGACGACCAGGATGAGACGGGAGAGGACCCGGAAGTAGGATTAAAGTATTATCGAATCACCTATAGGGGCGGATGGCCTTATATGAACAACAGCTTGAATCCGAAGAGAAACGGATCCCCGATAACCGCCTTGCACAGCTTCGGTTGGAGAGAGTAAAAATGGAGAAAAATGGAAAGTTTTTATAGAAGATAATTGACAAGATTTCCCACTTCTGCCATAATACAGCCTGAAAAAGATAGTTTTAACTAACTTAAAGTTTGAGTTAACTATCATTTAGGCACATGGCATTCACAAAAAGCATCTGCCTATTTAATAGGCAGGTGCTTTTTGTTCATAACGAGTATCGTACGAAAAGCGTGCGATATTTCGTTCAGGCTGCTACGCATGGAATCGGTTATGCTAGACAGCTTGCCGGAAGAGAAAGGGGTATTATGAGAAAACATTGGATTCTTGGCGCTTCCGCCATCATTTTAGCGTCTTCCGTAATGGCTTGCGGAAAGAAGGAAGAGGCTGCGACTACCGCTGCAGGCACAGAGAAAGCTGCGGAAACTACCGCAGCTGCAGAGGAAAAGAAAGACTATGTCTTTGTAAAGATGACCGTTCCCTATGCGGACTTTTATTACGGAGAATTAAAGGATATTGCTCCGGAAGAGGAAAAGGACGTAAAGGCACAGCTGGATGCGGAAGACAAGGTAGCGAAGGACGGCTTTCGTGAAACCGGAATGTATGACAGTATAAGTTCTCCCACAAAGGAAAAAGTGGAAAAGTATGTAATGGCGGACGGTGCTGTAGAGGGAGAAGGCTCTGTCTATAGGGGAATCAAGCACGTGAACGTTGCGATTCCGAAGTCTCTTTATGAGGATGCCAAGAAGGCATTGGAGGAGAAGAAGGAAAGCAAGAATGCGCTTCTTACTTTGATGGGCGCGATTGAAAGTGAAGTCGGCACGGAACCGAAGGAGTACAAGGTATTAAACTCCGATGGCACTCTTTCCAAGACCCAGGGTACCACTACGGAGGCGAAGGATGTGAAAGCGGATATCACGACGACCTCTTCCTATGGAAATTATGAGATTGATGTGGACGGTTTGGATATTGACTCCGAAATCGTACAGGGCGCGATTCTGGAAACCAAGGACGGCGCAAAGTACGGTTTAAAGCAAGAGGACAATATCTGGTTGGAGCCGAAGGAACTTGCATTTTCCGCAGTGGCTTTCGAAGATACAAATCATAAAGCCCAGAAGGAATATAAGCGTTTTGAAGATATACAGGACAAGGACATTGTAAAAATCACCTATTTCTTAATGGATGAGGATGATGTAGAGATTCCCGTAAATCTTCATGTGAAGAAGCTTGCGCCGGCAGAGTACAAGGTGAGCGGAGACGAGAAGGTAAGCTACAGCCCGGAAGGAACCAAGGTAAATTATCAGCTTTCCACCGGAGAAGATAGCTATGCTCTCAGCAAGGTTCTCAGCAAGAAGAGTGAAGTCAAGGGAGAGGTAAATACCGACACCGCCGGTGTTTTGGTGTTACCGAAGGAAATGACGCCCGGAAAGTATCAGCTGGTATTCTCGAACGATAAGCTTTCCGATGTATCTTTCACTGTTTTGGTGGAATCCGGCTTAAAGGCGGAGGACTTCCATTTTGAAAATAACAAGTTAAGCCTTGCGGAAAACGCAGATCAGCTGACTATTGCAAACTACATTGCTTCTACAAGCTCCGCAAGCATCGGAGAGCAGGAGTTTAAGGGCGGTGCCGGAAGAAGATTCGGAAAGAACATTTTCAATGATGACGGCAGCGTAAATACCGAGGCGACCTACAAGAAAGATGATCAGGAAGTAAAGTACTTTGACGGCCCCGGAACCTATCCGGTAAGCATCAAGGCTGACGGATATCCTGATGTACAGTTTGAGGTAGTTGTACAATGATTCTGACTATTACTTTACTATGCAGTTTGGCGTTTTTCCATTTCTTTGGAAAAGCAGTAAAGAAGAAGCCGGTAGTGTTATATGGGATTTGCATCCTCCTTTCCTTGGTAAGCATTTTTTATCCAAGGGAGGGAGGACTTCCCTTTTTGGACTTCTTTTTTAAGAAAATCATGCAAAGGGGGATACTCGCAGGCTCTCTCTTTATCTTAGTGATGCTGGCTCCCGTGCTTCCGAAGCACTTTTCCGGAAGAAAGACGATTTATCTTCTTCGAGGGGAAATGGCTATTTGCGCCTCTTTGATTACTTTGGCCCATAACCTGCCCTTTGGCGGAAAATACTTCGGCGTCTTATTCCTTGGACAGGGGCATATCAGTCTGATGGAGCTGCATGCGGCTATCGTGTCCTGTCTCATGATTCTTTTGTTGATTCCGCTCACCATGACGTCCTTTCAGACCGTTCGGCGGAAAATGCAGATAAAGACTTGGAAGAAGGTACAAAACTGGTCCTATCTTTTTTATCTTCTTTTGTACCTGCACATCTTCTTTATCTATCAGGGGGCGCTGATTCGAGGAAAGGGAGAGTATTTCTTTACCCTGATGCTCTATAGCTTCCTTTTCGGATTCTATGGATTCTTACGAATCAGGCAGTATAGAGTGCAGAAGGAAAGCAAAGAGAAAAAGGCATTTCCGCTGCTTCGCATTGCGGGGATTTTACCGATTGTCTGTCTTTTTCTAAGCGGCTTTTACAGTGCCGGGAAATACCGGGCAGCACTGGAAGCTAAGGTAGATAAGAGCCGGATGCAGGAAACCGTAGCGGAAAGCAAGGACAGCGCGGAAAGCAAAGGAAGCGGGGAGGATAAAAGCGATTCCTCTGAAAAAGCATCAGAGGCTGCCGGGGATAAAGACTCTGCGAATTCTTCGAATGCTTCTTCCGATTCTCAAGGTGCTTATGCGAATAGTGCATCCGGAGCCTATAAAGACGGAGAATACCTTGGAAAGGCTTCCGCCTACAATGGCAATGTGGAAGTGAAAGTCACCATTTCCGGCGGAAAGATTACTGCCATCGACATTGTGAAAACCAAGGACGATGAAGAATATTTCTTTGACGCACAGAAGAAGGTGATTCCGGAAATTCTGGAAAAGCAGAGTACCGATGTGGACGCCGTGGCGGGAGCTACCACCAGCAGTGAAGGCATTGCCCATGCGGTGGAGAAAGCTCTGGAACAGGCGAAACAGTAGGAATAGACTACAGTTTTTACCCGCCGATAGGAATAGGAGAAGGGCATTGCTATTTTCGTCTTGCAATACTACAATAGCCTTGCGTTTTGCTTTCGGAAAGAGAATGCGCAGCACAGCGCATTCTCTTTTTAGTTCATAACGAGTATCGCTCGCAAAGCGTGCGGTATCTCGTTCGTAACAAATGGCGTGGGTGAAGCCTGAGACATCTTGTTTATAACAATTGTCAAGTAAGGAAGAGGAGACATAGATGCGTACAATTTTTGAAACGGAAACATTTCATTTTGAAACAAAAGGAATGCTGGGAGGCGGGCACAGCTTAACGGTTTCCAAGGATGGTTTTTCTTATCAGAGTGCAAATGGAAAGAAGGCGTTTTCCTTTCCTTTTTCAGCGATAAAAAGAACCCTCATTACCAACTATTGCAATTCCAATCAGAATTACGACGTGCGTTGCTACTTGAAAGACAGTAAGGAGATTCCCGAGTTTGAACTGGATACCCGGGCTTGGAATAACGGACACAATATTAAAGAAACGAAAGCACTGCTTGTGGCGCTTTCCGCGAGTAAATTGGGGAGTGCTTTTCCGAACAATCTGGACAGTCTGGAAACCGACCTCGGTTTTACCTTGGGAGAAAAGGATATTACTTTGAAGGACGGTGTGATTACCGGAGCAAAGCATCAGATTCCCCTTCATGCCATTAAGCGTTGTAAGTGTGTCAGCAACGGAACCCTCGGCTATCTTTGTGTTTATCTAAAGGAAAAGGGCGGGTTTTTCATCGATATGCCGGACATGAAACTGCCTATCAATGAAGTCACCCTCCCGGTGCTTGAGGCGGTCATGCGTAGGAATACGGGGAATGGAATTGATTTTTCCCGCGGAAACGGTTTTGACCAGAAGGATTCCGGCTACATCATTATTCGTTATATGAATGCGGACTTCTTTATCAGTGAAGACGGCACTTTCCGGGAGCCCTGGCAGGAGTCGGCTTACAGAAGGATTTATGCCTATGGCTATGATGTGGATGCCAACTGGTGTGAGAGAATGGGGCAGTAAAGGAGAAGAGGATTTATGGGAAAATGGAAGAGCGAAGCGGAAGCACGCGAAGAAATCAAGAATTTGGTGGCGGAGTATTACCATAGCTTTAAAGAGACGAAGAAAGCTTTCGAGCCGGGAGACAGAGTGAGCTATGCTTCCCGCGTGTTTGACGAGAAGGAAATGCTGTCCCTGACCGATGCCACTTTAGATTTTTGGCTCACAACGGGACGTTTTGCAGACGAGTTTGAGAAGAAGTTTGCGGAGTGGATTGGCGTAAAGCACGCCTATCTGGTCAATTCCGGATCTTCTGCGAATCTCCTTGCGTTTATGACGCTTACGGCAGCTGAGCTCGGAGAAAGACAGATTAAAAGAGGAGATGAGGTTATCACGGTGGCCTGCGGTTTTCCGACTACGGTGACCCCCATGCTCCAGTATGGGGCGGTTCCCGTTTTCCTCGACGTCACGGTTCCGGAGTACAATATCGATGTAAGCCGTCTGGAAGACGCGTTTTCCGAGAAAACCAAGGCGGTGATGATTGCGCATACCCTGGGAAATCCCTTTAATCTGGAAGTCATCAAGAAATTCTGTGACAAGCATGGTCTCTGGCTGATCGAAGACAACTGTGATGCTCTGGGCTCCCGCTATACGATAGACGGAGAGACCCGCTTTACGGGGACATGGGGGGACATTGGAACCAGCTCCTTCTATCCGCCGCATCACATGACGATGGGCGAGGGCGGTGCAGTGTACACGAACAATCCGAAGCTCAGTCGGCTGATTTTGTCTTTCCGGGATTGGGGGAGAGACTGTATCTGCCCGTCCGGTCATGATAACTTCTGCGGACATCGTTTTTCGGGACAGTACGGGCAGCTTCCGAAGGGCTATGACCACAAGTACACCTACAGTCACTTCGGCTACAATCTGAAGGTGACCGATATGCAGGCGGCTGTCGGCGTGGAACAGTTAAAGAAGTTCCCGGGCTTTATCGAGAAGAGAAAGGCAAACTGGGCCTTTCTAAAGGAAGCACTCTCCGATATCGAAGGTTTAATTCTTCCGGAAGCGGCTAAAAATGCGGATCCTTCCTGGTTCGGTTTCCTGCTTTCCGTGAAGGAGGAGTCCGGTGTAAAACGAAATGACCTGACCGCTTTCCTGGAAAAGGCAAATATCCAGACCAGACTGCTCTTCTCCGGAAATCTGATTAAGCACCCCTGCTTTGACCAGATCCGCGGAACGGATGCGTATCGGGTGGTGGGAGAGTTGAAGAATACCGATTATATTATGGAGCATAGCTTCTGGATTGGCGTCTATCCGGGGATGACGAAAGAAATGCTTCAGTATATGGCGGATAAGATTCATGAAGGCATGAAAGCGTGCAAGATGAACTAAAAATTTGTGGATGATGTGTCTATTCTTCCTCTTCTTCCTGCTCATCGGAATCCGGAATTTCTTCCTCATCCGCATCGTCCTCATCCTCATCCGGCGTTTCTGCCGGATCTTCTTCGGTATCATATTGTTGCATATCCACATTTTCTTTTTTGGCCCACGGGTCGTTTGGCCCGGGGTCGAAGACCCCTTTTGGATTTAAGCCGTAACGGGCGGTAAAGCTGGGATTGCCGAGGCCGGCAATCCGCGGTTTACTGACATCCTTCATTTCCTTCTCCGCCTTTGCCATCAGCTCATCCATGACGGTGCTCGGTTTTGTGCGGTATCCGCTTTTCGCATAGTACTTCGGTTTTCCGTCTTGTGCGAGATATTGCCCTTTTTCGTTCACGGGAAATTTTCCCTGCACGACCGTTTTCTCCGCCATTGCGCCGCTTTCATCGAAATAGTAGGCGTAACCGTCTATGGTCACCCAGAAGCGAATCATTTTTCCGAGGTCATTCTGATGGTTGCTGAGGAAGTACCACTTTCCGTTATCGAAGATCCAACCAGTCGCCATGCGTCCGCGTCCAGCATCGATATAATACCAGTTTCCCTTGTGGGAGACCCAACCGGGAAGGACGTGGTCAAAGCGGTCCACATAAGTCCATTCTTTATCTACCTGTAACCACAAACCTTCTTCTGCAAAACTTTTTATCCCCGTGAGGAAGAAAAATAGGAAGAAAAGAAGAAACAGGCTCTTTATTTTCCATTGTATTGTCTGCTTTTTGTTTTGTTTCATTTCGGTATACATATCCCTTATATCTATAAAGATGGCAGGCATTTCCTTTTTAAGAGGAAGTGCTGACTCGTTTTTCGTTTCAAAAGAATATCGGAAAAAGAAGGCGAAAAGATAAAGGAAAAACATGCTATACTATTCCGGCTTCGTCTTGTATGATGAGGATATTTTGAAGAGGAAAAAGAGAAGAGATAGAGAAGCAATCGGAAGGCGATAGAAAAGCGAAAAGAGAGGGATGTATGCATATACGGAAGATTCGCTCAGGAGAAGACAATATAGGAGGAGCAAAAGGAATTGTTCAGCACGCTGTTTTTCGAAGACGGTCTTGTTTTTTTCTCCTCTTCGTGATTGCTGTTTTTTTGTGTACCTCCTGCGGAAAGAAGCGATATCAGGATCAGTTTACCGATGTCTTTGACACGGCGTCGATGGTGATCGGGTGTGAGGGGAAGGAAGCGGATTTTCAGAGGAGATCCAAACTTCTGCACGATACTCTGCTGCATTATCATGAACTTTTTGATGTCTATACAGCGTATCCGGGTGTGGAAAATTTAAAGAAGATCAATGAAGAGGCGGGAAAAGCGATAAGGAGATTATGGCATTACTCCGCTTCGGCAAGGAAATCTATCAGGATACGGATGGAAGAGTCAATATTGCTTACGGGGCGGTTCTTTCTTTATGGCATGAAAAAAGAGAGGAGGGAATTGCGAGCCCGGAGCAGGCTTCCCTTCCGGATGACGAAGCCCTCGTGGAGGCGGCGAAGCATTGCAATATCGAAGATTTGGTTTTAGATGAGGAACATTCCACGGTTTATTTTAAGGATCCAAAGCTTCGTCTGGATGTCGGAGGAATTGCAAAGGGATGGTCCGTGGAAAGAGCGGCAGAAATTCTGGAGAAGGACGGGGCAAAGCAGTACTTACTGAATATTGGCGGAAACCTCCGCGCGATTGGAAAAAAGGCGGATGGGAAGCGCTGGATTTGTCCGGTACAAAATCCCTTCTATATAGATGGAGAAGAGGACAATCCCTATGCCGTATCCGGAGAAATAGAGAATACTTCTCTGGTAACAAGTGGCGACTACGAGCGCTATTATACGGTAGACGGTGTTCGTTATGCGCATATCGTCGACCCGGAAACGCGCTATCCTGCGAATCGGCATCGTTCCGTCACGATTCTTACGAAAGATTCCGGTCTTGCGGACGGCCTTTCCACGGCGCTCTTTATTCTCTCCGTAGAGGACGGAAAAGCGCTTTTACAGAAGATCAAAAAGAAGAATGCGGTCGATATTGAGGCGATGTGGGTGGAGCCGAATCATGAGAAAGAGTACACGGCGCATTTTTTGCAGGCGGTTCGTGCAGAGGATCCGGAATAGCGGTTTTGGCTTGCATAGCGTTTTTGTATAGAAAGAGGGAAAGAAAGCAATGCACGTATTTTTATTCATAACGAGTATCGGAACGGCAGTCTGCATTGCTATCCGGAGAGACTGTAAATAGGGGCTTTACAAGGCCCCTATTTTAGTATAGTATTTATGACACGCACGGCAGCGTGTAAATATGAGCCTTGCGTTTTTGTCACTATACTCCTTAGGGATAAGGGAGGGTATGGGGGCCGCTCAGACAAGCAGAAGAGAGATTTTTGCTTGTTCTTGATTTAATACAAAACCGGAGAAAAATCTCTTGTCAGACCGAGTACGATGTGTTATCCTTGTACGGCTGTGGCATGATAGCAATGAAGGAAAAGATTACTATAGAAATGAAAACCGAAGGGCATAAGTTTCTACAGAGAACTTTCCGGAGCGAATGTCAAGTTTAGAAACTGACGGCAGGTCACTGTACTACAATTTAAGCACCAAGCAGCGGGTGCGGCGTGTGTATTTGTATAAGATACGCGCGGAAACGTGTACAGTCACCAACTTATCGTCAATAACCCGATAGGAGGCGACTTTTTTTATGGCAAGTCAAGTAATGAGAATCACCTTAAAGGCTTATGAGCATAGCCTTGTGGACGAATCAGCCGCAAAAATCGTAGAGAACTGCAAGAAAACCGGTTCTCAGGTTTCCGGCCCTGTACCACTTCCCACGAAGAAGGAAGTAGTAACCATCCTTCGTGCGGTACACAAGTACAAGGACTCTCGTGAGCAGTTCGAGCAGAGAACACACAAGAGATTGATTGATGTCATCAATCCGAACCAGAAGACCATGGACAGTCTGCAGAGACTGGAAATGCCTGCAGGCGTATCCGTAGACATCAAGATGAAAAACAAATAATTCTAGTATGAACCGATGAGGTTCCGCTGTAGAAAGGAGAACAAATGAAGAAAGCTATTTTGGCAACAAAAGTAGGAATGACACAAGTCTGGGATGAGAACGGCGTGTTGATTCCGGTAACTGTACTTCAGGCGGGTCCCTGCGTGGTGACTCAGGTAAAGACGCTTGAGAATGACGGTTACAAGGCGGTTCAGGTGGGATTTTTAGAGAAGAGAGAGAAGCTGGTGAACAAGCCTCTTAAGGGACAGTTCGACAAGGCCGGCGTTTCCTGCAAGAGATTCTTAAGAGAGTTCCGTTTTGAAAATGCAGAAGAGTACAAGGTAAAAGATGAGATTAAGGCAGATATCTTTGCCGCAGGAGATAAGGTAGACGTCAGCGCTACTTCCAAAGGTAAGGGATTCGAGTCTGCAATTAAGAAGTATGGACAGCACAGAGGTCCTATGGCCCACGGCTCCAAGTTCCATCGTCATCAGGGTTCCAACGGTACATCCGCAACACCGTCCAGAGTACTTCCGGGTAAGGGAATGCCTTCCCACATGGGTGCGGTAAAGGTGACAACACAGAATCTTACTGTGGTACGTGTTGATGCGGAGAAAGGACTCATCCTCGTAAAGGGTGCGGTTCCGGGACCGAAGAAAGCTCTTGTTACCATCAAAGAAGCTGTAAAGTCCTAAGACGAAGGAAGGAGGAAGATAGTAATGGCTAACGTATCTGTATTTAATATGCAGGGTAAGGAAGTTGGCAAGATGGATCTGAATGATGCGATTTTCGCAGCACCGGTTCACGAGCACTTATTACACCTTGCAGTTGTGGCACAGCTTGCCAATAAACGCCAGGGCACACAGAAGGCCTTAACTCGTTCGGAAGTTTCCGGAGGAGGAAGAAAGCCTTGGAGACAGAAGGGAACAGGTCATGCAAGACAAGGTTCCATTCGTGCTCCGCAGTGGAAGGGCGGCGGAGTTGTATTTGCTCCGACACCGAGAGATTACACCACTACCATGAACAA
>ERZ773254.1509-NODE-1509-length-10367-cov-6.363363_pt1 | contig 10367 bp, 3 predicted proteins | sample MGYA00580516_ERZ773254 | MGnify/ENA primary metagenome ERZ773254 (study PRJEB29015, sample SAMEA2738158) | human oral metagenome | biome: human oral; feature: human-associated habitat; material: saliva | place: China | collected 2192 ...
CAGAACTTGTAATCGAAGAAGAAACAATTGATTTCAAGGTTCAGGAACAAAAGAATGATAAGCTTCCAGCGGGTCAAACTCGTGTTCTACAAGAAGGTCAAAAAGGTGTCCGTGTTCACTTGATCGAAGTTGAAAATGGTAAGCGAACTGAAAAGGATAGCTATGATAAAGTTATGGCTCAGGATCGCATTGTAGAAGTCGGTACAGCTAGTGAAACAACTAAGCCAGTACCGCAAGAAGCTACAAAACCACAAGTTTCAGAAAAAGCAGATACAAAAGAAATTGCTTCAAATAAAGCTAGTCAAGCTCAAAAAGAGCAGTTGCCAAATACAGGAAGTGCAGAAAGTCAAGCAGCCCTAGCAGCAGGCCTAGCTCTTCTTGGTTTGAGTGCAGGATTAGTGGCCACTAAAGGTAAAAAAGAAGACTAGAATGAATAAGTATTTCTTCTAAATGTATCTCAGAAAGACCAGGGAAACCTGGTTTTTTTAATGGGTAGAAGTATTCTCTCTAGAGCAATTTTAGCGTTTATGAAATCAGATACCCAAAATGATAAAAACATTATCTGGTATCAAAAACGAGATGAACTTATTTTTTAAAAAATAGCGATAAAATATACCAGATTTTGTTTCGATGATAGGAGAAGAGAAGACACAAAGTGGTTAATATACGGTTGTGAAAAAGTCGATTTCAAACCATAAGAAAAAATTGGATTTTTTTTATAAAATTTTGCTTGATAGTCCTAGCCTTTTTCTTCATAGTATGATAAAATGTGGATGTAATGTGGCTAATAATTTTCGCTTGAAAAAGGAGAATGGTGATTAGTTGGGGACAATCAGTTAGTTTACTATTACATTGTACATTTACAACTGAATAATATAAGAAAGGAAGATTAAATGAACAAGAAAATAAGATCTTGGATTCAGATCCTTATTCTATGTTTGGGAGTTATTCTCCAATCGTTTGCCCCTCTGACGCAAGTACATGCGACAGAGTATAATGATGTGATCACTAGTGTAGGTGTTGAGAACAAATCTGGTGAAGCATTAACGCAAGGATTGGATATTTGGCAAGAATTCCGTCTTACGGCAGATTTCGTGTTGCCAGATAATACAGTGCATGAAGGTGATACAACAACACTTCAATTGCCGTCAGAGATTGCATTTTCAAACTCTTCAGACATTGAATTACGAGATGCTTCTAACAATCTTGTAGCTACTGGTCGTTTAGATGCAGCTAGCAAAACAATTACTCTCACTTATACAAAATTTGTTGAGAATAATTCTGGCGTTAGGGGGAAATTCTTTGTCTATGTCCGAGTTGACCATGACGTTGTTTCAGAAGAAAAAGACGTTGATGTCAACATTACTGTAGGACATAGAGTTCTATTTGCAGGAAAGATCCGTTATAACGGCCCTCCAGGGAAATACGACTCGAAAATCGAAAAGAGTTCATTTCAACAGGGAGGAGATCCTAACAATGTAATCCGCTATAACATTACTGTAAACCGCAATATGGCGAACTACAGTGATGTTACTATCAAAGATGCCTTCTCATCTCCAAATATGAAATTCCTACCAGATACTTTTCGTATTTATAAAGTAAACTGGAGCTGGAATAACGGAGACTGGAAATGGTCGGATGCTCAGGATATGACTGAAACCTTTAAAAACCAACTAGTGGTAAATGCGAATGGTGATGGTTTCACCCTTCCTTTAGGAGATACTAATGGTTTTGGTTATATGATTGAATATCAAGCTAAAGCGAATTATGATCTAGTCGATGGTGAGGAAATCACGAACGTAGCCAACATGAGCTACAATGGTAGTGAGTATGAACAATCAACTAGCACACGTACCTACCAGATTGCAGGTGGTGTTGCGGAAGGATATGTTTTCACCATTAAAATTCATAAGGTAGACGAAGCAGGCCAACCATTGCAAGGCGCAGTTTTTGAAGTAATTCGTGATCGTAACCAAGCCGTTGTTGGACGATTGACAACAGATTCTGATGGTAACGCTAGTGTGGGCAAATTGTTGCGAGACAACTATACAATTCGTGAAGTAACTGCTCCTCTTGGCTATGACAAATTAACTGAAGATATTAAAATTTCTCCAGATGAGTTTGGTTCAGACAAATCCGTAGAACGTCGAATTGAAAATAAGAAGACACCTCCGAAGACTCCAATTGAAAAAGAGATTACTTTCAAAAAGGTGGATCCAAATGGGAAAGAAATCCCAGGAGCGGAACTGAAAATCTATAGTGGAGATACAGTCAATCTTGAAGAGGCACCTGTTGCAGACTGGACTACTGTAGCTGACACTTCTAAAGTGATTAAGCTGGCACCAGGGACCTACACTCTAAGAGAGTTCGATGCTCCAGAGGGATATCAAATTGTAGGAGATATTACTTTTACTGTTAATGCTGATGGTTCTATCACTATTAAGAATAAGGGAGCTGATGACACTGTTCTTGCAGCTGGTCCAGTTCTGACTATTACCGATAAAGAGGATACTAGTCCAAAACCAATTACCTTCAGTAAGGTAAATCTTGGAGGAAATGAAATCGCTGGTGCACAGATTAAGATCTACAAGGGCGAAAAAGCTGAAGGTACAGCCGTAGAAAGCTGGACTTCAACTGACCAACCTAAGCAACTGAATCTTGAGCCAGGCATCTACACCTTCCATGAGGAAGCAGCCCCAACTGGTTACCTCAAAGTAACGGATATCACTTTCCAAGTTAAACCTAACGGTACTGTTGAAGTGACAAAAGTAGGTGAAAAAGATTCTAAAGGCGAAGACAATCGTGTTGTAGCCCAAGATTCAACTCTGACAGTTACTGATAAAGATGACGATGTAGCTCGTAAAATCACGTTCAGTAAAATTAGTCTTGGTGGGGTTGAAATCGCAGGAGCACAAATCAAGGTCTTTAAAGGCGACAAGGCAGAAGGCACAGCTGTAGAAAGCTGGACATCTGAAGCCGGTAAGTCTAAAGAGTTGAGCTTAGCCCCAGGTACTTACACCTTCCATGAGGAAGCAGCCCCAACTGGTTACCTCAAAGTGACGGATATCACTTTTAAAGTTAACTATGACGGAACAGTTAAAGTGACGAATGTTGGTACTAAGGATGCTAAAGGCGAGGACAATACAGTCGTAACCGATGGTTCAACAATCAAAGTCACTGATAAAGATGACGATAGTCCACGTAAGATTACCTTTAGTAAGGTTAGCCTTGGTGGAACAGAAATCGCTGGTGCACAAATCAAGATCTACAAGGGCGATAAAGCAGAAGGCACAGCCGTAGAAAGCTGGACATCTGAAGCTGGTAAGTCTAAAGATCTCAACTTAGCACCAGGTACTTATACTTTCCATGAGGAAGCCGCTCCAACTGGTTACCTCAAAGTAACGGACATCACTTTCCAAGTCAAACATGACGGCACAGTGGAAGTGACCAACGTTGGTGAGAAAGACTCTAAGGGTGAAGAAAATAAAGTTGCCACAAACGGCTCAACAGTAACTGTAACTGACAAAGACGATGACCTACCACGTAAGATTACCTTTAGCAAGGTAAATCTAGCGGGTGAAGAAATCGCGGGTGCAAAAATCCAAATTTTCCGTGGAGAAAAAGTTGCAGGTAATCCTGTGGCTGAATGGACTTCAAAAGCCAAACAATCACATGTACTTGATTTGACTCCGGGAGTATATACTTTCCATGAAGAGGCCGCTCCAACTGGATACTTAGCAGTAACAGATATTACATTCCAAGTTAACTACGACGGAACTGTAACAGTGGTAAATGCTAGTGGAAATCAGGTTGAGTTTAAGGATGGTAAGTTAGTAGTAACGGACCAAACTGAACCAGAAAATCCTAACCTACCAAACACTGGAAGTGAATCTGGACAAGCTGCATTAGCAGCAGGTTTAGCTCTTCTAGCTTTAGGTGCAGGTCTTGTAGCAACTAAACGAAGAAAAGAAGACTAATCTCATTTAGTAGCCAATAAGTACAGTAAAGAAAGATCAGGGATAACCCCCTGGTCTTTTTTCTATGATTCAGAATAATGAAATATGCTAAATTAAACTATTTATCAGTATGGTGTATGACTATTGCTAGATTTCTTCTGAGTTTTACTTATATAAAATAGTTTGGATAATTATTAAGGTGTATCAAACTTATAAATAAATGGAATGTTTTGTGCATTGTTCTTTTCTGTTTGTTTAAAAGAGAAGTTGTTCGTATGTGTACACTATACTTAAAGAAACTTCAGTCTGATGAAAGAATTAGTTTTTATGGCAGTAATTTTACACTGTGTCAATATTTTCAAAAGGCAATAACCTCATAATATTACAAAAAAAGTTAATTTTGTTTTATAATGAAATTAAAGGAGGTTTCTATATTAAAAATAGAACAAATATGATAAATATTGCACTCACATATAGTTATGACACATGTTAATATGATGTAACTTATTTAATAACCCTCATGGATTTCAACGAATTCGAAAGGAGATGAGTGTTGAGGTTTTATAATCATAGTTTGTCGTTTTAATGTTTTCGGTAATTTAGAAAGGAAGATTATGAAGAACAAGAAATTTTGGTTACCCATCCTAACTTCTCTGGCCTGTTTGCTAGGGATAATCTTTGCTCCAAATTCAGTTCAAGCAAAGGAACTGAAGAACGTTATCAGTAATATTGGAATTTGGGAGGTTGATAATGGTAAGTTTATAAAACCAGATGCGAATGGTGTTTATACACTTTCTCCTGAACATCATAACTACTCAAATTATAAATTCACTGTTGATTACGATTTGAGTGCCTATGATGGTAAATTAGAGGACGGTGATACCTTTACCTTTACTGTTCCGAGCCCTTTAACTGTTAGAAATGAAACTTTTGATTTAAAAGATAAGGAAACAGATCTCGTTATCGGGGAAACTCAAATTGTATCAAACGGGGATAATAATGGTGGTAAGGCAACTATTACATTAAAAAATCTGAAAACCTATCTTGAGAAAAAAGGTGGCTATCAAGTCCAAAACGTTAAAGGAAATTTCTTTGTTGGTTTTAGTTCTAAAAATGAATTAAGCAATGAAACGCTTCGTTTTGATAAGACGGAAACCATAAATGAAATTACCCATCAAATAAAGGTTAAAAAAGGTGATACGGCTGATTATTCTGAAGGAATCGGTCGAGCTAATTTCAATAAATATCATGGTTTGATTTACAAAGAGGATTGGACATCCAAGGCTCTAAATAAGAGTGGAAAATACTTACACAGCTGGTATGTTCGTGTTAATCCGAAACAGGCAGCCTATAATAAAATTGAAATTCATGACTGGGTAGATCCAAATGCTTCACCAATGCAGATGATCCCTGAAACATTTAGCGTCACGGCAGGTTGGTATGATCAATATTATTACCTTAAAGATGAAGTGGTTTTAGAAGCTGGTAAGGATTACCAAGTAAAATGGAATGATTCTTACACAGAATTTACTTTAACAATTAACAATGCATCTTCAATTCTTGCGAAGAACGGTAAACCAGCAGCATTTCGAATTAATTATAAAACAAGTGCTCCAGCTGATGGCACGCAAGTCCAAAACAATGCTGAAATGAAGGGTGATGACCAGATTCTAACATATGACGACTATAGTAATAAGACAGTCGTTAAGCAAATCGGAAACTCAGTCGTTGCTTCTGGCGGTACAATTCAGTTAGAAACAGGTTACCGTATCATTCTTTACAAGGTCGACGAGCTGACTCATGACCGTCTAAAAGGAGCAAAATTCAAGATTACTCCTCCGGCAGGAGCTACGGCTAAAGAAGAAATTGTAACGACAAATGATGACGGAATTGCTGAATCATCTATTTACTCAGAGAGTGATATCAAGAAAGGGAACTTTACAGTAACCGAGGTTGAGGCTCCTGAGGGATATGAGTTAAATCCTACTCCATTTGAGATGACTGTTGGACAAGATGGAGCTATCAAAACAGTTACAAATAAACGTAGCAAAGCTAAAGCCAAGATTAAAGCTAATAAAACACTTACTGGTCGTGAGTTGAAGGCTGAAGAGTTTGAGTTCACTTTAACAGACCAAGATGGTAAGGTGAAAGAAACTGTGAAGAATGACAAAGACGGAAACGTTACTTTCTCAGAATTGGAATTCGACAAAGCAGGTACTTATACCTTTAAAATTGCTGAAAAAGCTGGCAGTGATACAAGCATCAAGTACGACACTAAAACTGTCACGGCTACAGTTACTGTAGTAGATAAGGGCAAAGGTGCACTTGAAGCAACTGTTTCTTACGATGACGAAAAAGCTTTCGAGAATACTTACACTCCAGCGAAAACTCAAGTTCCTGTGAAGAAAGTGTGGGATGATAAGAACAACCAAGATGGCAAACGTCCATCTTCTGTCACAGTTAAATTGCTTGCGGATGGTCAAGATACTGGTAAGTCACTTGAGCTTAACGCCGCAAACAACTGGGCTGGAAGCTTCACAAACCTTGATGCTGATAAAGGTGGAACACCTATCAAGTACACAGTAGTAGAAGTAACTGTTACTGGTTACACTTCTGATGTTACTGGTGACGCTGCATCAGGATTCACTATCACAAATAGCTATTCTCCAGAAACAGTTGATGTAAAAGCAACTAAGAACTGGGATGACGCAAACAACCAAGACGGTAAACGTCCAACCAAGATTACAATCAATCTTTTAGCAGACGGTCAGAAAGTTGATTCGAAAGAAGTTCAAGCAGCCGCAGACGGAACTTGGACTGTCGAATTCACGAAATTAGCAAAATATAAAGCTGGTAAAGAAATCAAATACACTGTAACAGAAGAAGCCGTAGCAGAATACGAATCAACTATTACAGACTTTACCATCACAAACAAATATGCTCCTAAAGCAATCGACTACAAGGTAACAAAAGTATGGAACGACGCGAACAACCAAGACGGCAAACGTCCTGAGTCCGTAACGGTTCAACTTTATAAAAAAGTAGGAGATGCAGATCCAGTAGCCGTTGAAGGTAAGAAATTGACCTTAACAGCTAAGGAGAAGACTGATGATAACACTTGGGTAGCATCCTTCACCAATCTTCCACAATACGAAGCTGGAAAAGAAATCACCTATTCTATCAAGGAAGTGGATGTACCAGCTGGTTACGAAGCCTCTGTGACTGGTCAAGTGGTGACTAACACTCATGACGTAGAAACAGTAGTTCTTTCAGGAACTAAGGTTTGGGATGATAACAACAACCAAGACGGCAAACGTACAAGATCTGTGAAAGTTCAAATTCTTAAAAACGATAAAGAAGTCGTTCAAGAAATTGAAGTTTTAGAAAAAACTGGCTGGAAGTTCGAATCTAAAAAACTTCCTAAGTATGAGAATGGTAAAGAAATCAAGTATACTGTCAAAGAAACTGCTATGACAGAATACAAAGCAACCATCACTACAGATAAGGATGGCAAGTATACCATTACCAACGAACATACTCCAGAAAAAACAGCTGTAAAAGGTCATAAGATCTGGAAAGATGAAGATAACAAAGATGGCATCCGTCCAGCATCTATCACCGTAAAACTTCTTGCAGATGGTAAGGAAACTGGTCAGACAGCTACAGTGTCAGAAACAAGTGGCTGGACTTATGAGTTTACAGGTCTTGATCGTTATCAAGAAGGTAAGGAGATTGCCTACACTGTTGAAGAAGTGAATGTTCCAGATGGTTATACAGCTTCAGTAGAAGGTTACAACATTACAAATACACACACTCCAGAAAAACCAACACCTGGCAAACCAAATGAACCAGGTAAGCCTAAAAAGGGTGGGGAATTACCTAATACAGGAAGCGAGTCTAACCAAGCGACTCTAGTAGCTGGAATCGCCCTTCTTGGATTGGGAACAGGATTCTTGGCAAGACGCAAAAAAGAAGATTAAGTTTTTTAAACGGTATCTTTCACGAAATTTTGCAAGGCAGTTTAAAAGTGGAAACAAGTGTCAATGGAAATTGGCACTTGTTTTTTTTGTAACTAACCCTGGTTCTACTACCGGATACAAGTGGATAGTTGCCACTTACTGAAAAGCTATTGTTTTTGCGATGAATTCCTCTATAATAGGTGACAAATAGAAAAGGAGATGTTGCATATGATTGAAACAAGATTACAAGATAAATTGAAGGCAGGTTTAGAGGTGGAAAATTTTCAAAAAGAAGGGGCTATCTATCTGTCTCTTAATCCTGATTATCTATCTGGAGATAATGCTAAATACATGACCATGTATAACCGTATGGCTCGCTGGTACGATATGAGTGAGAAATGGATAGGACCACTTCTCCACGGCAAAGCAATTGATAAGTTGAGAAGGGATCTGATGGAGGAAATAGAATGGAAAGATAATTTATCTGTTCTTTATGTCTCTATCGGGACTGGCCAAGACCTACGTTATATTCCTGATACAGTTGACCTGAAAAGTTTAGACTTTGTAGGGGTAGATATTTCTATCAGTATGCTAGAAAAATGCCAGAAATCTTGCGCCAACAAGACCAATTTGCAACTTTTCCATGCTTGCGCGGAGGATTTACCCTTTGCGGATAATAGTTTTGACATTGTCTACCATATTGGCGGAATTAATTTTTTCAATGATAAGGCCAAGGCCATGCAGGAAATGCTACGAGTGGCGAAGCCAGGGACTAAGATTTTAATTGCAGATGAGACGGCTGACTATGTGGAGCGGCAATATAAGAAAAATCATTTTAGTAAGGATTATTTTAAAGATGCTACTGTTGATTTGAGTGAAATTGAGAATGCTGTTCCAAGCGAAGTTAAGGAAAAGGAAATGAAACTTCTTTGGGATGGAAAATTCTACGCCTTGACATTTAGGAAATAAGAAAAAGTATCTTGGTAGAGCTTAGAAAGTAAGTATGAAGATAAAAATATTCCCTTAGACAGCTGTCTGAGGGAATATTTTTATGGGAGCATCATCAATTCGACAACCATAGCAATATAGATGATTAAGGTAAGGAGAAAACCGGCTCTCCAGAAAAACTTGATGAATTTAGGGTAATAAAAACTTCGTTTTTTGACAAGGAAAAAGATTACAAGGAGGATTGCTAGGAGAGAAAGTGCGACACCAAGTCGCGGTAGAAAGTTGTGGGTAAAGGCTTTAGCAGTAATCAGATAGTACTCGAATACCAAAAGTGGAAAAGCTAGATCCGCGAAATTAAATCCTATTTTCCTAAGTCCGAAAAGCTTGGTGACAATAAAGCAAACCACCAAGGTTAATATCAATAATAAAATAGATGCTATTTTCATTAAAATCATACCCATATTGTATCATAAAAAAACGCTAAAGGAAATGAGAAACAAGGGAATTTGTTGGAAAGTCAGGCTTTTGAGATTGTGGGTGTTTTTTGTTATAATGAAAGTTATGAAATCTTATAATACCTTGAATGATTATTATCGAAAACTTTTTGGAGAAAAGACTTTCAAAGTTCCTATTGATGCGGGATTTGACTGTCCCAATCGGGATGGAACTGTGGCTCATGGGGGCTGTACTTTTTGTACGGTTTCAGGTTCTGGAGATGCTATCGTGGCACCGGATGCTCCTATCCGCGAGCAATTTTATAAGGAAATTGACTTTATGCATCGCAAATGGCCAGATGTTAAAAAGTATCTAGTTTATTTCCAAAACTTTACCAACACCCATGAAAAGGTGGAAGTGATTCGGGAACGTTACGAGCAGGCGATTAACGAGCCAGGTGTAGTAGGGATCAATATCGGAACACGGCCAGATTGTTTACCCGATGAAACCATCGAATATTTGGCTGAGTTGTCGGAGCGTATGCACGTGACGGTTGAATTGGGCTTGCAGACTACTTTTGAAGCAACCTCTGACCTGATTAACCGTGCCCATTCTTATGAATTGTATGTTGAAACAGTAAAACGCTTGAGGAAATATCCCAAGATTGAGATTGTTTCCCATTTGATCAATGGTTTGCCCGGTGAGACTCATGAGATGATGATCGAAAATGTCCGCCGCTGCGTAACGGATAACGATATTCAAGGGATTAAACTGCACTTGCTTCACCTCATGACAAATACTCGTATGCAGCGAGATTACCACGAAGGACGCTTGCAACTGATGAGTCAGGACGAGTATGTCAAGGTCATTTGTGACCAACTGGAAATCATTCCCAAGCATATCGTCATCCATCGGATTACAGGAGATGCACCTAGAGATATGCTGATTGGTCCCATGTGGAGCCTCAAAAAATGGGAAGTGCTAAATGCTATTGAAACTGAGATGCGCCGTCGTGGAAGTGTGCAAGGATGCAAGGCTGTAAAACAGGAGTTTAAAAATGAAAAGACCA
>ERZ773254.1511-NODE-1511-length-10360-cov-7.482872_pt1 | contig 10360 bp, 6 predicted proteins | sample MGYA00580516_ERZ773254 | MGnify/ENA primary metagenome ERZ773254 (study PRJEB29015, sample SAMEA2738158) | human oral metagenome | biome: human oral; feature: human-associated habitat; material: saliva | place: China | collected 2192 ...
GTCATAGACAGTACCGACAAATTTGACCCTAGGATCTTTGTCAAAACCAGTATCCTGTAACAACTGATTGTAAAATTTATTTTGCTCCACATTTGTAATAAGGACAAAGTCCTTATTGGACTTAGACTTGATAAATTCACGAATCATTGATTCATAGTTATTTTCGGGAACGAATCGTCCCACCACTAGATAATAGCCATTTTCGCTTACTCCCTTTTCACGATACCAGTTTCGAACTTTGGCATCTTCTGATTTCAGACTTGAAGGGGTAGTATCTGTACCATAAGCGATATAGGTCGTCTTGGGCTGATACTGTTTATAGTCCTCTCGGATATATTTTTCGATATTTTTGCTATCACAGACTAATAAATCTGCATGTTTGACCATCAACTGTTCCGAAAATTTCCAATACTTCCGAACTGGCAGGCTCCATTTAGCCCGAAGCCACTCATGACCATCTGGATTTACCAGTAAACGGCCTCCGATCGAACGAATTTTTTTCTTAAGTCCAGAAATAAAAGGTCCGATACGACAAGCTAGAATGTAAAAAATGGGAGCCTCGTCCTTGTTTTCCTTAGCCAATTCAATAGCCTTATTGACCGCTGCAATATCGTAAGCAATGGCTCTAGCAGGACCAATATTAGGCACATCAATGTTGTAACAAATAGCACCGTTGTACTCAAATGTATCTGCTGTAAATCCTGACTTTGCAGAATTTTCGCGCATGCAGGCAACATAGTATTGGATGTTCCCATCTTTTTGATATTCGGTTAATTTTTCAACAAAGGTTTCAAATCCTCCATACTTGGCAGGAATCCCCTTTGAACCAATGATATAAACTGACTGTTTCATCTCTCTCCCAACAAGACTGAGGGGCAAAAATCACTTCGCTCCATCTCTCATAAATACTACTTTAACTGTCTTCAATAAAATTTCAATATCTTTCCAAATTGTCCAATCATCTATATAGGCCACATCTAATTTGACAACTTCATCAAAACTTTTGATTTCACTTCGTCCGCTGACCTGCCATAAACCTGTTATGCCAGGTTTAAAACTTAGACGACGTTTTTGTTCTGGGGTATAGCGCTCATACTCGTCCACTGTTGGTGGCCGTGTGCCAACCAAACTCATATCTCCCTTTAGAACATTATAAAACTGTGGCAGCTCGTCCAAGCTAGTCTTCCTTATAAAACGACCAATTTTCGTGATACGTGGGTCATCATCCACCTTAAACATTCCACCCTGCATGGTATTTTGTTCCATGAGTTCTCTTTTTTTATCCTCAGCATCCACACACATAGAGCGGAACTTGTAAAAAGTGAAGTGACGACCATTTTTTCCAATACGCGTCTGAGCAAAAATAGCAGAGCCCCCATCCTTTCGAATCAAAGGGACCAGTACAACACTGACTAGACCACATAGTATCAGCCCTACTAGAGAACCGATAATATCAATAATCCGCTTAGCAATCACGTGGCTAGTCTTATAAAATGTTGTAGAAAAAGTCACAACGTTTAATCCTGCCATCTCACGAATTTGCTTGTTACGTGCCAAACTACGATCAAAAGCATTTAGATTGACTGTTACATCAATTCCCATCGTTTCAAACTGAGAGATAAGCTCTCCAATATTGTATTTTTCACTTGGAAGATTGATAAAGACTTCATCGACCACCTCATGAGTCGCAAATTCTACTATATCTTCCTCTGCTACTACCTTTAAAGAATTATGCTGAAAATCTGGTTTGTCTAAAACACTGACAGCTACCAACTCCCCAACAACCTCATTTGATTCTATTAATCTATCCAGTACCTTTTCGACACGAGAAGTTGCTGTAAGCAAGAGGATCTTCTTACTTCCTTTAAAATTGGGATAAGCTCGTTTCCAATACCACTTGATAAATAGGTTTAGCACATAGACTAAGAGAGCATGTAATGTAAGGAAGTAAATCATGCCTCGTCTGGAAATACTAAATCGATCCTCTAAGAAAAAATTAGAAATACTAATCGCTAGCGCAAAGAATAGGATATATTTCAATGTCTGGACAAGTTCAAGCAAATATCCCCTTTTAAAGAAATCCTGTCCATAATCACTAATATAAAAGACAAAATAATGGAGGATATAAAGTGCAACAGCTGTTGTTGAAACAATCTCCGTTTCTCTCACAGCGCTAAGCAGATAAGTCAATAAAATAACAAGAAAACTCTGGATTATGGCCAATGAAGGCTTTACTACTTTTCCATTCATCTCTATCCCCCAACCTATTTTTTATTTTTTCCCGTAATCTCCATAATTTCCATAAGGACTGTGTTTGTATACTGAAGTATCGAATTTATTCAACACAACTCCCAAAAACGGCTTCCCAGTTTGTTCCAACTGTTCTTTCGCTTTTTGAATCTCTCGTCGATTTGTTTCACCTGCTGCTGTCACTAAAATAGAAGCATCACATTTTCGCGTAATGATAGCTGCATCAATCACGACACCGACAGGAGCAGTGTCTACGATGATGTAGTCAAAATATTTACGCAAGGTTTCAAGCATTGTACTGAAATTCTTACTTTGAAGAAGGGCCGTCGGATTCGGTGACACAGTACCAGCCTGAATCACAAAGAGATTTTCGATATTGGTATCACAAAGTCCTTGTGACAGGTCTGTAGTTCCTGATAGAAATTCCGTCAGACCTGTAATTTTATCCCTTGCTTTAAAGACACCTGACATAACAGAATTGCGGATATCTCCATCAATCAACAGCGTTTTGTAACCTGCACGCGCAAAAGCCCAAGCTATACTAGTGGAAGTCGTTGATTTTCCTTCTCCTGGTTTCACAGAAGTGATAGAAAATACTTTCAAATCATCTCCACTTAACTGTAGGTTCGTGCACAAAGCGTTATAATATTCCTCTACCTTTTTTACAAGATCCAATTTTGCCTGTGAAATTTCTAACGTTGGCATAACTTCCTCCTATTTCATTTTATCCAAATCTGGAACGACCCCTAGAAGTGGAATTTGCAGTACATCTTCGACATCTTCAGGACGTTTCACACGGGTATCGAGTAACTCAATCAAAAGAACAGTAATTACTGTTACGACCGCTCCTCCAAGAAAACCAAACAAGGTGTTGCGTCGAACATTTGGAGAAGAGGGAGTCGTAGCTGGTCGCGCTTCTTCAAGTGTCGTTACATCAGATACTCGCGTTACAGCGATGATCTTTTCTGCAGCAGCTTCTCGTAGAGAATTAGCAATGCGACTGGCTTCCTCTGGTTGTTTATCCTTGACAGAGATTGAGACGATACGAGTGTCAGCTGGTACAGTCACTTGAACTTTACTAGCTAACGTTTTTGCTGGCATATCCAATTTCAAATTTGTCGCTACCTTTTCCAATACATCCTGCGAAAGGATAATCTCACGGTAGTCTTTTACCAGATAAGATCCTGCCTGCAAGTCCTGATTTGTCAGTCCCGGCTTATCTCCTTGATTGCGATTCACTACGTAAATACGCGTGGTACTCGTATATTCTGGCTTAACAATAAAAGTGCTATATGCAAAAGCTCCCGCCCCTGTCACAAGTGCCACTAATAAAATAATTAGCTTGCGTTTCCATAAGGTTTTAAATAATTGAAATACATCGATTTCTATCGTATTTTGTTCTTTCATCATTTCTCCTAAATTAGTTGATCCATTACAATTTTTCGAGGATTGTCTATAAAGAGTTCTTGAGCCTTCGCTTCTCCGTATTTTTGGGTAACAAGGTCATATGCTTCTGCCATATGAGGAGGTCTACCGTCTAGATTGTGCATATCACTTGCAATGACATGAACCAAATCCTGCTCTAAAAAATACTGAGCTCTTTTTTTCATAAATTTATAACGTTCTCCAAAAAGTTTTGGTTTGAGGATGTGTGAACTATTTACTTGCGTGTAACAGCCCATATCGATCAGCTCTCGAACGCGTTTTTCATTATTTTCAAGAGCATCATAACGCTCAATGTGGGCAATGACTGGAGTAATTCCCAACATCAAGATCTTGCTCAAGGCGCTATGAATATCGCGATAAGGAGTGTTCATACTAAACTCTATCAAGGCATAACGACTATCATTGAGAGTCGGAATCCGCTTTTTTTCCAGTTTATCCAGAACATCTGGTGTGTAGTAAATTTCCGCCCCATAAGCAATGACCAAGTCACTCGCAACTTCCTTAGCTATTTCCCGAACCTGAAGAAAATTTTCTGCTATCTTCTCTTCTGGAGTTTCAAACATACCCTTGCGACGATGAGAGGTAGAGACAATGGTTCGCACCCCCTGCCTGTAGGCTTCTGTCAAGAGGGCTTTGCTTTCCTCTCTTGACTTGGGACCATCATCTACATCAAAGACGATGTGCGAATGAATATCAATCATTTCATTTGCCCTCCAACACGTCTTGAATAGCAGTTTTGACAGATGCAAGGCTACTGTCGTCAATTTCCATCATATAAAGGTTACTATCTGGCATCGCATAGGAAGGAAGATCCATCCGTCCTGTACCTTTCAAGTCTTGCGAATTCACTTTGTAAGTTCCACCACTTTCTAACTGAGCATTGACCAAGTTCATCATGGTCTCAAGCGGCATGTTTGTTTGGATAGAATCTTGCAAACTATCAATAATCGTACTATAATTTTTCAGTGCTTCGGTCGACGTTAATTTTTGAAGGATAGCCACAATCACCTTTTGTTGATTGCGCCCGCGGTCACGGTCACCATCTGCCAGAGAATAGCGCTCACGAACAAAACCGAGGGCCTGTTCTGAATCAAGATGAACATTGCCTACAGGGAATTGAAACTTCCCGTGTAGAGCTGTGAATTCCTGATCATTATAAACATCTACCCCACCCAACAAATCAATCAATTTCAAGAAAGAAGTGAAGTTCAATCGCACATAGTAATTGATATCTACTCCATAAAGATTTTCTAAGGTGTGGATGGATGAATCAACTCCATAAATGCCCGCATGGGTTAATTTATCTTTTTGATTATTTCCACCGTCTGCGATCGGTACATAGGCATCACGTGGCGTTGTGGTCAAGAGGATTTTCTTGGTATCTCGATTGACAGTCATCAGGATATTGACGTCTGAACGCGACACTGAACTAATCGGGCCATAGGTATCAATTCCACTAACATAGATATTGAAAGACTGACTCTTTGAAGTTTTAGGAGCTTCTACTTTTTTAGTGAATCCCTTAGTATAAATCTTTTTTATCTTCGATGCGTAATCTGGATATTCTGACTCGATGATATTTTCAAAGACACTATTTAAGACAATAGCCTTGGTATCACCTGCAATCAGACTCTTGTAAGCAGCCAAGTAAGACGAACTCTGGTCGACCGTCAAATCGGTATTCTGACTTGACTTGATATCAGCTAGTAGTTTTTGAATGTTTTCATTATCAGTCCCAGTGGGTGCTGTTACACTCGTCAGTTGCGTAACATTTCCAATCTCACTATCTGCTAAAACAGCAACACTGATAGAATATTCTGAGTAATTAGAAGTCGCATTTAAACGATTGGTCAGTCCAACAAACTGCTGTACTGCAAAAAGCGACACAGAGCTTACAAGGATAGAGAGCACCAACAGAAAAATAGTAAATTTTTCAGCTTTTTTATAGATAATCAAGAGTAGCCCTGCTAAGGCAACTAGTAGAACTAACGCAGTTGCCACTAGATTAAGATATCTAAAAGCAAGGATATGGTATTTAAAAATCAAAAACAATAAAAAGCTAGCCAACAATAGATAAATAGCTAACAAGGCTATGTTAACGCTTCGCTTTACTTTCCCCGAGCGAGATCTCTTTGAACGTTTCGTCATGACACTCCCCTATACTATAATAATTAAAGTAATTATATCACAAAAGTAGGACAAATTCCATTCATTCCCACAATTCTCAGCGTTTTCATTCCTTTTTTCTTAGCTATATTTTGAAGTGACCGCTTTCATTATTTAGGACCTTGAGCAAACAAAAACAAGATCCCTTGCAAGAGACCTTATTTCAACTTTTTATTTGATATGATTTTCAAATTCTTTTTGACTTTGTTCGATAGCCTTTTTACTTTCTTCTTCCCACTTAGCCTTGGCTTCATCAAATTGTTTCTTGGTAACAGGGTCTTTTTGTAATCTCATGTACTTATAATTATTTCCGTCACCCTTGATACCTACTAGGGAGTAGGCACGTGTAAACGGAGTTACTTTAGTTACAGAGGCTGTACCACCATTTGACATAGCAGACATGACTAGAGAATTGTCAATCATCCAAGCTTGAGCTTCAGCGTATTTTTCATAACGCTTAGCGACATCTTGATTCTCAGCATCTGCTTCTTTTAGAAGTTTTGTATAGGTATCAAGTCCTAGACTCTTGAGCAGTTCTTGATCTTCCTTAGCATCTAGGCCAAAAATCTTGAGATAGAAGCCATCTTCTGCATTAAATTGATCCAGATAGGTTGACGGATCTTGGTAATCACCAACCCAGCCATCAAAGTTCAAATCGTAGTCCCGAGCAGCCGGGTTTGGTGCTAAGAAAGCGACATTCCCAAAATCATCTGTTGAAAGTTGTTGAACATCAACGACGACATTGTCAGAACCCAATACTGTTTCAAGTGTCTGTTTAAGCGAATTCATCCCAGAAACTGCATTTTTATTGGTTTGATCAACTGGGACATCCAAATGGATTGGGAAAGTCACGCCTTGGGCTTCCAATTCCTTTTTGGCTTCCGCAAATTTTGCTTGAGCCTTTTCCTTGTTGAAGTAACCATCTTGAGCGTCTGCCAAGTTGATTCCTGACCATTCTGTTCCATAGTTTACAAGTTTAGAAGCTGTTACTTCTCCAAAGCTCTTGTCGCCTACCTGCACAAAAGTAGGGGGAACAAGGGTATTTCGAAGGGTCTTACTTGCCGCTTCTTCTCCATTAGATTGGGCAGAGTAGGTCGTACGATCGATAGCAAAGTTAAGCGCCTGACGGAAGTTTTTATTTAAAATCGCTGTTTGCGTTGAGTTCTTTTGTTGATCTGATGTTTTTGCAGTATGGTTATAGGCTTTACGGTTAACGTTAAAGTTGAAGTACCAAGAAGTCTTGTCCTGCAAGCTATAAACGATATTGTCTTGGTATTTTTCTTTTGTCTTAGCATAGCTCGAGCTATTTGGATAAACTCCCGCAAGTGAATAGGCACCACTTTCAAAGTTTCGAATGGTCATCTCCTGGTCTGACCCATCAAAGTAAGCTAACTTAACTTTTTCAATGGTCACTTTATCATGGTCATAGTAGTGTGGATTCTTCACATATTCGATTGAAGATTTTGATGTAAAATCTTTTAACAAATATGGACCATTATAAAGGATACTGTCTGGTGTCAAGGTCCCAAAATCTTTATCCTTTGATTTCAAGAACTCTTCGTTGACTGGGAAAAGGATACTATTGGTTGTTTTTGAGTTCCAATAAGGTTCTGGCCGTGTCAAAGTATACTCAACCGTATAGTCATCCAAAGCTTTGACACCAACAGTTGAAAAGTCATTGGTCACACCCGTCACATAGTCATTCAATCCCTTGATTGAATTTTGGATCAGATCCATGGCTTGCCCCTTGTTGTCAGCGGCATATTTGATCCCAGTGACAAAATCCTGAGCTTTGACTGAAGCATATTCCTCACCATCAGCCGTATACCACTTGGCATCTTTTCTGAGTTTGTAGGTATAGGTCAAACCATCCGATGAAACAGACCATTCTTCAGCCAAAGCTGGCGTTAGATTCCCATAGCTGTCATTCTCTAACAAACCATCTACGAGATTGGTAATAACAGCAGTATTATCTGCATAATAGTCTAAAAGATAGTTAAATGTCGTTGGGTTTGCACCAAATGTTGATGAGAAGGTGCTTGTATCTGTGTTGGACTGTCCACACGCCGAGAGCAAAATCCCTGTCGCTAAGACAAGACCTGTCCCGATCAGTCTTTTTTTCATTTTCATCATTCACTCCTTTATGTCACTTCTTGTAACATAAACATATTCTATCAAATCCATCCTAAAATGTAAAGTTACTAGCTTTTCTAGCAAATGATTAACCTACACTAGCATTGACAGCTCTAGAATAAAATTAGCCACTGAGTGTACAAAAATAAATAGGCAACTAGTTTGGTTCTCAAGAATCTTTTTGGACTGATGGAAAATGAAGGCCACGATATCCCCCTTTTCAAACCTTCCTAAAAGATGAAATTAATGTTAGCAACATCTTCGATCGCCTAATTCTAAAGTAAAAACCGGAAACTACTAACAGCCTTATAAAAGCCACCAAACGCTATTCCTTTGATTTCCGTGACTTTCATAATTCTAAGAAACAAATCTTTATCTCTCTGAATAAAAATGGAGAGGATAGTGATTGTCCTCTCCAAATCTTAGCTAACATCAATCCGCCACAATTAACAAAGAGCTTGATAGAGTTAGAAATTTATTTTATTTATAATTGTAAGCCCAGTAGTAGTCTCCATTTCCACTAACTACTGCCGCCACAGCTCCTTCTGTCGCATTTGGATCCAAAAGCAATTCTCTCAAACCGCTATTTGCCCATTTCTTGACAACGGCAGCTGCATCTTGGTCACGACGACCAACAAAACCTGAGCTATCGTATTGGCGAGAAATTTGGTTTGCTTTTGGTAGAGCTTGATTTTGATAAATCTCATCTGACCAAGTCAATTCTTTCAAACCCTGTTCTTTACGAATTTCATTGATCCCAGCGAATGCTTCTTTGGCCTTTTCCATATAGTAATAATTCGTATCATCCGTCGCAGCAACGCGGAAGACAAATTTCACATAACCAAATTCTACATCGCGGTATTTTTCTTCATCCACTCCACTCTTGAGGTTGGCGACTAAAACATAATCTCTAGCCCAAGGATCATTTTTGGTTTTCTCAAAGATTTCCTCGTCTTCAATTTCCCAAGTGACCTTTGCATCCCAACCCGCGTTATCTAAAAACTTAGGATTTAGTTTTTCGATCACATAGTTTTTGAATTCCTCGACATTTTGGAAAGGAAGTGCTTGTCCTGCTTTGGCAGTTTCGACTAAATTAGTCGAATATAATTTCACGCTAGAGTTTTGATCGCTATAGCTATACTCATCATCTACGGGATTTGAGTGCAAGTTCGGATCCAGCGCTGGATCTGTTGGATCTGTCATTCCATGCAGCTTCCATACATCTCCCGTCCACTTCCAGTAGGCTGTGTAACCTGTGACTGCATCGTTTGATTCAACATAGTAATAGTGATTGGTACCATCAAAGGCATAGTTTGTATCATTTTCCAGAATCTTGTCACCTGGTTTTCCTGGTGGGATGACTAATTTGGGTTTGCTTCCATTTGGAGCCCATAATAAGTGCTCTAAACCTGGCACTGGTTTTTCAACATACGGAGGAATCTGATTTTCACTCGGTTCATCTGTTGTTACCAAACCTGGAGTCTCTGGGACAGAGGGATTGATTGAATTATCTGGTTTTGGTTCTTCATTTGGCTGGTCTGGTTTTGGCGAAAAAGGATCCAACTCACCATCCGCACCTCCATAAGACGGAACCTCTGGAAATTCAATAGAACCTAATTCAAAAGGATTGAATTCTCCGTCAGCTCCATTGAATGGAGGATTTTCTGGAAGTTCGATTGTTCCCAAATCAAAAGGAGCATATTCACTATCCGCACCTCCATAAGACGGAGCCTCTGGAAACTCAATAGTACCTGATTCAAAAGGATTAAATTCCCCATCCGCTCCATTGAATGGGGGATTTTCCGGGAGTTCCACCCCACCTGGATTTTCTAACTCCAACTCTTTGTTATTATCCGCAGATTTCTTGACAAACACCCAACGACCATTTTGGTAGTAGTAATAATCCCCATTTTCTAATACATAGTAATGGTAGCCATTCTCGTAACGATAGTGGCTATCATTTACTAAGTTGTTAGTTGAAGAATCGTTGTCACGATTGTTTGTCAGTGGTTTCCACTCACCATCACGGTAAATATAGTAACTACCATCACTCATACGGTAGTAGTAGCTACCATTCCAGTAGAAATAGCGACCGCTATCTGGCTGTCGGTAGTTGTTTCGATTCCAATAATTATAACTATAATCCCAATCATCAAAATCATAGTCCCAACTATGACGGGAATCCCAACGATTATCCGCATGAACCGTTGGTGTTACAGAAGCTGAAACTGCAACTGCTGTCGCCAGAGCCGCTCCCGCCAAAAGACCATATTTTCTATTCATTTTAAATTAAACCTCCAAAAAAGAACCGTTGGTCATAACGTTCGGAAAACTTTTGTGCACTATTCGTTTTTCGGACTATAAA
>ERZ773254.1515-NODE-1515-length-10329-cov-3.386802_pt1 | contig 10329 bp, 8 predicted proteins | sample MGYA00580516_ERZ773254 | MGnify/ENA primary metagenome ERZ773254 (study PRJEB29015, sample SAMEA2738158) | human oral metagenome | biome: human oral; feature: human-associated habitat; material: saliva | place: China | collected 2192 ...
GAACATTGTGTGGCGGATTTTGATCTTCTACATCGGTGCTATTTTTGTCATCATGTCTGTCTATCCTTGGAATGAGTTAGGGATTGTGGGTTCTCCTTTTGTAACGACATTCTCTAAGGTGGGAATTACAGCGGCGGCGGGAATTATTAATTTCGTCGTTCTCACAGCTGCCCTATCTGGATCTAATACAGGCATTTATTCCTGCGGCCGTATGCTCTATACCTTGGCCCAAGCGGGGCAGGCACCTAAGGTCTTTGCTAAGCTGTCTAAAAAGGGTGTACCACAAAATGGTCTTATAGCGACGATTCTTATTTTATCGTTTGGAGTTCTTTTAAACTTCCTCATGCCAGGGTCTGATCTTTTCCGCTATATCTATTCTGCCTCTGTCTTCCCTGGTATGGTGACTTGGTTTGTTCTCTGTGCTTCTCAAGCACGTTTTCGTAGACACTGGGGACCACAGGCCATGGCTGACCATCCCTTCAAGTCTATCTGTTTCCCTTATGTAAATTACGCTTGTATAGGTTTCTTAGCTTTGGTTACCATCGGAATGCTCATAGATCCAGCATCTCGTATTTCGCTCTTCGTAGCTTGGGCTTTCATGGCCCTTGTAGCTCTTGCTTACCGCCTCTGTGGACTTCATAAGGCGGCAGTGGTTACAGAGCCAATGGAGAGATAGTTTTCTTCATCATATCCCTAGGTAAAATCCATAGAAATTATTTGACAGTAATTCATAGATTTGATATTATAAGCAAGTAATCGCTATGGAGAGTTGTCCGAGTGGCTTAAGGAGCATGATTGGAAATCATGTGTGCGGCGTATACCGTACCCAGGGTTCAAATCCCTGACTCTCCGCCATAAGTAAAATAAGCAATGACTTTGTCATTGCTTATTTTTTATTTGTTAAAATACTGAGAAGCCTATGGCAGAACTAGTGTTTATGAGAGTTCATGAGAATTGACGTATTTAAGGATATTTATATAGAAAATTTATATAGGATAGAAAAATGATCCTACAGGAGAATCCTGTAGGGTCATTTTCTTATGTAAGTTCTTGTGATGATTGATAGCTATCTGGAATTTTATAAATAATTAGTTATCCTTAGGCGTATTTTTTTCCATAAGTTGTGAGAAAGCTGTATTCAACTCCTGATCAACCAATTCACGAACGGAGTCTGGACCTGCCTCAGAGGTTATGAACTCCTTGCCCTTAGATGGAATGCGGCATACAAAGTGGCCATCTTGTCTACTTGAGCATTCTGTCATTTCACTGAGTTCCTGCCGATGTTTGAGAGCTGAGTCAATCCGGGCCTGACGGAGACGGTTGATAGTGCGATCTGCCAGTATGTTAGGAACGGCAGCTCCAGAGGCGATGCCGATAACTGTTAAGAAACCCGTTATACCAATTTGTAACCAAGATTGAATATCATTTATGGATAAGGTAGAAAATTGGAAGGCATCAGAGATGAAGCGGTATAGGAGGACGCCTGGAATCAAAGGGATGACAGAGGCAATAATCATGATGGTAGTCGACCCCTTGAGATAAGCTGTGATACGGGCTATAAGGAGGGCTGATACAGCCGATCCAATGAAAGAGGCAGCTGCGAGGGGTAAGTTTACATCGATAAAGAGGATATTACGGACACCTACGCAGACAATACCTCCTAGACCTATATAAGGCAAGAGGCGGTACGGGGTATTAAAGATGACCGCGAAGAGGCTAGCTGCGACGAAACCTGCTAGGAGTTGTTCAATAAGGACATAATTTGGTTTGATACCTGCGAAGAAGAAGGTCGTATCAATATTGAATTGGAGCATGATGGCAATCCCCAGGGACATGGATGACATGATGAGAAGGGTTGACATGAGTCGGGTGACACCGGCCATGAAGTGGTCGGAGATGATATCGATAATCCCATTGATTAAGGGGATTCCCGGAATCATAAAGAGGGTGCAGGATATGATGGTATAGACTAGTGATTGATCGGGGATGATCTTATAAAAACCATAGGATGATACCATACAGACAAAGGTGGCCACCATGGTAGCTACATAGGGATTGATATGGTTTTTAAAGCACAGGTGGCGAGCCATAAAACCTAGAAAGGCACATACGATGGTCATGAGCGCTGAGGCCATGGTGCCCCCAAAGAGAATGGAGAAACCACCACAGGCCGCTGCAGAAGCTAAGGCTTTCACGGGGACGGAATAGGACGGTGGGTATTGTTGGATATGGGCCAGGGCGTGTTCTAAGGATTCTAAAGAGTAATTCCGTTCGAGTGCCCGCCAAAGGACATTGGTTACTGCATAGACCACAGTCATATTAACACCGTGCTTAGGGGTCTTTCTAAAGGATGTATAGGAGTGTTTTTCATGGGACACATTAATCATGAGGGTCGTATAGGTTACATGAATGCTCAAATACTCCTTAGGAATTCCCATAAAGGCTGAAGCTTTATGCATCTGTTGAATCATATAGGAGGTATTGGCCCCATTTTCCATTAGAAGTTCTCCTACGGTGAGGAGGACATTTATTTTGCGATAAATCTGGGCAAAGGGTTGGTCCAGAACATCGTGTTTTTGCTGGTCCGTATAAAATTTCATTATCGGTTTCTTTCTGCTTAATGGATTCTGAGTATATTTATATCTGTATTAGTATAGCACGGTCCTATGAAAAATCGCCCCTCCAGAGGAAGGGCGATGTATGAAAGCCTCTTATAGTCAGCCTGCTGATAAGAGTAGGGATAGACGTAAACTTAGAAATTTTGGATTTCAGTTGTCTTTACGGACTCTGCAATGGCATCAGCGAGGGCTTCGAATTTAGGATAGTCGGCCTCATGCAAGGCGGATTTGATATCTAGTACTTCTCCTACGATGTCTACATTCTTGAAGTCGTTAGTGAAGAGTTCAACCATGCGCTTAGCCGCTGCAGACGCCCATGTGTGGTTGCCCACGATGGATACATGGTGGTTAGCGAAATTCAAGGCGGATAATTCATGCAAGAATTTTTCCATGGATAGGTAGAGGTTCAGATTGTAGGTTGGGGATACACAAACGAGGTTGGAGTATTTCCAAGCATCGGAGATGATGTAGGATGGATCTGTTTTCGATACGTCGTACATCTTGATATTGTTGATGCCGCGGAGGGCGAGAAGTTTAGCCAAGTGTTGGGCCATGTTGGCTGTATTGCCGTACATGGAACCAAAGGCGATGACAACCCCCTGTTCTTCTGCGTTGTAGGTAGACCAGTACATATACTTTTCAAGGATGTATTGTACGGTTTCAGGTGTGCGCCAAATTGGACCATGAAGAGAGGCAATAGTATTGATTTTCAAAGAGGACAACTTCTTGATGGCATTTTGTACTTGTGGACCGTATTTCCCAACGATGTTGGTGTAGTAGCGGCGGGCTTCGTCTTCAAATTCAGACTTGAAGTCAATTTGGTCGGCGAAGATATTGCCGTGTAAAACGCCGAAGGACCCGAAGGCATCAGCGGAGAAGAGGGTCCCTGTTGTACTTTCATAGGTAGCCGTTACTTCAGGCCAGTGAACCATAGGCATGGTGTAAGTTACGAGCTTGTGCTTGCCGAGGTCTGTGATGTCGCCGTCTTTAACAACGATTTGATTGTCTTTGAAATCATCGTTAAAGAATTGTTGGCACATGCGGAAGGTAGTAGCTGTACCCACGATTTTTAAATTAGGATAGAGGCGTACCAATTCCATGATGCCCGCACCGTGGTCTGGTTCCATGTGGTTGATAACCAAATAGTCCAATTGGCGACCATCGAGAAGCTTGATGACATTTTCAAAGAACTCGCGGCGGATAGATTCATCTACTGTGTCGATGATAGCTGTCTTTTCATCATCGATGAAGTAGGAATTGTAAGTTACCCCGTTTGGCAATGGGAAGAGATTTTCGAAGCGTTCTGTCTTCCAGTCATTAGAGCCAATCCAGTAGATATGTTCTGTAACTTGTTGTGCTAATTTCATGGGAAATCCTTTCTGGGAATAGACCTCTCAATAGTAGGAGTCCATAGACTCACGTTCTTAATAGATTACCTTACTATTTTACGCACATATTCGATAATAATCAATATACTAAAAGTTATATAACTATATCCATAGAGTAATTATAATAGGAGGTTCAAAAAATCTTTATTTGAAATAGATGACACCCGATTCGAAGATAGGCATGTGGTGATTACCAGGAACATTCTTACTAATTCCATGTCCACAGCGTTCGCTGTGGGCCATTTTGCCAAAGACACGGCCGTCAGGGCTAAAGATCCCTTCGATGGCGAAGACGGATTGGTTAGGGTTGAAGCGAGCATCCATAGTAGCGTGGCCTTGGAAGTCTACATACTGAGTAGCTATCTGGCCATTTTGAGCTAATGTAGCTACTTGGTCTGGGCCAGCTACAAAGCGACCCTCCCCATGAGAAATAGGAACGGTAAAGATATCACCGGCTTTTAGGGCTGACATCCAGGGAGACATGGTGGAAATAACCTTGGTGTTTACCATGCCAGATAGGTGGCGCCCGATGGTATTGTGGGTTAAAGTCGGAGAATCCTCTTTGAGAGGGCTCACGTGTCCTCCTGGAAGAAGACCTAGTTTAATGAGGGCTTGGAAGCCGTTACAAATCCCCAGGGCCAGACCATCGCGTTGGTAGAGAAGGTTTTCTAGAGCTTCTGTTAGGTAAGGATTGCGGAAGAGGGTGGCCATAAATTTACCAGATCCATCTGGTTCGTCGCCAGCAGAGAAACCGCCAGGGAAGAAGAGAATTTGTGATGTCTCCAACTTGGACTTGATAGCTTGGATGGACTCTTCTAAGTCCGCAATGCTTTGGTTGCGAATGACAAGAATGTCTGTTTGGGCGCCAGCGCGTTCAAAGGCACGGGCAGAGTCATATTCGCAATTGGTGCCTGGGAATACGGGGATGAGGACTTTAGGTTTAGCGCCTTCTAAGGATTTTGGTCCAACGATAGGCGTACTTGTTTGCTCGTAAAGAGGCAGTGGGCAAGTTTCTTTGGTGGAGGGTGCTTCTAGTGGGAAGATATGTTGTAAGGTATCCTCGTAGGCTGATTGAGCTTGATCCAAGCTAATGACTTGGTCCTTCCACTGGATGACAGGCTCTTCTTGGATTACGCCAATCACTTGCGTCCCCTCTTTTTCAAGGAGGTGGTTAACTGCCGTGATATCTACCTCGAAGAGGAAAGATCCTAAGTTGGCGTCGAATAGGGAGGTCCCTGCGTAGTCATCAATTTTGACCCCTATGCGGTTGCCTAAGGCCATCTTGGTGATAGCCTCAACTAGGCCACCTTCATCGATTGTGTAGGCGGAATAGACGCGGCCCTCGTCGATTTCTTTTTGTAAGAGGTCGCAATTAGCTTTGAACGCTCTCCAATCAGGGGCTTCATCAAAGGTGCGAGGCAACTTTAAGAGAATAAGGCGGTGGCCAGCTTCTTTGAGGTCTGGACTGATAATGCGGTCAACTGGTGCCGTAGCGACTGCGAACGATACCAGGCTAGGTGGCACGGTTAAGTCCATGAAGGTGCCGGACATGGAGTCCTTGCCGCCGATAGCAGCGATATTAAGTTCCCTTTGTGCTTGGTAGGCACCTAAGAGGGCGGCGGTAGGTTTGCCCCAAGCGTGAGGGTTTTGGCGGAGACTTTCAAAATACTCTTGAAGGGTCAGATACATATCCTGGCGGTGAGCCCCCATAGTGACCCCTTTGGCAACAGAGAGAAGAATAGCAAATTGAGCTCCATGGAAGGGAGACCAAGAGGCTAGATCTGGGTTAAAACCATGGGTCATGACAGAAGCTGTATTGGTTTGACCACACCGGACAGGGAGCTTAGCGGCCATCCCTTGAACAGGTGTTTTTTGGTATTTGCCGGACAGGGGCATGAGAACCGTTCCCGCACCTACGGTGGAGTCGAAGCGACTCAAAAGGCCTTCCTGGGATCCTACGTTAAGGTCGGACAAGGTGCTTAGCCATTGGCTTTTAAAATCTGTCACAGGCGCTTCTTTTTTGGCAAAGTAGGACGGGCCTTGTGGTAAGCCTATGTGGACTGCTTGCTCCTGTTTAGCCCCATTTGTGTTGAGAAAGTCCCGGGAGATATCTACGATAGGTGATCCCTTCCAATGCATGACGAGGCGATTGGTATCGGTTACAAGGGCCACTTGGGTGCATTCTAAGTTTTCTTGATCACAATAGGACTTGAAGAGGTCAGCCTTATCTTTTTCGATGACGCAGGCCATCCGTTCTTGAGATTCAGAGATTGCTAGCTCTGTCCCATCCAAGCCGGCATATTTTTTTGGAACTAAATCTAAGTTGATGTCCAAACCGTCAGTTAGTTCGCCGATAGCCACAGAGACGCCACCCGCACCAAAGTCGTTACAGCGTTTAATTAACTGGATGACTTCTGGTTTGCGGAAGAGGCGTTGGATTTTTCGTTCCGTAAGAGGGTTGCCCTTTTGTACTTCTGCTCCGCAGGAGCTTAGGGATTCCATGGTGTGTTCCTTAGAGGAGCCAGTGGCGCCACCACAGCCGTCACGGCCGGTCTTACCGCCAATGAGCATGACCACATCACCAGGTTTAGGTGCTTCGCGTCGTACGTGAGCGCGGGGAACTGCGCCGACGACAGCGCCAATTTCCATGCGTTTAGCCACATAGCCAGGATGGTAGTATTCTTTGACTTCGCCTGTTGCTAGGCCGATTTGGTTGCCGTAGGAGGAATATCCCTTAGCAGCCCCTTGTGTGATACGTCGTTGAGGAAGTTTGCCGACTAAGGTTTGGTCCAAGCTAGTGCGGGGGTCACCAGCGCCGGTAATCCGCATGGCTTGGTAGACATAGGCTCGACCAGAGAGTGGATCGCGGATACAACCACCCAAGCAGGTAGCAGCACCGCCGAAAGGTTCGATTTCTGTGGGGTGGTTATGGGTTTCATTTTTAAAGAGAAGGAGCCACTCTTCTTCTCGACCGTCCACATCTACTGGAACGATAATGGTACAAGCGTTGATTTCATCGGACTCATCTAAGTTACTAAGGCGGCCTTGGGCTTTGAGTTCTTTTGTAGCCAAGGTGGCCATATCCATGAGAGATGAGGCCTTAGTCTTACTGGTGTAGATTTTCTTCCGTCCCTTTTGGTAGGCTTGATAGGCCTGCTCAATAGGGCTGTTAAAACGGCCTTTGTCGATGGTTACTTGGGTCAGCTCTGTCATAAAGGTGGTGTGACGGCAGTGGTCAGACCAGTAGGTATCGAGGGCCTTGATTTCAGTTTGACTAGGATTGCGACCCTCTTGGTCCTTAAAGTAATCCTGGATGAGGAGGGCATCAGCCAGGGTCATGGCTAGCCCTTCTTTTTTGATGAAAGCATTTAGTTGGTCTTGGTTCCAATGGGTAAAGCCGTCAATAAGGGGAATTGCTTGTGGCTCTTTTAGGTCTAGTTGGAGGCTAGTCGGAAGGGTCATAGCCGCTTGGCGAGAGTCCACCGGGTTGATGAAGTAAGCCTTGATGGCCTTCTTTTGGTCCTCTGTTAGAGGGCCTTGGATAGAAAAGACTTGGGCTATTCGGACCTGATAGCCTTGTTTAAGTGTGAGCATAGATAAGCATTGTTCGGCAGAATCAGCTCCTTGGTCATATTGGCCGGGTAGGTATTCTACAGCGAATACAAAGGCACCCTCCTCCTGTGGCAAATCTGTGAAGACTTGGTCTACCGGCGGTTCGGAGAAAATGAGCTCCTTAGCTTGGTCTAGGTCCTTGTCGTCCAAGCCCTCGATATCGTAGCGCTTATAGAGGGTGACGGACTGAGCAGGAATGGATAAGTCCTCTCGTAAAGTCCGTAGTACTTGGTCAGCCTCATAAGCGAATTCAGAACGTTTGCGGACAAATAAGCGGTGCATAGCCATGAAAAGCCTCCTCTTAGTCAGATAAATTGGCACAAAGAGCATATATTGATTGACACATTAACTATATACCCTTTATAGTTAATGGTAAATAATAAATTATTTATATACAAATAAGATAAACTAATCAATAAGGAGGGCCTATGGCTATTTCTGCAGACTTATACAGGACCTTTTATGGGGTTGGCTTATACCTATCCTTCTCTAAAGCAGCACGTGAACTAGGTGTTTCCCAGTCCGCTATATCGCAAGGGATTAAACAATTGGAGTCGGAACTAGGTATTCCTCTCTTCAATCGGACCACTAAGTCCGTTACCTTTACACCGGAAGGGAAGGAACTATTTGATACGGTAGCTAAGGCTTTGACCATCTTGGATAATGGGGTCGAACAGTTGCAAGAAAGGGCTAAGCAAGTCTTTGAATCCCTCTTTTTAGCAACTACCGATACCCTTTGCCGTCATTACTTATTACCGTATTTCCGCCGTTGGAAGGAAGCGGATAACGATATTGCACTTCATATTACCAACCGCCCCTCTTCTGATTGCGTGGATATGATCCTCAATAAGGAGGTACAGCTTGCTATTGTTACAGAATTTGACGGCTTGCGTGATAATCCTCTCTTGACGGTGACGCCCTTGACTAGCTTGCAAGATGTTTTTTTAGGAGGGCTTTCCTATAAGGGACTGGAAACCTTTGATCAAGGCCGCCTCTTGAACGAGCCTATACTAGCCCTTCGTCGCGGGACCACTTCTCGTAAGTTCTTTGACCAAGTAACTCATGGAGCCTGCCGTAAACCTCGCTTTGAGTTAGATAACTTCGACCTCTTAGTTGACTTGGTAGAGTTGGACATGGGTGTTGCCCTGGTACCACATATGGTGGCAGCTTCTAAATTGCAAGAGGGGACCGTAGTCAAGATTGATACGGATATCAGTGTTCCAGAACGCCATATCGTCTTGGTACAATCCAAGATGGTGGCGGAAACAGAAGGGATGCGGCAATTCATAGACCTGCTGTTGGGGAAAGAAAAGGTGAATTCCATTGACCCCAACCCTGAACTACAGTAAAATTAATTACGTCTTAACAGTAGGCATAGAGCCTGTAGTAAACGCTAGGAGACTTTCATGAAATTACTTCAACAACGCATTAACGAAGAAGGCCGCGTATTGGATAATCGCGTCTTGAAAGTTGATGGCTTCTTAAATCATCAAATCGATCCGGTTCTCTTCCAAGAAATTGGCAAAGAAATTGCCCGTCGTTACCAAGACGCAGGCATCACTCGCATTGTTACTATTGAAGCATCTGGTATCGCCTTAGCCTTGATGGCAGCCATTGAACTCAAGGTGCCACTCGTCTTCGCTCGCAAGAAAAAGTCTATTTTGATGGTCGATGATGTATACCACGCTAAGGTATATTCCTATACTAAAGAAGAAAACTATGACATCACCATTTCCAAGAAATTCTTGCCTGCTGGTGATAAGGTTCTCATCATTGATGACTTCCTCGCATCTGGTGAAGCCGCTATGGGGCTTGCTAAGCTCGTAGAAGCGGCCGGTGACACCGTGGTAGGCATGGCTATTGCCATCGAAAAATCCTTCCAACCAGGCCGTAAACGCTTGGAAGACGCAGGCTACCGCGTAGAATCTTTGGTGCGCATTAAAGAGTTTAAAGATGACAAATGCGTATTTTTGGAAGACTAATAGGGTAATCAAAACAGGTGTGGCAGCCCCTCTTAGGTGTTGCTACATCTGTTTTCTTCTAGCTTGAGGTTCCTTCTAACTTGAGGTCCTTATACTTTCGTCCTATGTAGACACAAGGAGTAGGTCAATGAATAAAAAAGCAGAAATGCTAGATAAATTTTTAGCCGATGAAACTATTACAGCCTTTGAACGGAAGGATTTTGAAGATGAAGAGGGGTCCGTTATCTACCGGTCGTATGTGCAATCGCCGCTAGGGGATATGCCTTTCTTCGTAATAACCGATAACAGCGTTTATACTGTCTTGCGCCTAGTCGTAGGTCCACAAGTTGTGACTGCCGATAACAAGGCGGACATTAATGACTTTATCAATCATGAGAACGCATACTATAAGGGTATGAAGTATTATATCGATGAAGAGGATCAAACCGTTTACATGGATTGTGTTTATATCGCAGCAGATGGACAGTTTGAAGCCCCTCTTTTGTATGCTCTTATGAACCAGATGGTGGAACGAATTCCTGAAATATCGGGCGACTTGAAAAATGCCTATCAATTAGAAGGGCGCTTCCAAGTGCCAGACCACCAACACTAAGGACGTCCTTCAAATTTTTATAGGAAAAACAAGAGCATGGAAACTGCGCGCATAACAGATATTGTTTGCGTGCAGTTTTTTTATATCTACTTATTCCTGTATTTCTTTAACAAAGTTCGGGATATATCAAATAAAAA
>ERZ773254.1517-NODE-1517-length-10323-cov-7.406408_pt1 | contig 10323 bp, 9 predicted proteins | sample MGYA00580516_ERZ773254 | MGnify/ENA primary metagenome ERZ773254 (study PRJEB29015, sample SAMEA2738158) | human oral metagenome | biome: human oral; feature: human-associated habitat; material: saliva | place: China | collected 2192 ...
GCTGCGAAACTATGACGCAGATTTCTAATTTCCAAACTGTTGAAATTAGACTGAGGACATGACTCAATCACGGGCGACAAAGGCACAAAAACAGCGAAAAGAGCCTTCGGATTCCCTGAAGGAGCTCTCAGAAGTTTCATCAGATGTTGAAACTTCTGAATTGAATAAAGAAACATCTCCTCTTTCAAAAATCCATCGAGGTCCCTCCGCTTCCCGCGGAGAAATCAAAAAACGCATCATCGAAGCTGCGCGCAGCGAGTTCGTTACTCAGGGCTACGACCACACGACGATGCGTTCGGTTGCCCGTAGCGCAGGCTGTGATCCCGCTTTGATCACCTACTACTTCAACACCAAGCAAAAGCTCTTCCGCGCCTGCATGGATCTCCCCCTCGATCCGGCCTCGGAAATCATCGCACTCCTCATGCCAGGACCCAAAGATGCGGCGCGACGCCTCGTGGATTACGTCCTCGATCTGTATGAGCACAAACTGACCTCAGAAACGCTCACCGCCCTCATGCGCGCTCTCACCACCGACACCTCAACATCACAGCGTTTCCGCACCTACATGCGCAGCGATGTCCTTGAGCAAGTGAGCCACTTCTTGGCCGCAGATCCCGCCGATGCGCGCCGCCTCGGGGAAATGCTTGAGCTCCTCTTATCGATGCTCTACGGAGTCGTGACAATGCGCTACATCATCGCCTTGGAACCCCTGGCAAGCATGCCGCGCCAACGAATCCACGCCACCCTTACCCCAGTCATCCAAGAACGCATTGACGAAATCTTCGTCTCTCTTCTTCCGCAGTAAACTGCCATTTTTCGGCGCGCGCACGCCGCAACTAAGCACTGCTATTGGCACAATTGCACTATGACAACTCACGCCCCCACCGATGAAGAACGCGCTGCCTTTGTTGCCTCGCGACCCAAGCGTCGCTGGTGGCGAACACGCAGGAGCACGGCATCTGGCAGTGTCGGCGGAAGAGTCATGTACTTCGCTCGCAGCGCCAGCGTTATCGACTCCGTCAGCAAGGCGCACTACCTAGAAGACACCGATCTTGCGTTGCGCACCGGATCAACAGTTGCGGTTTTCGATCCGCAGGCAGTGCGTAGGCGCTCAATCGCCCTTGCCCTAGCCGGCCTACGCCCACTGGACGCGGGCTCGGTGTGGATGCCAGCGCGCAGCCGCAGCGTTCTCATTTCCCCGGACGAGGCTTTAATTCCCTCCCTGACGCTGTCCCAGAACCTTATTGTTCCCTGCGCCGCAATGGGAGAGATCGTCGATCCGGGTGAAATCCGCCGACGGGCCGCGCGACTTGGCGTTGATCTCGATCGAGTTGCACGTGATGTCAGTGCCACTGACCTCCTGAAGTTCCAGGTCCTCCGCGCACTGATCTACCGCGCAGATTTGGTTGTCGTCAGCGATTTCCCCATCCAGACCGAAGATGCACCCTCCTTTGAGGACTTCTCCGAGGCCTGCGAACTTCTTCGTGCCAGCGGCGCATGCGTCGTCTTCTTCACCGACAGTCCCGAGGCCGCGGCCTTGGCTCAGCGCGTGCTCATCGTTGCCAATAGCACGATCGTCGCCGACGCTGCCGGCCTTGATGCACACTTCATCCGCATGGCCTGCGATGCCATTAATGAGAATCCCAGTGCCTACCTCGGCCCCATTCCCCGAGCAGGTGAGCCTGTTACTTCTGATGCGCCCGTCCCCGCTTCGGAGGAAGACACCCCCGCCGACGAGGCGGATGCCCCCGCTGAAGACGAAGCCGACGACGATTCCGAAGCACGTGCAGAGGAAAGTGCTTCCAGCAATGTCACGCCCGCGGCCTCGGAAGGTGACGAAACCTCCGTTTCCGACACCGCGGATGGCGGAGAAGTTGAAGATCACGCCTCGGCAATGAGCAAAAAGGGCACAGCGACGCCGAATTGGCACCCGCTGACCACGCGCGTCATACGAACAGCGGACTCACCCTTGCCCACTCCCCTTCCCTCGCAATGGGAAGAAAACCCGGAGACTGCGGAGATCGCATTGGCTGCAATCGAGCAGGCACGCCGCTTCCATCGCATCGAGCAGGCACGCGCCTCACTGGGCGATGAGCTCAAGGAACAGCTCAACGAGGACCTGCCCACTGCTGCGGAGGCAAGCCCGCAAGAGCGGGCGCTGATTGAGCATGCTCAAAAGATTTTGGGCGAGCTACCCGGATCGGTCATCCCCGATAGCGAGGATTCAACGGCCGAGGGTGAATAACTCGCGACTTTGAGTCCTACTCGCGGCTAATTCGTGTCAAAATGAGAGGGTGACTGCACTTCGGTGCCCATCTTCATAGGAAGCGATGCAGGTATGAGCAACGACCATCCCTCATTTGGGCAGGCTCCCTCCGGGTCTCAGCCTCCCAGCATTGGCGAGCTTTTTGGCCGCATGACGGGGCAGATCTCTTCGTTGATTCGCGGAGAAATTGCACTGGCAAAGACTCAGGCAATGACGTTCCTGAACTACACAAAGGCAGGAATCGGCGCGTTGGCCGTTGCTGGCGTTCTTGCACTCTACGGTCTGGGCTGGATGTTCCACAGCATTGAGCTGGCGCTGGCCCTGGTTCTTCCCGCATGGGCAGCGTCCTTGATCGTATGTGGCGGAATCTTCTTCTTCGTCTTGATCCTTGCACTCGCTGGAATTTCACAGCTCAAGAAGTCACGTGCGCATGTTCCCCATCCTCAAGATGGCTTGAAGGAAAGCATGGATGCCTTGAAGAAGGGAGCTCACAAAGATGAGCAATGATCAGCAGGCACAGATTCCCGCCCCCAGCGCCGCAGAAATCGAGGCGCAGCTGCGGGCAACCCGCGAAGAGCTGACGCAGACCGTCGATCAGCTTGTTGGCCAGCTTCAGCCTTCCTACCAGATCGAGCAGGCCAAGAATAAGGCTCGCCTCAAGGTCGAAGAGCTTAAAATCCGCGCCCGTTTGATCACCGAGCAAGCTCGCGAAGGCGATCCTGAAGCTCTCAAGACTCTGGGAATTGTTGCCTGCTCCACGGCTGCAGTTGTCGGTCTTGTCGCATGGCGAGTCGTTTCGCGCATCAAGAGGTCTCGCGCGAACTTCTAGCGCTGAGCGCGTAATTTTGGCTCCACCTAGCACTTCAGGTGGGGATCGGGCATCGTTTTTAGGTATGATGTTCCCACGAAACATTTTGAACACCTAGGGCACCGCTTGTGCGGACCCGACCGAAGTAGAGGGGGTCGACGCCATGGGGCGCGGCCGTCAAAAGGCCAAGCAGACGAAAGTCGCACGCAAGCTGAAGTATTTCAGCCCTGACACCGACCTGGATGCACTCCAAAGGGAGCTTGCAGCCGGGCACGAGGCGCATAGCGAAGAGCAGCAGACAGACGAAGATGATCTGTACGCGCGCTACGCGGATTACGCCGAAGATGACCAGTCTGCAGATGATGATCATTGGGATGACGAAGATTACTGGACGTCCCCTTCCTCGCAATCGCGAAAGTAGCCGAGCTCTTCCGCTTTAAGACATACGGAAACGCCGTCAGACGGGTTTGCTATACCCTTCTGGCGGCGTTTCTCTATGCACACAGGGGTGGAGCCGCTCTGGCGCTTATAAGCCTCCTCGAGGCTTGAAGGAGCATCAGCACACTCTTTACCCGGATAAAACACAGTCCCGGTGGCGAATTCTCGCCACCGGGACCTGCGTTATAGCGTCAGCTCGCTAGATGGTCAGCCCATCCTGCGACGCGATGCGATTGCCGCACCACCAGCAAGGAGAGCGGCCAAGCCTGCTCCCAAGAGGATTCCGCTGTCTGCACCGGTCTTTGCCAGAGGAGACTTGGGATTCTTCGGCTTATCCGGAGTGCTCGGCGGAACCGCCGGAGGATTCGACTCTGAGGGTGCGGGAGGCACCGAGGCAGTGGTCGACGTTGAGGGGCTCGGCGCCGTCGAAGTGGACGGCGAAGGCGTGGGCGTCGTGCTCACTGCAGGAGTCGGGGTAGTCGTAGACGGGGTCGGAACCGGAGTGGTCGTCGACGGAGTCGGCGAAGGCGTCGTTGTGGAAGGCGTTGGCACCGGAGTAGTCGTGGACGGAGTGGGCACCGGGGTGGTGGTGCTCGGGGTCGGAACCGGAGTGGTCGTCGACGGAGTCGGAGACGGGGTTGGCATCGTCGTCGAAGGTGTCGGCGAAGGCGTCGGTGTCGTGGTGGACGGAGTCGGCGAAGGCGTCGGCTTCGGCTTGGTCACGTTCGTCACCGTTGCGGTGTAATCCTTTTCAGGATTAATCGTCAGGGTTGCAGTCTTCTTGTCTGCACCCAAGGTCACACCCTCGGACTGGTCAAAGACACCGGAGGTCGCGTTATCCCACAGAACACTTGCATCGGGAAGGTTCTTTTCCTTGATGCTAACCTTTGTTCCGATGGGCAGCTTGTCCGGGTAGGTGTAGGTCTGTCCCTTCTTAACAGTGACCGTTTCAGTCCTGTCAACACCGGGGCCCTTCAGGGTGACCTCGAAAGTGAAGTCCGGGTTCTCGGTCAGCGCTGCGGCAGAATCATCGACCTTCTTTGCAATGGAGAAGACCTGACGTGCTGCTGCACCTGCATCTGCACCCAGGACGACGTCCTGAGCAGAGACCGTGCGGGTTTCCATGTCATTCGCAGTGATAGTCGCGGTGTTCCAGTAGTGGCCGGAAACAACCTCGGGGGTGTGACCGTACAGAACAATGATCGCGAACTTATTTGCGGGAACCTCGGGAAGCTTGATTTCCAGCTTGTTCGCCGAGCAGCTGATGGTCGCGTTCTGGCGAATGGCTCCGCCGGACACATCTGGCCCGTTGTAGCCGTTTGCGACCGAGTCGACGAGCTTGAGATTCGCTTCGTTGTTCTTCAACAGCGGTTCAAGATCATCGCAGTTGAAGTCCCACTTCGTGTCTTCGGAGTTGTCAACAACGCTGACGTTCTTCAGACCAGTATCACCACCGGGAACCGTGATACGCCACGCAAGCGTGCGGTTCCTGTTGTACATGTTGAAGAGCCAACCGTCCTTGCGGAAGTCCACGCCAACGCCGATTCCAGGCTGAATATCGACGTCAACGGACTTTGTCTCGGTGAGCTTGAAAGGCTGCTTCTTGCCAACCTCGTTCTTGGACAGGGTCAGCTGTGCAGTGGTGATCACCCAACCGTCCCAAGAGGCTGCGCCTTCAGCCGCATCATTAAAGACGACCTTGACGTTGCCATCCTGGTCCCAGGTGCCACAGCCAATGATTGTGCCCGTCGATGACTTCACGTCGAAGTTGAAGGGCATGATCGGCTTAGCGGACTGAGTCGAAACCTTGTACTGGAAGTACTCGCCGGCGTGAACCTTCGAGCTGGTCGACCACTTCACCTTGAAACCAACGGTCGCTCCGACAGTGAAACTGGTCTTCGGGGTGCCGTTTTGATCGGTCAGCTCAGGGTCACTGATCGTCACTTTGGACGTGATATTGGTTGTGGGCGCGGGGCAGCTTGCTGCAACCGCGGCGGGGGCGTGATCGGAAAGAACCTCAACAGCCCCGATACCACCAACCGCTAGTGTCAGTGCTGCAAGTGCTGACACAGCGCGTTTCGTGCGTAGGTTTGACACAGTCAAAACTCCATAATTCACGAGTGAATAAATACTCTTAAAGAATACAGCACCTGAGCACGAACTTCATAGGCTTTTTTCAGACGAACTGGCTGTGATCAGCATCAATACTATCATCCAGCGAGACCAAAAAATCATCCTCGTCAACCACGGCTCCGCCCGTAATCGCATGGATAATAGTTGCGGCGGATTCAATATCGCGGATCGATCGCATCCGTTCCAAGCGCTCACTGCGTGTGACAATCGCCTCAGGAATCTGGACCTGCCCCTTCGGGAGCCACCGCAGTCGATACTCAATAACTGCCCCCTGCGCCCACTGCTCCCATCGCAGTACGTGGGGAGCGCGCTCGACCTGATGCGCCTCGATCATCATCATCGACTGATTGGCAATGGGGGTCAGCAGCGCATATCCATCAACTACCTGCTCCGCGGCCTCTGCACGCTCCCGGTCACGAGCCAGCACCTCGCGCAATTCATCACTGAGCTCGGGAGCCACCGAACGAAGCTCCCTCTCTGCTGCGGCTTCTCGACGCGTCTGCGGAGGCGCATCCTGGCCAATGAGCTCACGCGAATCGATGACCTCGGGGAAGGCGGAAGACAAGGCCTCGGCAAGCTGGGCGGGACCCAGCCAGCGCGGCGTGTAGACCGCCAAGGACACCGCGGAATCCGGATCGGGTTGAATAATGCGACCACTGCCCGCGATGCGCAACGCACCCGCAAGGCGACGAGCCATCCGCTCCAGCACAAGCAAAACCTGGTACTCAGTACCGAAGGGCAGTCCCTCGGGGAAAGCCTCAGCCCAGCGATCACTGCCGCGCAATTCCTCGGGAACACGCGCGCCTCGCATCGGCTCACACTCCAAAACCCACGCGCTGGTCAGATCCGCACCCAAGCCAAGTTCGCCTCGAACATTGACAGGAAGGGACCAGGGGCCGGACAATTCCACTCCCCCGCGCAGGTGCAGGCGTCCGGGAGCCACCCAATGGGCCTCATCCCAAGCGGAAACGGCAAGCGCCTCAAGCTCATCGTCCTCGACGGAAGCACCCACGCAGAAAAGGTGGTGATCCTGAGCAAGCTCAAGGGGCAGCGGCAAAATCTCACGCTCGCCCGCCGACGCCCCCATAGATACACGTGCCACGTGATCATCGATGCGGATCTCGCCGGTGTCGTTCACGCGCAGAGCGGTATCAAAAGCACGCAGCCCGCCCACTGAAGTCATCGAGGTCTGCGTCAAAGGATGCGAAGCAGTCTGACTCAGCGCGGATTCTCGGGCGCCACGCGCGGAATCGTGCGCTTCCCCAGCGGGAACCGCATCCATTCGTTCGCGAAATGACCGGCGACGAGGCGGCAGAGAGGCTTCCTGTCCCACGATTAGCGCTCGATACGGGTACGAGTGAAGCGCAGGTGGGTGCGCGAGGGCGTGGGGCCGCGCTGTCCTTGGTAGTGCGAGCCGAGGCCCTCACTTCCGTAGGGGTGCTCGGCGGGAGACGACAGATCAAAGAAGCACAGTTGGCCGATCTTCATTCCCGGGTAGAGCAGAATCGGCATGGTCGCAGTATTCGACAGCTCCAGGGTGACGTGGCCCGAGAAACCGGGGTCAATAAAGCCAGCGGTGGAGTGAGTGAGAAGGCCCAGGCGTCCAAGCGAAGACTTACCTTCCAAGCGAGCCGCAATATCATCGCCCAGGGTGACCAATTCGTAGGTTGCACCCAGCACGAATTCGCCGGGGTGAAGGACGAAAGGATCATCCGGCCCCACATCGACGCTGTGTGTGAGGTCAGACTGGTCCGCCGCAGGGTCGATCACCGAGTAGCGATGGTTGTCAAAAAGCCGAAAAAGCCGATCCAAGCGCACGTCAATACTTGCGGGTTGAATCAGAGAGCGGTCCAGCGGATCCAGTTGGATACGTCCGCTATCGAGGCTTGCCGAAATATCGCGATCACTGAGCAGCATGGTGCCATTCTCGCACAGTTTCGGCCGCCTATTGTGCCTCGGCGGGCGCGTTGGCTGACGGCTAAGCTACCTCTTGTGCCAACCCCAAATTACGAGATGCTTCGCGCCCCGATCCTCGCGTGGTACGAGCTCCATCGCCGCGAGCTCCCCATGCGCGCGAGCGACGTCTCCCCGTGGGGAACCTTGGTCTTTGAGGTCATGAGCCAGCAAACCCCAATCCCGCGCGTGCAGCCAATTTGGGAGCGGTGGATGAGGCTGTGGCCGAGCCCTGCGGATTTCGCTGCCGCTTCTCCCGCCGAGGCTTTGGTCGAGTGGGCACACCTTGGCTATCCCTCGCGGGTGCTGAGGCTTCGCGAGTGCGCACAGGCTATTGTGCGCGACTTCGGTGGATCCGTTCCCGATAGCTACGAGGCCTTGTTGGCCTTGCCCGGGATCGGTCCCTATACCGCGAGTGCTCTTGCCTCCTTCCAATTCCACAAGCGCATCCCCGTCCTTGATACGAATATTCGCCGAGTTTTTGCGCGAGTGCGTGACGGGGTGGAGTTTGCTCGGCGCAGTGCACCTTCTCGCGCCGAGTTCGCAGCCGCGCTTGATTGGTTGCCCGAAAATGGTGTGGATTGCGCTCGTTGGAATGTGGCGATCATGGAGTTTGGGGCGCTCGTGTGCACGCAGCGCTCCCCCAAGTGCCAGGATTGTCCACTGCGCAAGGACTGCGCATGGGCACAGGCCGGTTTCCCGCCCGCCGAGGTGCGGCCTCGTGGGCAAAGCTGGAAGGGGACGGACCGCCAGGCGCGTGGGCGGGTGATGGCGGCGCTACGCACTTCTCCCGATGGACTTTCCATCGACGAGGCCCTTGCTGCGGCGCGCTTGGAAGGTGCGGATCCCGAGCAGGCACCTCGCGTCATCGAAGCACTGATAAGCGATGGCCTGGTTGCCGAAGATTCGACAACCAGGCACATCACACTTCCTCGGGAGTGAGGAAGAAGGGAGGCCTTGGAGGGGAGGCCTATCCCTTCACGGCTCCAGCCAAGGCGAAGCTTCCTCCCGAGACCTTTTGCATGATCGCGTAGAGGATCAACGCCGGGCTGGAGTAGATCACTGCAAATGCGGCCAGTTTTCCGTAGACGACAGCGCCGTGCGTCCCAAAGAATTGGTAGATGGCGACGGCTGCGGGCTGAATGTCCGGGTCGGTCGTGAGGATGAAGGGGACGAAGAAGTTCCCCCAGGTCGCGGTGAAGATGAAGATGAAGACCACCAAGAGGCCTGGCTTCATCAGCGGTAGGACGATGGTACGCAGTGCTTTGAGTGCGCTCGCGCCGTCGACCCAGGCCGCTTCTTCGAGGGATACGGGGACGGAGTCCATGAAGTTTTTGAGCATCCACACTGCCATGGGCAGGGAGGTTGCGGTCATGAAGCAGATAATCCCCGGGATTGAATCGATCAAATCCATGCTGACGAAGAGCGAATACACGGGAACCATGAGCGCCGTGATGGGAAGGCAGGTCCCAAAGAGAATCGTGTACATGAATCCGCGCGCGAAACGACTCTTGTAGCGAGAAAGCGGATAGGCCGCGAGTGCGCCAACGAACACGGTCAAAATTGCCGTGCCGAAGGAGAGAATCGCAGAGTTCCACAGCGGTAACCATGTGCGATCAAATGTCGCAATATCCGAGTAATTCGAGGTCGTGAAGTGCTCGGGAATGCTTAGGGACACCGTCGCTGTCGGATTGAAAGACGCGAAGAGAACCCATGCCAGTGGAACGACAAAGGAGATGCCGATCAGGGCAAGGATTGTGCTCGAAATCAGACGAACGGTCTTTTCTCGCGGATTAGCAACGGAGGGGATTCCTTTGCGCTGCGTAGCCATCAGTCCACCTCCGGCTTGAGAGCGCGAATGTAGACCAGCGCAAAGAGTGCACCCAGAACAATGGTCACGGTTGCAATAGCCGTTCCGTAGCCAATGAGGGAGTTCTTAAAGGCTTCTTGGTAAGCCATGACCGGGAGGGTCGTGGATTGAGTGCCCGGGCCACCGCCTGTCATAACCCAGAGAAGGGTGAAGACACCCAGGGTCTGAAGGGTCGTCAACAGGAGGTTTGTCGAAATAGAACCCTTGATCATCGGCAGGGTCACGAAGCAGAATCGCTGCCAGCCCCGTGCGCCGTCAACCTTCGCGGCTTCTTGAATCTCAGGCGGAACTTCGGCCAGCGCAGCGGAGTAGACCATCATCGAGAAAGCTGTTCCGCGCCAGATATTCGCCATGATCACGGAGAACATGGGGAAGGTCAACAGCCAGGTTGTTCCGCCGAGGCCGATGTAGCTCAGCAGCGTATTTAGCGTTCCGTCGGTGGAGAAGAAGGCGTAGAGCGCGAAGGCTGCGACGATCTCCGGCATAACCCACGCGATGACAACGACGCCGCCGACCAGGGTGGAGAGAATCTTGGGGGCTTTGCTCATGAGCATGGCAAGGGCTAGTCCCAAGATATTTTGGCCGATCACCGCCGAGGCGACAACGAAGATGATCGTCAGCAGGACCGCTTTCCAGAATGCTCCGCTGGACAGCAGATCCGCGTAGTTCTCGAGGCCGACAAATTCAGGATTTGCTGCTTTGTAGCCCGAGAGGGCGGCATTGGTCAAAGACCCATACACCGAATATGCAATGGGACCTACGAGGAACACCGCCATAAGGGCAACTGCTGGAAACAGAAGACCCATTCGGCCCGTTTGGCGGGCGGCGCGAGCAAGTAGTGTCTCGCGTCGCCCG
>ERZ773254.1519-NODE-1519-length-10320-cov-47.674720_pt1 | contig 10320 bp, 10 predicted proteins | sample MGYA00580516_ERZ773254 | MGnify/ENA primary metagenome ERZ773254 (study PRJEB29015, sample SAMEA2738158) | human oral metagenome | biome: human oral; feature: human-associated habitat; material: saliva | place: China | collected 2192 ...
TCGAGAAAGCTGTATATAATAAATATACCGACTTCTTGCTTTTCGATGCAAAGCCTGAGGATATGAATAAGGTTGTGAAGCATTATTATAAAAAAACATGGTATGGGAGCATGCAATGCAGAAAAAGTGCTTATGAATTAAAGGAACTGCTTGATATTCGAACTAATATGTACTGTATGACCTCGGCAGAAGGTGTTGATTCTAAAGTTCTTGAAAGATGCACAATATTAAAGATAGCTCTTTCAAGAGATGATACTTTCAAAGTTGGTAAAATTCACTTATCAAAAGGACATTATAAGTATACATATACAAAGCACACAATGTCATCATTAAACAATGCATCACCACTACCGTCCAAAGAGACATACACAACTTTTCATGTTTTCGAAACACCTTCCATTTGTGCAGATCAAGTATCTCGTGCTAAGGCGGAATATCTAAAAAATCTGTTGAGAAAAGACAATTCTGAAACCATAGCAAATGGAGTAGTATCAGTGATAGAAAGTGGCATAAGCATAGGTATGCCAGAGATGAAAGTTGGCGGAAAAATATCAAATGAGATACTTAAAGCGTGTACTAATAAAATCGCAGATTCATCGAAATATAAAGAGGATTTTGGCATCAATTCTTCTGGAATTGCAACTATATCGAATAGCTTTGATTTAAGAGCATCACTAGCAACAGCAAAGACGAAGGAAGGAGATTTAATATATAATCTATATCCAACAAAAGGGACACTAGACAAAATAAATTTCTATAACGAAGTGTTTAAAAACTACAATATGAAGGAGATAGATTTAAATTATATATTGGAGAAGCCTGAAAAGGTCAATAAAAAACTAACCAATCTTGAGAAAAAGATGAAGTTAAACCCATATGAATACAAAGGTGATTCACGTAAAAGTTTGAGGAAGTTAGAAGTCGCGTATTATAGTTAGTATAAAATTTTCATAAAAATAATGGAGGAAGAAATGCATAGAGCGAAATTTAAAGCAATATGTGTCGTAGTCAGTTGCTTGATAACATCACTATTATGCGGCTGCAATTTATTCGTCACAGATAAAGACAAGTTTTATTTAGACAAAGATTTGGACTATATGCTTACCTGGATCGATTTAGAAAAAACAGGATCTGATATTATAATCCCCTCAAAGGTGGGCGATAAAACTGTAAAAGAAATATCCCTAAAAGATCCATATTTCTCGGGAATTGATTCGCTGGATGTCAGCCATGTTGAAAAATTGCAATCCTTTAACTTAGAGTTGTTCATTGACAAAAAGAGGTCTAAATTAAAGAAGCTTGATTTTAGTAAAAATAAGAAACTTAGATTTCTAGTGATAAGCAAGACTAATGCTTTGGAGAAAATTTTATTTAACAGTGATTGCGAATCAATACTCATCGATGGTTCAGATATAAAGAGCGTGAACTTGCGACCACTGGAAAAGCTTGAAGATTTTTCTTATTACAATGGGCCTCTTGAGGAACTAGATATTTCGAACAACCAAAACCTTGAATCCATTACAGTTGTGGATTCCAATGTAAAAAAACTGGATGTATCTCATAATCCGAAACTGAAATATATACTAGTAGACGAAGGCACTGAGGTAATAGGTCCAACAAATGCACATATAAATTACAACAAAAAGACTAAATAGTCTGATGCTATTAGAGTAAAGCATGGCACTTTCATGTCGACGTAGATCAAAATAGTCACTCTTATGTATTACAGGCGTTATCTTCGAAGAAGTGGGTATAAGAAATGGTAAAAACTAAGAAGTTATTTAAAATAGCAATTGTGACGCTTTCTGTTGTGACAGTAAGCATAATCATTTTAGCTGTTTGGATTTCAAGAGACGACTACGTGCTTAAAAAGCTCGGCAACAGCGTCAGTGCTGCACTAAACAATCGATATGGCAGCTCGTGCTCTATTGCAGAAAATGATAAGTATATCTTCTATGTGAACCGTGTAAAGGATTCATTCCCTTTGGTACGCATAGATAAAAATAGCGGCGAAAAGAAGCTACTAAAAATAGATATTGGGGATAGCTATGGGTCAGTATTATTTATATATAAAAACACACTTATATACACTAAATCAAAAGGTTTGGGATATGGAAACAGCTACTATGATATCTACAGATGCGATTTCGATGGGGAAAATGAAAAGTTAATAAAAAAGGAATCTCCAATTCCCCATATGGTTATTGATGACTATATATACATACCTAACCTCGATAATGCATTGACTAGACTTTCGCTTATAAACGGTCAAAAAAGAACTCTTAATAAGGAGGAGTGCAATAATTTTGCAGGGGTTGATAAAAAAGGCAAGACTCTTTATTTTGAAACAGGTGCTTTAAAAATGGTAAAAGTAAAAATAAATAAAAGAAAAGCAAGTCTTTGGATAAAGAGTCCAACTGAAGCAATAGGTTTTGGAAGTATACATGGGAAAGGGAAAAAAGCAAGAAAGATTTTAGGAATAGCAAATGGGAGCATATGGTTACGCGGAAAAGATGTGGATTCAATATATAAAGTAGAAGAAACAGAAGGGGGCTATCAGACCAAAAGTATATTTAAAAAAGCAGGTGTCAATTTAGTGGATAATTCTATCATGGAAAAAGATAAAATCTATTATGTTTCTCATGATGAAAACAAGCTTATTATGTTTGATATTATGACAGGAGAAGATAGAGTAATATATACAGCCGCAAATAAAAATATAAAGATATTGGCTGCAATAGGGGATAATATTCTTATTTCGGAGTGGGCAAAAGACAATGAACATGTTAACTACTATGATGCAGTGGGTGATAAAACAGCAAAAAATTACTACATCAACAACTCTGGCAAAGTTTTATATGAGCTAGATTAATGGAGGCTTCAAATGAGTGAAGAAATTAAAATACAAGAAGCAGCACTTAATAGCGTGGCGTCATCAATAATGGATATGGACTCAGGGCCTAGGTTCTGAGTCCATATCAAACCTTGATAATATGAGCACAATAGATGGTAACAAGGCCAGTATAAATTCTTACGATGAGATCAAGGAAAGCTTGAAAAATATCGGTAGTGCAATGCTATCTACCTCTCGCAATATAAGCGCTGTTGGATATGCATTTAAAGGGTATGATGCAGCTGCAAGTAATGTGTTTAAAAGCAGGAAGAACTAGGTGTATTACAGAAAACCACTGGAGGATATAATGCCAGATTTTAAGAAGATGAATGAGAACGAGATACGTTCATATATCCGAGAATCAGAAAGCGACATTGAAGATATAGAACATAATTATCGTCAAGAAATAGAATACGAATCAGAGCAGGAAGCAGAAATAGAGAGAGAATATTTCCAGTTGCAGAACTTACTAGATTCGGCAAATTCTGATCCTAGATTACAAGGAATTCTGTGCGAAGGACTTGATGTGATATCGAACATAAGACAACGACGATTTGAGCTTATTGATGATCTTCATAATGACAAACAGCGTAAAATTAGGGAGTCAGAAGAGAACATTCAGGAGGCTAGAAAGCAGATATACAGCTAAACATAATCAAAAGAAAGATATAGTAGGCATAGTTAGAAATGGTAAGCTAATTATGCTCCAATTTGTGCAAATACATGAGCAGTTGCAAGAACAATATTATTATTTATGAGAAGTGGCGAGTTTTAAAAACAAGGTAAAAGAAATGAGAAGAGTTAGTTTTAGGGTAATATGTGTCACAGTCAGTTGCTTGATAACATCACTATTATGTGGCTGCAATTTATTCGTTACAGATAAAGATAAGTTTTACCTAAACAAAAATTTAGACTATGATCTTACATGGATTGATTTAGACAAAGCAGGGAAAGATATCGTAATTCCCGCAAAGATAGAAGATAAAAAAATACGAGTGATAAATCTAGCAGATCCCTACTTTACAAGGATTGATTCGCTAGATATTAGTCAGGTTAAAGAACTAGAATCATTTCGTTTAAATCTATTTGACCCTAAAAATAAGTCAAAGTTAAAAGAACTTGATTTTAGCAAAAATAATAAACTGAGACGCATACTAATTAGTCAAACCATGGCTTTAAAAAATATAACATTTAATAGTGCATGCGAATCAATCTTCATAGATGGTTCAGATATAAAGAGCGTGGATCTACAATCACTAGAAAAGCTTGAAGATTTTTCTTATTATAACGGTCCTCTTGAGGAACTAGATATTTCGAACAATCCTAACCTTGAATCCATCAAAGTTGTGGATTCCAATGTTAAAAAACTAGATGTATCTCATAATCCGAAACTGAAATATATACTAATAGACGAAGGCACTGAGGTAATAGGTCCAACAAATGCACATATAGAGTATAAAAAAAGGGCTGAGTAGTCTGACGTCAGTAAAGTTTTTAGAGTAAAGTTTTTACTTTCATGCTAGTGCTGGATTAAAACAAGAATTCGGATATATTATAGGCAGTATCGTCAAAGAAGTGGGTATAAGAAATGGTAAAAACTAAGAAGTTATTTAAAATAGCAATTGTGACGCTTTCTATTGTGGCAGTAAGCATAATCATTTTAGCTGTTTGGATTTCAAGAGACGACTACGTGCCCCAAAAGCTTGGCAACAGTGTAAGTGCTGCACTAAACAATCGATACAGGTTAAGGTATGGATGCTCAATTGCTGAAAATAGCGACTATATATTCTATGTGAATAGAAGCAATAATAGCTGCCAATTATTTAGAATCAATAAAAAAAGTGGCGAAAAGACCTTGTTGATGAGTGATGTAGGAGACAAGAATTCTGGTAGCTTATTTATTTATAAAAAATCGATTATATATGCTAAATCAAAAGATAAAAATTATCAAGAATTTTATTACGATATATACTCATCAGATTTTGATGGTAAAAATGTAAAACTAATAAAAAAGAAATGTGAAGCTCCTCATATGGTAATAGATGATTGGATGTATTTCCCGGGTAAAGATAACTCTTTATCGAGAATTTCGCTAGTAAATGGGAAAGAAAGAAATGTGAGTGGACTGGAGTGTGATAAATTTGTAGGAATTGATAAGATGAACAGAAACTTATATTGGTTTACTGAAGCGTCTTATTTAACAAAATTAAAGATTAATAATAGGCGTACTGATTTATTTTTAAAGAATTCAAACGAACAACTAGAGATTGGTACGTGGAGTGGCGACGTAGATTCCGTTAATGGAGTTTTAGGAATAGTGAAAAACAATATCTGGTTTCTGGGAGACAATGGCCTATCATTATGTAAAGCAGAAAAAAAGAATAATAAATGGGAAACAAAAGTTATTATAGATAAATCTAAGGGTATTAGATTTGCGCAAAATTCTGTTTTGGAAAAAGATAAAATATATTATGTGTCTGCTGATGAATCAAAAGTATATATGTACGATATTAATTCAGGGAAAGAAATTGTCATATATGAAAAACCAGATATGCACATTAGTGTTGCAGCTGCAATAGGTGATCACATTCTTATTGAAGAATGGGGAACTAATGAAAATCATGCCAACGCTATGAAGTACGGACATGCAAACTATTACTACATCAACAACTCAGGCAAAGTTCTATACGAGCTAGATTAAAGGATAATTTGCTTACAAACGAACCTTCAAATTCATTTCAAAATAGACAATTCCAACCCATGATTGATTGACACTAGTTAATATAGATAATATAATACTTAGGTGCTCTTAGGCAGCTTGCGGTTTGTAGGGGGTCCTGCGCAATGGGATACTGTGAACCATGTCAGGTCCGAGAGGAAGCAGCATTAAGCGGGACATCTCATGTGCCGCAGATTCGCCTCCTACCGATCGCAAGGTGTCTAAGAGCTCGATTAATATATGGGGTTGCGTAATGTGAGACGCATCCGATTACTACGAGGAGGTAACGATATGCATCTGGCACTATATAGGTCTGAAAGGCCGGAACGCTTTGAAGAGATAATTGGACAGAAGCATATTGTGAAGATACTTCGCAATCAGATCAAGAAGGGAACTGTGAGTCAGTCGTATCTGTTTGCGGGAACTCGCGGTACAGGTAAGACGACGACTGCGAGGATTCTTGCAAAAGCTGTTAACTGCACCTGCAGTGATCCCGGCGTAGACCTACCGTGTGGTGAGTGCGCTAATTGTAGGGCGATTACAGAGGGGAGATTTCTCGACGTAGTAGAGCTGGACGCGGCATCCAACAATGGTGTGGAGAGCCTAAGGCAGATTACCGAATCAGTGCAATATCCGCCAACCGTTGGAAAGTACAAGGTCTACATCATAGACGAGGCGCACATGCTCACCGATTCGGCGGAAAATGCGTTTCTCAAGACGCTCGAAGAACCGCCGGCGCACGTAATATTCATACTGGCGACGACCAACCCGGAGAAGATTAAGGCGACAATAAAATCAAGGTGCTTAACGCTTAACTTTAGGCATGTCTCAGAAAATGATCTGCTGGACGGCATGAGAAGGATTTGCCAGAAGAAGGCGATTAACATAGAAGAAGATGCCCTAGCCGTTATTGCCCGCAAGGCAGACGGTTCTGTAAGAGATGCGCTCAGCTTGCTCGAGCAGTGCATCAACGCTGGTGATGAGCTTATAACCAGAGAGCTGGTGCTGGAGTATACGGGCGGCGCGGGAGATGATTTCTACATAGAGCTAACAGATGCGATTAGGACAGGGGAAGCTGGAACGGCGCTCGCTGATATAGACAGCATGGTGAGGATAGGCAAGGATGCCAAGCAGCTGCTTTCGGACTGGCTACTGCATTATAGAAATCTCATGATTTGTAAGTACGTGCAGGATCCTTCGGAGCTTGTAAATGCTTCTAGCGAGAACACTGCGAGAATCGTCACACAGGCAAAGTCTCTGAGTGACGAAGCGATAAATTATGGCATTCGCTTGCTTTCGGACACCGTCAATAAGGCAAAGTTCTCGACTATGCCGAGGATTTTGCTAGAGACATGTGTTATTAAACTCATCGTAGGTGAGAGTGCGGAAGTCAGGACTGAGCCAGTTCGTATAAATGCGAATATCCCTGTGGGTGCTAGGACTCCAAGGACCGAATCAGGAACACCAAAGGAGGAGCCGCAAGCTACAAATGCTTACGAGAAGCAGGTTCAGCCTCGTCCAAATGCCAGTGCGGAGAGAGCGCAGGATGTAGAGGAACCACAGCCTCTATTCGAACAGAAATTTAACCCACTCGAGGGGGCACCACCAGATAGGCATATCGTGGAATTTGAAGCTAATCAAAACCTCGATGAGATGTGGGATAGAATCTGTGACCAGATGGCTAGAACAGATGCGATGTTCATGGCGATGGTTGCAAAGTACACGAGACTGGTCGATTTACACGGTAACGAACTTACCGTAGAGGTTAAGAAGACTAAGAGCCTTATGGCTGATGATGCTCTAAATGAACTGAACAGGATAACTAAGGCACTATATGGTGATAAGTTCTACATCACGCTTAGAGTTGTGGAGTATAATCCGGCGGATGCAAGGGAGCTTAGCCAAGTTGAAGAACCTGGGCTTCAGAGGTTCGATGAGGAACTCATTGATGCAGCAGAGGAAAAAGACGAGATAGCCAAGGAAGTGGCGAAGGATGTAGCTGACTTTTTTGGCGTAGATAAGATAGACATTAAATAGCACATATTGGAGGAGAAAATCATGGGCAAAGGTATGAGAGCAGGTAAGAAAAAGAAGGTTGGCGGCGGTGCAGGAAACATGCAGCAGCAGATGAAGCAGCTTCAGGCTATGCAGCGCGATATGGAGGCTGCGCAGGCTTCTATCGCTGAGCAGGAGACAACTGCAACTGCTGGCGGCGGTGCAGTGGAAGTTACTGTTAACGGCAACAAGGAGATTACAAAGCTCGTAATCGATAGAGACGTTGTTGATCCAGACGATGTAGAAATGCTTCAGGATCTCATCATGGCGGCTGTAAACGAGGGTATGCGCCAGATCGATGCAATCGCTGAGAATGAGATGGGCAAAGTAACAGGCGGACTCAACATCCCTGGACTAGGGCTGTAGAAAGGCGTTCAGATGAGGCAGTATCCAAAGCCACTGAACAAGTTAATAAATGAGCTGTCTAAGCTACCTGGAATTGGCGGCAAGACAGCACAGCGTCTAGCGTTCCACATTCTTGCGCTCGAGGAGAGCGAGGCAACAGCTCTTGCAAATTCAATCGTGAATGCCAAGAGAAGCCTTCACTACTGCTCGGTGTGTGGCAATTTGACAGATACCGATCCATGCGAGATTTGCAGTGATGAATCGCGGGATAGGACTAAGGTATGTGTTGTCGAGACACCGCAGGATGTGATTGCGATGGAGCGGATAAGGGAATTTAAAGGACTGTATCATGTGCTTCACGGTGCTATTTCACCGGTAGAGGGCATCGGTCCTAATGACATCAATCTCAAATCGCTGATTACTAGGCTCCAGCAGCATGATGAAATCGACGAGATAATCGTGGCAACTAACCCTAATATCGAGGGTGAGGCGACTGCCATGTACATAGCTAGGCTGCTAAAGCCATCTGGCATCAAGGTGACGAGAATCGCACACGGCATTCCTGTCGGTGGAGATCTCGAGTATGCCGATGAAGTCACGCTTCTCAAGGCGATGGAAGGAAGACGAGAGATATAACTGAAGATGAGTCGGTGCATGAGGCAGACTAAAGGCTGTGCACCGACTATTTTATTTGCATTATTTCACTCAGCGTGTATTATAATTAGTTTGAAGGGAGTAGCCAAGATGCCTGAACTAGTAGAGGTTGAAACTGCGAGAAGGATTCTCGCGCCACAGCTAAACGGCTGCACAATTGAAGATGTCGAGATTAGGCTTGCAAAGAGCATCAAGAATTACGGTCCCGAAGAGTTCAAGAAGCTGGTGCTCGGTAGTAGGTTTGACACCGTACTGCGCCGTGGCAAATTCCTGATTTTCAACATGCTCACGCCGAAGCGTGAAGGTGCGCCAGAGGAGATCAAACTCGTAGCTCACTACCGCATGACTGGCGTTCTCTTGGTGACACCACCTGGGTATGAGGAACTCAAGCACACGCATATTGTGTTTAAGCTGCGAGATGATAATGGCACCGAGAAAGAGCTCCGATATGTCGACCAGAGGCAATTTGGCGGCATATGGGCTATAACGACAGGGGCTGAATTTAGAGCGACTGGTATCGGGCAGCTCGGAGCAGAGGCGACGGATGACACACTTGATGGAGAGTATCTGAAGAGTCATCTAGCGAAGAGAAAGTCTGCCATCAAGACGGGCCTCCTTGACCAAAGCGTTATCGCAGGTCTTGGAAATATTTACACCGACGAAGTCCTATACCGCTGCGGAATTGTTCCGACTAGAGCTTGTAATTCGCTTACCGATGCTGAGTGGCAGGCTCTCGCCAATGAGATTCCAAAGATGATGGAGTTCATGATAGAAAAGAATCGGATTTCTGAAGAGGCCTATCTGGCAGGAAAAGGGACGGATTATAGAAATACTCCGTTTCTGCAGGTATATAACCATGCTGGAGAGGAATGTCCAAAGTGCGGAAGCAAGCTTGAGAGAGCTGTGATTGCAGGCAGGAGCAGTGTGTACTGCCCTGAGTGTCAGGAGTGATTCTGGTGATATGGTTAAGGTTAGAAAAAGGTGGACCTAGCGTCCACCTTTTGTTCGTTTTTGTGAATCGAAGCCCGTGAGATCCTTCACGACTTCGCTAGCTATTGCAAGCCCCGCAGCAGCAGGGACAAATGGAGTTGAGCCAGGAGCCACTCTGCCTGCAGTTCCTTTGCCTTCAGCCACTCCGCCCTCTGGGATGACTGGCACGATAGGCTCCTCAGTGGAGCAGAGAACTTTTACGCCTTTAATTCGCCTATCTTTGAGTCCTTTTCGTATAACCTTAGCCAGCGGATCCATCGAGGTCTTTGCTATATCCATAATATGTAGTTTTGTAGGATCTATACGGTTTCCGCACCCCATGCAGGAAATTATCGGAACTCCCACACTTTTGCATCTCTTGATGATGTCGAGCTTTGCTGATACAGTGTCGACAGCATCCACAACGTAGTCGTACTCGGTGAAGTCAAAATGCTCAGCAGTTTCAGGTAAGTAGAACATCTGGTGTCCGCGCACCTCGCAGTCTGGATTCAGTATCTTAATTCGCACCTCACACACCGCTACCTTGCTTTCGCCGATAGTATCATGGGTAGCGATTATCTGTCTATTTATATTTGTCAGACTGACATTGTCGTTATCGATGATATCGATAGCACCAACACCAGCTCTAGCGAGCGCTTCCACCACGTAACCACCGACGCCGCCA
>ERZ773254.1523-NODE-1523-length-10289-cov-3.079734_pt1 | contig 10289 bp, 4 predicted proteins | sample MGYA00580516_ERZ773254 | MGnify/ENA primary metagenome ERZ773254 (study PRJEB29015, sample SAMEA2738158) | human oral metagenome | biome: human oral; feature: human-associated habitat; material: saliva | place: China | collected 2192 ...
CACATTCGATTTACCCAAAGGATGGTCGCAACAACGCACCATCATCCACTTTGCAGGCGTATACAGTGCCGCAATGATTTGGATGAATGGACACTTTGTGGGCTATCGTCAAGGAGCTAACAACGTGAGCGAATTTGATGTAACACCTTATCTTCGCGAAGGTGAAAACCGTCTTGCGGTACAAGTGTTCCGTTGGAGCGATGGTTCTTATTTGGAATGTCAAGATATGTTCCGCATGTCGGGCATTTTCCGCGATGTTTATCTCTTCAACGTGCCCACAGCTTACGTGTTTGATCACCAAATCACCACTTCTCTGCGCAATAACTACAAAGATGCTACCTTGCAATTCAACTTCGATGTGAGAAATCCAAGTGCAGAAAAGCAAGATAAGCAACTGGATGTGAAAGTGTTTGACCCCAAAGGTAAACTCGTGGCTAAAGATATGCTGCAATTCACGGCAGATGCACACAGAGATTCCACTTTTAGTCAATACACCCTCAATCTCGACATCAACAATGTTGCCTTGTGGACGGCTGAAACTCCTCAACTCTACACCGTGCGCTTCGTGCAACGCAATGGCAACGGTGCAGAAGAGATGGCTTGGAGCACAAAAGTTGGCTTCCGCGAAGTGAAACTTCAAGGTTCTCTGCTCTATGTTAATGGAAAGCGCGTCTTTTTGAAGGGAGTAAACCGTCAAGACACCGATCCCAAACTCGGCCGTGCTGTGACGAACGAAACGATGCTCCGCGACATCTTGTTGATGAAACAAAACAACATCAACACCATTCGCACCTCTCACTATCCCAACAATGCGCGCATGTATGCGATGTACGACTACTATGGTTTGTACACCTGCGACGAAGCCGACCTCGAAGACCATGCTAACCAAAGCATCTCCGACCTCAAGAGTTGGGAGCCTTCTTTCGTGGATCGCATAGACCGCATGGTTAAGCGCGACTTCAACCACCCCTCTGTCATCATGTGGAGCTTGGGTAATGAAGGAGGTAATGGTGAAAACTTCGGTGCTTGCTACGACCATGCCGCAAAGCTCGATCCTACACGCCCCATTCACTACGAAGGTACACGCATCCAGCGCCCCTTCGGTGGAGAACGCTTCTCGGATATGTATTCTAAGATGTATCCCGATATGAACTGGATGAGCCAATACACCAACAACATGGACAAACCCATGTTTATCTGTGAATACGCTCACGCCATGGGTAACGCTATGGGTAACTTTGGTGCTTACTGGGATGCCATTGAAGCTAGCAACTCTTGCATCGGGGCTGCCGTTTGGGACTGGGTAGACCAGACCATCTACGATCCCAAGGAGATGAAACAAGGCATCTATCGCCTCCACACTGGCTATGACTATCCTGGTCCTCACCAAGGCAACTTCATGAGTAATGGTATTCTCCCAGGTACACGTGAGGAAAGTGCGAAACTCAAGGAGGTGAAAGCAGCACACCAGTTTGTGAAATTCCGTCTGGCTAATGTAGATGCGCAAAAGAACACCGCACAAGTGGTGGTGCGCAACGGATATGCTTTCACCAATCTCCGTGACTTTGATCTCCACTGGAGCACTTTGTGCAATGGATACGCTCAAGGTACACGCAAGATGAAGCTACCCACTGTGGCTCCTGGCGACAGTGTGATGCTCACCCTCGCACTTCCCAAGGTGAAACTTGCGAAAGCTACAGCAAATGGCGAAGAATGGATGCTCAATCTAAAGGCCTTCCGCCGCGCAGCTACGCGCTGGAGTGAGAAGATGCACGAAGAAGCTATGAAGCAGTTTGTGCTCACCCAACGCGCTCCCTTAGCCAAGGCACACCCCCTCGCTGGAGAAGTCAAAGAAGTGCGCAACGGCAATGAAGTTTCCTACACTGCCGACCAAGTGCAACTGACTTTCGACGCGAAGACAGCCGAACTCAAGAGCCTCCGTTGGGGTAATCGCGAAATCCTCGGTCAAGGTCTCAACCTCGACTACACCAACTTCCGCTTCATTGAAAACGACCGCCAGTCCAACGCCAGCAATGGTATGGCTGTAGAAGGCAAGATTTCAGCTTCTCGCACGGCTGATGGCTACCAAATCCTCACCAAGCGCAGCGGTAGTTTGAGTGATATGACCATTCTCTACACCCTTCGTGGTGGAAATATGGTAGACATGAACGTGCAGTTTGATCCTAAGCGCGGAGACCTCCGTCGCACCGGTTTCCAAGTCGGTCTCGACAGCACGCTCCAGCACATCAACTACTGGGCACTCGGTCCTTGGGAGAACTACAACGACCGTCGTGACGGTGTCACCGTGGGACGCTACTCCACCACTCCGCTCACCTCGATGGAACGCTACATGAAGCCCCAAAGTTCTGGCTATCGCTACGAACTGCGTGAGGCCACTTTCACCGACAACAAGGGACAGGGTGTACGCATCGAGACCGAAGGTGAAGTAGGATTCTCCGCCCTCCCTTACAGCGAAGAAGATTTAGCGAGAGCTAAGCACGCATGGGAATTGGTGAAACGTCCCTATCTCGTGCTGCAAATGGATGCTACCTATCGCGGTGTGGGCAATGCTTCCTGCGGTGGTGTAGACACTATCAAGCCTTTCTGGGTGCCACAAGCTCCACAATCATTCCGTTTGCGTCTTACGCCTGTGAACCTCACCAAGTAAACAGCCACTACTGATTGCAAACACAACAACTTCCAGCGGAGTTGTACCAGTCTTTTCTGGTGCAACTCCGCTTTCTTTTTCTCCACATTCAGCAGCCAACTCCAAAGGGATGCTGGATAACCCGAAGTCAACTTCTTTGTATTTGTTCAAACCACTGGTTTTTTGTAACTTTGCTCCAACCACTATCAAATAAGATTTCTCTGTAAACAACTATATCCCAATATGGCGCAAGAAGCACTCACCCCGATGATGAAGCAGTTTCACGATATGAAGGCGACGAATCCCGATGCGATTCTCCTCTTCCGTTGTGGCGACTTCTACGAAACCTATAGTGACGACGCGGTGGTGGCTTCACAAATCTTGGGTATCACGCTCACCAAACGCAACCAAAAAGGTTCGTCGGGTTCTATTGCTATGGCTGGCTTTCCACACCATGCACTCGACAACTACCTCCCACGCCTCATCCGCGCTGGACATCGTGTGGCAATTTGCGACCAACTCGAAGATCCCAAACTCACTAAAAAACTCGTGAAGCGTGGCATCACCGAATTGGTAACGCCTGGTGTGGCACTAGGTGACAACGTGCTAGCGAGCAAAGAAAACAACTTCTTGGCAGCCATTCACTTCGGAGCCGCAAGCGTGGGACTGTCTTTGTTGGACATTTCCACGGGAGAATATCTGGTTGCCGAAGGAGATGTGGAATATATCGACAAACTTTTAGCTGGATTCTCCCCTAAAGAAATCCTAGTGGAACGCGGTTTGAAGGGAAAGTTTGATAATCTCTTCGCTGGAAAATATTTTGTTTTTGAACTCGACGACTGGGCTTTCGCCGATGTTTCTGCGCGCACCAAAGTGCTGAAACACTTTGATGTCAAGAATCTCAAAGGCTTCGGCATCGACCACCTCCACGCCGCCATCACAGCAGCAGGAGCCATCTTGACCTATCTCGAGCAAACGCAGCACCACCACACCGACCACATCACGCGCATCACACGCATCGAAGAAGAACGCTTCGTGCGCCTAGACAAATTCACCATTCGCAATCTCGAATTGGTGAGCACCAACCACGGCGACGGACGTTCGCTCCTGCAAGTACTCGACCGCACCCTCACCCCGATGGGGGCGCGCCAACTGCGCCGATGGGTGCTTTTCCCCTTGCGTTCGGTCAAAGACATCAACACGCGCCTAGACAGTGTGGAACAATTCTTCCGCCAACCCGAATTTCGCGAACTCTGCGAGATGGAACTCGGCAAGGTGGGCGACCTCGAACGCATCGTTTCTAAAGTAGCTACAGGACGCATCAATCCTCGCGAAATGCAACAACTCCGCGCAGCCTTGGAAACGGTAATGGTGCTCAAAAACGTGTGTTTGGCTTCTCCACAAGAAAGTATCCGCGCCATCGGAGAAAAACTCGCGCCTTGCACAGAACTGCGCCAGCGCATCGAGCGCGAACTGCGCCTTGACCCACCACTATTGGTGAACAAAGGGGGAGTCATCAACGAAGGAGTGGATGCGCAACTCGACGAACTGCGCAACATCCAGACTTCAGGCAAGGACTACTTGCTCCAAATCCAAGAGCGCGAAATCGCACGCACCGGCATCCAAAGTTTGAAGATAGGATTCAACAACGTCTTCGGCTACTACATGGAAGTGCGCAACACCTACAAGGAGTTTGTGCCCGAAGAGTGGATTCGTAAACAGACCCTGGTCAATGCGGAACGCTACATCACGCAAGAGCTCAAAGAATATGAGGAGAAAATCCTCGGTGCGGAAGACAAGATTCTCATTCTCGAAACCCGCCTTTATGGTCAGTTGGTGGCTGCTGCAGCGGAGTGCATCGTGGCACTCCAACACAATGCTCAAGCCCTCTCCGACCTCGACTGCTACCACTCTCTCGCCCATCTGGCTAGGACGCAAAAATATGTACGCCCCGTGGTGGACGACACCACCACCCTCGACATCAAAGCCGGCCGTCACCCCGTGATCGAAACCTTGATGCCCGTGGGGGAAGAATACATCGCCAATGACATTCTGCTCAACACCGAGAGTCAGCAAATCATCATCGTCACCGGTCCTAACATGGCGGGTAAGAGTGCTCTCTTGCGCCAAACAGCCTTAATCACCCTCCTTGCACAGATGGGATCTTTCGTACCTGCCGACAGCGCACGCGTAGGATTGGTCGACAAAATCTTCACCCGTGTTGGAGCATCCGACAACATCTCCGTGGGCGAGAGTACGTTTATGGTGGAAATGAGCGAAGCTGCCAACATCATGAACAATCTCACGGAGCGTTCTCTCGTGCTTTTTGACGAACTCGGCCGAGGCACTTCCACCTACGATGGCATCTCCATCGCCTGGAGCATCGTGGAGCACATCCACGAGAATCCTACTGCTCATGCGCGCACGCTTTTTGCCACCCACTACCACGAACTGAACGAGATGGAAAATCGCTTTGCACGCATCAAGAACTACAACGTGTCGGTGCGCGAAGTGGATCACCGCATCGTCTTCCTCCGCAAACTCGCACGCGGTGGTAGCGAACACTCCTTTGGTATTCACGTGGCGCGCTTAGCCGGTATGCCCAGCAACATCGTGCGTAGAGCCGAAAGCATCCTCCACCATCTTGAAGCTAACCGAGCCGACGACCGCGAAAACGTAGGAGCGACTTCAGAAGTTCCCACCGAAACACTCAATGTGGCAGCTCCCAACACCCAACTGTCGTTTTTCCAACTTGACGACCCCGTGCTCACGGCTGTGCGCGATGAGATACTCCATCTCGACATCAACAATCTCACCCCTATGGAAGCCCTCAACCGCTTGCATGAAATCCGTAAAATACTCACCGGACAGGCCTAAGGTCTGTTCTGGTGAGTAACTGTTTATATCCCTATTCTTCTCGGAAAGTCAGACAAGCTCTCAGTGAGCATCTGCTATTCACTCCATCCCTCTAATCCTATTTATTCATCCTAAAATCTTAACATCATGATGAAACGATTGCTTAGTTTTTGCCTCGTCTTTGCACTTGGCACCCTCCTCGCCGTCGCAGGCGAAAAAATCACCTACCGTTTCGCTCCTGAATTGGGCAAAACCCTCACCTATCGCATGACTTCTACGATAGAATACTCTAACTCCAGCAACAACCCCAAGAAGATGGAAACGAGTATGACAACTCATATCAAGGCAACCTCACTGGAAAATGAAGTCTATACGATGAACATGAGCATGGCCGACCTCGCTATTTCTCTTCCAGATATGCCCCAAAATGCAGCAATGGAAGCTATGTTGAAAAAATTCAATGAGCAGATTTCTCAAATCACGTTCACCAGCCAAATGGATAAACATGGTAACGTGAAAAATCTAGAAATCAAAGAACTACCCAAAGAGTTGTTGGGACAATTTTTCTCGCAACTAGAGCTAATGGAGCTTAACAGCCAGCTCCAACACTTCCCAAGCACCCCCATTGGTGAAGGTGACACCTGGAAAAACAACATCAAAGACGACCAAAGTGAGATGCAAGTGGAATATTGCTTGACGAAGATTACACCAACCACTCTGACCGTAAAGAGTAAAGGCGTATTGAAAATGAATACAGAGAATAATCTCACCTTTGAAACTGAGGTACGATACGATCGCACCACTGGCCAGCAAATACCAGGCACCATGACGATGGATTTGCAAGGCACCTTAAAGACGAACAATAGTCCTAGCCTCATCAAGACTAAGGTGACCATGTAAGCCAAAACACAGCATCCCCATTGACCATATCGGTGTCAATGGGGATGATTCATTTTAGATGGAGCGATGCACCATCTAAAGACTTTTAGCAGGTGGTTTGGGAAACAGGTTCAATGCCAAAAATCTTCATATCGTTCTCTACATCTGTGATGCCAGCAATGCCAAAGTTTTCTACCAACACTTTCGCCACATTAGGAGAAAGGAAAGCAGGAAGCGTGGGACCCACGTGGATATTCTTCACACCAAGATAGAGCAACGCAAGCAAAACGATGATTGCTTTCTGTTCATACCACGCAATGTTATAGGCAATAGGCAAATCGTTCACGCTTTCAAGGCCAAAGATGTCCTTCAATTTCAATGCAATGAGTGCGAGCGAATAACTATCATTGCACTGACCAGCATCGAGCACACGAGGGATGCCATTGATGTCGCCCAAAGCGAGCTTATTGTAGCGATATTTTGCACAGCCAGAAGTCAAAATCACCGTGTCTTGTGGAAGGGCTTTCGCAAAATCACCATAATAGTCGCGTCCGGCCTGGCGACCATCACAACCGCTCATCACCACAAACTTCTTGATGGCACCACTTTTCACAGCTTCCACCACCTTGTCGGCAAGTGCAAACACTTGGTTGTGACCAAAGCCGCCAACGATTTTACCTGTTTCGAGGCGTTGTGGAGCAGGACAAGTCTTCGCCAAGGCTATGATTTCAGAGAAATCCTTGCGGCCGTCTGCATCAGCCACAATATGTTTCCATCCTGGGAAGGCCGTAGCGTTGGTAGTAAAGACCTTGTCTTTGTAGGTGGCATTGGGAAGCGGAGGCACAATGCAGTTGGTGGTGAAGAGAATCGGACCATTGAATGCCGTAAACTCTGCACGTTGTTGCCACCAAGCATTACCGTAGTTGCCCACAAAGTGCTTGTATTTCTTGAACGCTGGATAGTAGTGAGCAGGAAGCATCTCGCCATGAGTGTAGATGTCTACGCCCTGCCCTTCCGACTGTTCGAGCAATTGTTCCAAATCTTTGAGATCATGACCACTGATTAAGATACCAGGACGGTCTTGCACGTCGATAGAGACCTCTGTCACTTCAGGGTGGCCATAGGTGCCCGTGTTGGCACGATCAAGGATGTCCATAGCTTTCACCCCATACTCGCCCGTGCGCAAAGTGAGGTCTATGAGTGCAGCAACGTCAAGATTTCCCACTGTGAGCGCAGCCAAAGCATCGCAGGTAAAATGATTGATGGTGAGGTCTTCATAGCCAAGGCGTTCTGCATGTTCTACATAGGCAGCCATTCCCTTAAGACCATAGATGATCAATTCGGTGAGAGAACGCTTGTCTTCGTCAGTCTCTGCCAATACACCCACTTCGCCTGCTTTTGCATCAAAGTTGTCACGTACGTCACGCCAAGTGAGGGCATCTGTGATGGGCAATTCCACACCGATTTCTTGCAGACGTGCCACCAGTTGGTCACGCAGTTCTAGTCCGCGCTCCACGCGAGCAGCAATACTGTCATCATCAAAGTTAGCATTGGTGATTGTGCAGAACAAAGCATCTGTGTTGAAATGATACACCTCGGCAGGAATAGCCTCACCACGTTGGCGAAGCAGTGTTTCGGCTACACTAATACCGCGAACTACAAAAAGAAGAAGGTCTTGCAAACGGGCCGTAGAGGCTTCTTTGCCACATACTCCTTTAATCAAGCAACCTGTGTTGCGTGCCGTTTCTTGGCACTGAAAACAGAACATTCTAGGATCCATATTATGTCTATATTTGTTTATGTCGTTGCAAAGATACAAAGTGCTATAGGAGGAAACCGTAACATCAGTTACGGTTGCGCATGTTTATCCTGCAAATATGTGTATGATCAAACGATTAGGGTATAAGAGCCTGCAAAGCCCTCCTTTTCATCTGTTAAGAAAGATTACATCACCCTCTCTCGCGTGCGCGCATGCGTACGCACCCTGCAACTTTGCACTTTTTGCTTTCACAACCTTCACAGATTTCTTTATAAGTGGCTATTAATCTGTTCATTACCGCACGTTTTTAAACATATTTTCAGAGTATCCAGGTTGAGCGACTGAAAAGAGGCAGAAAATAGACGAAAAAGGGAGCTTGAACAAGCGAGAACGTCACCTATCGTTTGGGGAGAGAAAAACGGAAATGTTGGAGTTTTTGAGAGAAATGTCGGAGAAAAGTGGAAAAAAGTCCGATATTTTAGACGACATCTCCTTGATTTCTAAGCCAAAAAGGGAGGAACAGATGGGACTAGCGTGAAGGTTGTGAAAGCAAAAAGTGCAAAATCCCTGTAGTGCGTGTGCGTACGCGGGCGCGAGAGTCTCATTTCTACGCTGCACAAAGGCTTGCAACGAGTTGAGGTGGAAGTATTGCTCGAGAGGAGCGCAAAACATCAGCCAGCGCAAAGGAAAAGAGAAATGAACACTCACACAAAACAATATCATTACACCATATTTTGACATGTATAAATAACAAAATAGAGGGTATAAAAAATTTTTCTGCTGATTTCCATCGATTTTTCTCTCTTTTGCCTAATATCCACCCATATAATAGATAGAGGGGGGAGATTATAAGGCAGTATTGGAAAAATTACTTTCTACTAGGATTGCCTAGACAAATTGAAGGTGCACCCAATTGTGGGTGCACCTTCTTGAATTGTGTTTGCAAGAGACAAATGAATAGAATAGCTAGGTCATCTCGTGTTGGTTAATGGGCTGCGAAATCATCGCAGGATGTTTCCCTTGCATAAATGAGCAAGACAGGGAAACAACAAAGTCTTTAAGTTTAGTGATGCAAAGGTACGAAGTGTAACAATTGAAAAGCGTAACATTGGTTACGGGGCTAAAAAATGTGGCGATAAAATGTCAGTTCCAACGCAAAACGGACATACCCATTGCTGGATATGTCCGTTGATTATTTCATCATTTTCTGTATCTCTAAAGAGACATCAGAATACTCAGGAATTACTGAGCCACTACACGTTGACCATTTTGGATGTAGATTTGACCGCTTTCAGTCTTTTCTACGCGACGTCCAGAGAGGTCGAATGTGCCTTCTGCATTAGAGCTTTGCACGTTGGTCTTCACGCCACCAATGTTGGTGATGATTTCAACGCTGTTACGCACGAGCTTGAAGTTGTGGATGCAGAAAATCTTGTTGCCAATCATGTTGGCCACGATACCAAGAGCTACATCCGTGTCTTCAGTAAGGACAAAGTTGAGCGTGTTTTCATCACCCATGTTGCCAGGCTTGAGCGGAGTGCTAGACAATGCTTGATCCAACTGGTTGGAGTCGGGCAACTTGTTGCCCAAAGCAGCAACGAGGAAGCAGTTTGCACTTTCGCCATGCTGACCGAAGGAAGTGGTGAGAGCATAAGCACCAGCCTTGAGGTGAAGCACTTGATACACCTTGTGGTCCTTCAAATTGGGGAATCCGTCCCAACCAGAAGTAACGGTGAAAGCACCGCCTTTAGCACTGTCGTAGTGCGCACCAGCAGTGACGTTGCCTGACTTGTTGGTATTTTCGAGGAGCCAATCTTTGAGTTCGAGCCAACGAGAGTTAGAACCATTGACTCTCTTGTTGGTATGCTTGAAGTAAGCACTATTGTTCTTGAGTTCGCTGCTCACATCTTCCATCGTGTCTTCAAAGTTCAAGTTGAAGACGCCACGAGAGAGACCCCAAGCATCACCTTCAGGACCGAAGTTGTGACGAACACCTTCGTAGCCGTTACCAGATTGATCCACTACGTTGCCAGAAGTTTGGTTAAAGTTGTAGTAGAGGATTAACTTATCTTCTTCTTTGGCTTGTTTGAGCAAGTCACCTTCGAGAGGAACATTCGCATACTTTTGGATAGTTGCAGGGGTGAGTAC
>ERZ773254.1542-NODE-1542-length-10209-cov-28.490546_pt1 | contig 10209 bp, 10 predicted proteins | sample MGYA00580516_ERZ773254 | MGnify/ENA primary metagenome ERZ773254 (study PRJEB29015, sample SAMEA2738158) | human oral metagenome | biome: human oral; feature: human-associated habitat; material: saliva | place: China | collected 2192 ...
GGCCCCCTCAAGAGCGCTGCCGATCGCTTCAATGATCGGTACTGCGCAGCGCTCGGGGACCAGGACAAAGCATCCATCGACGAACTGGACCTCTTCCGCAAGGACGTGGGATCTTTCGTCCGCCTCTACGACTTCCTGTCCCAGATCGTTGACTACGAGGACACAGATCTGGAAAAGCTCGCTCTCTTCCTGCGCCTTCTACGGCCGCGGCTTACGGGGCACAAGAGCGCTGAAGAGCTTGACCTGTCGAGTATCGAGTTGACTCACATCAAGCAGACACGGCGCAGCGAGGGTTCAATCTCGCTGATCGGCGAAGGCGACAAACTTAAGCCGATGGGCGTTGGAGGCGGGGCTACCCGGGACCCGAACATGGTGGCCTGGGAACAGATCCTCAGGAACATCAATGATCTGTTCGAAGGGGAGAATTTCGATCCTGACTCAGTGAACTCATGGGTGCAGGGGGTCGTGACGATTCTCGTTAAAGACGACGCAATCCGTGAACAGGTCAACGCGAACAGCAAGGAACAGTTCCGCGAATCGCGCACCATTGAAGAAGCCGTCACGAATGCTGCCCTCGACCACCATGACGTTCAGAACAACATCCTCGAGAAGTTCTTCGAGAGCCCTCAGCGTCGAGCCGCTGTGATCCGCGAGATTTCAGACCTCATCTACTGGGAGCTCTCCCACGTCGTGCAAAGAGGTGAACAGGACGAGATTGCCACAGGCGCATGAGTTGAGAGTCGAGTGCCTGACGTTCGCAAACCGTCGACAAACCTGAAGGTCGCCGCCGTACCATCAGGGCAGGGCTATGCAAGATCGCTGAGGAGGGGGCCATCGCTGGCGCGCCAGGTGGCGTTACCGCTGCGGTTGCTGCCTACCACGTAGGTGGCGGCAGTACTGGGCGAGGTGAACACGAGGTCGACGGTGGTGCGGCCGTCGTGGACCTGCCCGTCGTACTTCGCGCGCAAGGCACGCCCGGTGTCGTTCACAGGCGCTCGCCCCGGTCGATGTGCTCGATGATCCGGTGGATCGTGCCGTTGCTGTTCTTGCGGCGCTTGGCTTGCCCGATGTAAACCTCAGGCTTCTTGTCCGTGGGGTCGCCAAGCATCATGTAGATGCCGGGCTTGCTCATGTGCTTGTGGGTGCGGAGGTCACGGATCTGTCGGGCCGTGAGCACACTCGAGGCCGGGGAATTACCTGTAATCGCCGATACCTTTTGACGCTGGCCTGCACTTTTTGACGAGCGGTTCACCAGTCGGACTGATCTCGGGCCACCGGTTGCGTGTTGGCAGTCAGTCGAGGTTGACGCGCAGGGCGTCGGGTTTGGTGACGTCACCTGCCTCGATCATGGCATCCGGCACTGCGCAGGTACCGGCCTCGAGTGCGGTCGTGTAGTACCAGGTCTTGTAGTCGAGGGCTTCAAGGTGGTACTCGAGGCGGGCGATCTGTTCGCGGATCGTATCCCGCTGAGCGGTCATGATCTCGAGGCGGCGCGCGATGGTTGCGTCCCCCTGCTGTGACAGATCAATGATCTCTTTGATCTCGGTGAGGGGCAGGCCGGTGGCCTTCATACATTCAATGAAACGCAACGCCTCGAGGTGTGCCAGTGAGTAGCGTCGCCGCCCGGCCTCGCTGCGTTCCACAGGTGGGATGAGGCCCTCCTTCTCGTAGTAGCGCAGTGTCGAGGCTGGCAGTCCGATGATGTCGGACACCTCGCTGATTGTGAACACCTGAGTCGACATGATCGCCTCCATTGTGGGGAACATCCTGAAACAATACGATTTGACTTGAAGTTAACTTCAACTTCTAGCATCGAAGTTATCACGTCCGTGCTCCCTCGTGGAGACACGGTCCTCCAACCCCCCAATGAGAGGACAACCATGCTTCAAACCTTCATGTACGGCCCCGGCGACGTCCGTGTTGAAGAAGTTCCCGAGCCGTCGATCATCAAGCCCACAGATGCCATTATCAAGATGGTGCGCACCTGCATCTGTGGCTCCGACCTGTGGCCGTATCGCGGCCTTGACGGGGATGCGGAGTCCGGCCAGTGGCCGCGCACAATGGGGCACGAATACATCGGTGAGGTCGTTGAGGTCGGCTCAGCGGTGCGCTCCATTAAGGTGGGGCAATTCGTCGTCGGCTCCTTCGCCACCTCGGACGGCACCTGCGAAATCTGCCGTTCCGGTTACTACTCCCACTGCCTCGACCGCGAGTTCGCCGATGCTGCACAGGCCCAGTACTTCCGTGTCCACCAGGCTGACGGCACTCTCGTCGCCACCGACGGCACGCCCGACGACGACCTCCTGCCCTCACTCCTCGCAGCCTCGGACGTGCTCGGGACCGGCTACTACGCAGCCAAGGCCGCCGAGGTCGCACCGGGCAAGACCGTCGTCGTGGTCGGCGATGGAGCAGTGGGCCTCATGGGCGTGCTGTCTGCACGCATGCTGGGCGCCGAGCGAATCATCTCCATGTCGCGACATGAGGATCGCGCCGCCCTCGCCCGTGAATTCGGCGCGACCGACGTCGTCGCCGAACGTGGCGCAGAAGGTATCGCGCACATCAAGGACCTCACCGCCGGCCTTGGCGCACACAGCGTGCTCGAGGCGGTAGGCAGCCAACAGTCGATGGAGCAGGCCATCGGCGCATGCCGACCCGGAGGCCACGTCGGATTCGTTGGTGTCTCCCACGACCAAACCCTCAACGGAACGAACCTCTTCTTCTCCGGCGTCCACCTGCACGGCGGCCCCGCACCCGTTCGCGCGTGGCTGCCCGAACTCATCGACGCCATCCAGCGCCGCGAGATCAACCCCGGGCGTATCTTCGACATGCACCTTCCGCTCTCTCGCGCAGCAGAGGGGTACGCCGCCATGGATGAGCGCCGCGCCATCAAGGTTCTGCTCGACCCCTGGGCCGAGAACTAACACCGCCCCCCCATCCACGAAAGGAACACCATGGCCACGTTCACCGATGTCTTCCCTTGCGGTGAGACGAATGACGCCTACGCCCAGTACTTCACCGGCCAGTCCTACCTGCAGCCGCTGGTCAGCCAGGGCGTGCAGATCGCGAACGTCACCTTCGAGCCGGGCTGCCGCAACAACTGGCACATCCACCACACCAGCGGCCGGGTTGGTCAGATCCTCCTGTGCACTTCGGGGCGCGGCTGGCACCAGGCCGAGGGCGAGGCACCGCGCGAACTGCACGCGGGCGACGTCGTCGTCATAGAACCGGGCGTCAAGCATTGGCACGGCGCTGCACGCGACTCGTGGTTCGCCCACCTCGCCATCTCCATCCCACAGGACGGGGACCGCAACGAATGGCTCGAGCCTGTCTCGGACGCCGAATATAACCAACTTCCCTGAGGTGACTCTCATGCAGAAAATCACTGCCGGTCGTGACCAACTCGGGTCACTGGCCCCCACCTTCGCGGAGGACGGCAACGCCAGCCAGGAGGAGGCCCAGGGTGCGCACTGAGGTCCTCGTCTTCCATCCGAACCTGGCAGGCTCACGCGTCAACGCGGCACTCGCCAACGCCGCCCGAACCGCACTGCATGTGACCGCCGATACCTTTTGGCGATGGCCTGCACTTTTTGACGGGCGGTTCACCGCATCCCCAGAAACCGCGGAATAGCAGGGAAAAAATACCAGGGAAAACAAGAAGAACGCCCACCTGGATTCCTTGTATCCAGATGAGCGTCCAAATGGAGCCGCCTGCGGGAATCGAACCCGCGACCTATTCATTACGAGTGAATCGCTCTGCCGACTGAGCTAAGGCGGCATCTCACAGCTTCGGCTAATGGCGCCGTGAGTAGCCTGAGCTAGCGTACCGACACAAGTGCCCTATGCGCAACTACGCCACAAGCACCTGTACAAATGTAATGAATTGTATAGACTGCCTTCTCCACTGCCACCGCTGGTAGCCACTAAAATCTAACCAGGTATTGACAATGCCTTTTGCGTCCAGCGTAGAGCCATGCACCCTAGCTAGCGTAGAGCCATGTACTTTACGGGCGCGGTTGCTGGTGAGGCTGTAGATGCAATCCGTCCCGATAAGAGATGAGTACTTATGGCTGAGTCCCAATCAAATTATGTTGAGCCAAGTCCTAAGCCAAACGCTGCGTTAGCAGATAAGGGCGACGGCGGCTACGACAAGGCCCTACATAACCGCCACATGCAGATGATCGCTATCGGCGGTTCTATCGGTACCGGTCTGTTCCTGGGGGCCGGTGGCCGCCTGGCGCAAGGTGGACCGGGCCTAGCAATCGCCTATGCGGTGTGTGGTTTCTTCGCTTTCATCATGGTGCGCGCCCTGGGTGAGCTGGCTATTTACCGCCCCTCCTCGGGTGCTTTCGTGTCTTACGCCCGTGAGTTCATGGGGGAGAAGGGTGCCTACGCTACCGGCTGGCTGTTCTTCCTGGACTGGGCGGTGACGGCGATGGCGGACATCACCGCCGTGGCCCTGTATATGCACTATTGGCCCACTTTTAGGGGTATCCCGCAGTGGCTGCTAGCTCTGGTGGCGCTGGCTATCGTGTTTGCTTTGAACATTATGTCCGTCAAGTTTTTTGGCGAGATGGAGTTCTGGTTTGCACTGATCAAGGTGGTCACCATTTTGAGCTTTATGGCTCTGGCTATCTGGGCGATCGTCACTGAGCGGGTGATGAGCGTGCCAGTGAATGTGGGCAATATGGATTCGGTGCAGCTAGCTGACCGCACCTCTCGTATTGAGCTGTATTCTCACGTGGCTAACGGGCACTTTGAGGTCACCAGTGGTTTCCACAACTGGACCAGCTTTGGCGGCTTCCTGCCCATGGGTTCGTTTGCGATCGTCACCTTGTCTATGGGTGTTATTTTCGCTTTCGGTGGCACTGAGATGATTGGTGTGGCCGCAGGTGAAGCCAAGAATGCCCGCGAGATTCTGCCTAAGGCAGTTAACTCCATGATTGGCCGTATCGCCTTCTTCTATGTGGGCGCGGTGGTTTTGATGACGCTGGTGCTGCCCTGGACTGCCTACGACAAGAACCAGAGTCCTTTCGTCACCTTCTTCACAGCCCTGGGTGTGCCTCACGCTGGCGACATTGTGCAGATCGTGGTGCTCACGGCGGCCCTGTCCTCGCTAAATGCGGGCCTGTACGCCACCGGCCGCACCCTGCGTTCTATGGCCCTGGCCGGTGAGGCCCCCGCCGTGGCCGCTAAGCTCAACCGTCACCAGGTGCCTGCTGGTGGTATCGCTATCACTGCTGGTTTGGGCATTGTGGGCGTGATTATTAACGCTGTGGTGCCCGCCAGCGCCTTCAACATCATTATGGATGTGGCGGCTGTGGGTATTGCTGGCACTTGGATTAGTGTGCTGATTTCGCACTGGATCTTCGTTAACCGCGCTAAGCAGGGTTTGGTGGAGCGTCCCAGCTACCGCCTGCGCTTTGCTCCCTGGTCTAACCTGATCGGCATTATTTTCTTCGCTATCGTCATTTTGGCTATGGGTATGAGCGACGACGGCCTGATCACCCTGGGTATTGCCTTGGGTTGTGTGTTGGCTATGGTGATTGGCTGGTATGCGGTGCGTGACCGTATCGACGCAGACCTGATGGACAACATGCTGGTGGAAGACATTGAAGACCCTCTGGGTGCTTCCGCTGAGGCCGCCGTCGAGGTTGCCTTACAGCAGGCCGAAGAGGAGCGCTCCTAGTCTGCGCACTGCCCCGCACTAGTCGGGCTCCCGAGTCTGCCGTAGGGCGCTGCCCGTCGGTCAGATTTTGGGGCCCGGCGCGCGCCGGCTAGAGCGTGGGCCTGCTTTGGCCTGCGCCAACCCTAACGTTTGTCCGCATAGCTTGGGCTGTGCGGGCAAACGTGCATTAACCTAGATAAAACAGCCTTTTTGCAGGGGGTCTCATGACAATCCAGGTAATTTATTCAGGCGGCACAATTGGCATGGTGGACTCGCCTCACGGCCTGGTTCCCGGTGCGGATCTGGCCGGTTGGCTTGAGCGAGTGCTGGCGGAAACGGCCCTGGCTGGTCAGGTGCGTCTGCACGAGTTGGCACCCCTGATTGACTCCTCTAACGCCACCCCCGCCGACTGGCAGGCCATTGTTGATTGCGTGCGCACCTCCGCCGACGACGCCGCTGGTTTCGTGATCTTGCACGGCACGGACACTATGACTTACACCTCCTCCGCCTTGTCCTATGCGTTAGCGGACTTGCAGGTGCCGGTGGTGGTTACCGGGGCGCAGCTGCCGCTGGGGGCTTTGGGTTCCGACGCCGCCGGTAACGTCCTGGGTGCCCTTACGGCCGCCGCTAACCCAGCCAATAAGGGTGTGAGCCTGTTCTTTGGACAGCATTTGCTGCGCGGTAACCGGGCCACTAAAGCCTCCTCTTGGAGCTATGAGGGCTTTGCTTCGCCGTCGGCAGCGCCCCTGGCCCGTATCGGGGCGCCCTGGCATTGGGACGACGCCGCCCTAGCCGCCCATGCCTTCCGAGCCCCGCAGCCGCTAGCTCCCCCCAAGCCCTATACGCGCCAGGATGTGATGGTGGCTTCACTGGTGCCTGGAATTACCGCCGAGCGCCTGGAAGCAATGCTCACCCCAGCCCCTAAAGCCGTGATTTTGCGGGCTTTCGGGGTTGGTAATGGCCCCAGTGCCGAGCCGGGCTTTACTGAGCTGATTGCGCGAGTAGTTAAAAGCGGCACAGTGGTTGTGGTGTCTTCCCAATGCCACCAGGCCACGGTGCTGCTGGGAGCCTACGAAACCGGCGACGTGCTAGCCCAGGCGGGCGCCGTCGGCACTGGGGACATGACCCTAGAGGCCGCCTATGCCAAACTCGTTTACGGACTCAGCCAGGGCCTAACCGGAGCGCGCCTGGCCGAGTTCTTCACCCGCAACCTAGCCGGCGAACTCGATGCTTAAGCCGTGACGTCCCGCGCCCGGCGGAGCCAAAAATCTGGCCAAGATCACGTTGGCCCAAGGTATAAGCACTTATATAAAACGGGTGGCTCCCCGCTTTTGGGAAGCCACCCGCTGTTGTGAGTCACCGGCGTTTTACTTAACAGTGGTGTCGGTGTTGCCGCAGGTTTTGTTATCGGCAGGCAGCGTGCCCGACAACAGGTAGTTATCCACGGCCTTGGTGATGCAGCTGTCCGCGCGGCCATAGGCGGTGTGCCCCCAGCCCTTCCAGGTCAGCAGCCTGGAGTTGGAAAGCTGCTTGTTCAGGGACTGCGCCCACGCATAGGGGGTGGCCGGGTCGCCGGTGGTGCCCACAACCAGGATTGGCGCGCTGCCCTTAGCGGTTAGCGCCGTACGCTCGTGGGTAGCTTTGTGGCCCCACAGCTGACACATCTCATCAGAGCCAGCCATGGAACTACCGAAGGTAGGCGAGGCCTGGGTTAGCTCTTTAGCCTGATTGGCCCAGGTGGTCTTGTCGCCCTGCACCGGGTAATCCAGGCAGTTAATGGCTATGATGGCAACCGCAGAGTTATCCGTGTAGTGGCCTTTGTCGTCGCGCGAAGCCAGCAGGTCAGCGATACGCAGCAGCATAGAGCCATCGTGCTTCTTCATACCCTGCGACAGGGCCATAGTGAGCGTGTCCCAAATACTGTCCGCATATAGCGGGCCAATGACGGCGGAAACAGCCAGACTGTAGGTCAGTGGCCGCTCTGGGTCAGAGGTCTTTAGCGGCGACTTACGCAGCCCTTCCAGGAAGGTACGCACCTGCTTTACGCCGTCGTCAACCGAGCCAGTAAGCGGGCAGCTAGAGCGCTTAAGGCAGTAAGCCACATATCCACGCAGAGAGTTCTCAAAGCCCTTCGCCTGCCCCAAAGAGACCTGGTGGGCACTCAAGGTGGGGTCGACGGCGCCGTCAAGCACCATGCGGCCCACATTGCTGGGGAACAGATCCGCGTAGGTGGCACCCAGGTAGGTGCCGTAGGAGTAGCCCAGGTAGTTGAGTTTGCTGTCGCCGCTTAGCTGACGCAGGATGTCTAGGTCCTTAGCGGCTGAAGGGGTGTCAATGTGGTCCAGCAGCGCTACCGGGTTGGTTTTCTTAGAGCACTTCTCACTGATGCCCTTGGCGAGGCTAGCGCCCTCGTTGCTGGCACGCATGGCGTCAGTTTCGCTGTCGGTTAGGCAGTCGACGGCGGTTGACCGGCTTACGCCGCGCGGGTCAAAGCCCACGACGTCATAGCTGCGCAGTAGGTCAGAGGAGAACATGCGGCTCACCGAGTTCACCAGGTCCACGCCGCTGCCGCCAGGGCCGCCGGGGTTGATGAACAAGGTGCCTTTCTTGGTGCCGTCAGCTTCGCGCTTCTTCAAAGCCAAGGAAATGCTCTCGCCCTGCGGATTGGCGTAATCCAGCGGGACTTTAACGGTGGCGCACTTAAACTCGCCGCATTTAGTCCAGTCAACTTTCTGACTGTAATAGCTGGCCAGGCCGGCAGAATACTGCGTGCTGGCTTGGGTGGGGGTGAGTGTGGCCTCGGAATCTGACAGTTTCAACGGACTCGGACTACACGCACTTAGGGCTAAGGTGGCGCAAGCGACTGCGCTGGCCAATAGGCGGGGTAGTTTCTTCACGATCCCAGCCTATCGGGGGTCACTAATTTTTTAGTGGGGCTTGAGTAGGTATTTGGCTTAAGGCAGGCCCGGGCATCGTTGCTGGGTGCGACGGCGGGGCTGGCTGGGGCTCTAGCGGCCGACGGCGCTGCCAGGGCTGCTTACTGGTTTGCTGGGGCTCTAGCGGCCGGGATGCTGAGGGCTGCCGCCGAGCCGAGCCGGGCGCCGTCGCAGGGGCCCTAAAAGCGGCGTCGACGGCGAAACTAGGGCGAAACTAGCTGTCCCGGCGGCGTCGTCGTTAGCTGAAAGAAACCTGAGCGCCCAGGAGGGCCAATTTCGGGCTTAAGTGGGCTGTTTGCGGGCTTAGCTGGGAGAAAGCTGTGCGCTCGCGGCTTGCTCACGCCTGTCCGCACACGCTGTCTGTGCGGGATGTTTGGCCCAAACTGACCACCCCGGACCCAATCTTTATAGATTTGTAACCAGAAAATGCGGGTTTTTCTGTCTTAAATAGCAATAAGCTCCAGGTTTTTTCAGGTTCACCCGGTACCCTGAGGCCATGCAGCAAACCAATCACCTAGCCACAGTGGCGTGCGTGTGTACTTTTGGTGCCGAACTGGAAGATTCCTGGGAATTTGTTCGGTGCGCGGAGGTGTTTGCTGGCTGAAATAGACTGAAAAAAGCAAAGAAAAGGGGTGGCCCCTTAAGCTAGATGGGGCCACCCCGGAGCGATCGGATACTCAGCTGAGCTCCCTTAAACCCAGACCTGAAGAAACGGTACAGACCGGTCAACAAGCTCCCCAACTCTCGCGGGTTACCGTCCCGAACGCAACAGAAATATAACAACGGGAACCGACTAGCTTCCTTAAAGAAACCTGAAAATAACCTGGAAGCGATGACGAAAGGCTGAAAAATGACTAATTTGGTCAAAAAGGTGATGTGTGTCGGAGCAGCAGGTATGCTGGCCCTGGGTCTTGTCGCTTGCTCGGACTCAGAGAAGAAGCCCAGTTCTGGTGGTACCCATGTAGCCGCAACCGCACTACCTAGCACGGCTAAATCTGCTCTTAATAAGGGTCTTGGTGGCTCTAAGGGCTCTACCTCTGCTACTGCTACTCCGGGCGCAGCCCCCACGGTTACGGCTCCTGGCAATGGTGACGCCGACTCCAGGGAAGGTGTGAAGGAAGACCTGGGCAATCAGCAGTCTGCCTCAATCGGTGAGGGCGTCATGACCGTTAAGTCCATTAAGGATGAGCAGGTCACCTTTAAGCTCACTGGCTGCGACCAGCAGGAAGTCACTATCAAGGTGGGCGAGACGCAGCTGGTATGCGGTAAGAACCTGACTGTTAACGGCGTGTTGGACAGCAACGTTTCTTACACCGTAGAGACCCCTACCAGCACTAATAAGTAAGCGTTCAAGTAGTCGCTGAAATGGCGGGACCCCACCCGCATTTACTGTGAGCTAGTGCATCTAGAATTAATTTGACGCGGGTGGGGCGTGATGGTTTATAGTTTTCTGGCACCGGTTGAGGCGGTTGAAATTCTTCCTCCTGGAACGGTGTGAGAGAGGCGCGGATCACTGATCCGGGACTTGCGAGATAAAAACTTTCAAGGTAAGCTTCTCTGGTGCTTTGAGGAAAGCTTGCGAGCTGGTTTGGTTTGTGGGTTTTTCTT
>ERZ773254.1543-NODE-1543-length-10205-cov-24.670640_pt1 | contig 10205 bp, 6 predicted proteins | sample MGYA00580516_ERZ773254 | MGnify/ENA primary metagenome ERZ773254 (study PRJEB29015, sample SAMEA2738158) | human oral metagenome | biome: human oral; feature: human-associated habitat; material: saliva | place: China | collected 2192 ...
CAATGGCGAGGAGAAAGGTATTGCTCTTCTCCTCGAACCAACAGAACAATTCTATGCTCAAAACGACACGAAAGCAGTGCCGACTCAAAGGCGAGTGAAATTTCTCTGGAACTATCTCAAGAAGTACAAACGCTTCTTCACGCAGTTGATACTTGGCTTGTTGCTCGGCTCGCTGCTGCAACTCATTTTCCTGTTTCTCACGCAGGACATCGTAGACACGGGTATCGGGGGAAAGGACATCGGGTCTGTGTGGCTGGTGCTGCTGGCTGAGATGATGCTCCTCTTCAGTCGTACCGCCATTGACTTCATTCGCTCAAAGATACTCCTGCACATCTCCACCCGTATCAACATCTCGCTCATATCGAATTTCTTCATCTGACTGATGAAACTGCCGATGAAATTCTTCGACACCAAGCTGATGGGCAACCTATTGCAATGCATTGAAGACCACAGACGTGTGGAGCAGTGCTACTCCTATTACTTGCGGTCGATAATAATGAGTTTCATTGCCTTGTGTTTCCCCATATATCCTTTAATTCTTAGCTACCGACTGCCTCCTCGCATAAGAAAGAGACAATTTACACTATAATACAATCATATTCTTACTCGCATTATATAATGGTATATCTATACTGGTATAGTTTTATTTACGTGTAAGTAAAACTTTACTTACGTGTAAGTAAAACCATCTGAGACTGAAGAGAACAATACGATAGCATAAAGAAAATGTTACGAGACACTACTAACAATGTTATGCAAGCATAATTGCGCATTGCGTTTTAACCCAAACAAACTATTAGCAGTATGGCATATTTTAAATTTTTGTTGAGCAGATAGCTTTTCTTTATACTGAAAGCATAGCAGATTAGAACAAGTTTGAAAGGCAAGTAAAATAGCCGACAAGAAAACGAAAAATAGCAAGAAATATAGAAAGAATGGTGTAAACAAAAATATGATAATATTATAGTTTAATAACCAACAAAAGTTAAATGCCGCTTTAAGTTCGAATAAATGAACAATTATATTGACGAAACAGCAACTTTTACATATAGAAAAGAAACTATTATGAATAATAAGACAACAGCCTGTTAGCACAAAAGCAATATTTTTGCATTCGTAAATTCTACTATTCCTATTTGAGTTTAGGAAGATTTGGAAGCAATTTAAACGAAGATATAATGTAAAGAGGTTGCAAACACCTTGACACACTATAGAGAAACAAATTATAGAACCGTCCGATTAAGGGCACAAAGCCACACAACGAAAGTAACAGTAGGCTTAATATACCTTATTATATAGATAATTGAAACTATCGTATAGATTAATTGGAACTGTAATATAGATTAATTGGCACTCTAATATAGACGAGGAAAGAAAAATATAACTTACTATTATAGCACATCATGAAGAAAATTAGATTTATGCTTTTTGCATTGCTTGCAATGTTATATGCAACTAATGCAAGCGCCCTAATTGTGGGCAACAAGATTACAAGAGATGGTCTTACGTACGAGGTTACGTATATGGACGTAGCACACGACGGACATCCCGCTAGGTACGAAGCGAAATTTGTTTCGTCTAACTTATCGGGAGCACTCACCATTCCATCTACCGTAAAAGACGAAAACAACCAGTACACGTTCAATGTAACTGCTATTGATGCCAACAGTACGGTGCCCAATGCCACATCTGTTTCAATACCTAACAGTGTAACTACTATTAATGCAAACGCATTTAAAGGAAACAACATTACAAGTATCACCATTCCAGCCACCGTTACAGACATTAAAGACGGTGCATTTTCGCAAATGAAAGGCTTAACATCTATAAATGTAGAAAGCGGAAGTGCAAAGTATTCGGCAACAGATGGCGTGCTTTACGAGAATAAAACCGAAGGAAAGTTTTTAATTAGCTATCCTGTTGCAAAACAAGGAACAGCTTACGGTGTAGGCGGAGAAGAGTTTACAGTACCCGAAGGCGTTGTTGGCATTGCAACAAATGGCTTCCAATGTGCAGCAACACTTACGCGCATAAATCTCCCAACAACGCTAACTCAGCTTCCTACCACCAACGAGGCTAATGGGTTTACCAGTGCAACCAATCTAAAAGAAATAAAAGTAGCCAGTGGTAACACAGCTTTTAAAGATATTGATGGTGTTGTTGTAACAAGCGATGGCAAGAAACTTATTGCTTATCCTAACAATAAAGGCGGTATTGTAGACGCTAACTACGATGCGCCACCATCTATAGACCCTACACATGCAAAGGCTAAAGGAAACTATTACGAAATTCCTGCTGGTGTAGAAACAATAGCAAAGGGTGCATTTGCACAAGTTCAAACCATTACAGCCGTAAAACTTAAAGATGTAAAGAAGATTGAAGAAGGTGCATTTTATTCTGTACGCAATCTAAGAAATGTAGAAATATCTGCTTCAGTACAAGAGATTGCTGACGGTGCTATTAGCGGAACACCCGACCTTTTAGGTTTAAAAGTAGATGCAGGAAATCCTTATTACACAGCTGATGCAGAAGGCGTAGTGTACACAAAAGACTTTAGCGAATTGGTTCTTTACCCATCTGGTAGAACAGGAGAATACACAACACACCCTAATACAAAGAAAATTCGCAATCGTGCATTCTATTATGCGCAGAAATTAACTAAGATAACATTCAACTCTGGTTTAGAAGAAATAGGAAACGATGTATTTCAGGGTGCGGCTTCTTTAAAAGAAATAGAATATGCACCTACGGCTACACTTAAAAAGATTGGAACATTTGCTTTCTATGGAACAGGATTAGAGAAACTCACAATTCCAGCTTCTGTAGAAGAAATTGGTTGGAGTGCTTTTAGTCCAACTAAGCTAAAGAGCGTAGAGGTAGAAGCTAACTCTAATTTAAAGACCATTGGACGCGATGCGTTTGCTAATAACCCAAACTTAGAAGAGTTTAAATTCTTAGGCGAAACAAAGCTGGAGACCATAGAGACAGGTGCATTTAAAGGCAATACAAAGTTAAAGGAGTTTACCATACCAAAGACAATAAAGACTATACAGCGTGGTGCGTTCGATGGTAATTCGTCAATGGAGAAGGTTACTTTTGAAGAACCTTCAGTTATTGAAACTATTGGCGAAGGAGCTTTCCAAGGAGCAAGTGCTTTGAAAAGAATAGAACTTCCTGTTTCTGTAACTACTATTGAGAAAGATGCATTTAACACTTGCAAGAGCTTAACAGAGATTGTTATTCCAAAGAATGTTAGCAGTATAGACCCAACAGGCTTCCAGGAATGTGCAAAGCTAGAGAAGTTTACAGTAGACAAGAACAATGCTACTTATTCTAGCGTTGATGGATTCTTACTTAGTAAAGATAAGAAAGTGTTGAAAGCATTCCCACCTGCAAAGGCTAATACCTATTACACCTTGCTACCTCCAACACTTGAAGAAATTGGTACGCAAGCTTTCTACTACGTACAAGCGTTAGAGAACATTACCATACCAGAGAATGTTAAGAAGATAGATAAGTTTGCTTTCGACCGTACTGCAAAGTTAAACACCATTGCATTCTTAGGAAAAACTCCTATCACTAATATCGACCCATCGGCATTCAATCCTGCCAATGTAAATACACACGACATTCAAATAAGCATTCGTAAAGAAGCACAAGCAGCCTTTGCCGCCGATCACTTCTGGGAGAATTTTAAGCAAGTGGGCATTTCGTTCTTTAAAGAGACAAACGGACAGGGCTATGGCTCTACTGAATTCTTCCCATTATCTAATAAAGCTGTTATGGTGGTTGATGTGAAAGCAGATGTGTACACCTACGTTGTGCCAAACACAGTGGAGAATGCAGACGACCATGACAAGATGTACGAAGTGCGTCTTTGGGGCGACTATGCAATGAAACAGAACACAACAAACATAAAGGAGATTGTTTTTAGAAATACGCTCGACTATGTAGGGCTTGATGCTTTCAATAAAGCAGACGGCTCATCTACTGTAGAAAGCATATTCTTTACAAGCCTCAACCCTACAAAGGATATGAGTTCTACCAAGTGGGAATATGGAAACACTTATAGTGAATTTAACCCTAACTTGAAGATTTATGTAAAGAAGACTGCTCTTATACACTATAAAGACGAAGATCACGAGCACGCTGGTTGGGAGCGTTACGCTTCACAAATAAGCTATAAAATACCTTATATAGGTGCTGCCGGTGCGCCTGCAATAGCTAAAAAGTATGGTACGTTCGCACGCGAATTCGATGCAGACTTTGGTATCTATAATGCAGAAAAAGGCTCTGGCAAAGTAGCTGCTTTTATAGCACCAGTGCGCATTGATGCTGGTGGTGGCGATTATGGTAATGCTACCTACCATGTGAAAATGACAAGTGTAGACGAAAACGGTGGTGTAAGTGGAAACTATAGCTATATACCTGCCGAAACTGGTACTCTTCTGAAAGTTATGGATGCTGAAGCTCTACCAACCGATTTCTACTATGCCATTGGTGAAGAAGATGCAACACCACATACCATTACTAATAATATGATGTACGGAGTTACCGTTCGCGATAAGGCTATTGCATTGGGGGCAGACCCAATATATGTTATAGCTGCTAACCAGGGCATCTTTATGAAGGTTACAAGTGCACTGAATATGCCTGTACATAAAGCATACGCTAAAATTAGCGGCGTACCAGCAGGTGCAAAAGTTGCTTTCGTGTTCGACGATAATAACGAAACAACTGGTATTACAACTGTTAATAACACTGCAAACGGAACAACAGGACAGAATGTTTACTACAATTTAAACGGTCAGCGCATAGCAAAACCGCAACACGGAGTATACATTGAAAACGGCAAAAAAGTTATTGTTAAGTAAGAAAGGAAATATTATGACACACAAAGAGTATACAACACCGTTAACTAATATAAATATTCTCGCTATAGAGAACCTTATGATAACAGCCAGTCCTGGTGTTGGTGGAACATATCAACCAGGCGATCCCGTTGGAGCGAAGCCTACAACTTTCGACTACAACGAAGATGAGGGAGATGATGATGACGACCCATATTGCATTAATTGGAGCAAATAGGTAGGCACCAAATAATAAAACGCATAGAAGTCTATAAAGAGTTTAAATGTTCTAACCAAAATCATTAGCTGAATATAGGCATAAACTATGCACCATAGAAGCTCGCAAGCTATTAGAAAAAATGCTTGCGAGCTTTTTCGTATTATTGCACAAACAAATGTGTAAAAACACCACCAATGGCTTACAACATTATAGCTACATTCGTATTGTCTCATTCAATATTTTGAATTACAACACTAAAGCAAACTATCTTTGCAACATACAGAAACACCTAACAACATATCTCTTTTTAGATGCTTATAACAACACTTACATTAAAATATTACAGAATGGAGAAGAACATATTCATCATCTTAATAAACACCTTTTACGTATTATAATATAACCCAATAACGGCTGTAACTTGTTATGATATCTAATTTGCAAATAATAGACATCTAAAACGAAACTGACAGATATCTGAGACGAAGCTGACAGATATCTGAGACGAAACTGACAGATATCTAAAACGAAGCTGACAGATATCTGAAACGAAAGCAACACAAACATCTGAATATTCCATTTAGTTTGTGTGTAAATTGTAGATATTACTTATAAGCTATCCGCCAATATCCTACAATGCTCATTTTTCTTAAATTTCTCCATACATTTATATTATATTCACAACAAAAATTGTAATTTTACACCCAAAATAAAAACCAATGATATTAAACCCTAAGCAAAATGGAACAAAACGAACAGAACGAAACGGCTAAAAAGCCAAAGCAGATATTGCCCAACGGTATAATTTGTCTGCTAATCATTATTGCCTTATTCGGTAGCATAGGCTGGGTAATGGGCGTTGCCCCAATGCTTAACACCATAATGCACACAGCACACGACTTGCTATTGAACACTTGTTTCTACCTAATGGCAATCTGTGTACTTACAGGCGCCTTAGGCAAACTCCTTGTAGAATTTGGCGTAGTAGACCTTATAGAGAAAATTCTACGCCCATTAATGCGCCCGTTATTCCATCTTCCAGGCGTAGCATCGCTCGGAGCCATATTAACATTCCTTTCAGACAACCCTGCAATTATAACATTAGCACAAGACAAACACTTTAGCAAATACTTTAAAAAGTACCAATACATATCGCTCACAAACTTTGGAACAGCATTCGGTATGGGACTTATTGTTATTGTATTTATGCTGGGGCAAGGCTATTTTGCAGAACCACTAATAGGCTTTGTTGGCGCTTGTGTAGGGTGCATTGTTTCAACACGGTGTATGCAGCACTTTGTAATAAAGGCGTATCCACAGTATCTCACCGAAAACGCACTCGATGCAGAAACATTCGAAAAACAAGTAGAACGCCCACTACACGAAGAAGAGAAATCTGTATTTCTACGCACACTTAATTCGTTGCTCGATGGAGGTAAAACAGGTGTAGATGTAGGCGTAGCCATTATTCCAGGAGTGCTTATTATATCTACCCTCGTAATGATTCTCACATTCGGTCCAAGTAAAAGCGGTGAATTTACAGGTGCTGCCTACGAAGGCATAGCTGTATTACCCAAAGCTGCCAACTATTTAAATTGGCTATTAGAACCTTTATTTGGTTTTACCGACCCACACCAAGTAGCCTTTCCCATTACAGCACTCGGAGCAGTAGGAGCAGCATTAAGTCTTGTTCCAAACTTTCTTTCGCACGGTTGGATAGACGGAAACGCTATTGCAGTATTTACAGGCATGGGTATGTGTTGGAGTGGTTTTCTTAGCACACACACAGCTATGCTCGACACAATAGGCTATCGCGAACTAACCTCAAAAGCCATTCTTTCTCACACCATAGGAGGTTTTGCAGCAGCATTAGTAGCACATTGGGGCTATTTGCTATACACTATGCTCTTGTAAATGTAAATGCCATAAGCAAAACAATAAAAAGATAGCTGATAAGTGTTAATATTTTGTGTATTCTAAGTTTTTTATTATCTTTGCAATCTATAAAAATAGGTATTAAAGGAATAAAAATGATTATGGGAAAAAAAGCACTTTTGATGATTCTCGATGGCTGGGGTCTCGGGAAACATGGTAAAGGAGATGTTATTTACAATACACCAACACCTTATTTAGATTATTTAAATGCAGTCTCATCGCACTCACAGCTACAAGCATCAGGCGAAAATGTAGGTTTACCAGACGGTCAAATGGGCAATTCGGAAGTTGGTCACCTTAATATTGGTGCTGGACGAGTTGTATATCAAGACTTGGTAAAGATTAATAAAGCTTGCGAAAATGGCGATATACTGAAGAACAAAGAAATAATTAGCGCTTACAGCTACGCACAGAAAACAGGCAAGAAGTTGCATCTTATGGGCTTAACTTCTACGGGTGGCGTACATTCTTCGCTAAACCATCTGCACAAATTAATAGAAATAGGCAAAGAATATGGCTTAAAAGAAGTTTATGTACATTGCTTTATGGACGGTCGTGATACCGATCCTAAGAGTGGCGCAGGCTTTATTGCCGATATTCAGAAAACTTGCGATGCCAATGGAGCACACATAGCATCTATTGTTGGTAGGTTCTATGCAATGGATCGCGATAAACGTTGGGAGCGAGTAAAAGAGGCTTACGATCTGCTGGTTGAGGCTAAAGGAAAACAAGCCACCAATATGGTAAAGGCAGTAGAAGAGAGTTATGCCGACGGAGTTACCGACGAGTTTATTAAACCCATTAACAATGCTAACGTAAATGGAACAATAGGCGAAGGCGATGTAGTTATCTTCTTCAACTATCGTAACGACCGTGCAAAAGAACTTACTTACGTTCTTACACAACAAGATATGCCAGAGCAAGGTATGCATACCATAAAGGATTTGCAATACTATTGTATGACACCATACGATGCTAGTTTTAAGGGTGTACACATTCTGTTTCCAAAAGAGAATGTAACTATGACGCTTGGCGAATACCTAAGTAAATTAGGTAAAAAGCAATTGCACACAGCTGAGACTGAGAAATATGCACACGTAACTTTCTTCTTTAATGGTGGTAGAGAAGAACCTTACGAAGGCGAAGATCGTATACTAGTGGCATCGCCAAAAGTTGCAACTTACGACCTGAAACCAGAGATGAGTGCTTTCGAAGTAAAGGATAAGTTAGTTGCAGCAATCAATACTGCAGAGTACGATTTTATTGTTGTAAACTTCGCTAACGGTGATATGGTTGGTCATACTGGTGTGATGAATGCCATTGCAAAGGCTGTTTACGCAGTAGATACATGTGTAAAAGAGGTTATTGAGGCTGCTAAAGCTAACGATTATGAAGCAATTATTATTGCCGATCATGGTAATGCAGACAATGCATTGAACGAAGATGGTACGCCAAACACAGCACACTCGCTAAACCCAGTACCATTTATCTACGTTACCAATAACAATTCTGCACGTGTAAAGTCTGGACGATTAGCTGACGTTGCACCTTCTATTCTCCATATTATGGGTTTAGAGCAACCCAAAGAGATGACTGGTGAATGCTTGATTGAAGATAAATAAAGATAAAAACAATGGTTTAGCCCTATCGGAACAATATCTGATAGGGCTGAATTGTATCTAAAATGAATGCTATGATAGATATTGAAGCATCGTGGAAACAGTACTTGAAAAACGAATTTGAGAAACCTTACTTTGCCAAACTCACCGAAAATGTGCGCAACGAATATAAGAATGGTCTATGCTTTCCACCAGCAAAACTTGTTTTCAATGCTTTTAATCTTTGCCCGTTCAATAAAGTTAAAGTGGTTATTCTTGGACAAGATCCTTATCACGAACTAGGACAAGCAATGGGGTTAAGCTTTTCTGTGCCAGATGGAATAATGCTTCCGCCATCGCTCCAAAACATTTATAAAGAGATACACAGCGATCTTGGTAAACCTATACCTACATCTGGAGATTTAACACGATGGGCAAAACAAGGTGTACTATTACTTAATGCAACACTTACAGTACGTGCACACGAAGCCAATAGTCATCAAGCTTTAGGTTGGCAAAACTTTACCGATGCTGCTATAGAAATTATTAATACACACAGAGAACACATTGTTTTTATGCTTTGGGGCGGTTTTGCTCGTTCGAAAAAACGATTGATAGATACCAATCGACATTGTATAATCGAATCAGTACATCCTTCCCCATTATCGGCAAATAGAGGCGGTTGGTTCGGTCAGCATCAGTTTTCACGTTGCAACGCTTATTTAAAACAGTATGGATTAGGCGAAATAGATTGGTAAAAAGCATATTTTGGAAAGATAGAACGAAAGAATGAGCGGTAAACAGATGATACCTATCTTACATATTAATGGCACTGATGTTTCTCTTGATGCTTCTTGGGAAGAACATTTAAGGAGTGAAATTAGAAAACCTTATTTTACTAAGCTCATTGAAAAACTAAATATTGAATACAAAGAAGTATGCTATCCTTCAGAAGAACTTATTTTCAATGCTTTTAATCTTTGTCCGTTTAATAATGTTAAGGTTGTTATTCTTGGACAAGACCCTTACTATAAGAAAGAACAAGCTACAGGTTTAAGTTTCTCTGTGCCAGAAGGAATAAAGCTGCCGCCATCGCTCCGAAAGATTTATAAAGAGATACACAGCGATCTTGGTAAACCTATACCTACATCTGGAGATTTAACACGATGGGCAAAACAAGGTGTACTATTACTTAATGCAACACTTACAGTACGTGCACACGAAGCCAATAGTCATCAAGCTTTAGGTTGGCAAAACTTTACCGATGCTGCTATAGAAATTATTAATACACACAGAGAACACATTGTTTTTATGCTTTGGGGCGGTTTTGCTCGTTCGAAAAAACGATTGATAGATACCAATCGACATTGTATAATCGAATCATATCACCCTGCTGCAAGGCAAAGATATAAATTTAAAAAGCACCAATTTTCATGTTGCAACGCTTATTTAAAGCAGCAGGGGTTGGACGAAATAGATTGGTAAATCCATATTTAGGAAAGAGAAAAGGAAAGAAATGAGCGATAAGAAGATGATGCCTATCTTGCAGGTTGGCGATGTTTTGGTTTCACCTGACATTATAACGGAGAAGTTCTGTTGCGA
>ERZ773254.1549-NODE-1549-length-10192-cov-2.943573_pt1 | contig 10192 bp, 6 predicted proteins | sample MGYA00580516_ERZ773254 | MGnify/ENA primary metagenome ERZ773254 (study PRJEB29015, sample SAMEA2738158) | human oral metagenome | biome: human oral; feature: human-associated habitat; material: saliva | place: China | collected 2192 ...
ATGGAATGTCGCGCTATGTCGAAAGAAATTGGAGCGATCGCAGCAATGGCACAGAATTGTCATTGCTTTCATCCGACTTTTCCAACCGTTTTTCCCCACCACTCAATAGTGATTTCTCCACCTCTCCCACAGCACTCGGTGTCAGCACGCTCCACTATTCACTTTCCCCCCTCGATGCTGGTAGCGAACAATTAGGACGTTACGATGCTCAAACCGTAGACACTGAGTTTCGATTGGCCACTAGCACACCGCGCCTATGGAATTTTGGATTGGGGGTGAAATATGCCGTCAATGATTTAGCCCGTCTCAAAGACCCTCGCTCACGTGCCCGAAGTTTGCACTATCGCTTGGCACCTGCAGTGGTCTATGCTCCACGATGGGGACAAATCGGAGCCACGCTTTGGTATGAACGTCAAAAAGAAAAAATAGACAATGTGACCAGTGTGCAGCAAGATGCGCAATGGAACTACTACACCCTCCACGGTTTGGAGCATCTCTCTGGAGGAGCTGGCTCTTATCAGGGATTTATGCGCCAATGGGTGGAACATGCTGGTGGAGGAGAAATCAATATTGGTCGCGAGTTTCAAAAAGCCGCCATCCTATTTTCTGTGCGATTCCAACGCTCGCACGAAGAAGCCGTTGGCAACAACCGCTTCACTCCCTCGGAGTTTGAGGGACAAAACCTGCAAATCTCCGATTTTGGAAAATTACGCTTGGGAAATTGGTGGCTTGTCAAACAAGATGAAGTGCTCTGGCAACGCGGATACACCAACGAACACACCCAGTCGCTCACCCTCACCACAGATCCGCAGACCAAAATTGTGTCGCGCCACTACGAAACTCTCCTTTCTTTGCAAAAGCGATTTCAAACCAGTCGCTTTGCCGCATTTACTCATTTTCGCGCCCTTCACACCACTTCTCCCTGGGAAGAAACTTCCTTAACCCATCAGCAACTCGATGGTTTCTACGGATGGTCGTTGGGGTATGAAAATTTTGAACAACGCTATCTCCTTTCTAACTCCTCTCGCGAGACGCAACGTCTTTTGATTACCTTAGAAGGGGGAAAACTCCTGACAAAAGGTTGGTGGACAAGTGCAGAAGTGGGTGCTTCGTTGGCACTGAACCATCAACTTCATCTCTCCTCAACCACTTCTCCCCTCTCATCGCTGTGGGAGCAACAGCAAATGCTGGATGCTCGACACATAGGACGTGCTGCATTCCACCTACGCTACGATTTTTCTATGTTGATTGCCCGAGTTCCCTTGCACTTCTTTGCGCGTGCTTCCGCAGAATATGCCACAGCGTTCGGCAACACACTACACGGAACTTCTGTTTCCTTCACTTTAGGATTGCTTCATTAGATTTTTGCAGACAACTTATCAATGATGACATCAAAAGTGAAGCATTTGTCTACAAAACCCCTCTTTATTCTCCTCTTTTTGTCAGAAGAAAGGACGAAGAACTCTGCATTTTGCAAACTTAGACTATACAATTCACAGACAAACTTCAATTTTATTTATCAAAAAAGCGATTAGATGCAACATTTTATCCGAAAAATCTTTACTTTTGTCGGTGTAGCCTTCTCGGCTCTCACCACTTTTGCTGGCAATGGCACGCTAAATTCACCATTTACTGTGCAAGAAGCTTTCGAACAGCGCGACGCACTTGCCAAAAGTCAGCAGGAAGTTGTCCTCAAAGCAGACTTCCTAGGTTTTGGAAATAGCCGACAAACGATGACTGCTGAGTATAAAGAAGGCGACTACTTCCTTGTGGGCACTGCCGAACATCAAATCATCGTTCGTGGCACTAACTACATCCAAGCACTTCAATGGGCTGATGCCACTAGCAACTGGGTGATGCACGGTTATTTCGCTCACGAAAACAATGACTATGTCTTCGTAGCCGAAGATCTCGATGGTGCTTACCACGCTGTCATCGGCAAACAAGGCATTGGAGCTTTCGCCGCTAAGGCTAATTTCATAGTGAGAAATCCCAGCATCAAACTCTATGCGCCTCGCATTGCCAACAAAGAGCGCAAGTTCATTACGGCTGAGTATCCAGCACAAACCACAGTTGCCGGCACTCCCAATGGTTATACCGAATTCCTGTTGAAAGGAAATCCCGGTACGTATAACGTCACACTCACCAGCCACCCGAGCAATATTAAGATAACTTCCACAATCTTGCAGGCAGGTACCACTCAACCGACTCTCAAAAACCGCACGTTCTACAAATTCGTTGCCACCGACGACAAAGTGGGCTTTGAGATAGGAGAAAATCAAGGTCAGCAACTCACCCTTGCTCGTCCCACCGAGGTTTATTTAGCCCTCAATGCTCTGCAAATCGGAATTTTGAAAGAGGTGTTGAAGCTCGAAGACACCAATTTCATCTCTCTCACTCCCCAAACACTCACTGCCGTCCGCAGTCTATCTGGCAACAATCACTCAGACACTACCGTCATCTACGACCTCAACGGACGAAAGGTAGGCACTGTCGCACAACTTCACTCTTTGCCCAAAGGCGTCTATATCATCAATGGAAAGAAAGTGCTCAATCACTAAACACCGCAGTTAGACCAGACGAACCAACCGGTACTGCAGAGCCAAGAGAGATGCTTTCTGTGGAGCAGAGTGGAAGAACAAATAGATTATCCTCATATTCACCAATAAAACTTTTCAGCCTATGCAACTCTCTACACTGAAATTGCTCTTCCTCTCGCTCTTTGTGAGCCTTTCCTCCGCAGTAGCCGTAGCTCAAACTCCTAAAAAAGCTGGCAACGGCACGAAGGACAATCCATACAATGTGGTGGAAATCACAGGAAACGAAGAACTATGGATGAACCTCTTGGAAAATGGTCAAGAGTTTTACCTTGTGGAACGTTTCGCAGGCTTCGGTGCCAATGGCAAAACTCCCAAAGAGGAAGTGCAAGCCACGGATTTCCTCTTCGCCATTGGCGACACTGTGAAATTTGAAGAAGGTGCAGAAAACACTAATGTAGTGCCACGCATTCTACCAGCTTCTGGTCAATCTGTATTGGAGCAACTTCATAAACTGGAGCCTAATACTTGGCTCGTATGGAGAGGAGCTTTCCAACTCTTGGAAGAAGTGGGAGACTATGTCTTCAATGTTGCAGAAATCCTCGCAGTGCCCACGAGTGTGAACCGCGTGGCTGCTCCATCCTTCGCGCAACAAGCTGTTTATGACCTCAGCGGTCGCTTGGTGCAAACCCAATTTCAACCTTCTGATCTCCCACAAGGTCTCTACATCGTAGGAGGTAAGAAAGTCTTTGTGCGCTAATTATGTAAAAAGGATACGCCACTATCTTGAGGCGTATGCTGAAAAGTTAGGCAACTTCTAAGAACTTGCCTGCTAAATTCTTAATACTCATCACACGCGAACTCGCACAGTCTGCTCACTAGTAGGCTATGCGATTCCGTGCGTTTATACCAATAGGGTGAACATCGTGCCCTACAGCAATGCTGTCACCACCCAACTTATATGTCTAACTCCGCACAATCTTGATGCAAAAGAAGTCGAGATTGAGCCAAAAATGGGACTATCCCTAACCTCTAATGACCAAATTACTCTATGTCCTGCCGCTGGCACTGACCCTCTGCGCCACACCAGCACAAGCGCGCAAGAAGAAAAAGGAAACACCTCCTCCTGCTAAGGTGGAGAAAAAAGCTCCGATTCGCAAAGGATTGCTTAGTTTTCAACGTGAAAAAGACGATTGGTTTTTCGTTGTCTCCGATAGTCTGCTGAAACGTCCCATGTTGGTGACCACACGCTTCGTGAGCACACCTGCTGGTGCACAAATGTATGGTGGAGAAATGGCCAACAGCAAGATGGTGACTTGGGAACGCCACAACAACCAACTGTTGCTCCGCAGCGAAATGTTTGCGGCTCACTCCGATAGCACTCAGCGCATCTGGAAATCAGTGGAAGCGAGTGCAGAAAATCCCATCGTAGCAGCCTTCAAAATCGAAGAAACACTCACCGACTCTGTGACTAAGGCTAAGAGTTATCGCATCAAAGCCACCGACTTCCTCAAAGGTGACAATCCTGTGACGGGCCTGAACACACGCAGCAAGGGCACTTTTGAAGTGAATGCCTTGAGAGGTGATCTTTCTTACGTAGACACGGTGAAAACTTTCCCTATCAACACGGAAATCATCACTGTTAAAACCTTCGCAGCTAAGCCTAGCAAGATCCCCTCTGCGGCGCATACAGGGCTCATCACCTTCCGCCTCAACACCTCTTTCGTATTGTTGCCCGAAAATCCCATGCGTAGCCGCACCTTCGACCCTCGTGTTGGCTATTTCACTAACTCATTTGTGGAATTTAATGACCAACAACAACAGGTGAAACGCCGTTCTATCGTAGCTCGCTGGCGACTTGAACCCAAGGAGGAGGACATAGAAAAGATGAAACGTGGGGAATTGGTAGAACCCAAGAAGCCTATTGTCTACTACATCGACCCAGCTACACCCAAACAGTGGGTGAAATACCTCAAACTCGGTGTGGAAGATTGGCAGAAGGCCTTTGAGCAAGCGGGATTCAAAAACGCTATCCTTGCGAAAGAATGGCCTACGGATCGTCCCGATATGAGCCTCGAAGATGCGCGCTATTCGGTGATTCGCTATCTTGCTTCACCCATTCCTAACGCCTATGGTCCCAATGTGCACGACCCTCGCACGGGAGAAATCATCGAGAGTCACATCGGATGGTATCACAATGTGATGAAGCTGCTCCACGATTGGTACATGGTGCAAGCTGGCGCCATCGACCCACGCGCTAGAAAGCAGGAGTTTGACGAAGAACTCATGGGTGAACTCATCCGCTTTGTCTCCTCTCATGAGGTGGGACACACCCTGGGTTTGCGCCACAACATGGGAGCTAGTGCTGCTACTCCTGTGGAGAAGCTCCGCGACAAGGCTTGGGTGGAGAAGCACGGCCACACATCTTCTATCATGGACTATGCTCGCTTCAACTATGTGGCTCAACCTGAAGACAACATTGGCTATGCTGGCATCTTCCCACGCATCAACGACTATGACAAATGGGCCATCCAGTGGGGCTATTCTTACTATCCTAATGCTAAGTCAGAGCTGGAAGAACGTAAAACGCTTAACAACCTCACCGTAAAGACCATTACAGGCAATCGTCGCTTGTGGTTTGGTGGTGAGGGCCACGACAACGATCCACTTGCCCTCACCGAGGATTTGAGTGACGATGTGATGAAGGCTTCGGACTATGGTTTGAAAAATCTCCGTCGCGTGGTGAAGGGTCTCCCCGAATGGGTGCATGAAGAAGGCAATCTCGGTGATAACCTGGCTGAAGGCTACAAGGCTGTGTTCGGACAATACCGCCGCTACATCGGCCATGTGCTGGCACAAGTAGGTGGTGTGCACCGCGAACACAAGAGCGTAGAGCAAAGTGGTGCGATGTTCACCACCATGACACGTGAACGTCAACAACGCGCCCTCACTTGGCTCGACAAGAATGTGCTGCAATGTCCCACATGGATGATCAGCGAACCCTACATTTCTCGTCTCAGCGCCAAGCCTCAAGAGCTCATTCGTCCGCTAGCGGAGATGGCCGTAAGCCGTTTGGTGGATCCATACATGTTCAACAACATCGCGGTCAACGCCACTGGTGCTCCCACTGCTCAAGCCTATCCACCCACTGCCTATGTGGATGATTTACTCCGCCTCTTCTTCCGCGAAGCTACTACCCCCTATCGTGTGGGGTCATGGCGCAGATTTGTCCAACAACAAGCTGTAACTCGTCTCATCAAAGGCTGGAAAGCCACCGCAGATAGTGATGGACGCCCATACATGACGAGCTTGCTCACTCGCATCCAGTCACGTTTGTCTGCAGCCCATCCACAAGATGCTGCCACGCGTGCTCACTATGCCGACCTCTCTCGTCAGATTCGTCTAGCTATGGAAGGCAAATAGACACAATACCATCCTTCGGACAACACTATAATGATAGGCTCTCCTACCTTAAAGGTGGGAGAGCCTATCTTTTTCTTTAGTGATACACAGTTTTTTTCTTCTTTTCCGTGCGCCACTTCTTCCGAGTCCATAGTTCATATTACTGATGAGCCCTACTAAGGATAGAACTTTAAGACTAGCTCTTTCAATACTGTTTCGCCTCTACCCCTAAAACACCCAAGCGTGCCTCTGAGCATTGCGATCTTTTAGTCCCCTCCCCCAAAAGAAGGTGCCCTCCTCCCGGAGAGCACCTTCAAAAATAGCAAGAAACAAAAAGGAATCATTCCTGGTGACTTGTTCAGTCACGTTCTAATAGTGCTAGGCACTTTAGCTCTATGCTATAGACCTCTGTGAGGCCTAGAGCTTACCTGCAATAACAGCCAATTGAGTTTGGAGGTCGGCAAGCTTATCTTTAAGTGCTGCGTAGGCAGTTTGTGCCTTGCCATTGTCCTCTTTCACTTGTGCAGTGAGAGCTTCGATAGCCTTGGTGGTTTCGGCAATCTTGGCGGCAATCTCAGCTTGTTTTTCGTTATTACCCTTCACTTGATTCTTGATGGCATGGAGTGCTTTCACTGCTGCATCGAACTTTTGATCAAAGTTCTTCAAAGCACCAAGAGAAGTATTCAGAGCTTCCAACTTACCCACAATATTAGGCATAGACTTAATAGCCTCTTGAATAAGATTGAGTTGAGTAGTGTAGTTAGGCATTTTGTCAAGACCTACTCGAATAGCCTCAAGCTTTGTCTTCAATATATTTGTTTGAGCTTCAATAGCTCCTTTGACCAAATCAATTACGCCACCTGTTTTCGTGATGTCTTTGATGGCCTGGGTAATCTCAGCCATCTTCTCAGCATCACTTTTCTTCATCTGATCAATGGACTCAGCTATCTTCTTAGCCACCTCCTCTTGTTTAACAAGGTTATCTTGCTGAGCCTTGTTAAGGATATCAAATTTTTTCTCTAGAGACAACGTTTGAGACGCAACTACTCCTTGGATTAGATTAAGCTTATCGTTAAGAGTTGTGTTAGTATTCTCAAGAGTCTTATTTATAGCTTCAAGCTTCTTTTCGTTGCTTTCCTTCATGTTATCAATAGCCTTAGCAATGAGTTCTGCCATCTTGCGTTGCTCTATGACCTGCTCATCCATAGCCTTCTTAATAGTTGCCAATTGACCAGAGAGTGTGAGCGTCTGAGCATTCATAGCAGCTTCGAGAAGTGCTAGCTTTTCTTCCAGGGTCTTATGAGTATCGCCTAAGACTGCGTTAATTTGTCCAAGCTTAGTTGCAACATCACCTCTCAAATTGTCAATGGCCGTAGCCAGCTTTTTACCCATTTCTTCAAGCTTCAAGGTATGGTTAGCCATAGCTGTATTGAGAAGAGAAAGCTTTGATTCAAGTGTGAGTGTCTGAGCATTCATAGCAGCTTCGAGAAGTGCTAGCTTTTCATTGATACTTTTGGATTGGTCGTTGATTGCTTGCTTGATGAAGTCGAGTTTCGTACTTAAATCTCCATTCATGTTATCGATAGCTCTCGCCAGTTTAGCCCCAATCTCATCGAGCTTAAGTGTATGCTTGGCCAGGAGATCAAGCGCAAGATCATACTTTTTCTCAAAAGTAAGTGTATGAGCCTTCATCGCAGCTTCGAGAAGTGCAAGCTTCGCAGCCATTGATGTAGTAGACTTATCAATCGCTTCTCTAATACTTGCCAGCTTGGCACTTACATCACCACTGAGATGATCGATGGCAGTGGCTAACTTGGTTCCCACTTCTTCTGCCTTCAATGTGTGGTTTTGTACTGCAACACGGAGCAACTCAAACTTATTTTCGAGAGAAAGAGTCTGTGCCTGCATGGTAGATTCAATGGCCGAGAGCTTAGTCTCAAGAGTTGCATTAGCAGATACGAGTACGTCCTTAATGCTTTGAAGTTTCTCTGATTGTTTCACTGCCATATTATCAATAGCTTCCGTAAGCTTCTTGATGGCTTCTTCATTCTTGAGCGAACCATTATTGATCGCTTCGACCACTTTCGTGAAATCATTGATTACACTCACGTTCATGGTGTAATTGATTTCAGGAGCGTCTTCTTGGCATGCAGTGAAAAGGCTAGGTGTTGCCAACAATACTGCGCTGGCGAACAGGATAGGTTGAATACGTTTCATGTTACTGAGTGTTTGTATGTGTGACGTATTGAGACTAATTTATGTGTGTACTTTGGGTAAAAGCAGGTGCAGAAATACAGCTAGATATTATGCAATGAAGTGCTGTATGCTGCGGATGTGTGATTCAGATAAGGGTTGGTTGGGATTTCCCAGTTAGAGGTTCAAACTCTAGAAAGAGCTGGAAATTATCGGTGTGATTGGATCGTAACTCTGCGACCTGTTGCATCAGGCTTACCATTCTTGTCACCAATAGCATTTTGTGGTTGGAGGTCTTCGAGAGAAAAACCTTCTTGAATAAGCACCATTACCACACGAGCTAATCGATGTTCGGAGAGTGTTTGGTTACGACCAGAAGTGCCTAGAGTGCTAGCTTCACCTAAAAGTGAAAGCTTCTTGCCTCGAGCCATTTGGGCAAACTGTCGCAACTTAGCTAGCTCAACAACTGAAAGTTCACTGCTGTTGTTCTCAAACTGAACGAAATGAGAAACCATCTGTCCTTTCTCACAGTCTGCGAGTCGGATTTCAAGAGCAGCTTTCTCTTGTTCTACTTGCTGACGAAGAGCAGCCTCACGTGCAGCTTCAGCTTGTGCTACAGCTAGGTCTTCTTGAAGTATGTTGATTCGTTCGAGTAGTTTGACAATTTCTCCACGATAGTAGGTGCGACATACTTGAGCGCGACTCGTCACAAAGTTGTAACGCACAGTAGCTAAGCCATAGTACAACTGTTTAGGTGCGACATTGTTGCGCTGGAGCATAAAGTCTACTTCTCCTTTTAAGCCAAGCGTGAAACGACGGCTCACATCGGCTTCAACCTGGAGTACAGCTGGAACATACAAACTCTCGAAGTTTTCATGACGATTGGTTGTTCGCACATTGCCAGTGATGACCACAGATGAGCTATTACCAATTTGAGCTACATTGGTCAAAGGCTTTGTTTCACCACCTTTCGTAAAGGTATTGTTGAAGGTGAAAGCATATTCATTGCCTCGACCGATGGAGTATCCTACTCCAGTACCAGCCCAGATGTTCAGCCATTGAGCCTTGCGGTTAGGCCAGAATTCCATGACATTAAATCCTGCACTGAGCTTGGCACTATGCACATTCATCAGATAATTGCCATAGACCTTGACAGGCATTTCGTGAGGATTAATCTGCGATGGACGCTGCTCTCTACGATAGCGGGAGAATAGATAGTCAGCCCCAACTCTTACCCAAGGTTTAATGGTGAAGTCTACACCTACACCTACAGCGGGTGAGATTTGATAGCTCCGTTTTGCATCGAGATTTCGATACCACACTCCAGACGCCCATGAAACTCCTCCTTGTCCATAGACACTCCAAGTGTGAGTGCGGAGCTCGCTATTGAGATCTTGGGGTTCCTGTAGCCAACCTAAGTCTACATTTTGTGCTTGCATGGAAGCCATGGCGGCGGTGGCGAACAGGATGGTAAGACCGACTTTTGCTTTCCTGCCTTTATTGGGCGGAAGAAGCGGTATTGTTCGTTTTCCGTTCATTGTATTATATTGCCTCCCTGTTGAAACTCTATTGGGCAACGCCTAAAGGAGGCTCGGGCGTTAAGGTTGTTTGGCTTTATATATTTTTGAGGTTTACAAAATATTGAGCTTAGAGTTTACAAATGCGACTCTATGCTGGCATTTTAATATTACGATGCAAAACTACATGGATTGGACGCAATATTCGTTGTGATTTCTGGACAAAAAACTACGATTCCCAGACCTTTCACAGAAGAAAAAATGTGATAAATGGACATAAAAACAATCATAAAGCACTATTAATCAACACAAAAACAAAAACAACTTTACACTTCTTCAAGAACAATGTTTGTATACAAAGAAAATAGCTTTTCAAAAGAAAGACGTACTAAAAAGAGAAGAGAAAAACCACGATTCTCAATTATTCTCCCAAAAAAGTCTTTGATTTTTTCGAGACTCTTTAGATATTTCATATATAATAAAAAGGAGAGTTTATATGAAAAAAAACATTTAGGAATACATGCGTAATATCAGTTTTATCTG
>ERZ773254.1553-NODE-1553-length-10177-cov-5.120036_pt1 | contig 10177 bp, 21 predicted proteins | sample MGYA00580516_ERZ773254 | MGnify/ENA primary metagenome ERZ773254 (study PRJEB29015, sample SAMEA2738158) | human oral metagenome | biome: human oral; feature: human-associated habitat; material: saliva | place: China | collected 2192 ...
CTATCGCATATTTCTTCTATCGTCATAATCTGCCTTGTAGGTATATTTCTATTATGTTTTGGATCGCTTGTATGTCGTTTTCAGTCAGCGGTTTACCGTCGAAAGTCTTTGCACTTTCTGCCAGCTTGCGCAGATCTGTTTCTGAGTAACCTGTTTCAGCGGTTGCTTCTGCTTCATCTTCCCAGCCCATAAGATCAGCGGGCGAAATATTCAATGTTTCAGAAATCTTCTTTAGTACCTCCGGACCGACCTTTTCTATATCCCCTCTTTCGTATCTGAATATAGTTGAGCGAGAAACTCCCACGCGCTCAGCGAGGGTATCGGCAGAGATCTTCAATTCTTTTCTTCTTAATTTAATTCTTTCTCCGACATTCATGATTTTTTCTCCTCTTATATATTACACGTTAATTTTACACCCTTAGTTTCAAAAACGCAACAAAAAAGTTTCAAAAATGCGATTTTTTTGTTGACAAACTTTTCTGGTCATGTTATACTTAATTCAACAAGTCGCAGAAGTGCGACAAAAAGAAAGGAGAATACATGGTTAATGTATCGAAATTGAAAGGTAAAATCGTAGAACGAAATACCACGCAAGAAGAACTTGCTAGTAAAATTGGTGTTACTAAAAGTACGTTTTACCGCAAGATGAAGCGAAATGGCAACTTTTCGATCAAGGAAGTAAACTTGATCGTGTCAGCCCTTAATCTTTCAAAAGATGAAGCTATGGCCATTTTTTTTAGCGAGACAGTCGCATAAATGCGACAAAATAGAAAGGAGAAAAGATGACACTAAAAGCTGAATTCTATACCGATCCCGAAATATTCTACGAACTCCCAAAAGAGCTGTTTGACGATTATTTCAAAGAGTTGTCAATCGGAGCTAAGGTCTTGTACGCAATCTTACGTTTCAATGGCTATCGTGATGAACTTGGTATCTATTGCAAACTTTCAGTTAAGGCACTCTCGGAAATAATGGGTTGCTCTGAAAAGTCAATCAGTCGTTACAAAAAACAATTAAGCGAATACTATTTGATTGTTGAACAGAAGCAATCAAACTCAACTAATAAAATCTATGTAAACAGAGTATAGGAGAAAGATAATGTTTCAAATGAAGTTTGACGATATCGAAGAAGCTAGAGAGCGTGTTTTAACAGATAAGGTGACAGCCTTGCCATTAAGCACTCAAGCGCTATATCTTCATATCATCTTCAACGGAATACTTTACGGCCAAAAGATTTTGAATATCAAAGCCTTGGCCAGAGCAATTGGAGCATCGGACGTAGACATACAGCTACTAACGGATGAAGAATTTTATAAAGAGGTAAAAGGTGAAAATAAATGAAGTGAAAAATAACACGTTCTATCAATTCCCGCAATGGTTGTTAGATGAAGATTTTAAAGAATTGAGCCTCAGATCAAAAATAGTATATATGCTTATTTTTGATCGAAGAAGTTACTCAATGAAAAATAATTGGTATGACAAAAACGGTGATGTTTATGTTTACTTTCCTATTGAAGAATTTATGAAAGTTTTATCTTGCAGTCGTCAATCAATAGTCAACGCAAAAAAAGAATTGGTTGAAATAGGGTTGATAAAAGAGGTTAGACAAGGTGTAAATAAGCCTAATCGCTTATATATCAACGGAAGTCTAGAAAATAGACCTCAAGACGTCCAAAAATTAGACGCTGGAAGTCTAGAAAATAGACCTCAAGACGTCCAAAAATTAGACGGAATCAAGACTAAATATATCAAGACTAATATAACCAATATTAATAATGATGATGATAGGCCTCAAAAATTAGAAAATATTCAATCTGGAACTATCGCACAGACACTCAGAAGTAGAGGTTTTAAATTAGATCAAATTCAATTTCAGCAGTTATTTGATTATATCGCTTTAGATGGTATGAAGATCGAGCTTGTCCAGCTTGCCATCAGCAAGTCAGCAGACAACGAAGCTAGAAATTTCAGATATTTAAAGAGTATCTTGGATAACTGGAAAAAGAACGGTGTAACAACGGTTGAGGAAGCGGAGCAGGTAGATGAAAAGTATAAATCATCTAAAAAGCCTAAAACATACAACGGCCAGAAAGATTTCAAGTCCGGCAAGTATGCACTTCTTGGAACTGACATAAGCGTTCATGAAATAGATCCGGAATTAGGGTTTTAGGGGGTGACAGCATGGACTTACCGCTTGTCTACCATATAAACGAACAGGAAACCTGTTCTATACATTCGTGCTTCAAGTGGTCGTTAAACGATGATGTACCACTACAGGACGAACAGAACAGAACATTTTGCCCAGAGTGCCAAAGAGATAAGATGGAATGGGAAGAAGCGCAGAAAATAGGACAAGCTTACAGGGCTACTATCTTGCGCAAGACTTACGATGTTTTTGATAAAAACAGCATCATACCGCCAGAGATGAAAGACGCGACCTTTAAAACCTTTACGGTATCAAATGAGATAGACGAAAAATCCAAAAACTACGCTTTAAGATTGGTACATCATTATCTACAAGATGGACGTGGGAACGCGCTTATCATGGGAGAAGCTGGCCGAGGTAAAACACACCTCGCACTAGCAATCGCAGAAAAGCTAAACGCAGATTTCAAAGCGAATAAAATTCCTAAAAGCATTTTGTTTGTCAATGTACCAACTCTTTTCCAAAAAATTCAAGGGGGATTTGATAAAAAAGGGTCTATGTCAACTAATGACTGGCTGGATCTACTGACAAAGGTTGACTTCCTAATTCTTGATGATTTGGGCAAGGGCGACCGCGGACAGTGGAAGCAAGACTTTCTCTATACGCTTTTAGATCATCGCGATAAAACGATCATCACGACAAACATGGGCGGTAAGGCAATGAAAGAAGCGTATGACGACGGTCTAAGAAGTCGCATAACCAAAGGTGGACGGGACCTTTACTTTAAATACCCGGACAACGCAGAAGATAGGAGGAAATTGCCGTTTTGAACAAAGAACTGAATGAGATTGTCGGAAATAGAATTAAGACAATCAGAAGAAATTTAGGCTTGACAATGGAGCAATTCGGGAATGAATTAGGAACAACTAAAGCGGTTGTCAACAACTGGGAGAAAGGAAGAAACCTCCCAAACAAGGCGAACTTGCTACTAATTGCCAACATTGCAAAAGTCAAAGTAGAAACATTGCTAAGCGAAGAAGAGCCTAGCTTGATCCAATTGATGATCGAGGGCTTCGAAGCTACTTGCTACGAGCTTTCGGACGAAATCAAAGCTAAGCTACTAGCTAGTGATCCAGATCGAGCGCGTGGAAAGATCATGGATCTGTACGCTTGCCGGTTAGCTGGCAAGGCATAAAAAAAAGGCATCTTGGAAAAGGCAATTCCAAGAAGCCCAGAGATAAAACTTTCTAAAGGAATTATAACATGACTAGAACTAAAAATCAATGGCGACCGCGCATAATCAATATTATGGCAGACGGTAGCCAGGTAGACAACCTAACAGGTTACACGATACCAAAAGATAGCAGTTATTATAACGCAATCAGACGAATAAACAAGGAGATGTAAAATGTACGATGAATTATTAGGGACGATGGTAGTTGCAGGACTATTCTTCACGGCAGGCTTCGCTGGGGCTGTTTGGGATTTTAAACGGGCGCAACGCAAGAAAGCTAGACTGGCAAAACAGGAAGCAATCATGAAACAGTACGAGGAAGATCTACAAGAGAAATTCAACGAGGGCTACCAAGCATTTCAAGCTGAGCTGGCTTATGCACGCAAGCATTCAGTAAGTGATAATGATTTTAAGACTTGCTAAAAGGGAAAGGAGAGTAAGCTATGAATGAACGCTTACAGCTAATACTAGCTTGTATCAGAGTAGGACGGGCGAATGTGCTGACAACTCGCGATATTGCCAAAATGACAAACTTGTCAGTGCGGGGTGTGCGCGAGGGTATTGCAGAGCTAAGACTTAAATTTTCGGTGCCTATCGTGGCCAGTCGATCACTGCCTCGTGGTTACTATTTTGCAGAAAATGATGATGAGTACACGGCTTGGGTCTTGCAGTACAAGAAGCAGATCAAGACCGAACAGAAGCTACTGAACAGCTTGAAAAAGACAAGCTGGGATAGTTATAAGAAATTGAAGGAGAAAAAATGGAATTAGAATTTATTTGGAGGTTAGCACACCAGCTCGACAAAGATACTTTCTTTGAAGTGCACAGTTTGCTAGACAACACAATCGAAATCGGAGGGCAAGAAAATCTTTTAGATTTACTCGAAAAGAAACGTACATCTGGACTTTTTTCTATGGATGAATTTGCGACAAAATTCGGAATTGCTAAACAAGCATATCATAATTGGAAGCATAAAGGGAATATCCCAGATAGACACATTAGAAAGGCCGCTGAAATCTTAGGGATTGATAATAAAAAAGCTACCGAACTAAACTACCGAAAAGAGTATAAAGGAAGCAATACGAATTCTATCAAGCTCCTTGAAAAACGAAGAATTGAATTAGGCTTAGGGAAGAAGGACTTTTCAAAATTAATTGGATGCGACCATGTTACTTATCGTAATTGGAGAAATGCTGGGCGTATACCCGACAATCGACTGAAAGAAATCAGCGAAGTTACAAAAATAAACTTTGATTTGTTAGTGGAATCAAATTTTGTAGATGTTTAATAAAGGAGATAAAACAATGACAAATTACCAAGTATCAACTGAAACAACTGGGGCTTTCTTGACAAACCCTCAACTATTGAGTGCCAAGATTGTCAAGCAGTACCTTGACCCGTCTGGCAAAGCAAACGATGAAGAACTAGCTTATTTCATCGCAACTTGCAAAGAACGGAATTTAAACCCATTTACTAAAGAAGTTTACTTTATCAAGTATGGAACGAACCCAGCGCAAGTGGTGGTGTCAAAAGATGCCTTTATGAAGCGGGCAGAACAAAACCCAAACTTTGACGGTTTCGAAGCTGGTATCGTGGTCGAGACACCAGAGGGTGAGATCAAGCAAATCACTGGAACGATCCACAGCAAAAATGACGAACTTTTGGGAGGCTGGGCTAAAGTCTACCGTAAAGACCGTAGCTATCCTATTGAGGTAGATGCTGATTTTAAAGCATATAACACTGGTAAATCTATGTGGTCTAAAATGCCAGCCTTGATGATCCGTAAAGTAGCCCTTGTATCTGCAATGCGTGAAGCGTTTAGTGAAAACGTGGGAGGCCTATACACTGCAGACGAAATGGAACAATCACAACCTATTGACGTGACCCCACAAGAAAGCCGTGAGGATGTGCTTAAACGCAAACAAGCACAGATTGAGCAGATGAAGCAAGAGCAACCGAAGAAAGAGGCTGAGCAAGTTGCAAGCACGGAATACACTGCAGTAGAAGAAATGCCTTTTGTGGCAGAAGAAATGCCAGATGATATCGACTTACCATTCACTTAAAGAAGGAGATACAAGGAATGAAAGAAGCAGAAAAAATCAATCAACTAGAAGATATCCAGATCACGTTCGAACCCGCCAAGGTCGCATTTAGCGACTTTGGGGCATTCGAAGCTGGGATTGAACAAGCAGTCGCAAAGTATGGCACGTTTGACTTAGAAGTCAATACGATTGAAGAAGTCAAGCAAGCACGAACTGACTTGAACAAGTTGAGTAAGAGCCTAGAAGACCGTCGAAAAGAAATCAAAGGCAAAATCAATGAGCCTTACGCAGAATTTGAGAAAGCCTATAAAGCGCCTTATAACAAGTTGAAAGGCTTAATCGACAACTTGAAACAACAGATTGATGGCTACGAGGAAAACCAGAAAGCCTTGCGAAAAGATACAGTGCGTAACTGGTTTAAACAGAAAGCTATTGAGGGAAATCTTAACCCAGAAATTTTCGAACAATATCTGGACAGCTACACAAACGCTGGACAATTCAAAAAGGATAGTTTCCAACTTTTGAAGAAGACTGAAACCGAGTTAGAGGCTATTGTCCTAGCTGAATTACAAAAGCAAAACCAGAAAGACCAAGATATTTCAATCATCAGTAGTCAGTGTGCGACTCATAATATCGGGCCAGCCACTTATATCCGAGCTTATGAAAGCGGTCAGACGCTCGCAGAAGTGCTTGACAGCATCACTGCAGACATTGAGAGCGCCAAGCTATTTAAAGAGCGCCAAGAAGCACAGAAGCGAGCAGAAGAAGAACGCAAGGCAGAAATTGAGCGTATGGCTAAAGAGCAAGCAGAAGCAAGTATCAAGGCCTACGATGCAGAAACTGGCGAGGTGATCGAAGATGAGCCAAAATCAGAGCTAGTAAGCGACAAGTATGTTACTACTATCAAATTCTGGTTTGATTTAGAACAAGCAAAACAATTCAAAGAGTGGTTAGATGCTCATGGTGTCAAATTTGAAACAGTGGAAGGAATGAAGAAATGTTAAACAATGTATGCCTAGTGGGAAGGCTTACCAAAGATCCAGAATTACGCTACACCCCAAGCAACCAAGCTGTAGCAACTTTCAGTTTAGCTGTAAACCGCAATTTCAAGAGCCAAAACGGAGAGCGTGAAGCAGATTTCATCAACTGCGTGATCTGGCGACAGCAAGCAGAGAACTTGTCCAACTGGGTTAAAAAAGGGGCATTGATTGGGATTACCGGTCGCATTCAAACACGAAGCTATGAGAACCAACAAGGCCAACGGGTATATGTTACAGAAGTTATTGCTGATAATTTCCAGCTACTGGAATTTAACAAACAGAATAACCAAGGACAATCGCAAGGGTACAGCCAGCCAGATTTTGGACGGCAGGCAGAACCGTTCAACATCGAGGAATCGGATCTTCCATTTTGAGGAATTGACAAATGAATGAACCGATCATTTTGAAATTTGAACTAACACGCAAGCAGATGATTTCTGCAAATGACCGCTTGCACTACCAGCAGAAAGGCAAGATCACTCGATTTCTGCGAGAGCTGGCCCATTATGAGGGTATGAACGTATTGAGGGACTATTTTGGACTACCTTACACAGAAGATAAGCCGTGCGAGGTGAGAGTGATTGTATTTGCGCCAACCAAGCGCAAGTACGATCCTCCGAATTGGTCGCCCACGACCAAAGCATTATTGGACGGTCTGACAGATGCGGAGATCTGGACAGATGATAACTTTAACATTATTAAACGGGTGAGCTTCGAACACGGTGGCTTGTCCGGGACTAAAAACTACAAAATAGAATTAAATATCCATGAAGTGACAGGGACTTAAATATGGAAAAAGATAACTTACTACGATCCAAGCGGATCTATGAGAAACGGCTTAGTGAGGAGCTACGACTTAAAACGATAAGCGACACACAGGGCCAGCACTACAGCTCGCAGGGTATGCTAAACAAAAAGAGCAACTCACAAAGGACAGCATCGGTGATTGTGCCGTGGTTGTCGTAGGATTGGCAATGATGATTGAACTTGATCCAGTCGAGATCATGATTAAGGCAGTAGAAGCAAGAAAGGGCGATGTTAAAGATTGCTTTGAGTTGATGATTGACAATGCCAGCGAATTTCAGTTCTCGCGTAAGTTAGAAGTTAAAATAAACGCTAAGTTTAACCTTTTGAGAATTGTCAGCTATTTAAAAGCTATCGCGCATAAATTAGGTTATGACTTCGCGGATTGTTTTGAACTGGCATATAACGAAATCAAAGACCGCAAAGGTAAATGGATTGATGGAAGTTTTGTGAAAGAAGAGGATTTGCCAAATGAATGAATTAGATTTTTGCGAACACAAAAAATTCACAATTAGTTTTACAAATTTGAACGAAATCAAGTTTGTAGCGAATGATTTTAGTGAAGAAGAGTTGAAGAAAATTATTAGTCAGTTTAATAATGGAAACTTAATGAAGATTAGAAATATTTTTGTAAACCCCAAAAATATTAACTATTTTAAAATCGATGATTTAGGAGAGGATTTATAAAATGGATGATTGGACTAGAGTTTTACTATATGGAACTTTTGACGGGTTTGCTTACTCAACAGATGATTTTCCACGAACCGTTGTGGTTTTGGATAGTGGCGAAAGAGTAGAAGTACCGGAAGAGTGCGTCGTAAGTGCAGATCGAATGATCAATAAAAACAAAATAAAATTGAAAGACGTCATCGCACGAATTAAGGAGCTAGATCTTGGCGCTCAGAAAGTATGGCTCAACGAAATTTTAAATGAGCTGGGCAGTGACTATGGAACTTTGAAATATAAGGATGGATACGAGCAAGGAAAACTAGAGGGTGAATGGGTTGGTCGGCAATTAAAAGATGCTGAAAAAATTCGGCAAGAGTTAAATAAGCCAACAGTACCGCAGATCGTTGCAGACTATATCAAATATACTAAAGATGCTGAATGGGATCTGCAAGAAGCGATGGACGACGTGGCTTATGAAGATAATAAAGATCTCAGAAAATGGTTTAACAATAATATAGAACTCTTCGCCCGTGCTTGGCTTGACGGCTACGAGGTCGAAAAAGAGAAGCGGTATTATGTAAAAACAAAGAAAATAGCAGATGGATGTAACTATCTAAATTATCGTACAAGTAAAAATGAATGGAGTTTTGCGGGTATTAGTGAGCCTATAGATTATCACACACGACACACCCGCAAAGAGCTTGAACAAGCCGGCTTTGGCTGGGTGTTTGATTGTCCGGGGATTGAGATCGAGGAGGTGGAGGGATAATGCCAAATTGGGCCGAAGGATCTCTTAAATTAAGAGGAAAAAGCGAAAATATTGCATCAGCATTGAAAGAAATGCTATTAAACGACACTGTGACGCTAGAAGATGAATATGATGGCACTCTGCTTAAATTCAATAACACAGCTCCCTATTTTTACATTAATAAAACAAGACGAGCGTTTATTGATCAAAAACAAATAGAAGTTTGGCTTGAAGAAAAATTTTGTATTGTTGAACTGGATAATTTCAAGCAAGCGTGGAGCGCTATTCCAGAAAATTATCAAGAAATTTCAAGTAAGTTTGATGTTGATATTAAAATTTTTACGTTTGAGTGTGGCATAGAATTCACGCAGGAAATTGAAATTTCAAAAGGTGAAATTATCAAAGACATTTGTTATGAATACGATAATTATCAGTGGGAAGTTCCATTTGGCAATTTAGGAGGTTGAGGGATGAAACAACCTGAACGATACCAAACTAGATACTTCATTCCTGAACTGATTGAAGAAGAAGATGTTATCTTTAACAAAGATAGCGAATATCACAAGCAGAAGAAAAAAGAAAAGAAAAATCCCATTTTTAAAAGAAATAAACCAAAGAAATTTTAAGGAGGCGGAGTGATGTCATTTTACGGGGGCACTTATATTGAATATTGTATGTATTGTGATGATAGATATGCAGGAATATTCAAACTAAAAGAAAATGAAAATGTTTTTGATGGTTTTGATAGATGGTTAAAAGAACATAGCCGGAATAAAACAATGAGACTAGAGGACAACTAATGGACCTACAAAACTTTATCTACCTACTACTCGCACTAGTCTGGCTCTCTGGTTTGATCTGGGCTGGTGTGATTGCATTTAAAAATAGAAAGGGGAAATGATGAGTTTAGATAATGTACATATACCAATCAATGAAGATAAGGTGCTTTCAATCGCTCAAATAAATAATCGTTTGGAGATTGCTATATTATCAAACATCGGAGAAGAATATGGCTATGATCCATCATTTGTAACCGATTCTTATTTTGATGATCTATATGATGCAGTAATGCCGTTTTATGATATACGAGATTTAAAACGTATTATCGACCATATTATTCAAGTGGAGGATATGAATGAACAAACTATTTTACACAATACTCGCATCAGTATCGCTGATATTCCTTGTCGTATGCGCCAACTTAAACTCACGGATCAATGAGTTAAATACTAAGGTTAGTGATCTTGAATGGACGGTACAAGAGCATGAGCTGTCTATCCAGCGTTTAACTGAGAAAAATACAATGCAAGACGTGATAATCAACAAATTAAACAATGACTATAATTCGCGTATGGCACAGGAATTACAAGAGATCGCCGATACTAACGGCGTAGGGGGATAACATGATTAGAGCGATAAGATTTGAAAATGAAAGTAGATTAGGAGATCCCAGATCCCCGGCTGAAAAGTTGGAGATTTTTATTAATAAAACTT
>ERZ773254.1555-NODE-1555-length-10169-cov-6.523927_pt1 | contig 10169 bp, 5 predicted proteins | sample MGYA00580516_ERZ773254 | MGnify/ENA primary metagenome ERZ773254 (study PRJEB29015, sample SAMEA2738158) | human oral metagenome | biome: human oral; feature: human-associated habitat; material: saliva | place: China | collected 2192 ...
GAGAGGCCGCCGCCCGGGCGGGCGCTGAGCCCGAAGCCCCTCTCGGAGGCGGTGGGAAGGACGCCGCCCAGCAGAGGATTTCTCCCCCGGCTTAGCCGCTACCTCGGCGGTGTCCCGTCATGGCTGGGCAAGGCCCTGCCTTCGCGCTGGAGCGCGCTGGGCCCCTCCAGGAGACATGGTGCCGGGCGGGCCTAGGATGGGGCCATGGCGGAGATGAGCAGTCAGGAAGAAGCAGCCCCCAAGGACGACTTCGTCCACCTCCACGTCCACACCGACTACTCCATGCTGGACGGCGCCGGGAAGATCAAGGACTACGTGGCCGAGGCCAAGCGGCTGGGCCAGCCCGCCCTGGCGATCACCGACCACGGCTACATGTTCGGGGCCTACGAGTTCTACGCGGCCGCCACGGCCGCCGGTATCAAGCCGATCATCGGGGTCGAGGCGTACATGACTCCGGGCACCTCCCGCTTCGACAAGACCCGTGTGTTCTGGGGCGATGAGTCCCAGCGGAGCGACGACGTCTCCGCCCGCGGCTCCTACACGCACATGACGCTGCTCTCACGCAACAACGAGGGCCTGCACAACCTCATGCGCATGGACTCCTTCGCCTCCCTGGAGGGCCAGTGGGGCAAGGCGCCACGCATCGACCGCGAGCTGCTCTCGCGCTATGCGAGCGGCCTCATCGGCTCCACCGGCTGCCCCTCCTCGGAGGTCCAGACCCGCCTGCGCCTGGGCCAGTGGGACGAGGCCCTGCGCGTCGCCGGGGAGCTGCAGGACATCTTCGGCAAGGAGTTCTTCTACGTCGAGCTCATGGACCACGGCCTGGAGATCGAGCAGCGCGTCACCAAGGACCTGCTGCGCATCGCCAAGGAGATCGGGGCCCCGCTGCTGGCCACCAACGACTCCCACTACGTGCGCCCCGAGGACCGCACCATCCAGGACGCGATGCTGTGCATCAACTCCGGCTCCGTGCTCTCCGATCCTGATCGCTTCAAGTTCGACGGCGACACCTACTACCTGCGCCCCGGCGCCGAGATGCGCCGCCTCTTCTCCGAGATGCCCCAGGCCTGCGACAACACCCTGCTCGTGGCCGAGCAGTGCGACGTGCACTTCCGCACCGTGGACGAGGGGGCCTCATACATGCCGGCCTTCCCCGTCCCCGAGGGGGAGACCGACGAGTCCTGGTTCATCAAGGAGTGCTGGCGCGGCATGGACCGCCGGTTCAACGGCGACATCCCCGAGGACTGCCGCAAGCAGGCCGAGTACGAGATCAGCGTCATCACCCAGATGGGGTTCCCCGGCTACTTCCTCGTCGTGGCCGACTACATCAACTGGGCCAAGGCCCACGGCATCCGGGTCGGGCCGGGGCGTGGATCGGGAGCCGGCTCCATGGTCGCCTACGCCATGGGCATCACCGAGCTCAACCCGCTGCGCCACGGGCTCATCTTCGAGCGCTTCCTCAATCCCGAGCGCATCTCCATGCCCGATATCGACGTCGACTTCGACGAGCGTCGGCGCGACGAGGTCATTGAGTACGTGCGTGAGAAGTACGGCGCCGACCGCATCAGCCAGGTGGTCACCTACGGCGTCATCAAGGCCAAGCAGTCCTTGAAGGACTCCAGCCGCGTCATGGGCTACCCCTACGCCGTCGGCGACCGGCTCACCAAGGCCATGCCCCCCTCCGTCCAGGGCAAGGACATCTCCATCAAGGGCATCTTCAACCCCGCCGACGAGCGCTACGGCGAGGCCGAGGAGTTCCGCAAGCTCCACGCCGAGGACCCCGACGCCCAGAAGATCGTCGAGCTGGCCAAGGGGCTGGAGGGCATGACCCGTCAGTGGGGCGTCCACGCCTGCGCCGTCATCATGTCCTCAGCCACGCTGACCGACATCATCCCCATGATGCAGCGCCTGCAGGACGGCGCCGTCATCACCCAGTTCGACTACCCCACCTGCGAGCACCTGGGCCTGCTCAAGATGGACTTCCTGGGACTGCGCAACCTCACGGTCATCTCCGACGCCCTGGAGAACATCGTCGCCAACGGCAAGCCGGCCCTGGACATCGACCACGTCGAGCTCGACGACCGCGCCACCTACGAGCTGCTCTCACGCGGTGAGACCCTGGGCGTCTTCCAGCTCGACGGCGGGGGGATGCGCACCCTGCTGCGGCTGATGAAGCCGGACAACTTCGAGGACATCTCCGCCGTCGGCGCCCTCTACCGACCCGGCCCCATGGGGGCGGAGTCCCACACCAACTACGCGCTGCGCAAGAACGGCCTGCAGGAGGTCATCCCGATCCACCCCGAGCTCAAGGAGGCCCTCGACCCGATCCTGGGGACCACGCACGGTCTCATCGTCTACCAGGAGCAGGTCATGAAGATCGCCACCGACCTGGCGGGATTCTCCATGGGCAAGGCCGACGCGCTGCGCAAGGCCATGGGTAAGAAGAAGATGGACATTCTGGCCAAGATGTTCGTCGAGTTCGAGGCCGGGATGGTTCAGTCCGGCTTCTCCAAGGAGAGCGTCAAGACTCTGTGGGACGTCGTCGTCCCCTTCGCCAAGTACGCCTTCAACAAGGCCCACTCGGCCGCCTACGGCGTCGTGTCCTACTGGACGGCCTACCTCAAGGCGCACTATCCGACCGAGTACATGGCCGCCCTGCTCACCAGCCAGAAGGACAACAAGGACAAGCTGGCCGTCTACCTGGGGGAGTGCCGCCACATGGGCATCACCGTCCTGCCCCCGGACGTCAACGCCTCGCGGGCCCAGTTCTCCGCGGTCGGTGAGGATGTGCGCTTCGGGCTGTCCGCAGTGCGCAACGTCGGCATCAACGTCGTCGACGCGATCGTGGCCGCCAGGGAGGACAAGGGCGAGTTCACCTCCTTCGAGGACTTCCTGGACAAGGTTCCCGCGATCGTGTGCAACAAGCGCACCATCGACTCGCTCATCAAGGCCGGAGCCTTCGACTCCCTGGGACACACCCGGCGCTCCCTGCAGGCCTGCCACGAGGACTTCGTCGATGAGGTCATCGGCGTCAAGCGCAACGAGGCCGCCGGCCAGTTCGACCTCTTCGCCTCCCTCATGGGTGGGTCCGACGACGCCGACGACTCACCCTTCGGCAACGGCCCGGTCTTCTCCTCCGACGTTCCCAACCTGCCGGAGTGGGACAAGAAGGACAAGCTCGCCTACGAGCGCGACATGCTGGGCCTCTACGTCTCCGACCACCCCCTCATGGGCCTGGAGGGGCTGCTGGGCAAGCTCGCGGACAAGGAGATCTCCGAGCTCCACGAGAACGATGAGCTGCCCGACGGCGCCATGGTCACCATCGCCGGGCTCATCACCTCCCTGACCCGCAAGACCACCAAGCAGGGCAACCTGTGGGCCATCGCCCAGGTCGAGGACCTGGCCGGAAGCATCGAGGTGCTCTTCTTCCCCCAGACCTATCAGACCGTCTCCACCATGCTGGCCCCGGACACGGTGGTCACGGTGCGCGGACGTCTCAACCGGCGTGACGGGCAGGTCGCCCTGTACGCCCAGGAGATGACGATCCCGGACATCTCCAGCGCCGCCCACGAGGCGGTCCTCATCACCCTTCCCACCAACCGGTGCACCGGGCCTCTGGTGGAGCAGTTCAAGGACGTGCTCACCAAGCACCCGGGTGGCTCGACGGTCCGTCTGACGCTGACCAGCCCGGGGCGCGAGGTGCGCACCCAGCTGGACGCCTCGCTACGGGTGGAGGCCTCGCCCGCCTTCTACTCCGACATCAAGGCCCTCCTCGGCCCGGGGTGCCTGCGCCACTAGAAAGCCGTATCCCCGGGAGTGGATCGCCCGCCCCGATGGGGACGTCGAGCAACCGATGCCAGCCCGAGCGGGCACCGTTCGCAAACCCGTTTGTGATCTCACTGTGTCCTCATCAGTGCGCCACACGCCGGCTTTCCTTAGGGCGGCAGGTCCGCCTTCGGGAAGGTGGAAGCCGTTTTTGAGGCGGTATTCCCACAGGTCGTGCCACCTCCACCAGGGTTGGTGCTCACGTGGCGCCCCGTCTTCATCTTGATACTCTCGTAATGTCCACAAGCAGTCGGTGACTGTATTGTCTATGAGGTAATTTGATGAGTGACGAGGATTTCAACCCTCCAACGTTGACGCAGCAAGAGGAGCGGGACTCCGGCCCGCAGGAAGGGCAGGCAGGGGAGGTCCTCCAGGGTGCGGCGGCTGCGACGCCGGCCTTCCAGACCTCCCCGGCAACCGTGAAACGCCGCCAGCGTCACCTGCTGGACCGTCTGAGGAGATCGGTCTCCCGCCAGCCCCACGACGTCGGTGAGGGAATGGACAAGGTGGTCTTCGGCGTCGCCGCGGCCGCGACCATCGCCTTCGTCGTGTGGGGCTTCATCTCTCCGCACGGTCTGGGGAGGGCCTCCAAGTGGGCCCTGGGGGGAACGATCAGCAACTTCGGCTGGCTGTTCGTCCTGTCCTCGACCCTGTTCGTCGTCTTCGTCGTCTTCGTGGCGGCCTCCCGGTTCGGCAAGATCCCCCTGGGTGGGGACGGAGAGGAGCCCGAGTACTCCACCGGCTCCTGGGTCTCCATGATGTTCGCCACGGGAATGGGTATCGGACTGATTTTTTACGGGGTCGGTGAGCCGCTCTACTTCTACATGTCGCCCCCGCCGGAAACGGTCGACCCTCAGACCGCCCAGGCCGCCAGTACCGCCCTGGGCACGGCCATGTTCCACTGGACCATCTACCCGTGGGCGATGTACGCCCTGGTGGGGCTCGGGATGGCCTACGGAACCTACCGGCTGGGACGCTCCCAGCTCTTCTCGGCCATGTTCACCTCCCTGTTCGGGCGCCAGGCCATCGACGGGATCGGCGGGCGCATCATCAACATCCTGGCGATCGTCGCCACCCTGTTCGGGTCGGCCTGCTCCCTGGGGCTGGGGGCCCTGCAGATCGGCGGGGGCATGGTGTCGACCAACCTCGTCACCAAGTCCACCCCCGCGATGATGGTCGGCATCATCGCGATCCTGACGGCCTGCTTCGTGGCCTCCGCGATCTCCGGCATTGAGAAGGGCATCCAGTGGCTGTCGAACATCAACATGGTGCTGGCTGTGCTGCTGGCGATCATCGTCTTCATCGGCGGACCCACCCTGTTCATCCTCAACATCATCCCCTCGGCGATCGGCAACTTCATCGACGAGCTGCCCGCCATGGCCTCGCGCACGGCGGCTGTGGGCAATCAGGACATGGCCCAGTGGCTGTCCTCCTGGACGATCTTCTACTGGGCCTGGTGGATCTCCTGGACACCCTTCGTGGGAATGTTCATCGCCCGCATCTCGCGCGGCCGCACCATCCGGCAGTTCGTCACCGGGGTCATGCTCGTCCCCTCGGTCGTCTCCCTCATCTGGTTCGCCATCTTCGGTGGCGGCGCCATCGGGCTCCAGGAACGCGCCGAGCGCGCCGGCCAGGCGGCGCACGCCCTCGTCCATCTCAAGGCCGATGGCACGCCCGACCTGAACTTCGACACGATCCTGTTCGACCTGCTCAACGCCATGCCCGTGCACAAGGTGGTCCTCATCGTCCTCATGGTGCTGGCAGTCGTCCTGGTGGCGATCTTCTTCGTCACCGGTGCCGACTCGGCCTCCATCGTCATGGGAGGGCTCTCGGAGAACGGTGCAACCGATCCGAGCCGCTTCACGGTCGTCTTCTGGGGCGTGGCCACAGGCGGCGTGGCCTCAGCCATGCTGCTCGCCGGTGGGGATGATCCGCGCGAGGTTCTCACCGGTCTGCGGGACATCACGATCGTCTCGGCGCTGCCCTTCGTCTTCGTGATGCTGCTGCTGTGCGTCTCGCTCTACAAGGATCTCAACAACGACCCCATGCTGCTGCGGCACTCGCTGGCCAACCAGGTCCTGGTCGACTCGGTCACCACCGCGGTCACGACCGCCAACGAGCCGCATGAGGTCGAGACCATCGAGCTGCACACCAGCCTGTCATCGACCACTGACGGCGACGACGCAGCCGGTGAGGGCTGCCAGGACGGCACCGACGAGGCCGCGCAGGACCTCAGGGTTGACGACCTCGCCGTCGACGGTGCGGATGATGCGCAGGCTGGAGCCGACCAGAGGCAGGAGAACTAGGACCAGCTAGGTCTGTCGGCTGCTCCTGGTGCTGGGGGCCGGGCTCATTGCTCGGTCCCCAGCTGCTCAACGGTGGCGCCCACCTGGCCGGCGGGGTGATCGACGACGACGACGTCACCATCAGCCAGGTGGTGCCCGCGACGTGTCTCCACGACGCCGTTGACAGTGACGTCTCCGGACTGGATGGCGATGCGCGCCTGTGCGCCGTCCTCCACCAGGCCCGCCAGCTTGAGGAACTGGCCGAGCCGGATGCTTCCGGACACTGAGATGAGTGGGTACCGGGATGGGCGCTGAGATGTTGCATGCGTCATAGGTGGATCCTCGCAGACGGGGCACGAGATGCGCACGTCGGAGCAGGTAGCGCCCCGGCAGAGCGGCCGGCGACGAGGCGAGTGAGAGAAGCGTCTCTCAGAAGTATGCGGATATAACGGATGCCAAACAAAATTTATCACGGTAGGGTAACGGCGTTCTGATAACACTACGGAGACGGAGACACCATGAAGCGTCGAATCGTCGCCCAGATGGCGATACTCGCTCTATCGCTGTCGGCGCCTGTTCTGGCCGTGACTCATGCACCACAAGCCGCCGCCGCCGACGGCAACATCATTCATGTCTCGGCCGAGGGAGGCTCGGACGCGGGAGACGGAACCGCTGCCAAGCCCCTTCAGACCATTGGAGCCGCCCTGAAGAAGGCCGGCGGCGGAGACACCATCGAGCTGGCCAACGGCACCTACCGTGAGGGCGAGCTCGCCGTCGACAAGGGCGTGACCATCAAGGCGGCCGAGGGTGCCAAGCCGGTCCTCACCGGTGCCGAGGTCCCCAAGAGCTGGAGTGCCGGCGGTGACGGGAAGTGGTCCACGGGCAAGGACATGGTCCGCTTCTGCACGGTCTGCACCATCAATGCCGACCCCGCCAAGGAGGGGATCGCCGCCCACCCCGAGCAGGTGTTCGTGGACGGTAAGCCCCTGACCCAGGTGCTCAGCCGCGCCGAGGTCACCGAGTCCACCTTCTACGTGGACGACCCCGACCCGGTCACCCTGAAGAACCCGAAGAACAACCAGGCCGGCTACAACGTCAAGCCGCACCGGGGCACCTCCTACGTCATCGGTGTCGACCCCAACCAGCACCAGGTCGAGGTGGTCCAGCACTCCCGCGCCCTGTCCTTCAACACCGACAACATCACCCTGTCGGGGCTGACGGTGGAGAAGTACTCCGCGGTGCAGCGCTGGGACTACGAGGACCCCGAGATCGGCACCATCTCCGGTGGTGGAATGGTCGTGGCCGCTCACGGTGCTCCTCGCATTGAGAACTCCACCTTCCGCTACTCCTCGACGGCCGGTGCGCTGCAGGTCATCGACTCGACCAACGCGGTCGTGTCGAACAACCTGTTCGAGAACAACGGCTCCAACGCCTTCGGCATCAACGACTCCAGCGGTGCCAAGGTGGAGAACAACATGTGGAGGAACAACAACACCTCCGGCTTCATCACGAAGGACTGCGGCGCCTACTGCACCCTGGCCGACACCAAGATCACCCACTCCAAGAACATCCGCTTCGCCAACAACACCGTGGACTACTCGGCCACCGGCACGGACATCTCCGACCCCTCGGCCTATGACCAGAACCGGGCCGCGGGAGTCTGGTTCGACGAGGGCGTGATCGACTCCGAGATCGTTGGCAACTACTTCGTCAACGTCCCGGTGGCGATCTTCAACGAGGTCTCCTCCAACAACCTCATCGCCTCCAACATCGTGGCCGGGGCCGGTATCGGTATCCACATCTCCGGGTCCAACGACACCCGCGTGTGGAACAACACCGTCTCCCACGCGCTCACCAGCCTGTGGATCCAGGAGGACACCCGTTCCGACGGCTGCAACGCCCGCAACGCCCAGGGTGTGTGCACCCAGGTGCAGAAGTGGAGCGCCGAGCACGGACTGAGCTGGGACACCACCAACACCAAGGTGATGAACAACATCTTCTCCTCCGAGCAGACCACCCCCATGCCCGGGGACCCGTGGCGCTACTCCGCCATGGTCCAGGTCCTGGGTGGGGCCAACCAGGACGGCTCCGGCGCGGTCTACGCCAATGAGATGGTCTCCAGCATCGACTACGACGTCTACTACCGCCACGAGAACCCCCAGACCCTGTCGACCACGGTCCTGTGGAACTGGGGCGCCGACCGCATGAACCACTCGGTCAACGCCGAGAAGCTCTCGGACTTCACGGCCAGCTCGAGCGTCAAGGCCGAGGGCAAGGAGTCCAACGGTCTGGACCTGCACGGCTCCCCGGAGAACAACCCGTTCTTCGTCAAGGAGTCCGTCAACCCGATGGACAAGACCTCGGACTTCCACCTCAAGGAGGGAAGCCCCGCCTCCGGTAACGGTCACGCCCTGCCCGAGGACATCGCCAAGACCCTCGGCGTCAACGCCAACGTCCCCGTGGACCGCGGTGCGCTGGTCAACGTCGCCTGGGGCGGCGGCGCCGTTCCCGGTGCCGGGGACGCCCCCGCTGACAACGCCAACAACGGCGGCAAGGCCGCTAACAACGGCGACAAGGCCGCCAACAACAATGGCGGTAACGCCAACAACGGTGGTAAGGCCGACAACAACGGTGGCAATGGTGGCAACGCCAACAACGGTGGCAAGGCCGACAACAACGGCTCCACCGTCGCCGACGGGGCCGCTAGCACCGGCGGCCAGGACGCACAGAGCGCCAGCCCCTCTGACTCCAAGGCAGGGGCCGGCCAGAAGAACTCCAGCATCGCCAAGCCCGGCGGCAACGCTCAGGGCGGTCAGGGTCAGGCTGCTGCGGCTGCAGCGGCTACCGGTGATAGCCGTCTTCCGCTCACCGGTGCCAGCCTGACCGGCATCGTCCTGGCGGTGGCCGCCATCGTCATGGGCGGCGGATTCATCCTGGTACGCCGTCGTATGGCCAGCTGATCGGTTCCGGCCTCGGGGTGAAGACGCAGCGAGAACGAGCTTGTGAAGAACCCGGACAACCCGGATCCTCACACCGTGACTGAATCGCTCGCCATCACCGTTGGTGACTACTTCCCCGTGGGGGACAGGATGCGCCGACTCACCCCGAGGCTGGCCCAGGCCACCAACGCAGCACGCTCCGTTCTGATAGAGGTCGCTCACCACCGTGAGGTCATCACCTACGGTGAGCTCAGCGACTCGATCGGACGGAGCGTGCTGCCGCGTCATATGGGTCCGTTGCTCTCCATGATCGGCCACGACTGCGCTGCTCGCGGCGAACCGAGTCTGGCCTCCCTGGTGGTCTCAGCGGCCACAGGAGAGGTCGGCACCAGGGACGAGACCTGGGCTCCGCCGCAGCGACTCGCCTGCTGGGCGGTATGGGGTACGAACCGGCCCGACGACTGAGTGAAGCGGTTCTCGCTATGTGGGACGGTGGCGGGGCTGGGAAGCAGTCGTGGTTTGATACGCTCGACCATCCAGAGCGGCCGAGAGACCTGGTTCCATGACGCCGCAGCAACCCGGGTACGCGGGTGCTTCAGCCAGGATCGATGGAGACGATGTGCACGACAACGAGCCCACCGGGCCGACCGCCGCGGCAGGAAGCCGTGCAGCGGGCCTGAGCAGCGCCGAGACCGGAAGTGCCCGGCGACTGCCCACCGTCAGCCTGGAGCTGTTCCCGCCTCGGCCGGGTAAGGCGGCCTCTGCCACCTGGGGTCGCATTGACAGGCTCCTGGCCACAGGGCCCGACTTCGTCTCGGTGACCTACCGGCCCACCTTCGTCACCGATCCCGCCGGTGGCATTAACGGCGGTGAGTATGAAGGGAGTGCGCGAGGGACGGAGGTGAGTCGGTGCAAGGCCGTGCCCTGCGTGCGCGCGGTTCAGGAGCAGACCAACCCCTCCGAGTTCGTGCTCGCCCACGTGCTGGAGTCCAGCACCATCCCCCTCATGGCGCACCTGACCTGCATTGGCTACCGCAAGCAGGAGGCCGTTGAGATCGTCACCCGCTTCCTTCGCATGGGAGTGCGGCGCTTCCTCGCCCTGCGCGGCGACCCGCCAGCC
>ERZ773254.1557-NODE-1557-length-10162-cov-29.286435_pt1 | contig 10162 bp, 14 predicted proteins | sample MGYA00580516_ERZ773254 | MGnify/ENA primary metagenome ERZ773254 (study PRJEB29015, sample SAMEA2738158) | human oral metagenome | biome: human oral; feature: human-associated habitat; material: saliva | place: China | collected 2192 ...
CGGCCTGGACAAAAGCCGCATAAACAAACCGTCAACAACTTGCGCACAACCCCAAACAGGTATCCACGCATCAACGGTGATAAAGCCGGGGGCTCATCCCCGCGTAGGCGGGGAAAACAATGCAGATTTAATTCCGTCCCTGTATACGGTGGGCTCATCCCCGCGTAGGCGGGGAAAACGTCGCGAGGGTCGTCACGGCCTGTTTGCCCGCGGGCTCATCCCCGCGTGGGCGGGGAAAACCATGTATGCCGGTCGCGTTTCGTGTAGTGAATAGGCTCATCCCCGCGTGGGCGGGGAAAACGATGGGTAGTAGGTGAGTCCGCGCGTCGCGCGGGGCTCATCCCCGCGTGGGCGGGGAAAACGGGAGCGCGCATGAAGGCCCACGCGAGGCAACAGGCTCATCCCCGCGTGGGCGGGGAAAACTCATGGCCCGAGGCTGCACCCCGTCTAAGCGCGGGCTCATCCCCGCGTGGGCGGGGAAAACCTAGTCGGTCTTCTCCTCTTCCCTATCGGCGGCGGCTCATCCCCGCGTGGGCGGGGAAAACTCAGAGAATCTGCGACGCCCTCGGCTTGGCCCCGGCTCATCCCCGCGTGGGCGGGGAAAACGCGGATGAGAGAAATCATCGCCTGCGCCTCAGCTGGCTCATCCCCGCGTGGGCGGGGAAAACCCTGCGTGGCGAGTCATCGATGACCACGACTGACGGCTCATCCCCGCGTGGGCGGGGAAAACCGAGACACGACCACCAGCGTTGAATCCTCGGCGGGCTCATCCCCGCGTGGGCGGGGAAAACAACGCGGAGTATTTCACCGCGTGTTCGGGCTTCGGCTCATCCCCGCGTGGGCGGGGAAAACGTGTCCGCGTTGCCGCCCGCGACGGCGTTCAGGGGCTCATCCCCGCGTGGGCGGGGAAAACAGCCTCGACGGCCTCGTTGTCGACCTCGCTACCGGCTCATCCCCGCGTGGGCGGGGAAAACCGGAGGACCAGATTCCTGACCAAATCCCCTGGAGGCTCATCCCCGCGTGGGCGGGGAAAACACTCTCCCATCTCGCGCGGTCTCCGCGCTCGGCGGCTCATCCCCGCGTGGGCGGGGAAAACTTGATGAATCCCTGGATGAGGTTCTTACCGGCGGGCTCATCCCCGCGTGGGCGGGGAAAACGTTGCACCTGCCATACGCCGCGCTTACCGCGCGGGCTCATCCCCGCGTGGGCGGGGAAAACTGCGCGCCGGCGTCGTGCAGATCTCAGGAGTCCGGCTCATCCCCGCGTGGGCGGGGAAAACGATGAGGACGCGCCCGGCGGGGTTGGGGAGGCGGGCTCATCCCCGCGTGGGCGGGGAAAACATTATTGACAAAGCACTAGGGAGGCTCTAAATGGGCTCATCCCCGCGTGGGCGGGGAAAACGAACCTATCGAACTAGTCGGTAACTCCGACATGGGCTCATCCCCGCGTGGGCGGGGAAAACAGGGGAAACACCGGCAAAGCCCGGGCGAGTACCGGCTCATCCCCGCGTGGGCGGGGAAAACCAGATGAATGGGAAGCGTTTGTAGAACTTGGCAGGCTCATCCCCGCGTGGGCGGGGAAAACCCTCATTGTCGCCCCTGTCCGTACCGAAAGTGGGGCTCATCCCCGCGTGGGCGAGGAAAACTAGTGGGAGAAACAATGTTTTTCATGGTCTTGCGGCTCATCCCCGCGTGGGCGGGGAAAACGTCGAGTGGGACGATAGTCCCAGCGATGGCAGGGGCTCATCCCCGCGTGGGCGGGGAAAACTTTGAGGCTACGGAAGGAGGCCCCTCGTGAGCGGGCTCATCCCCGCGTGGGCGGGGAAAACCGCTCAGGCTCCCAACGGCGAGGAGCGCCCGCGGGCTCATCCCCGCGTGGGCGGGGAAAACACGAGCGGTGGTTTGCATCCCTGCTGGGACCCGGGCTCATCCCCGCGTGGGCGGGGAAAACCACGGTTGGTATCGGTCGAAAACTCTCGCAGTGGGCTCATCCCCGCGTGGGCGGGGAAAACGACTTCGACATTGAGTTGCTGGCGTCTGTCCTAGGCTCATCCCCGCGTGGGCGGGGAAAACCAAAGCGACCGCCGAGACGGACCGGCAGCTACCGGCTCATCCCCGCGTGGGCGGGGAAAACATCAGGGCCTTAGCGACCTTGTAGGCGTATTCGGGCTCATCCCCGCGTGGGCGGGGAAAACTACATCTGATGGCCCCACGATGCGAGCCGAGCGGGCTCATCCCCGCGTGGGCGGGGAAAACTGAGCTGATTCACACATACGAAGACTAATAATCGGCTCATCCCCGCGTGGGCGGGGAAAACTTGCCCTGAGAACCGCCGCTGCCGGGCGACGTGGGCTCATCCCCGCGTGGGCGGGGAAAACAACAGGGTTTACCAAGTGGTCACACCGCGATATGGCTCATCCCCGCGTGGGCGGGGAAAACGGCGTCGCGCGCCTGGCATATCGCATGAGCACGGGCTCATCCCCGCGTGGGCGGGGAAAACCGTTCGCGGCGGCGAGGTAGCGGCGGGCGGTCCGGCTCATCCCCGCGTGGGCGGGGAAAACTCCGGTCATGGTTGCTCGCTTCGGTAGGTGGCAGGCTCATCCCCGCGTGGGCGGGGAAAACTTCGCCGCGCCTGTATCAACGTCGCGGTACTTGGGCTCATCCCCGCGTGGGCGGGGAAAACGCCTGTACCAGTGCTGATAGGGCATCTTCTACCGGCTCATCCCCGCGTGGGCGGGGAAAACTCGGTCTGGAAGACGGCGGCGGCGGCCTTCACCGGCTCATCCCCGCGTGGGCGGGGAAAACGCCGCCTACGTGGGAGACGTGCCAAACGACGCAGGCTCATCCCCGCGTGGGCGGGGAAAACGGCGGCAATAGCGGCGATCACGAGGAAGATCGGGGCTCATCCCCGCGTGGGCGGGGAAAACCGACGACAGCGCCGCCCGCAATCCAGGCCGTCAGGCTCATCCCCGCGTGGGCGGGGAAAACGCTGAGGAGGAGGTCGTTCATCAGGCACCTGCCGGCTCATCCCCGCGTGGGCGGGGAAAACATGCAAGCCGCAATGCAGCTCACACGCGACAACGGCTCATCCCCGCGTGGGCGGGGAAAACGTCCGTCTCAACCTCGGTGACTCGGTGAGTGTCCGGCTCATCCCCGCGTGGGCGGGGAAAACCAGGTCGTCGTCTCTGTCGGGTCTGCCTGTCGCGGCTCATCCCCGCGTGGGCGGGGAAAACACTGTGGCCTTTGTGTTGACTCCGACGATCATCGGCTCATCCCCGCGTGGGCGGGGAAAACTGTACCACATGGGTCGGCTCCTTTGTTGCTTCGGGCTCATCCCCGCGTGGGCGGGGAAAACTTGGCCTTTTCAGGTTGCTTGTTTGTTTGCATGGGCTCATCCCCGCGTGGGCGGGGAAAACGCCGGCGTCGCCCACACGAGCGACCTGGAGGGCGGCTCATCCCCGCGTGGGCGGGGAAAACGCGTTCTATCGCATCCCCCGCCCGCGCGGATTGGGCTCATCCCCGCGTGGGCGTGGAAAACGGCCTCGGCGAGCTGGCCAGCGTTCCACCAGCCGGCTCATCCCCGCGTGGGCGGGGAAAACGCGGATGAGGACCTCATGGATCTGGTTGATGCCGGCTCATCCCCGCGTGGGCGGGGAAAACAACCCCGAGTGCGCCAAAACTTGGCACGTAGGATGGCTCATCCCCGCGTGGGCGGGGAAAACAATAGTCGGGTCCTTTGATCGCCACTCGCGTGCGGCTCATCCCCGCGTGGGCGGGGAAAACGCCTGCGCGCTTTCTACACGGGTGACGGCGTCCGGCTCATCCCCGCGTGGGCGGGGAAAACACGCGACCGTCTCGGCAGAGCCCACTGGGCGGCGGCTCATCCCCGCGTGGGCGGGGAAAACCTGTCCGAGGACGACAGCGGATTCTGGCGGCTCGGCTCATCCCCGCGTGGGCGGGGAAAACCGAGGGCGCGAGCCGCGCGATGTAGTCGGCGCGGGCTCATCCCCGCGTGGGCGGGGAAAACCTGGGATGTCGGTACGGTCCCAGACCGTCAGGGCGGCTCATCCCCGCGTGGGCGTGGAAAACTGTGCGAGGGCGTCGGATGAGTTCCACGCAACGGGCTCATCCCCGCGTGGGCGGGGAAAACACTCCCTGCGAGTACTGGACCCAACCCAGTGCCGGCTCATCCCCGCGTGGGCGGGGAAAACCGGATGACTGCTGCTGCCCAGCCGATCTCGGCGGGCTCATCCCCGCGTGGGCGGGGAAAACCCTGGCTATTCGCCAGGCAAGGACATCTATCACGGCTCATCCCCGCGTGGGCGGGGAAAACCTCCGCCAGGCTCCTGCCATGCGCATCAAGCGTGGCTCATCCCCGCGTGGGCGGGGAAAACGCAGCGGCGGAAGGCGTGTACGGCGCGCATGGGGGCTCATCCCCGCGTGGGCGGGGAAAACATCCTCACCACAGGAGACTACGACGGCAACCTGGGCTCATCCCCGCGTGGGCGGGGAAAACGCAACATGTTAGTTCTCACTTTCTTCCAGTTCCGGCTCATCCCCGCGTGGGCGGGGAAAACTATCGCGGTATGAGCGGCGTTAGGCCGTTTACCGGCTCATCCCCGCGTGGGCGGGGAAAACGATATTCCTCCCAGCGTGTCACCGTGGCGTATGGGCTCATCCCCGCGTGGGCGGGGAAAACTACACGCTGAACTGCTTGGAGAGATTGACAATGGGCTCATCCCCGCGTGGGCGGGGAAAACGGCACTGCGTCGGTGATAGAGCTCGGCGGCTACGGCTCATCCCCGCGTGGGCGGGGAAAACTAACTCGCATCATTCCCTCCCGGTGTTCTATACGGCTCATCCCCGCGTGGGCGGGGAAAACGCCTCGGCGGTTTCCGCTGCATAGCCCGCGTCGGGCTCATCCCCGCGTGGGCGGGGAAAACAGCGTAACGTTCGCTGATTCGGTGACTGTGGCCGGCTCATCCCCGCGTGGGCGGGGAAAACCCCACTGTCGCGAGGCCGGAGCCTCGCGATGCGGGCTCATCCCCGCGTGGGCGGGGAAAACGCAAATGCGCGCGTCTCTTCCCCTGTCCAGGGGGGCTCATCCCCGCGTGGGCGGGGAAAACCAGGAGCGAGTCACCGCAACGCGGATCGTCGCGGGCTCATCCCCGCGTGGGCGGGGAAAACCCGTCCATGAGTGCCTTCACCGTCGGCGCGAGCGGCTCATCCCCGCGTGGGCGGGGAAAACTGCTCGTCGAGCACACCTACACGATCTGGGCGCGGCTCATCCCCGCGTGGGCGGGGAAAACGACGCGCTTAGCCGCCCACGTGCCGTTAGCCTGGGCTCATCCCCGCGTGGGCGGGGAAAACGGTCGCGAGGGTGAACCCCGACATTGCGCCTCCGGCTCATCCCCGCGTGGGCGGGGAAAACTGGCGCACGCAATGGAAAAAGATTCTGCGCCACGGCTCATCCCCGCGTGGGCGGGGAAAACCCGAGCGTCCATGAAGCGCGATTCCACCGTGAAGGCTCATCCCCGCGTGGGCGGGGAAAACACGCCCTGGCCGTCGCCCGCCTGGACTCAGCCGGGCTCATCCCCGCGTGGGCGGGGAAAACGTCATCGGCACCTTCGTTGCAGGCTTCAAGACCGGCTCATCCCCGCGTGGGCGGGGAAAACGCGAAGGTGCGCGGCTGCGACCTGGTTCGCGACGGCTCATCCCCGCGTGGGCGGGGAAAACGGCCAGGCCTCGGCCTCCTACTTCGCAGGCCAGGGCTCATCCCCGCGTGGGCGGGGAAAACCTGATCGGAGTCGCCGCCGACCTGTCCGCCCAAGGCTCATCCCCGCGTGGGCGGGGAAAACATGACGATCTCGCGGACGCCGGCGGCGCTCTTCGGCTCATCCCCGCGTGGGCGGGGAAAACCATGGCGGACAGGTCGGCGACGTCTTCCCAGCCGGGCTCATCCCCGCGTGGGCGGGGAAAACCCAGCCGTTCCCAAATCGGACAGTCGTATACCGGGCTCATCCCCGCGTGGGCGGGGAAAACACCCGTGGATTTTTGCCCCCACGTAATACACCCGGCTCATCCCCGCGTGGGCGGGGAAAACGAACGCGGCTGCGAGTGGGCCGACCGGCTCCCCGGCTCATCCCCGCGTGGGCGGGGAAAACCCACAGCAGCCCGTCAGCCAATAGCCCGGGTTGGGCTCATCCCCGCGTGGGCGGGGAAAACTACGAGTGACGCGTCCGCGCTTCATGCTGCACCGGCTCATCCCCGCGTGGGCGGGGAAAACTGAAAGACAAAAGCCGCCGCCCCTGGCATGACAGGCTCATCCCCGCGTGGGCGGGGAAAACCCCAGCCGCGCGCGTCGCCTGGACCAGCGACGTGGCTCATCCCCGCGTGGGCGGGGAAAACGAAGCAACCGTAGAGTCGTGGCTTGGTGCAGAGGGCTCATCCCCGCGTGGGCGGGGAAAACCTGAGGCCGCTCGTATCGTTCCATCCGTAGTACGGCTCATCCCCGCGTGGGCGGGGAAAACTACGAGCGCAAGACTGGCGAGCCTATCACAGCCGGCTCATCCCCGCGTGGGCGGGGAAAACCAAACAGGAAGCTCGACGCAATCAAGGCAGAAAGGCTCATCCCCGCGTGGGCGGGGAAAACGTAGCCGGGTCCCACGTGTCGGACTTAGCACACGGCTCATCCCCGCGTGGGCGGGGAAAACGCTCTTCCTTGTTGGCCACCCCTACGGCCAACCGGCTCATCCCCGCGTGGGCGGGGAAAACGTGGGAACGCTCAGGGGCGGCGCGGCGGCGGCGGGCTCATCCCCGCGTGGGCGGGGAAAACTCAATACCGGAAGGTAGAATTATGGCACACACGGGCTCATCCCCGCGTGGGCGGGGAAAACCGTTTTTCGTGATTAGTCAATTCAACATCATTGGGCTCATCCCCGCGTGGGCGGGGAAAACAAGGGATCCTGGTGGAGACTGAGCAGCATGTCGGGCTCATCCCCGCGTGGGCGGGGAAAACTGCGTGCGCGAGGGGTTGGGCACGGGCGTCGCGGGCTCATCCCCGCGTGGGCGGGGAAAACTCGCGTAGTCAGATCCGGGGACAGTTCGGCTGGGGCTCATCCCCGCGTGGGCGGGGAAAACGCAGCATCATCGGTGCCGCCGTCGACGTGCTCGGGCTCATCCCCGCGTGGGCGGGGAAAACACTTTCTGACCTGCGCGTTTATCGAGCGGATCGGTCAGATCTTGGAAACCCTTGAGCTTGCCGTCTCCTCTGAAAGTTACACATTGAGCGCCGCTTACGCAACTGACGCGCCGCAGGATCAGGCTCGGAATACTGCCCTCGTCCTTCCGAGTAGTAGGGGCGCATCATAAGGGTCAGGCCATCGAAGTCGACAGGCTTCCACGGATCACCCCAGGTCAGGAAGGCCAGGCCCTGCTCGTTGCGCGCCCGATAGACCATGACAGCCCTCCCCGTCTTCATGTTCTCCGTGACGATCTCCCACAGACGCTCACGCACACGAGCACTCAGAGTCCCGACGAAAACGCCGGGAGAAATCTCCATAAGCCACCGCGTCACGTGACCCCGCAACCCCTCAGGAACCGCAGACAAGACGAGAACAATCACGAGGATTCGCCCTCTTCGTAGGAGACACCCGCCGCGACCGTTCCCTCGCGGTCATCCCACAGACGCAGGTCGTCCACGATGAGGTCCTCGTCGTCCTCGACATCCAAGGCACCAGACACCGACAAAAGCCCCTTAATGTCGGCGACACACCGCTCCAGGAGCCGAAACTCCCGAACTGCGTCACGCACGGCCTTCCTCGCTGCACTACCCACGGCCTCGTCCGAGGGCGATGCAGCCACATCGAAAGCAATGGGGATAGTGAGGTCAGCCTTGTACAGATCAGCAATGTCATACACGAACGAACGGTAGGTCCCGTTGTGAACGAAGCCCAACCCAGGGCTGCACCCCAGCGCGACGATCACCGCGTGGACGACACCATAGATCGCCGAGTTGGCGGCCGACAGCGCCTGATTAACGACCGACCCGTCCTCGAAGTTGTCTGGGTCATACTCGCGCCTGTCCCAGGGCACGCCCGTGCGCTGCGAGTGCTCACGATACAAGCGACGCACGCGAGCTCCCTCGCGTCCGCGCAACTGCTGAAGACTCAGCTTCGACACGTCCTCGCCCGCAAAACGCATCAGGTACATGTTGCGCGCGACGGTCAGTCGCATCGACGGATCACTCACCGCACGAGCCTGTGCCTCCAGCAACCGCGAGGATCGCGATGGCGGGGTGCCATGCGCGTAGTACCTCACCCCGTTCTCGCCCACCCACACGATGGTCGAACCGCTCTCAGAAAGCACCGAGACCGCCGAGTGCGTGATCCGCACCCCGGGTCCCAGCAGCAGCACCGACAGCGCCGCCGCTGGGACGTGGGCGATTCCATGACCGTCGGCCACGGTGATCGCGTTCGAGTCCCGGTTAATCGTGCACCGCTCGACGTAGAGGAACGTCAGCCGGTCCCGAACGCGCACCAAGTCCTTCGGATCAGGGGGCCTCACCCCAGGGATCGGTCTCATGCCCGTGAGAGGGTCAGCAGTCCACAGCCGTATGCTTTGCCCCGGCCCACCCCATGAACGAGGCCGTGGCGAAGAGCATCCGGATCCGTCACCTCGAGCACTCCCCCGAAAGTCGCGAGCGCGAGGGTAACGCGAGAACTACCGCGTTGAAACTCAGCAACGCTGCGTTCAATGCCGTTGATCAGCAGATTCGCCCCGTCGACGCGGCGACCATCCCGGTCCTCCAGGACGGGCAGATCCCCACCGTACTCGGCGGAAGTCAACACACGGAATCCGAGTCGCTCAGAGCGATCCAGCACCCACTGCGTCTGCTGATCCTGGGTCACGTGAGCGAGAACCTTCTTGCGTCCCCGCGCATTGACCTGACTCGCCTCACGGAACGTCGGATTCACACAGAGACGGAACCCCCACCTCTGCCTGGCCTCAAGCCGGTCGAGGAAATCACCCATGTCGCGAACGAGCACTCCACCATCGGTTGCGTAACCAGCTTCCTCGACGATGTGCGAGGGATCCGGGGGAACCGGGCTCGAGATGAAGAGCGCACACGAGGGGCTCCCCTGCCGAGAAGGACCACTTCTCGCGAATGGAGGACGATCCAGGCGCCACAGCACGCGAGGCATTCCAGCACCCTCCAAGGCGCCCGGCGGGAAACAATTCATGACGGCCGCATGCAGAACCTGACGGCTCCGCATGAGCTGCCGAGCACCCCTGCGGTGCGGGTTGAGGTAGACGCGTGTCAAATACATCAGAGCACCTCCATCGGGTCATGGACGAGGCCCGGGCCGGCGTTCGGCCGCGCCTCCACATACTGCGGATTCTCCAGATCGACGCGCGCCTCCTCGACAGTTCGCAGAGTGTAGGTACGGCGTTCGGAGTCAAAGCTGATCGGCACGTCCTGGATGGTGTGCTCGAACGAGACACCCACGTCGGAAGGGATAATCCCCTGATCGGCAACTACGCGGACGGACACGTACTGCTCGTAGCGCTGCTTCTTTTGGTAGTACGCGGATGCCATCCACGGTGTTTCCCGCACGGCCTCCCACGCGTCCCCTCGACGCACGGCGAGGCGCAAGGGCATGGTTGGCGGACACGAGCGACGACCGAGGTACAGAGGGAACACCGGCCGAAGAATCGCCTGCGACAACCCCTCGATCACGTCATCCGGTCCCTCAACGAAGGCACCGAACGTCGCATCCGCCCAATAGAAGCGGTCGGAAAGAGGCATCGACGTATCACCCCGATGCGCCGTATGAAAGTCGCGGAGCAACTGCCCCGGCTGATCCACCCGCACGGCGAAACGAAGCCCGGCCAGGTCCTCGATCGGATCGCTGCGCCTGCGTCCCTGCGCCGCCGCGAGCAGACCGACCAGCGCGCTCTTCGTGGGAAAAGCCTCCGTCGACCTGCGCGTGAATCGACTGGACGAGCCCCACGACTGCATGGGGCCAGCCAGTCGCAAGACGAGTACCGAACTCATCGCTCGCCTCGCACAGCGTCCACCGTCGCGCTGCCCAGATCGACCAGGCGGACCTGGGCACCCAGTGCGGAGAAACCCTCGCCCCGAGGCGTGGTCCACGTGGCGA
>ERZ773254.1559-NODE-1559-length-10154-cov-3.529953_pt1 | contig 10154 bp, 9 predicted proteins | sample MGYA00580516_ERZ773254 | MGnify/ENA primary metagenome ERZ773254 (study PRJEB29015, sample SAMEA2738158) | human oral metagenome | biome: human oral; feature: human-associated habitat; material: saliva | place: China | collected 2192 ...
TTTTAATCAATAATATAGGTATCCAGAAACCATATTTTCCATACTTTATACCTACTTTATGGCTGTGAAGAAAATCCTCTCGGACTGGTCACCTGGTCTATCAAGGCTAAAATCTCCATAGGAATCAATCCTCCCAAAGCCAGCCTTTTTCAAGACATCTACAATTTCCTCTTCCCTGTGGGCCCTCTGCAGGTGAACTTCCCTATACCTTTCATATAGGTTATCATCATCTTGTAGTCCTTCTTCAAGGTAGTCGCCTTCAACTTCTTCTGGGTCTAGCTTCAAGAAAAAGTCTAGGTTCATCTCCAAAAGCTGGTTGGCTTCATCATAATAGTTGGTCCACATATATGAGATATCTTCCCTAGACTCACCCATGAAGTTATTACCCAAAACCTCACTCAGCTTGTAGTAAGAGCTAATATCAAAAATAAATACGCCACCCGGCTTTAGTAGGTCATATATTTTTGAAAAAACCTTGTACAGGTCCTCAAGGCTGGTTACATAATTAAAACCATCACAGGCACATAGGACACAGTCTAGGTCGTAAAGATCAAAGTCCAGGTCTACCATATCCTGTTCCAATAAAACCAGGGGCACTCCCATGGCTTCTGACTTTTCTAAGGCAAGGCCCAGCATATCATCAGATATATCTATGCCGGCAATATCGTAGCCCTTTTTGGCCAAGGGTATCGTGATATTACCGGTCCCACAGGCTAACTCCAATATATTCTTTACACTGGCACCACTTTTTTCTATCAAGTTTTCTATATGCTTAACCCATGCATCGTAGTCTACATCATCCATTAGCTGGTCGTATACATAGGCAAAATTTCCATACTGGTTCATTTAACTACCACCTTACTTATATATCTTATACATTAATTATTTACACTCATGTATATTTTTCACCTATAGGCAAATACATACCTACACTCTATCCATTATATAACAAAATCGGCCTTCAAGCACCTTTTTATTGGATATTTTAAGGCTTAAAGACCACTTTTGTTAGACGCTTTAAAATCTGGTCGTCCACAAGGCTTATATATAATAAAAAGACAGCAAATCTACTTGATCTACTGCCTTAATGCTGTACCTATTTATTTTTCTTGAATTTCTTTTCCCGTCATATGCTCAATCTCTATCTGGAACATCTGAACGGCCTTACCTGCCTTGGCAATCCCTTCATCAATAATATCCTCACTTGGATAATACTTTCTTGCTAGATCCCTTAGTATTTCCATCGCCCTTTCCTGGTCATCTACCAGGTGACATCTTCCATACACAATGGTACTCTGTACATAAGGAGCCCAGGCCTCTTCTTTTATAGTTTCATTACCGTATACCGTAAAACAAACCTTATCACAGTCCCTGATAGAGTCTATTTTGTGGCCTGCTCTCGCCCCGTGAAAAATAATAACATTACTATCCTCATCATATATATAATTGAGTGGTAGGGCATATGGGTAGCCATTATCTCCATTCACTGCTAGGACTCCACGACGTGAATTTCTTAATAGGTCCTTTGCAGCTTCTATACTTATTTCTCCGACTTTTCTTCTCATCGGTCTAAACATTGATATCCCTCCTTAAAAGCAAAACCATGGCTAAGTTAAAACTTGACTATGGTTTTAAAAATAACTAGCACTCGAACCACTTAGCAAGTCCGCCTTTTGCTGTTTCCCTATACTTGTCCATCAAGTCAATTCCTGTTTCCTTCATGGTAATAGTTACCTGGTCAAATGATATCGTATGGGCACCATCAGTATTTAGGGCATACTTAGCTGCAGCTATTGCTCTTTCAGCAGCCATTGCATTTCTTTCTATACAAGGTATCTGTACGTAACCGTATACTGGATCACATGTCATACCTAAGTGGTGCTCCAAGCCTATTTCTGCAGCATACTCTATCTGCTCTAGTGTACCACCGAATAGGTAGGCAGTACCCGCAGATGCCATTGAACAGGCTGCACCAACCTCACCCTGACATCCTACCTCTGCACCTGAAATAGATGCGTTAGTCTTGATTAGGTTCCCAATTAAACCTGCTACTATTAGGCCTTCTATTATATGCTGTCTAGTATAGCCATTGTGTACCATCAATGAGAAGAATACACCTGGTATTACTCCAGCAGCACCACAAGTTGGGGCAGTAACTATAGTACCACCTGATGCATTTTCTTCTGATGCAGCCAAGGCAAATGCATAATCTAGAGTCGTGTAGTCTTTTGTTGCAAGATACTTCTTGTAGAACCTAGAAGCCCTTCTCTTAAGCTTTAGCTCGCCAGGAATTACCTCCCTACTTTCGATTCCCTTGTCTATAGCTGCCTTCATTGTATCAGCTATGCCTTCCATATATTCTAGGAAGTCATCGTCCTCCCTATCCAATACATATTCAACAAATGACTTATCATTTTCCTTACAGTAGGCAATTATATCATCTAGCTTAGAATGCTCATAGTATACCTTACCATCTACCTGGTTTCTCTTACCTTCTTCTGCTAGTGTACCCCCACCTACTGAGAATACTGTCCATTCATCAAAGGCATTACCTGATTCGTCTAAAGCCTCTAGCATCATACCATTTGGGTGGAATTCTGGGTTGATGTCATCTCTCCATATAAATTCAACCTTCTTTGGCTCGATTGTCTTTTCAATTATGTAGTCTGTAAGGTGGCCCTTACCTGTAGCTGCCAATGAACCATAAAGTGTACACCTGTAGCTAGCAGCATTAGGATTCTTTTCCTTGAATCTCTTGGCTGCCCTCTGTGGCCCCATTGTATGTGAACTCGATGGTCCACTACCTATTTTATATAACTCTTTTAATGTATCCATATTTTCCTCAACCTTTATTAAGACATAACTTATTATATCATACTCTAGATGTTAGGTCAATACATCTTGTCTTAAAAAAGTAAGCTTATTTGTTGCCATAATGGGTATAAAACTAATAACTATTGTATAAAATAGGATTTTAATTTATATTAGATATATAGACCAATTTAGGTAAGAAAAGCAGACCAATATAGGGAAGCTCTAGCTAGGCCTAAATTGAGGTAGATAATACGTGAAATTTTTAAAGGAAAAGAGGAGACAAAATGTTATTTAAAGGTTGCGGAATTAATATAGTTACACCATTTACAGATACAAATGAAGTCGATTTTGATAGTCTAGGAAGGCTAGTTGATACCTACATCAACATAGGGGCTAAGGCCCTAATTCTGGGTAGGACTACTGGTGAATTCTTTGCTATGAGCGATAATGAAATTTTGGAAGTAGTGGACTTTGTGGTAAAGAGGGTAAACAAGAAGATCCCTGTTCTTGCCCAAACTGGATTAAATGATACATCAAGGTCTGTAGTCCTATCTATTAGAGCCAGGGCCCTAGGTCTTGATGGCCTAATCATAGCTAGTCCCTACTACAGCCAGGGAAATGAACTAGGCCTTATCAGCCACTTTAAGTCAATTGCCTTAGCAGGTGGTCTACCAACCTATATAGACAATGACCCTGCTAGAACTGGCTTTAACCTTGAGCCTAGACTAATCGCTAAGCTGGCAGAGATACCTAATATAGCTGGTATTATAGAGTCATCTAGCGACCTAGACCACTTGGCTGACCTTTCGCCAATAGTTAATGATGACTTTGTCCTTATTTCTGGCGATGATAAGACTATCCTGGCTAAGCTAGGTATGGGTGCTAGTGGTCATATATCTGTTTTAGCAAATATATGCCCAAGGCTTATCTTCAATATTTATGACAGGTTCAATGAGGGTGACCTTGCAGGGGCTAGACAGGTCTTCAATGACTCCCTACATGCTATTAACCTAATGAGCCTAGATATAAATCCTATACCGGTCAAGACAGCTATGAATATGCTGGGCTATGAGGTTGGTAACTTTAGACTGCCACTTCATCCAATGGACCCGGACAAGGCTGCCCAGGTAGCTACATTTATTATGGATACCGGTTTGGAAAAACTATAGCTATCATAGGTCTTGATTGCATACAGAAAATGTGTTCTGACCTTGAATAAAAATTCATTTATATAGTATTGCTTGTATAATATTGCTTGTATAATATTTAGCGTTGGTGAGATAAAAATTCTTCCAACGCTATTTTTCATAAAAAAATACCGAATATGATTGCTCATATTCGGTACATATAAGGACCTTATTATGGCCCCAATTATCAATCTTATAGTGAAGACTTAGAGTAGAATTCGACTACTAGTGCATCGTTGATTTCGATTGGCACTTCTTCTCTTTCAGGTAATCTTGTTAATACAGCTGAATAATTAGCCTGATCCTTAGTTAAGTAAGGATATTCGTTTAATGCAGCTGCTTCAAAGTTAGCCTTGAATAATACGTTAGATCTGTACTTTTCTCTTAGAGAGATTTCGTCTCCAACACTAACGATAAATGATGGTATATCTACCTTTCTTCCGTTAACATGGATGTTACCGTGAGATACCATCTGTCTAGCCTGTCTGATTGAGTTAGCTAGACCCATTCTGTATACTAGGTTGTCTAGTCTACATTCTAGAGTTGTTATAACTGCAGTACCAGTAGTCATTTTAGCCTTCTGAGCCTTCTTCATGTAGATTCTCATCTGCTTTTCTGATATTCCGTAGTAAGCTCTAAGTCTCTGCTTTTCAAGTAGCTGCTGACCGTATGGTGTAAGCTTCTTATCACTTCTTGCAGTTCCCTTACCAGCTCTGTTCATTGCTTTTGGATGACCACAAACGTTAAGTCCTAGTCTTCTAGATAACTTAAACTTAGGTCCTCTTGTAATTGATGACATATTTTTTTCTCCTTTTTAAATATAAATTATGGATGCACCCCTTGTGCATTGTCCACTTGAAAAAATGGATGTGTGAAACTCCTGACCTAAACACACCTTAGTAGGAAATTTCGCTACATTGTCCATTTAAAGGCTATGCCTTTACTGTGTAAATATTACACGACTCATATATTATACTATAGACCAGGCTATCTGTAAAGATTTTTCTTTGATAAAACTAGTCTTTTTATATACAAAATCTCTACAAATATACTATACCTATAAGAAGGGGGTAGGTCCCTTACAGTAAAATGGAAATTTGGCCTACCCCTCTTATTTTTTAAACTATTAATCGCTTTTATGCTATACCAGGATCTTGTCGAAGAAGTCCTTGGCCCTATCGCTCTTAGGCCTGTTGAATACTTCCTCTGGACTTCCATCCTCTACAATCTTGCCGCCATCAACAAATATTACCCTATCGGCAACCTCCTTGGCAAAGCCCATCTCATGTGTAACTATTGCCATAGTCATACCCTCATGGGCAAGCTCCTTGATTACGTCTAGAACTTCCTTTACCATTTCTGGGTCTAGGGCTGATGTTGGCTCGTCAAATAGCATCATGTCCGGCTCCATTGCAAGGGCTCTTGCTATGGCTATACGCTGTTGCTGACCACCTGATAGCTGGACTGGATAGGCATCAACCTTGTCCAATAGGCCTACCCTCTCAAGCAGCTCCTTGGCCTTCTTTTCAGCCTCTTCCCTAGTCTTACCCTTTACCTTCATTGGGGCTAGAGTTATATTGTCTAGAATGGTTTTGTTTGGGAAAAGATTGAAGTTCTGGAATACCATTCCTATCTTCTCCCTAGTCTTGTCTATAGTTCTTAGATTTCTAAGTATGTCCTGACCCTCAAATATTATCTGGCCTGATGTAGGCTCTTCTAATAGGTTCATACACCTTAGTACTGTACTCTTACCAGACCCTGATGGCCCGATTATTACCAGGATGTCGCCCTTGTCTATTTCGAGGTCTATACCCTTTATTACCTCCAGGTTTCCAAAGGACTTATGCAGGTCTTTTAGTTCTAATAAAACTTCCTTGTTACTCATTACAATCTCCTATCTTTCTACAGTCATTTTCTTCTCTAATAAGCCTACCAATTTTGACAATGTAAAGGTAATTACAAAGTAAATCAATGCTGCAAATAAGTATGGTCCAAAGCCATTATAAGTTGAATTCTTAACTGAAATTGCTACGAACATGATATCTGTTACACCTACAAATGCTACTATGGCAGACTCCTTTACAAGTGATATAAATTCGTTAGCCAGGGCTGGTAGAATATTCTTTACAGCCTGGGGAACTATTATATACCTCATTGACTGTAGGTATGTCAAGCCTAGGGACCTACTGGCCTCCATCTGACCCTTGTCAACTGAAGATATACCTGACCTTAGTATTTCAGCTATATAAGCCCCTGAATTCAGTATCATGGCCATTACTGCAGCTGTGAATGTATCGTCATAACCGAACATAGTCGGGTATTTGACACCTAAGATCATTGGAAAACCATATGCCATAATCATGACCTGAACAAGTAGTGGTGTATCCCTGATAACCTCTATGTATACATTTGCTATCCACTTTAATACTGATTTATTTGATATCTTACATACACATGCTACCAAACCAACTATAAAGCCGAATAGCAAGGCCATAAAAGATATTAAAATTGTGACTCCTGCACCCTGTAGGTATGACAGGTAGTACTCATTTACAAAACTAAAATCCATCCTAAACTCCTCTATTACATATATCTTCTAATATTATTTTGTTTCTTTTGAAACTAGGTCTACTGCATTGGCTAATATCTTGTCATATTCACCACTGTCCTGTAGTTCCTTGATAACTTCATTTGTCAACTTGATAAGGTCAGCATTGTCACCCTTCTTAATAGCAACTGCCATGGCTTCTTCATCCCCGCCACTAGTTAGCTTCAAGTTTTCAACAACCTTTATACCATCGTACTTAGTAACATTTATACCGGCAACCTTGCTGTTTAATACTACTGCATCTATGTTGCCATTCTTCATGTCTGCAATCAAGTCTGGAACTGCTACTAGGGCCTTATAGTTTGTAACCTTTAGGTTGTCCTTAACGTATGTTTCCTGAATAGAACCCTTCTGGACACCTAATTTTGCCTTCTTAAGCTGGTCTTCTGAAGTAAACTTGCCTGCATCCTTAGCATTTACTATTACAGCATTTTCACCCTTGAAGTAGATATCTGAGAAGTCTACTGCCCTCTTACGTTCTTCATTTGGAGTCATACCTGTGATTACCATGTCAACCTTACCTGCCTGCAATGCTGATACTAGGGCGTCAAAGTCCATAGCCTTTAGCTCTAGCTCCACACCTAGCTTGTCTGCTATCTTCTGGGCCAAGTCTATGTCAGCACCTACTATCTTACTCTTGCCATTTTCTGATACCATAAACTCAAATGGTGGATAGTCAGGAGATGTCGCCACAACTAACTTCTTATTCTTCTTAATCTGTTCTAGGGCTGTCTGGTTTCCACCTGAGTTATCAGATGACTTGTTGTCACAACCAACTAGACCTACTGCTAAAACTGCTACCAATCCTAATGCTAATAATTTTTTTAATCCTGCTTTCATTTTCCTTCTCCTTTAAAAATAATATAATAATTCAAAATAAAAAAAGTCCCTTAGCCAATACTGGCTAAGAGACGAATATACCGCGTTACCACTCTTATTGACAAGTCAATCGTCCTAAGTCTTGTAACTATTTCACCCAATCTACCAGGACTGGCCAGTTAACCCCAGTAAATAGAATAAAAAAGTCTCTTAGCTAATTCTAGCTAAGAGACGAATATACCGCGTTACCACTCTTATTGACAATTAATTCTTGTCCTCTCAAACCCTTAAGGCGGGAAACCTATTAGAATACTAAAATTCCTCTAATAACCTCCAAAGCTCTCTTCACTTTAAACTCCAATATCAGGCTCACACCAAACCCTGACTCGCTGTAAATTCATTTAAGCTACTCTCTTTATCATAGGCTCTTATCTATTTGTTGTATCTAATTATACGATTAGAATTTATAAAAGTCAATAGGAAATTTTATTTTTTTATTATCTATATTTTTTCCCCAATTGTAGTCTGACTTTCCTCAACTAACTCTTCGAACACAGCCTTTGCATCTATATAGTGCTGGCTAGCCATGTGCTTTTCTAGACTTGAATGACTCTCCCATCTCTCGACAAAGCAGTATTCACTGTCTACACCGCTTATTTTACAAAAATCATATGTGATATTTTCTAGCTCTTTTCTTGAAGACTTTACCAAGGCCTTCGCAGCTGCCACATAATCCTCCTCTAAATTGGGCTTTACCTTCACCCTTACAAATACAGTTAACATATTACTTCCTCCATAACTACCCTAATAATTTTTTTACCTCACTACAGTATATAACACTTTTGAGAAATTTGCTAGTGTATCAAGAAACTCTTCTCAAACTTTTCTGATAGGGGCTCCATTCGGTCGTTTATTTTCTCCTTGAACATTACCCCAAAAACTAGTGGTATAAGGGCAAATACCAGGAGGGCCCCTATATCGTTTACTAGGTTTGGCATGTAGACACCACCTATGGCCTCCCTACAAGCATTTATACCATATGTAAATGGTATGACTGAATTTATTGTCCTGAAGAAGGTAGGTGTCATCTGAACTGGGAAGGTACCTCCTGAACCTCCTATCTGTATAACTAGTAGGAACATGGCTATGCCCTTACCCAGGGTATTGAAGCAGGATACCAGAGTAAATATAAGGACACAAAAGGCCATACTACACAACATTAATATCAATATAAACAATGCTGGTTCCTTTGCTGTTACTCCCAATATAAAGAGGTCGCCTGTTGATATTATCATCGACTGGATAATAGACAGGATAAGGAAGAATGATAGTCTGCCAAAGTACCTATCTATACTCCTATACTCCTTGCTAGGCTCAGTCGACAATATAGTTGATAGGATAATGACTCCTACCCAGGCTGCCAACACACTGTAAAATGGTGCCATAGATGAACCATAATTGGCCACCTTATACATCTTTTCTTCCTTTATTTCCACTGGGTTCTTTATAAAGTCTGCCCTTTCAAGTATATTTGACTTAATTACATTATTAAAGGCCTTTAGGTCCTTGTTGTTCTGTATTTCATCAATTATCTTTATAGAGTCAGAAACCTGTCCCCTCAATATATCTATTGAGCTTTCAAGTATTGTAATACTAGATCCGACCCTGCTATTTAAGGACGATGCAGTATTTATAAAGCTATTTACACTTGGATATAGCTGGCTAGTTGAATCAACCATAGCCCTGATATCACTAGTTACTGTAGACACATTTCCATTTATCCTGCTAAGTGGCCTAGTAACCAAGTCATCAAAGTCTCTCATAAAGTTATTTATGCCTTCACTTGATTCGCCAACTATATTGACAACATCCTGGGCTATAGAGCTTGACATACTATTACTCGTATTTACCTGGTCAATAAGGTATGCCAGTCTAGAGCTAGCATCTGTTAGTGACTTATATTCATTATTTAGCCTAGTTACTGCATTATTTAAGACATTTGAATTCACTACATTTATGTCATTTAAGACCTGACTAATGCTATTAACCCTTGTAGCTGCCTGGTCTATCTTGTCCCTAATATTTCCTATGCTTGCGATGGCCTGCTGGGCCCCTTGGTCTCCTATTGAACTTAGGGACTGGGCTAGGCTGACTGATGAATCCATAATCCTGTCTACATCTCTTAGGGCAGCCTTTATACTAGCTGACGTAGATTGAATACTCGATGTCGCATCTGTAGCCATACTAGCAATGTCATCATTAATTCTCTTTGTACTATTTATAGTATTTTTCATTGCGTCAAGACTTGTCTTTGAACTAGCTAGAGACTTGTCTAGGTCACCTATCATATTCTTGTTATTTTCTGCCAGCTTCTTGCTATTTACTAGCTGGGCATCTAGCCTCTGTAGGGATGTCTTCATAGCCGTCAGCTTTGGATTAATATCGTCAGACATATTCGATATGCCACCCATAGCACCTAGTGATGTCTTGCTAATTATCTGGATTAGGTGGTTACTAATCTTAGCTTGGAGCTTGTTGGCACCCTGGTCAGTTATCTTTTCTGCTATTGCATTTGTTTTTTCATTTGTAGTATATATAATCTTGGCCTTCCTTACATCTACCTGGGTTACAGACATTAGTGACTCTGTGAAGTCCTTAGGTATGGTTAGGATTGCATAATACCTACCTGTATTTAGGCCTTCAATTGCCATTTTGGAATCTACAAA
>ERZ773254.1562-NODE-1562-length-10133-cov-33.285573_pt1 | contig 10133 bp, 6 predicted proteins | sample MGYA00580516_ERZ773254 | MGnify/ENA primary metagenome ERZ773254 (study PRJEB29015, sample SAMEA2738158) | human oral metagenome | biome: human oral; feature: human-associated habitat; material: saliva | place: China | collected 2192 ...
TAGGCTTTCTTTTTTGTGAAATGGCTATATTTGAAAAGAAAATACTTATTGCTACTGAGTTAGAAGTTATCGTTATAGATACACAGCAATATAAAGTTATAGATACGATTCCATTGCAAGATACATACGATAAAATGAAAATTAATTGTGGTGAAGTTGAAATCTATTGTATGGATAATTCTTTTGAAATATTATTACAGAAAAACTCGCTAAAAGGTGGGGAAATGCCCTAAAAGTAAGCAATATCAGCACCTCTGTAACACACTTGATATCAAAACGTTAGGAAAGTCCATTTAAAAAGGGGCTTAATTGGACTTCAAAAGGGCGTTAGTAAGACTTCAAAAGGGCGTCTTTTCAAAACCAATTGGGCATCTTTTCAAATGCTATTAACGCCCTTTTGAAATCGAAGGTGTGAAAATGTATGACAAAGTTATTTGCTTAAACAACTTTTATCTCATTTCTTTGAAGGCAGACCACACAATAGGGATTGTCACGATTAGTGAGATAACGTCACTTACAGCCTGACAAATTTCAACCCCAAAAAGTCCGTAGAAGTAAGGCAGTACAAATATCAACGGTATGAAGAACAGACCTTGGCGAGAAGCAGCAAGGATGTTTGCACGGATAGTCTTTCTACACGTCTGCATCATCATGTTTGCCATCATCATAAAACTGCAGGCTGGGAAAATTATCATCTGGTAGCGTAGTGCCGGAATACCAATGGCTATTACCTGCGGATCATCACGGAAGAGTGAGACCACTTCACCGCTGAAGATGATAAGAATCACCGACCAAAACAATAGGAAGAACGTTCCTATCTTCGTACTGAACCAGAATCCCTCCTTCACTCTGTCATATAGTTTTGCTCCATAACAGAATCCACACATCGGTTGGAAGCCCTGTCCTAATCCGACAATGACGCTGAATATAAACATACTGATACGCGTCACGATACTCATTGCAGCAATAGCCGCATCGCCATAATTACCTGCTACACTGTTAAGGGCTATCGTACTGACACTTGCCAAGCCCTGACGAGATATAGAGGGAGTTCCACCAGCTATGATTTCTTTTACAAATCGTCCCTCAAATGAGATACGACGATGTGTGTAATGTATCACACCTTCCTTCTGACTCATTATCAGCATGATAACAAATCCAGATATCTGACCAATGACTGAGGCCACTGCAGCGCCGCTCACACCCATAGAAAAACCAAAGATGAACACAGGGTCAAGAAGGCAGTTGATAATCGATCCGCTGATAGCACCATAAACAGAATACTTCGTAAAGCCCTGAAAACGCATTTGATTATTGATGCAGAAAGTACCCATGATGAAGGGAGTACCCAGTAGACTGATGCCCAGATATTGACGAGTATAAGGTAGAATTGTTGGCGTACTACCTAAAAGGATGCTGATAGGTTCAAGGAAAATCCATCCAAGTAGCATGACAATCAGCGAGAACACCAGTGTGTAGAAAAGTCCAGTGCTTGCCATCACCTCTGCATCCTTGGTATTCTGAGCACCCAACTGGCGAGAAATATAATTGCCCGAACCATTACCAAAGAAAAAAGAAAAGGCCTGTATGAAGAACATCACACTGAAAACGATACCTACCGCAGCAGTGGATTGCGTATTAATCTTACCAACAAAAAACGTATCGACCAGATTATACATACTGGTCAGCAGCATAGAGATGATGGTAGGTATAGCCATGGCGCCTATCACACGATGGACAGGCGCCTGGGTCAGGAATGTATATTTATCGCTCATTGCTTTATTTTACAATCTTAGCTATCCAGCTAAAGAGTTCATTCAGGGCATAGTCGCCACTGTGAGGGCGGTTCCAAGGTAGCTTGAAGCTAACATCCTTACCTGCGTTCTGCAGTTTTGTTGCCAGATTGATAGCGATAGGGAAAGCAGTATCACGGTCGCGAGCACCATGTCGGATATACCAGTGAGGAGCAACAGAGGTAGCTGCATCACCGATGAAATACATAGGGTTCAGCAGACGAACATTCTCTTTTACTTCGTCAGACAATGTGCTACCCGTCTTTGCAGCAGCCCATGCCGTAAAGTTAACATCAGAACCTTGCTCGTTTCCAAACTCACCGTTCTCACCACTTGCAGCTGCTCCGTCCACGTTATAGCTGTCAAAAGCTGGTACACCCTTGAGAGCTTGCGTACTTACTACGTAATTAAGATACTTGTTCATATCAAGGTCTGTGATATATTCACCAACCCTTTTTCTGCCACCCATCATCATCGGAGGCATACCGCCACCCATTCCTGCAGGTCGTACCATACCTACCCCGCCATTGATAGGAGCCTGAAAAGCTGCCTCACTGCTGAATGTAAAACCGATAGAATCAGGAATGTCTGCACCTGCATCTTTAGCTTCTTGGGCACTACGGATAATAATCTGCTTGATATAGTCAAGATAATTGTCGGCATTTAGCAGTGTACCATCAGTCTTCTTCAAGCCAAGTGAGTTGATATAAGATGGGAACTGTGCTGCCAATTCCTTTATCAATGTCTGCTTACTTGCAGCGAGGCTCTTGCGACTATCAGTATTGCCATACAGCCATTCGTATGCCATATCCGCATGATCGAGGTCGGTAATCGGGCAATAGCATACACTCGCAAAGACATCATCACGTCCGTCGGCTGCACCCATAGCCTTAAGCAGAGGCTCATAGGCTGGGTTATTGCCTGTTGCACCCATCAAACTCGACATCGCTCCACCTGCACTGGTACCGTCAGTAATAATCTTCTCCGTATTACCCGGTATCAGGTTGTCAAAGTGACGCAGATAACGGATAGCCGCTTTTAAGTCGAGCAGGGCTTTCGGAGCACGACCAGTATAAACCGTCTTCTTTCCTTTCTTTACGGTAGAAGTACGGCCACGGCTACCGGGAATGACGAGAACATAGCCCTCAGCCAAAGCGCGTCCGCTGGCATCCTGTGCTTGTGGGTCACCTGCCTGACTTGCCATATAACCTCCCACGTAGGTGCGGAGGAAGATAGGTGTCTGCTCGTTAGCCCCTTCTGGAACAAAGATATTCATATACTGATAGGTAGAATCCTCTACGTTGGTAACAAAATAAAGTTTGTTATAAGCCGTGTAGTTCACCACTTTGCCATCAGGCATTGTCAACGATGCCTTTACTCCACTCTCAGGATTAAACTGCAGAGCGCTTGTCTTTGGTTTCTTAGCAGCATTCACATTCATTGCGAGCATCATTCCTAAGGATGCAATAATTAGTTTCTTCATATTTATTGTTTTATTGAAATTACTTTTTAAGGAATACAAATGCAATGGCAAGCACTGCATTGATAATCATTGAACACCTGATTTCTACCATAATTGTCTATATGACGACAACTAATAACGAAGGTTTAATTCCCTCTCTCTCGTTTTTTTATCCTGTTATAAGTTGCGAAGGAGGAAAATATACTTTTTTTTGAATGTCTTATACTGAAAATCAGAAGAAGATGTGTCAGTATACCTTATTGAACCTTTGTGAGTTCATAAATCAGATAACGTCCTGTGAGTGGAATTCTTATTCTTTGAAAGGTGTCATAAAATTGCACTGCGTATGCATTGAAAGGACGAAGATAAATCTTAAGCTTACTTGTTTTTACATTATAATATCCGTAGCCGTTAAAATAAGTTCTAAGATAGCTTGCGCTTGCTATTGTGTAACCGCTCATACGTGTCACGTGACAAGGATAAATAGCTATAGGTATATTTTTCTTTATCGTATATGATTAGAGAGTCGAGGTCAAGCCTTGAATTGGAATAATAATTTTGGTTCTTCCCATATCATGAGGGATTGGCAGCTGTGGCAGTGGGATGCAAGACAGTGCGACCTGCTGATAATCCAGAACACGAATATGCCGTTGGAGGTAAGTGGGGATTTATTGATAAGCAGGGCAATGAGGTTGTGCCGTTGCAGTACGATAGCATCGCTAATTATCGTCAGGTTAAGAATAATAAGGTCCTTGTCTTGAAGGATGGTAAGTGGAAGGCTCTCCAACTCAGCGGTTGCTGACCAAAGGAAATAATGAGGAGAGGGTGTGTGAATTTTGGTAAATTATAATCATTTATCGACAGATAGTTGTTAAGATTACTCTTAAAGGTAAAAAATATTCTCATTTCCCGTGGAAAAGTAGTAATTTTGTAGCCGATAAACCCATGTTAGACAAACTTGCTATCAATGCTCGTTGAGGAAATGAAACGTTTTAAGGAATTATTTCTTATACCGATACTATTCGTATGTCTTTGTTGTCAGGCAAAGGCATCTGCTGTATTGCAAGATAGCATACGGATTGCGGACTCAATAAAAACGGTTGATAGTTTAAGCCTTGTTGCTGACACAGGTTTAGTTCCTTCTATAAAATGTGTTCCTGCGGAAGGAGAGGAAAAGTCTTGTAACGCTTCTAAACCGCATTTTGATAGGATTATATATACTTGTACACCACTTATTATAAACGGTCTTATCATGAAAGGGCAGAGTAGGCAATTTCGTGGTTTGCGAAATGACTATATACCAAGATTTGATAGGAGTTTAGATAACTACACGCAGTATCTCCCTGCTGCCGTTATGCTTGGCTTAAAGTTTAGTGGCGTGAAAGGTAGAAGTAGCTGGGGGCGTATGCTTGCCTCTGATGCTATGTCGGTAGCGTTGATGGCAGGTATTGTTAATTCGTTAAAATATTCTGCTCAAGTAGAGCGTCCAGATGGTACGGACCTACGCTCTTTCCCTTCTGGGCACACTGCGACAGCCTTTATGACTGCTACCATGCTGAATAAGGAGTATGGGTATCGGAGTCCGTGGATAGGTGTCGGTGCTTACACAGTGGCAGCTGCGACAGGTTTAATGCGTATGGCAAACAATAAGCATTGGCTGAGCGACGTACTGACAGGGGCAGGCGTAGGTATTGTGGCTACAGAATTAGGCTATTATTTTACGGATTTGATATTTAAGGAGCATGGGTTAAGAAAGGCTGATGTAGAGGAAAAGTTCGATAAGCTACGGAAGCCGTCATACGTTGGTCTTAATTTTCTTATTAATGAGCCGTTAGGTACGTCTCTCAATGAGAAAGGCTCAAAAGTTAAGGTGTCGCGTGGATGTACCTCAGCTGTTGAGGGAGCCTACTTCTTTAATCCCTATATTGGTGTTGGTGGGCGGTTCTCTGTGACCCGTACGTCAGTCATCGTAGACAATGTCAAGGCTGAAGATAATGTCTTCGATACGTGGAAGTTAGGTGGAGGTGCTTATTTCTCTTATCCGTTATCAGAGCGTTGGCTTCTCGGTAGTAAACTCTTGGTTTCATCTGTGTTTTATCCCGACATAAAGTTAACGGACGATTTAATTGATTCTCATCATGGAGTAGGTTTTGGAACAGGTCTTTCACTGACCTTCAGAGTTCGTCAGCATTATAATGTTCGTTTCCTTATAGACTACAATCTCTTACCTTATCGTGTGTCAGGAGTACGCACTTGTTCTCATTCTTTAGGATTAGGCTCCTCTTTTGTCATTAGTTTTTAACCAAAAGTAACGTTAAAAACAAGTCCAGCACAAGCAACTCGTTCACCCGTAAATTTGTTACTTAAAAGAACTTTGTTCATCTGTTACTTTGTCTTTTATTTACTCTCTCTACAAGCAACTGGTTCACTTGTCCACCCGTAAACTTGTCAACTATCAATCATACCAGTAATCATAATTATGAATTGTGAATTATAAATTATGAATTATATGTGGATTCTGAATTCTGAATTAAAAGCATTATCTTTGCACCGCTTAAATTTATTTCAGATGAATAAACAGTTTTTATTAGCTGCCTTATGGCTCAGCCCTTTGGGATTGTATGCACATAAGGCTAACGGGATTGGTGCGGTAACATGGAAAAACGAAGCGCCAAAAGAAAGAATGATTCGGGGCATTGATGAGGACAAGACGCACCAGCGTTTTACGCTCAGTGGATATGTGAAAGACCGTAACGGAGAGCCACTTATCAATGCAACTATCTACGACCTCACCACACGACAAGGTACGATGACGAATGCCTACGGACATTTCTCGCTCACGTTGGGCGAAGGACAACACGAAATAAGGTGTAGCTACGTAGGATATAAAACCCTTATTGAGACCATTGACCTATCTGCAAACCAAAACCATGACATCATCTTGCAAAACGAAGCACAGTTGGATGAGGTGGTTGTGACGACAGACCTGAACTCACCTTTGTTGAAAACGCAGACTGGAAAACTCTCTCTCTCACAGAAAGATATTAAAACGGAGTACGCACTGTTGAGTAGTCCGGACGTTATCAAGACCTTACAGCGTACGAGCGGTGTGGCTGACGGTATGGAACTTGCCAGCGGTCTCTACGTTCATGGTGGTAATGGCGACGAAAACCTCTTCTTACTCGACGGTACACCTCTCTATCATACCAACCATTCATTAGGTCTTTTCTCCTCGTTCAATGCCGATGTTGTGAAGAATGTCGACTTCTACAAGAGCGGTTTCCCAGCACGTTATGGCGGTCGTCTGTCGAGTGTCATCGACGTTCGCACGGCTGATGGCGACCTTTATAAGACCCACGGCAGCTATCGTATCGGCTTACTCGATGGTGCCTTCCATATCGGGGGACCTATCAGAAAGGGAAAGACATCCTATAACTTCGGTTTGCGTCGTAGCTGGATGGATCTCCTCACGCGTCCTGCCTTTGCAATTATGAACCACAAGAGCAACGATGAGGATAAGTTGAGTATGTCGTATTTCTTCCATGACTTAAACTTCAAGTTGACCAATATCTTCAACGAACGTTCGCGAATGTCGCTGAGTGTCTACTCTGGTGAGGACCGATTGGACGCAAAAGACGAGTGGCACAGTAACAATAGCAGTGGTTATAACGACGTAGACATCTATGTGAATCGCTTCCACTGGGGTAACTTCAATGCTGCCTTAGACTGGAACTACCAATTCTCGCCGAAGCTCTTTGCTAACTTCACTGCCGTCTATACGCACAATCGCTCAACGGTTAGCAGCTCAGACGAGTGGAGATTTACACGCCCCGGAGAGAAAGAACAACTAACATTGACCTCTCATGGCTATCGTTCATCTATTGATGACATTGGCTATCGAGCAGCTTTCGACTTCCGCCCAAGCCCTCGTCACCACATTCGCTTTGGTCAGGACTATACCTATCATCGCTTCCAGCCACAGACTTACAACCGTTTTGATAACTATCAAACCAATAGTGAGGCAAAGGCTGACACGATTGAGACCCACAGTTATAATAAGAATGTGGCACATCAGCTGACCTTCTATGCCGAAGACGAGATGACACTCAACGAGAAATGGAGCCTCAACGGGGGTGTGAATGCCGATGTCTTCCATATTAGCGGTAAGACCTTCGCAACGCTGAGTCCACGTCTTTCGATGAAGTTCCAGCCAACGGAGCGTCTGTCTCTTAAGGCAAGCTACACGCTGATGAGCCAGTTTGTACATAAGATTGCTAACTCTTACCTCGATCTCCCAACCGACTACTGGGTGCCAACGACGGCTCGACTACACCCGATGCGCTCTTGGCAGGTGGCTGCAGGAGCTTATATGAAACCTAACAAGCACTGGTTGCTCTCGTTAGAGGCTTATTACAAGCGTTCAAGTCATATCCTACAATATTCAAGTTGGGCAGGATTGGAGCCACCAGCAGCCAACTGGGACTATATGGTTATGGAGGGTAATGGTCGCTCTTACGGTGTTGAATTGGATGCTGATTACAACGTTTCCAACCTCACACTACATGGTTCTTACACCCTCTCATGGACTGAGAAGAAGTTTGATGACTTCTACGATGGTTGGTATTATGATAAGTTTGACAACCGTCATAAGCTCACCCTCACCGGAAGATGGAACATCACAAAGAAGATTGCAGCCTTTGCAGCATGGACATTCCGCACGGGTAACCGCATGACAATCCCTACTCAGTATATCGGATTGCCTGACGTTCCAGCGCAGGAGCAGGGAGGATTGACCTTTAAATCATCTGATGACAACACGTTGAACTTTGCTTACGAAAAGCCTAATAACGTTATCTTGCCGGCTTATCACCGTCTTGACATCGGCTTCGACTTCCATCATACCACCAAGAAGGGGCATGAGCGCATCTGGAACCTCAGTTTCTACAATGCTTATTGCCACCTGAACTCACTCTGGGTACGTGTGAAAATCGACGGCAATAACCAGATGAAGATAAAGAACATAGCGTTCATCCCTGTGATTCCATCGTTCAGTTACACATTTAAATTCTAAGTTTCGAACATGAAAAAGATATTTTTCCTCCTCTTCCTTGCCCTATCGGTGATGAGTTGCAAGGATGATTTCAGTGTCAGCAATCTGCCTGATGCAAAGCCAAAGTTGGTTGTCTATTGTATGCCTTCTACTTCCGACACCACTTATATCACGGTGTCACGTAGCATACCTTTGAAACAATATAACACAACAGAGAAGAATGTGATGATTGATGATGCAGTGATCAGCTATCAATTGAACGGACAGACGAGGACGGTGACTGCCTTGGGCAATGGTCGCTATCGTGTTCTGGGACAACAGAAGGCGGGCGATAAGGTGCAGTTGCGTGTTGAAGCGCAGGGCTTAGAGGCTGTCGAGTCATCTACGGAGATTCCACAACCGATTGGCATCAGCAATATTGCCACACGTATGGTACGTATGAAGAAAGACCCTTCGGCAAATGTAGAAGACTTCCTGCAGCTGCAAGCCACCTTCACCGACCCTGCCCAGACACACGATTATTATGCTGTGCGTGTCAAGAGTAAGAAGTTGCGCTACCTTTATGTTACCTGTTTTAAGAATATGGGTGGCTATATGCAGGAGGTGATGAGCTACTATTCTTACGCTGACTATATGGAGGGACGTAAGAGCAACAGCTATGATAGTGTGGCTGTAAGATACGACTTGGTAACTGAGTATATACCTATCTCAACGGCAAGTGAACCGCTTCTGAACCCATTGTCAGACATTGACGATGATTTCGACTTCAGTAGTGACTTCTATAAGCAGTTCTATGTCTTCGATGATGCGACAATCAACGGCAAGACTTACACACTTCGTCTGAACGTTGAACCTTACACTGGAATAAGAGGTGAGACCAAAGAGTCTTTGAAAGCACTCAAGACAGAGTATGGTATAGAGGAAGGATTACAGTTAGAGTTCTATCACATCGCCCCAGCCTACTACCGTTTCCTACAGGCTTTGAATGATGTTTCGAACAATTCCCTTGCTCAAGCGGGTCTCTCTACTATCCGTACCACCTACAGCAATATGCTGAATGGTATGGGAATCTGTGCTGGGTTTAATATGGACCCCTCCCCCTTCCCCTCCCCAAAAGGGAGGGGCGTAAAATGAGAGAGAGATAGCAGCCCCTCCCCCCTACCCCTCCCCCAAAGGGAGGGGCGTAAACACCGTGATACCCCTTATGGCATGGAAAACGTTTAAGTTAATAGCTATAAAAAACATAGCAAGACGTTCAACTGTTCATTCTTTTATCATCCTCGAACACAAAAAACATTTTATTTTGTGGTCTAATACCCAATTTGGGTTAGGACTTCTACCGTAAATGAGGATTCGAAAAAACATTACATAAGTTCTGATAAAACATCTATAAATCACGGTAAAAACACATATTAAAAGTAGGTTTATAACTAAAAGGAAATCAGTTAGTTATAAAGCAGCATAAGAAAAGGTGCTTAATTAGACTCCAAAAGGGCGTTAGTAAGCCTGCAAAAGGGCACCTATTGCAAGCCAATTAGGCATGAAAAATAAACAAAAAGAGTATGTTTTGGAAAAGGGTTTGAAAAAAAATTGGACAAAAAAATAAGCAAGTCCAAGCCTCAAAACTAACCAGCCCTCTCTCATTACTTCCCTTTAGTAAGTGACCGTTGGGTCGGAGAGGAGATGGAGAGAGAGACTCGGAAGGGGTATCTCGGTAATTACGCCCCTCCCTTTGGGGGAGGGGTAAGGGGGAGGGGCCAGTGGCTGAGGCTCCTTTTTCTAAAACTCCACCGTCACCCTACCATTTATCTGTCGTCCAGTAAGGTAG
>ERZ773254.1565-NODE-1565-length-10127-cov-29.396346_pt1 | contig 10127 bp, 6 predicted proteins | sample MGYA00580516_ERZ773254 | MGnify/ENA primary metagenome ERZ773254 (study PRJEB29015, sample SAMEA2738158) | human oral metagenome | biome: human oral; feature: human-associated habitat; material: saliva | place: China | collected 2192 ...
GCAAACCAAAGACACTGGGAGGCTGCACCAAATAGGTGAACACATCGTGGAAAGCTAGCTGATCCGGGCTGATACCAGCCTGCTCACACAGGTAGTTTTCAATGTCGTGGCAGCTTACTGCCTCGCCAGCCAGGGCAGTTAGCGGCAGCATGTGGGCCTGACGGTCTAGGTGCAGGTTTTCATGCGCACTACGGTCCAGGTGGGGAGCCACCTGCGCGGTGCGGGCAATGGGGCCAGTACGCACCAGGTGGACGGCGCCGTCGTAGGTGGTCAGACGTCCTGCCAAACCAACTTCACGGTCTAGCCAGGAGTTTTCTAGGGCGCCACCATAAATTTCGGCGTTGATCATTTCCCAGCCTTCGCGCACAATCGCACCCTGGGGCTTGAGCTTGAGCGCCGGAGAGTCAGTGTGGGCACCCACAATCCTGAAGCCAGTGCGCTCACTAGGGGCGCTAGGCAGGCACCAGGCCGCAATGGCGCCGTCGCGAATCACATATCCGCGCGTCGGAATGGAACTATCCCAAGCCACAGTCTCATCTACGGCCTTAAACCCGCGCTTTTCTAGGCGGGCGGCCACAGCCTGGGCAGCGTGGTAGCTGGTGGGAGAATCAACAACAAACTGACTGATTGCCTGCGTATAGTCAGGCACCTCAAATCCACTCATAGTTCAATTGTTGCACTTTGCCCCTTAGCTACCTAAAGCATTTGCCCGCCTCTACTATGAGCGAAGTTTGCACTGACGCAGACAAATCTCCCCCTACTCAGGCCACGCAAACGCACCGGCACCAACCACACCCAAAACCAGCCGCGAGCAAGCAGGCCAGCTAAGCGCCGTCGCCGCCAAGCCACTTAGCCATCAAGCCACCTTAAAAACTCCAAGGGCCGCACTCAGTGAGCGCGACCCTTGGGAACCGCCGTTTAGATGAGGCAGCCAAGCCCCTAGCGATAAACCTTAGCGACCGCCGGCCTTAACCACACCAGAAAGCGGGATGCGGTTGAGGACAGGCGAGTTGTTGGCGTTAGTGATGGCGTTCTGGCTACCGATTTCCCTCATGGTAACCACTGCACCCATAACGATTGGTAAGGAGGTTAGCGGGGTGTTGTTGGAGTGTACGTGCAGCACCGCAGCGAAGTGGGCGTTAGTCTTGGCACGCAGATCGTTCTTCTCATAGCGCCAGGTGCCCGAGAAAGTGGATACATAAGGCGTCCAGTTGCTGATATCCGCGCCAAGCTTAGCCTGAACCGCCTTGGCATGTTCGTTAAAGCGCGAGTCAGCCAGCAGCCCAGCCAGGGTCTTAGCCTCCGGCTTAGACCAGGAAGCAAAGTTCAGCGAGGTGGTGGGCCAGTTAATGCCATCGGTATTGCCGGTAACCGGCTGCCAGTCGACATTGGAGTATTCCGCAGTGTTAATCCAGAACACCTGGTACAGACCAGTTAGGTTGGCCGGCGTACCAGCATTGGGGCTAGCCAGACCAGTGTCCTTAGTGGGGTAAGTGGAGCCGTCAACGTTAGGCCAACCAACCGGAGAGAATTCTTCATTACCATCGGAGCCATTGTTATAGAACCCGAAGTAATAGGTCTGATCAGCATTGATGCGCGCGTCACGTTCCCGTCGAGGGTCGTAGCCATTAGGGATGTTGGCTGGAGCGCCCTGGTTCCAGCTATAACCGGAATATACCGGGTTTAGCTGAGAGGTATTGACGGCTGCGGCGCTAGCGCACACCGCAATTGCTGGGGCAGCCCATACTGCTCCACGCAGCACCTGCCGACGTTCTACACCGCTAGGCATGTCTGTCTCCTATTTTTGACATAGATATAGTTCTGCTTAAGGGAGGCCGACGACGGCGTCACACCGGTTTGGGGGGTGGGGGAGATATGACTTCCGTGGGACGGTTGGGAGGGGTACCACTAGTTTAAACCGGAGTCTAAGCAGGTGGGCACCATTGCTACGGGAATTTATCCCAAAACCAGGGGTTGGGCAATTAGTCCCTACTTACTTGACTATGTGACGAGCTGGTCAACAAGTGGAGCCTATAAAGGTGCTTAATGCATTTTGTTGCAAATTTGAGACCTTTCAGGGAGGCGATTTAGAGGGCTTACAACCCCACCACAACCCCAAAAGACTTAGATCACATAGCCTTTAACTAGTTGAACATGTAGAGTTTTGTTCCGGTCCCCTGGATGTAATCTCTACATATCTTCCCCTACCCATTTGAAGGATTTCTCTAATAATGACTGAAATCAAGCGTCGTACCCTTGTTAAGGGCTCCGCCTGGGCCGCTCCGGCTGTTCTAGTCGCCGAGGCTGCCGCTCAGGCCGCCACCTCCCCCAATGACATCATCCCCGTGGCCCAGATGTACATGAAGATGCGCGGCACCCCCGAAAACATCAACGCTGCGGGTGTTGCTGCCGGCCGTAAGGGCCTGACCTGCACGGAAATCGGCGGTTGGCCTTACGCCGTTAACGGTGTCATCAACTGGAATGACACCCTGGGTGGTGGCCGGGCCACTAACGACCCCAACATTTCCCGTGTTGGTACCGCTTACCTGAAGAAGCAGGGCGTCAAGTTCTACTTCGGCGCCAAGTCTGACGCTGGTGAGAACGGTCTGGACATCACCGTTGCCCCCGGTGGCGCTGAGCTGGACCCCTCCCGCATCGTTAGCACCAAGGTTATGTTCCTGCTGCCGAAGGCTGCTTACGGTGACACCCCGACTTTCACCAACATTTCCTCCAGCAACGAGGGTGGCCACCCCTGGGACTCTTGGGCCACCAACGGTTCCTGGACTCCGCTGACCCAGAAGGCCATGACCGCTCTGCGTAACAGCCCCGACACCGCTTCGGTGCTCAAGAAGGTTGACGCTGGTGACTTCACCACCCTGACCTCCCTGAACGGCACCGTTGAGAACACTCTAAACACCAAGTGGAACGCTTGGGTTGGTGAGTACCACGGCACCTGGACCAAGTCCGCTGACGGCCGGAAGCTGACTGCTAACAGCCCCTTCGCCATGGCCCTAACCCTGAACCAGACTGGTCTGTCTCAGACCCTGACCCGTCTGATCTTCATGCCGGTCTTCGTGATCACCTACCGTATGCCCAACGGCAAGCTGGTTTACTTGCACCGTTCCAGCGTACGTAACATGTACTGGCAGCTGACCGTGACCGGTAACCCCGGCCTGGACGACAGCCTGCCGGCCGAGGACGGCAAGCGTTGCCCGGTTAGCGCCCGCGCTAACGACCACATCTAATGCCCAGGCCTGCTGAGGCAGGCAAACTTTAAGGGGCGTATCAGTTTTAACTGGTACGCCCCTTTTTGCTGCCTACAAACACATGCAAAGTCAGACAAAGTCAGACAAATACAGGCAAAATCATCCCTTCCCTATGATTTTTCCATGGGGTTTTATAGGGAACGGACGACTTCCCAGTAACGGACGGTTTTATAAGTAACCGCACCCTAGTAACTGCACCTGGCCACCACACCCCGACAGTCGCATCCTGGCAACCTCATCCTGGCAACCGTGGTGGTGGCCGTGGCCTAGTGGCGCCGTAGCCTAGTGGCCGCACCCCAGCAGCCGCTAGTCTTACCAGCTCTGCTTGGCAGCCACGCAGGCCACCATCACCCCAGCAGCCGCTAGTCTTGCCAGCCGTGGCCTAGCACCTGGGCGGATATCAGTACGGCTCCCGCGCCTTGGTACAGTTCTTAGTGCAGTTCCAGCGCCACTATCCGGGTGCCCTTAACGACGACGTCGCCGCCACCCCCAGCTTCAACGTCACCTTCCGGCGTCGTCCCTAACTGCACCGAAGCGGGCCAGCGGCGCAAATGCACCACTACCGCCTGGCCTGGACGCAACCAGGGATCACTGTCAGGGAGTTTGGTGGCCAATTCAGGACCCATATATTCACGCAGAGTCTCAAAAAGCAGCGGCAAACAGGGCCGATGCACACACAGCGCCAGCGGATAGCTAGGTTCCGACTGGCCCGCAGCCCCAGGCTCCGGCGGGCCCGCAGCCCCAGGCCCGGCCTGGCCCGCAAGTGCAAGCCCAAGCTCGCGGCCCTGCGGACCAGCAGGCTCGCGGCCCTGCAGCCCCACAGCCTCAGGTTCCGGCGGGCCATCAAGCGCAGACCCGCGCTCCAGCAGATCCCGGAAACTAGCCTGCATCAGCTCAGGCGCCATCAATGCACTGACCTCGGTGAATGCCTCGTCACTGCGCAAATCCAGGCCGCAGCCATGCGCATAGGGCGCCAGGGTGTCAACGCAGCGTCTCCAGGGCGAAGAAACCAGCTCCCTCACCCCGTAGGCGCTAAGCAGAGCCGCAACGTCCCGGGCCTGGGCTTGCCCCCGACCCATCACCAAAGGCCGGGTAATCTCGCTATTAATCCCATAACCCCAGGTGGCGCGGCTAACCGCCTTGGCGTGGCGCACCAGCACCAAGCTGCGCACCTGCAGCTGTCCGCTTTCATACCAGTCCACCAGGCGCGCTAGCAGGCGCTTGTCGTCAGCGTGGGTGAGCTTGCGGGCGGCCTTTTCCGCCTTCCACCAGCGCACCTTGTCGATTTCGTGCTTGGACGCGGGTTTTACCGCAGCTCGCAGCCCTTCCCCCGGGCCAGCTTCAGGCAATACCTGGGCCGCCCAGTACAGGGTGCGTTTTTTGCGTCCGCTTACTAGACGACGGCGGGCCTTGCCCAGGTAGCGCCCCAGCACAATCTGGCGGCCGGTTTCTTCGGCTACTTCTCGGATGGCGGTGAGCACCATGGACTCACCGGGTTCGGCTTTACCCTTGGGGAAAGACCAGTCGTCATAGCGCGGTCGGTGCACTACCAGCACTTGCAGCTTATCGTTTTTAAGGCGCCACACCAGCGCGCCGGCGGCTAGCACCGGCGGGCGGCGTGAGGCCTTGAGCCGCAAGCTTTTCTTGCGGCGCTTACCCCGTTCCTTGCGGCGCCTGGCTTGTTTCTTGGCCGACTGCCGGGCTTGCTGCTCGGCTTGTTTCTTAGCTTGCCGCCCGGCCTGCTGCTTGCTGCGCGCACCAGCCTTAGCTGCAAGACTCATTTAACCCGGGCCCGGGCCTGGGACATAAGCACGTTTTGCACGTCCTCAAGCTCCTGTCCGTCGTCGTCATGAGTGCGCCGCTGCCAGGTGCCGTCAGGAAGTAGGTGCCAGGCGCTGATGCGACCGGAGGTTTCCAGGTCAATCAGCCAATGCAGGCGCTCCACCAGATCCGGCTGGGTGATCTTAACCAGGGCCTCCACGCGGCGGTCCAGGTTGCGGTGCATCAGGTCAGCGCTACCAATGAAAATCTCGGGGTTGCCGTCGTTAGCAAAGGCGTAGATGCGCGAGTGCTCCAGGTAGCGGCCCAGGATTGAGGTGACGTGAATGTTTTCGCTTAAGCCCTCAACTCCGCAGCGGATCCCGCAAATGCCGCGAACCACCAGGTCAACGCGCACGCCCGCACGCGAGGCCCGGTAGAGGGCGTCAATAATGCGCTCATCAACAATGGAGTTAACCTTGATCTTGATCCAGGCTTCACGCCCAGCCAAGTGGTTGTCGATTTCGCGCTTGATACGTTCCAGCAGCCCGTTACGCAGGCCGCGCGGGGCTACCAGCAGGCGACGGAAGCGGGCACGCGGGGCATAACCTGAAAGCTGGTTGAACAGCGTGGTCAGATCTTGGGCGACGTCGCGGTCGCAGGTCAGCAGGCCCAGGTCCTCATAGCCACGGGCCGTCTTGGGGTGGTAGTTGCCCGTGCCCACGTGGCAGTAGCGGCGCAGGCCGTCAGTTTCCTGGCGCACCACTAGTGACAGCTTGCAGTGGGTTTTAAGCCCGATCATGCCGTAAACCACGTGTACACCGGCCCGCTCAAGTTTGCGTGCCCACACGATATTGGCTTCTTCATCAAAGCGGGCCTTGATTTCCACAATAGCCACAACCTGTTTACCCAGTTCAGCAGCCTCAATCAGGGCGTCAACAATGGGCGAGTCGCCACTGGTGCGGTACAGGGTCTGCTTGATAGCCAGTACCTTGGGGTCGTGGGCGGCCTGGGAGATGAACTCCTGGACGCTTGTTGAGAAGGCGTCGTAGGGGTGGTGCAGCAAAATGTTGTGCTCACGGATGGCCGCGAAAATGCTGCGGGGCCGCGCCGATTCGCGCGGGTTGATCCCGGCCGGGGTGACTGGCACGTAGCGCTTGTATTTGAACTCGGGGATGTCCAGGTCGTGAATTTCGGACAGGTCAGACAAGTTCAGTGGCGCGGGCGAGACAAACACGTCTTCTTGCGTGATGTTTAGCTTGCGTACCAGGTAGGTGCGCACAAACTCGCTGATGGAGTCTTCTACCTCCAGACGCACTACCCGCCCAAAGCGACGGCGTCCCAGCTCTTTTTCCATGGCGGCGAGCAGGTTTTCAGCGTCGTCCTCTTCAACTTCGAGGTTTTCGTTGCGGGTGACGCGGAAGATGTGGTGCTCCACGATTTCCATGCCCGGGAAGAGATGGTCCAGGTGGTAGGCCACGACTTCCTCAAGCGGGATGAGCGCCAGGTTGCGCGGTTTAGCGTTGGTTAGCTCGCGCCCGGGCACCTGCACGAATCGTGGCAGGGAGTCGGGCAGTTTGATGCGGGCGAAGTGGTTTTTGCCGCTGCGTGGGTTGCGCAGCATAACCGCCAGGTTCAGCGACAGACCGGAAATGTAGGGGAAGGGGTGCGAGGGGTCCACCGCTAGCGGGGTCAGCACCGGATAGACCCGGTAGCGGAAGTAGCGGGTGAGCTTGTCGCGTTCTTCCTGGTTTAGTGATTTCCAGTCGGTAATTTCGATGCCTGCCTGGGCCATGGCCGGGCGTACGTCATTTTGGAATAGCTCGGCTTGGGCAGCGGTGAGTTTCTTGGCGCGCGAGGTAATTAGCTCTAGCACCTGCTTGGCGTCCAGCCCGGAGGCGCGCACGGGGGTGATTCCGGCGGCGATGCGTCGCTTTAGCCCGGCCACGCGCACCATGTAGAACTCGTCTAGGTTGGAGGAGAAGATAGATAGGAACCAGGCGCGAGTTAGTACTGGCAGGCTGCGGTCTTGGGCTTGTTCCAGCACGCGCTTGTTGAAGTCTATCCAGGTCAGTTCCCGGTCCACGAAGCGCTCAGGGAATTCGTCTAGCGCGGGCAGTTTTTCCTGCAGGCGATCGATGTCCGCCCAGTACTTCTTACTTGAAGGGTCTACAACCTCTGTGGCTTCTGCTGGCTTGACGCCGTCTAGTTGCGTGCTGCCTGCGGTTTTTGCGGCGACGACGGCGCCCGGCTTGGCATCTTTAGTCTCGCCAGCGCGCTTGGCTGCGTCATTCTTAGCGTCATTGGCGGCGGTTTTACCGCTCGCCTTTACACTGTCTACCTTGGCACCTTTAGTGGCGGCAGTGCCCTTAGCGCCAGTAGCACTGGCTCCAGCAGCGCTCTTAGCCCCAGTGGCACCGTCGGTTTTAGCTCCCACGCTAGCGGCGCCGTCGGCTTTAGTCCCAGCACCAGCAGCACTACCAGCTTTAGCCCCAGCGCTACCAGCTTTAGCCGAACCAGACCCATCACTAGCCTTTGCGCTGCCAGGGGCCTTGGCTACTTTAGCGCGCTTGGAACCCTTAGAGGCAGCATTTTTAGCGGGCGCAGCGCTTAAGGTGCCAGTCTCTACAGCTTTTTCATCACCGGTCTCGCCAGCTTCAAGCACTTCGATAGCAGCCTCAACGCCGCTAGCGTCAGTGTCGGAGCTTGCCTCCTCCTCGAAGTCCTCGTCCGCGTAAGCGGGGCCGGCGTCGTCCTCGAAATCTCGGGGGTCTGCGGTTTCAATAACGGCGGCTATGGCTGCGTCGGTGCGCTTGGCTTCTTCGACGTCGACATCCTGTGCAGCGTGATCTTGCATACTCGTATTCTGTCAGTGATAGAGGTTAATCGTTTCAGCAATATTGTACTGATATTTGGGTGTTAATGCCCCTGGGGATTAATCCAGTTTCCCGGCGGCGGCTTTAGTAGCTGCTTCACGTAGCTCTGCGGCGGTGGCAGCCAGGGCGCGAGCACGGGAGGTGACCATGTCGTAAAGCGGGTCGTTTTCGTCAGTAATCCAGCTGTCTTGCTCACTAGCGCGGCTGAGGCGTTCTAGCAGGGCGGCGCTGGCTAGTAGCGTGGGGTACAGCTGGGATCGGCGCGACGGCGTCCGTTGGCTGCCAGCGGACCCACCACCTAGCAGCAGCTCGTTTAGTTGGGCTTGCACCTGGGCCACACTGTCTACCCGCTGCCCCTGGGATAAAGCGGCCTCAAAGCGGGCCTGAGCGGCGTCGTCGTTAATAGTTACTACTGTGGCGTAACGCGACTCTACCAGGGCCGGGTCGCGCTCAATCCATTCGCGTAGCAGTAGTAGGCGCCAAAGCGCGCCAGGTAAGGTGCCCGCAGGGCTGGTGGCCCACAGCTCGCCAATCGCATCCACGCCATGGGAGGCCACAACTTTTCGCAACCCAGCGGCGGTTAGCGTGGTGTCAGTGTCCGCACCAAGGTAGCCACCAATGAGTAGCTGGGCGCTTTGGTGAGCCAGAGCGGAGGTGGCGGCAGTGTCTTCAGCGCCGGTGTAACGCTCAGCTTCGGCGGGTTCCATGAGGACGGGGCGGTGGAATTGGCGGGTCATACATGCCTCCTTTTAGACGTAGGCTAACAAGTCCGCTATGATGGGGGCTGTCAGTTCGCTGCGGGCCGTTCCAAAAGCCCGTTAGGCGTTGCTCGCATCCGCAAGATGCTAGCCGTGCAGCAGTGAGCAGGCCTGCCCCCTTAGCTCAGTTGGTTAGAGCTACGGACTTTTAATCCGCAGGTCGAGGGTTCGAGTCCCTCAGGGGGTACTTTTCAGACAGTGCACCCTCACCAAGGTTTGGTGAGGGTTTTGCTTTATTTCTACAGAACTCGTTATTTCCACAAACTCAGCAATTATAAAATGAAGTTCAGAAGGCTGATCATAGGCGTCATTGCTTTTTCTTGCTGACAGTAGGCGCATGCACAATAACTCCAACACCTACCCCGACTCCCACTCTCGAATCTGAAGCTGCACCCGCTCCCGCGCCAGCACCAGAATCTGAATCTCAGTCGGAAGAAAACAGTGAGGAAGCCGAAGCACCCGCCGAAAAGCACAGTTCTGTCTACTACAGCAACTGCACTGAAGCTTGGAATGCTGGAGCTGCCCCTATTTACCGTGGCGAGCCCGGTTACCGAATTGATTTAGACCGCGATAAGGACGGCATTGCTTGCGAAAAGCGCCCCTCGCGTCGTCACTAGCTGGTAACTAGCTAACTGACCACTATTCGCCAGCAGCCTATGAAAGGCTAGAGATTTTAGAGGCTCATGAGGCATAATGGAGGCAGCCGGCCCCCGCGAGGGGACTGACTACCTCCGACCACTGTTGTTTTAGTTCTTGAGCAGTGGCGTGAGGGCTACAATCAAAGCCGCTAGGGCCTGGATAAGAGCAGCGACACTCGCGATGTCAACGCTCTTCTTCCGGGCCTTTCGCTTGCCTTGACCAGTCTTGGACTTGCCAGACAATGAGCCCACCTCCTCTCAAACCCCCAATCGCTTCCCAGCCATAAGCCACTAGAAGATGTACCGGGAACGTTGGCCGCTTAAAAGAGGGCAAAATAAGCCTAGCAAGAGTCCGGCAAGTGGCGGTTCAAAATTAGAGCAGCGTTTTAAGCTCACAGCCCAGAAAAAAGGCTGGAGGCAGTAAATAAGCGTGAGGCATAATAGAGGCAGCCAATCCCCTATTTAAAGAGGACTGACTGCCTCAGCCACTGCTACTTAAGAGCGATGAGCAGTGACGCGAGGGCTCCAATCAAAGCCGCTAGGGCCTGGATGAGAGCAGTGACATTCGCGGTGTCAATGTTCTCCTTCCGGGCCTTTTGCTTACCTTGACTAGTCCTGGACTTGCCGGACATAAGCCCACCTCCCTTCTAACCCCAATCACTTGCCAGCCATAAGCCGCTAAAAGAGGTGAGCTGGTAGTGTTGGCCGCTTCAAAGAGGGGCAAGCTAAGCCTAGCTCAAGGTTGCGTTTGGTTCGAACAAATGTTGCGACCAAAATCAGCATGTTGCGACGGCGCAAATCTAGCAGCCGCTAGGGCTACCCACTGTTTGG
>ERZ773254.1567-NODE-1567-length-10118-cov-2.934413_pt1 | contig 10118 bp, 8 predicted proteins | sample MGYA00580516_ERZ773254 | MGnify/ENA primary metagenome ERZ773254 (study PRJEB29015, sample SAMEA2738158) | human oral metagenome | biome: human oral; feature: human-associated habitat; material: saliva | place: China | collected 2192 ...
GGATTGATCAGCAGATATTTGGCGTGCCTTCGGGCTGACCATTCCAATACCGGGGAATTCGACAGAGAATTCAAACCGGCAGCGGCACGCAAAAAATTAAGGTAACCCAAACCGCTTAAAGATTCTACGGACGAACGGTCTTGACCGGCTTGAGGGTGGATAAGGTTGTCTGAAAAGAAATAGCGATTTTGCTGGTAATAAAACAGACCAAGCGCGCCTGCTAATATTACCAGCCAGATGGAGATGGATTTCATATTGTCATTTTATAGAGTGAAATGAGTTTAACGTAATGATGAAAGAACTTGGCGAATCATACAGCATAATATCCGTAAACGTCGTCTGAAAAGCGCTGGTCAAGTGAAATAAATGTATTTTTATTACAGTAAAATATTGTTAAGCGAATCTGCCTGATTTATAATTCCTACCATATTAAAAGATGAAGTTTTTGTATTTTATAGGCAAATGACTTCATCCTCTTTTTTGTCTGTTGAAAATATTGAATATTTGCTCCATCGGTATTGGTGTGACTAGCCTGAAGCTGATATTTGCTTTACATCCTCAAATTACGGAGTGTTCATGTCCACAATGTTTTTTATCCAGTTCGCCATCGTACTGGTGTGTATCTTAATCGGCGCGCAGGTCGGCGGTATCGGCTTGGGCGTACTTGGCGGTGTCGGGCTGGCGGTTTTGGCCTTTGGTTTCCATCTTGAGCCTACCAGTCCGCCGATTGACGTGATGCTGATGATTATGGCGGTCGTTTCCGCTGCCGCATCGATGCAGGCAAGCGGCGGTTTGGACTATATGATTAAAATCGCCACCCGCGTTTTACACCGCAATCCGAAATACATCACCTTCATCGCGCCTGCGGTCACTTACCTGTTTACCGTATTGGCAGGCACGGGGCACGTCGCCTATTCTGTGTTGCCCGTTATTGCCGAAGTCAGCCGCCGCAACGGTATCCGCCCATCACGTCCGTTGACGATGGCGGTTATCGCGTCGCAATTTGCCATTGTTGCCAGCCCGATTGCGGCCGCGGTCGTTGCCTGCGTTACCTACCTTGAGCCGCAACACATCACCATGGCTCATGTGTTGAAAGTGACTGTTCCTTCAACCATTCTCGGTATCGGTCTCGCCTGCGTATTCGTCAACAAACTCGGTAAAGAGTTGAAAGATGACCCGCATTATCAGACGTTGCTGAAAGACCCGGAATATGTAAAAGCCAACGAAAAAGATTCGGCTGAAGTATCCAATGTGCCCGTCAGTAAAGAGGCGAAACTTTCAGTTGGGATTTTCCTTGCTGCTGCATTGCTGGTGGTTGTGATGGGTGCTGTTCCCGAGTTGCGCCCGACTTTCCAAACGGACGAAGGACCGAAACTGATGGGCATGGCGCACGCCATCGAAATCGTCATGCTTTCTGCCGCCGCGCTGATTATTCTGTTGTGTAAACCGGATGGTAACGCAATTACCAAAGGCTCGGTGTTCCACGCGGGGATGCGTGCCGTTATCGCCGTATTCGGCGTGGCATGGCTGGGCGACACACTGATGCACGGTCATCTGGCTGAAGTCAAAGAAACCGTATCGCATCTGGTCGAAACTGCGCCGTGGACTTTTGCGTTTGCCCTGTTCGTTTTGTCCGTCTTGGTTAACAGCCAAGGGGCAACCGTTGCAACGCTGTTCCCCATCGGTATTTCGCTGGGCATTCCCGCTCCGATTATCATCGGCACGTTTGTCGCGGTGAACGGCTATTTCTTCATTCCGAACTACGGTCCGATTATCGCGGCGATTGATTTTGACAGCACGGGTTCGACCAAAATCGGCAAATTTATTTTCAACCACAGCTTTATGATTCCCGGCCTCTTGAGCATGGTGTTCAGTTTGGCATTAGGTTTGCTGCTGGCGAATTACTTCTTTTAAGGTCATCTGAAAAAAGGTCGTCTGAAAACACAAAATGCGTTTTCAGACGACCTTTGCATTAGGATTATCCGCTATAATATCACCGCATAACAAAACCCGTCTTTTACGACCCTATCCCCACGGAGCGTACAAAATGTACCACTACAAATCCGAAGCCACTCAGTTTCTCGACAAACTTATCGAAGACAATCCGCAACTGGAAACGCAACGCCTAGAAAACCGCCACCTGCTTTGGGATGTCGAATTAAATCCGCAAGAGCAGGCAGAGTTTGAGGCTGCCAAAGTCGCCAAAAAACCCTACACATACTATCAAGACTGATCGTGCCGAAATGACCGTCCGCACATCCAACACACCTGCCGGACTACAGGACTACCTCAATACCATCGGACAAGCGGAGCATCCCGTCCTTGCCGCATTGCGCGAGCGCACGCTTTCACACCGATTAGGCAATATGGCCATTGCCCGCGAACAAGCCGCCCTGCTTTCTTGGTTGGCGCAGCTTATCCGTGTCGAAAAATATTTGGAAATCGGCGTGTTTACAGGATACAGCAGCACCGCCGTCGCGCTTGCATTGCCCGAGCATGGCAAAGTTACCGCCTGCGACATCAACGTAACATTTACCGACATAGCGCGCGAAACTTGGCGGGCGGCAGGGGTGGAACACAAAATTTCGCTGTACCTGCAACCCGCCCTTTTGACTTTGGACGACCTGATAGCGCAAGGCGAAGCGGAAAGTTACGACCTGGCCCTGATAGATGCGGATAAGCCCCCTACCCCGCAATATTTCGAACGTTGCCTGAAGCTTGTGCGTAAGGGCGGCATTATCGCCATCGACAATGTTTTGCTGAACGGCCGGGTCTTGCATGAGGGCGACGAACACTCCCCGCCCAGCTTGAAAATACTGCAAACATTCAACCGCAGCCTGCCCGAAGATGAACGTATCGTTCCCATTACCCTACCCGTCGGCGACGGATTGACCCTTCTATTGAAAAAATAAACCGATGAAAACAAACCTGCTTATCCGACTGCTTCCCATTGCCTTTACCGCCGCCTGTACTTCCGTTTCATCCCCGACTTCAGACGACACTTTCTCGCTGCCGGATATTCCCGATAGCCCGCAGAAAGTATCCATCCCCTATCCCAAGCTCGACGAACAGACACAAATCGACCATTTGGGCGTACAGGTTGCACGCATTGAGCGGGAAATGGAGGCGGTAAACCTTCGTTTGCAGCAAATCGAGCAGCAAAACAAAATCCACTCCCGTCCTGATAAGAAAACCGTGTCTCAACGCTTGGACGACCAGAAGCTCAAAAAACATTATCTGGAGAACGGCGGTACCGCGCCGACCGAAACAGATTCGCTTACCCTAAACGAAACCCGTCTTTACGAGCGTGCATCCAAATACTACCGCAGCGGGAATTATCGGGCGGCGGCAGCCATTCTGAAGGAAGCCGACGGCGGTAACGGCAGCGATATTGCGCGCCGCAATATGTATCTGTTGCTGCAAAGCCAACAGCGCATGGGCCACTGCGAATCCGTCATCGAAATCGGCGGACGCTACGCCAACCGCTTCCGCAGCAGCCCGCAAGCCCCCGACGCGCTCTTCAGCATCGGACAATGCCAATACAAACTGCAACAGAAAGACATCGCCCGCAACACATGGCGCAAGCTGATACAGAGCTATCCCGATAGCGAAGCTGCCAAACGCGCCGCTATCAGTATCAAGCAACGATAACTTTTCAGACGATCTCCCCCCTATTCGAAGGTCGTCTGAAATCATTCATTGAATAATGTTTTATACAATAGGAGCAAATATGGCCAAAATCGGCATCATCATGGGCAGCAACAGCGACTGGCCCGTCATGCAGCAGGCAGCGCAGTTTCTCAAAGAGTTCGGCGTCGAATACGAAGCCCGCGTCGTGTCCGCACACCGCACCCCTGATTTAATGTTCGAATACGCTGAAACCGCCCGCGAACGCGGCATCAAAGCCATCATCGCCGGTGCGGGCGGCGCGGCACACCTGCCCGGCATGGTTGCCGCCAAAACCACCGTCCCCGTATTGGGCGTTCCCGTACCCAGCAAATACCTGCGAGGCGAAGACTCCCTGCTCTCCATCGTGCAAATGCCCAAAGGCGTTCCCGTTGCCACTTTTGCCATCGGCGAAGCAGGAGCCGCCAACGCCGCCCTGTTCGCTATCTCGCTGCTTGCCAACGAAGATCTCAAGCTGGCGCAAAAACTTGCCGATTTCCGCGCCAAGCAGGAGCAAACCGTTTTAGACATGGAACTGCCCGAAGCCTGATATAAAAAAGGTCGTCTGAAAACGGATTTTCGTTTTCAGACGACCTTTTTGCCTGATTTCAAAGAAACCTTCAAAATCGTTTAAAATCCAAACCCTTTCATCTTTCTCAATCTGCCTTATGAACATCTTATCCGTAGAAAACGCTTCTTTTGCCGTCGGCCATGTCGCCTTGCTCGACAAAACTTCCTTCCAACTCGACAGCGGCGAAAAAATCGGCTTAATCGGCCGCAACGGCGCGGGTAAGTCTTCGTTTCTGAAAATCCTCGCCGGCGTGCAGAAGCTCGACGACGGGCAGATTATCGTTCAAAACAACCTCAAAATCGTTTATGTGCCGCAGGAATCGTTTTTCGACAAAGAAGCTACCGTATTCGACACCGTTGCCGAAGGTTTGGGCGAAATTCGCGATTTGCTGCGCCGTTACCACCGCGTCAGCCATGAGTTGGAACACAATTCAGACGACGTTTTATTAAAAGAACTCAACGAATTGCAGCTTGAAATCGAAGCAAAGGACGGTTGGAAACTAGATGCGGCAGTAAAGCAGACTTTGGGCGAACTCGGTTTGCCGGAAAACGAAAAAATCGGCAACCTCTCCGGCGGGCAGAAAAAACGCGTCGCCCTGGCGCAGGCTTGGGTGCAGAAGCCCGACGTATTGCTGCTGGACGAGCCGACCAACCATTTGGACATAGACGCGATTATCTGGCTGGAAAACCTGCTCAAAGCGTTTGAAGGCAGCCTGGTCGTGATTACCCATGACCGCCGTTTTTTGGACAACATCGCTACGCGAATCGTCGAACTCGATCGCGGTATATTGCGCTCCTATCCCGGCTCGTTCTCCAAATACAGCGAAAAAAAAGCGCAAGAGTTGGCAGTAGAAGCGGAACATAACCGCCTCTTCGACAAATTCCACGCTCAGGAAGAAGCGTGGATACGCAAAGGCATCGAAGCGCGCCGTACCCGCAACGAAGGCCGCGTGCGCCGTTTGGAAGAACTGCGCCGCCAGCGTGCCGAACGCCGCAACGTACAAGGACAGGTCAACTTCAAACTCGACAGCGGCGAGAAAAGCGGCAAAATCATCGCCGAGCTGGAACACGCCTCGTTTGCCTATGGCGACAAAGTCATCATGGACAAATTTTCCGCCATCTTGCAGCGCGGTGACAAAATCGGCTTAATCGGCCCAAACGGTATCGGCAAAACCACCTTCCTCAAGCTGATTCTGGGCGAATTGCAGCCGACCTACGGCAGAATCCGCATCGGCAGCAAGCAGGAAGTCGCCTATTTTGACCAGTTCCGCAGCGCGTTGAACGAAAACGACACCGTGTTTTACACGCTCGGACAAGGCAACGATTACGTCGAAATCGGCGGCAAGAAAAAACACGTCATGAGCTATCTGGAAGATTTCCTGTTCCATCCTGCCCGCGCGCAAAGCCCCGTCTCATCGCTCTCCGGCGGCGAACGTAACCGCCTCCTGCTGGCAAAACTTTTTACCCGCCCCGCCAATATCCTGGTCTTGGACGAACCGACCAACGACTTGGACATCGACACCCAAGAGCTGCTCGAAGACCTGCTGCGCGATTACCAGGGCACGGTATTCCTCGTCTCGCACGACCGTATGTTCCTTGATAACGTAATTACCCAAAGCATTGTTTTCGAAGGACAAGGCCGTCTGAAAGAATACATCGGCGGCTATCAGGACTATATCGACGCAAAATCACGCGAAGAGAAAATTCAGACGACCGCTGCGCCGAAAATAACCGCAGAACCGGAAAAAGCCAAACCCAAAGCCAACCGCACGGTCAAACTTTCCTACAAAGAACAACGCGAACTCGACGCCCTGCCCGACGAAATCGCCGCCTTGGAAACCGAACAGGCGGAAATCAACGCGCAACTTTCCGATCCTGAAATTTTCAAAGATTATGAAAAAGCCGGCGCATTGCAAAACCGTGCCGAAGAAATCGAAACACTGCTCTTGGAAAAATTGGAACGCTGGGAGCTTCTGGAGGCTAAGCAGAACGGTGAAGCAATCTGATTTTTAGGGCATTATTCAAACAATAGAAAGAGGTCGTCTGAAACTTTCAGACGACCTCTTTTCACTTTACCTTAGCGGTGATAGTTCGGCGCTTCTTTGGTAATTTGAACATCGTGAACGTGGGATTCGCTCATACCTGCGGAAGTGATTTCCACAAATTCTGCTTTCTCGTGCATTTCAGCAATATTGGCGCAACCCAAATAACCCATGCTGGAGCGCAGACCGCCGGTCAATTGGTGGATGATGTTCACAATCGGGCCTTTGTAAGGCACGCGGCCTTCGATGCCTTCGGGAACATATTTGTCTGTGCTGTCGGTTTTGTCTTGGAAGTAGCGGTCGGCAGAACCTTGGCTCATCGCACCCAACGAACCCATGCCGCGGTAAGACTTGTAAGAGCGGCCTTGGTAAAGTTCGATTTCGCCCGGTGCTTCTTCCGTACCGGCAAACATACCGCCGAGCATGACGCTGTAAGCACCTGCTGCCAGAGCTTTGGCAATATCGCCGGAGAAGCGGATACCGCCGTCGGCAATCAGGGGAACGCCTGTACCTTTCAAGGCTTCGGAAACATTGTGAATCGCAGTCAGCTGAGGCACACCCACGCCTGCCACGATACGGGTGGTACAAATCGAGCCCGGACCGATACCGACTTTAACGGCATCCGCACCGGCAGCCACCAAATCCAAAGCGGCTTGGGCAGTCGCGATGTTGCCGCCAATGACTTGGATGTGCGGATAGGTTTCTTTTACCCAGCGCACGCGATCTATAACGCCTTGGCTATGACCGTGGGCAGTATCAACCACAATCACGTCCACGCCTGCTTCTACCAATGCTTTGACGCGCTCTTCGGTATCGCCGCCGGTACCCACAGCGGCACCGACACGCAGACGGCCTTCGGCATCTTTGCTGGCATTAGGGAATTCGGTTGTTTTCAGAATATCTTTAACAGTAATCAGACCTTTGAGTTCATCTTGGTCGTTCAATACCAAAACGCGCTCTACTTTGTGCGCATGCATGATCTCGCGTGCTTCATCAATGCTGGTACCTTCAGGAACGGTAACCAAACGATCGCGAGGGGTCATGATGGCAGAAACCGGCAGATCGACACGGTTTTCAAAACGCAGGTCGCGGTTGGTCACGATACCGACCACTTTGCCGTTTTCAACAACAGGCAGACCGGACATTTTGCGTTTGCGTTGTGCGCGCATTTCCAATACATCGCGAATCAATGCGGTCGGCGCAACGGTAACGGGATCTTTCACCACGCCGCTCTCGTGGCGTTTCACTTTGGAAACGGCACGCGCCTGCATTTCGGACGTCATGTTTTTATGGATAATGCCGATACCGCCTTCTTGCGCCATGGAAATGGCGAGGCGTGCTTCGGTAACGGTGTCCATTGCGGCAGAAAGTAAGGGGAGGTTGAGAGTGATTTCGCGGGTGAGCTTGGTTTGAAGTTTAACGTCTCGTGGCAGCACGGTTGAATGTGCAGGAACCAACAAAACATCGTCGAAAGTATAGGCTTTTTCTACGATACGCATGATGCTCAGTCTTTCAGTTTGTGCAAGATGCACGGCATTATAGCATTTAAACGCCAACCTTGACAAAATTTTGCAGGGTCTTTGTTATTTTTTTACACGATGATAAATGCCCGGAAATTTTGATACCGATTTTGCTTTTCCAACAAAGTTGTCAATATACCTGCTCCCAAATATTCTGTTTATTTCTTAGAAAATAGAGAGAAAGGAGAAGTTATTCTCGGTGTAAGGGCTTTAAATAATCGCTCAAACACGGTTCGTATTATTGAAAGCAGCCGCTATAACAGATTAGACAATGCTGCTCTCCAACCCCTTAAAAAATCCGCATTTATCTCAAAATTCGAAAAGATATTGAATATTATCGGTTGGTTAAATGCTCATTTGAATCGTTTTTCAGACGACCTTCCTGCCTAAAACAAAGCATTTTCAGCAAGCTCCCCTGCCCTGAAACCTCAAAAACTGTTAAAATGCGGAGCTGTTTGAGCAGATATTATTTCTTGTACAAACCGATGTTGACGTGAAACAAACTTAAAGTCGGTTTCATCGTAATTCCAATACCACCATCGGTATAATCGCCGTTGATGTGCTTTCAGCGACACTCACAGGTCGTCTGAAATGTAACAAAGCTACTTTTCTTTTTTCATCCTCATTTGGAGAATATTTATGAGCGCAATCGTTGATATTTTTGCCCGCGAGATTTTGGATTCACGCGGCAACCCTACCGTAGAATGCGATGTATTGCTGGAGTCCGGCGTAATGGGCCGTGCCGCCGTTCCTAGCGGTGCTTCTACCGGTCAAAAAGAAGCTTTGGAACTTCGCGACGGCGACAAATCCCGTTATTTGGGCAAAGGCGTATTGAAAGCAGTTGAACACGTCAACAACCAAATTGCCCAAGCCCTGATCGGTATCGATGCCAACGAACAATCCTACATCGACAAAATCATGATCGAGCTGGACGGCACTGAAAACAAAGGCAATTTGGGTGCGAACGCTACTTTGGCGGTTTCTATGGCTGTTGCCCGCGCCGCTGCCGAAGATTCAGGCCTGCCGCTTTACCGTTACTTGGGCGGTGCCGGTCCTATGGCTTTGCCTGTTCCGATGATGAACGTTATTAACGGTGGCGAACATGCCAATAACAGCTTGAACATTCAAGAATTTATGATTATGCCTGTCGGCGCGAAATCTTTCCGTGAAGCCCTGCGCTGCGGTGCCGAAATTTTCCACGCGTTGAAAAAACTGTGCGACGGTAAAGGCTTCCCGACTACTGTCGGCGATGAAGGCGGTTTCGCCCCTAACCTGAACAGCCACAAAGAAGCCCTGCAACTGATGGTTGAAGCAACCGAAGCCGCCGGCTACAAAGCGGGCGATGACGTATTGTTTGCTCTGGACTGCGCATCCAGCGAGTTCTACAAAGACGGCAAATACCACTTGGAAGCCGAAGGCCGTTCTTACACCAGCGCAGAATTTGCCGAATACCTCGAAGGCCTGGTTAACGAATTCCCGATTATCTCCATCGAAGACGGTATGGATGAAAACGACTGGGAAGGCTGGAAACTCCTTACCGAAAAACTCGGCAACAAAGTACAACTGGTCGGCGATGACTTGTTCGTAACTAATCCGAAAATCCTTGCCCAAGGCATCGAAAAAGGCGTGGCAAACGCATTGCTGGTCAAAGTCAACCAAATCGGTACTTTAAGCGAAACCTTGCAAGCGGTTGACTTGGCAAAACGCAGCCGTTACGCCAGCGTAATGAGCCACCGTTCCGGCGAAACCGAAGACAGCACCATCGCCGACTTGGCCGTCGCTACCAACTGCATGCAGATCAAAACCGGTTCATTGAGCCGCTCCGACCGCATGGCGAAATACAACCAACTGCTGCGCATCGAGGAAGAATTGGCAGAAGCTGCCTACTACCCGGGCAAAGTCGCATTCTATCAACTGGGCAAATAAGAAAAGGTATTGATGTATGAAGTGGGTAACTGTTGTTTTATCCATCGCGCTCGCTTACTGCCAATACAGCCTTTGGTTCGGGAAAGGCAGTATCGGGCATACGGAAGAATTGCAGGAACAACTTTCCGTACAGGAGGAGAAAAACCAGACGCTCACTTTGCGCAACCAGTTCCTTGCTGCGGAAGTCGATGATTTGGCGAACGGTCAAGAAGCGATTTCTGAAATTGCCCGTGTGGAATTGGGTTACGTCCAAGACGGCGAAACCTATTACCGTTTTATTGAACGCAGCCGCTAATTGCCCTTATGGAAACAAAAGGTCGTCTGAAAATTTTCAGACGACCTTCTTTTATTTGTAGCTTGGACTTTCCCTGCGAAAACAACTTAGTTTTATAGT
>ERZ773254.1568-NODE-1568-length-10117-cov-6.957662_pt1 | contig 10117 bp, 9 predicted proteins | sample MGYA00580516_ERZ773254 | MGnify/ENA primary metagenome ERZ773254 (study PRJEB29015, sample SAMEA2738158) | human oral metagenome | biome: human oral; feature: human-associated habitat; material: saliva | place: China | collected 2192 ...
GATATGACTCAACGGGCAATATAAAGGCTGACATGGCGGATAGTATCAGCGTGAATGATAAAGAAACTGAATATACGGTTAAGCTAAAGAAGGGCTTGAAGTGGTCAGACGGGCAAGATTTAACGGCGGACGACGTAATTTTTACATTGAAACTATTAGCGAATCCAGAAGTTGGAGCTGAGATATCTGGCTGGAAGTCTATAAAATTCGAGAAAGTGTCTGACGATTCGGTGAAGTTTATCTTGCCGTCGTCATATTCGCCGTTTGTCCACGCTTTGACATTCCCGATTATTCCTAAGCATATATTAAAAGACGTTAAGCCGTCGAATTTACGTGAACATGATTTTAATAAATCGCCTATATCCAGCGGTCCGTTTGCTTTTAGATTGCTACAGAACGTAACGAGCGATGGTAGCAAAAAAGTACTATATTTGCAGTCGAATAGCAATTATTATGGCAGCACGCCTAAGTTAGAGCGATTCCAGTTGTACGCGTATCCGACGCAGGATGATATTGCGAAAAGTTTGCGTACGCGAGAAATTACAGGAACTCCAGAATTGATTTATAACGATCAATCCGCCGAGGTGAAGTCTATGTATGCCGCAGAAGCGCATTCTTTGAATAACGGAGTTTACGCGCTGTTTAACAACAATAGCCAGTTCTTGCGATCAAAAGCAGTTCGTCAAGCTTTGTCTCTCAGTGTCGACACGTCCAAGCTGCGCCAATCTTTGTCGTTGTCTACGGAGGAATTGTCTGGTCCAACGCTTAACAAATTCCTGGGAAAGAGCTCGAACTCGTCTAGTTATGACGTCAAGAAAGCGAAATCTCTACTTGACGCTGAGGGTTGGAAGAGTGTGAATAATGTTCGTCAGAAGGGAAATGATAAGTTAAAGCTCAACGTGGTCGTTTTGAAAAATAGCAATTACGAAAAGGTTGCCAGATACTTGGCTCAAGTTTGGTATGACGAGCTGAATATAGAATCGGATATTAAAGTTGTCGATCCGAACGATGCTACTCAAAATATTCTTCAGACAGTTTTGCAGCCGCGCAATTTTGACGTGCTGGTTTATGAGCTCTCCTTGGGTGGTGACCCCGATGTTTACGCCTATTGGCATTCTTCGCAGGCAACCAACAATGGTTTGAATTTCTCCAACTACAATAACGCGATAGCGGACGATGCTTTGGAGAGTGGTCGATCTAAAATTTCAGCGAAGCAACGCGCTGATCGTTACGCGAAGTTTACCGCCACTTGGCAAGCGGACGCCCCAGCGATTGCCTTATATCAGCCAAAATTTGACTATATCAATATTCGGAACGTTAAGGCTCTCGACGCAAGCACCGAAGTTGTCAATCCCGTCGATCGCTATGTCGATGTTCAATATTGGGCGACAGAGAAAAAGTCCGTTTACAAAACCCCGTAATCGGGTATAATGGTAAGTGGTCATGCGGGCGTGGCGGAATTGGTAGACGCGCTAGCTTGAGGGGCTAGTGAGCATTGCGCTCGTGGAAGTTCAAGTCTTCTCGCTCGCACCAGAATTGATTTTTCTGCTTTTAAGCATTGTAGCGAAAGGCTCTCTCCAGAGTTAGGAGGGGGTCTTTTCGCTATCAAGGGTTATGTTCAAAAGAAGTTTTCTCGCTAAAATGTCTTTTTCTACTGAAGTCCCAGCTCTCATCTTGTCGCCAACTGAATTAACTAAGTTCAAAAACTCTTCCTTTGATAGCTTTATTTGTGTAGGGTCTGCTATCTTCTTGGCTAACTTATCGATACCCTCTTGTACGTCGATCCTTGCTGACTCGAGGTGCTCCAGGTCGTTTATGAGAGTTGATCGTACTGATTTAGGTATATCTGATGTAAGTTCAGACAGTGCTCTTGATTTCTTTTCTATTTCGGACTGAATATGGTTACGTTTTCCTTCAAGACTGCGCTTTTTGGTCCGAATCTCAACAATCCTTTCGTCTGTATATTTATCAATAATGTTACTATACCTGGTATACTCCTTATCGGTGAGCCTTAAAGAATCTAATGTATCGTATAAGTGATTTAGGATATATTTTGCCCTTACGCTTTTTGGCTTCCTATTACATCCTTTGTTGTCACAGCGATAGGTGAGGCTATACGTTCCATTCGCTGATCTATTCTTGCCTACACGCATGGGTATTGGTCCATTACAAACTCCACACAGTACTATTCCACGAAATGGGTAGAATGTTTTCTTCTTGCTATATATCGGCACTCTAGCCTTTGCTCTACCAATTGCCTGAACGGCATTATAGGTCTCTTCACTAATCATTGGTTCAAAATTGGTAATTCTCCTTAGGTCCACCTCCTGATTGTTTTGAATCAAAAGTCCGTAGTAGAAAGGGTCCGCAAAGATATTAGATGCAATCTGCTTAGAGACTACAATTTTTCGAATATGCTTGTTGCGCCTCGTTATTTTAGTTATGCGACAAACGCCTTTATCCTTCCAGAAGTCAACCACTTCCTGCTGAGTGCTGCCACCTAGCCGCAGGTGCCAACCTTGCTTTATTAGATCAAAGTTATTTTCGTCAGGTATATAATACCCAGATATCTCATCTCTTTTGTATCCCCACTTGTATGCAGATGACTTGCCTTGCTCAAAATTACTCGTTACGCCACGAGACACGTTTTCACTCTGGCTATCTGTATAGTTCTTTGACATGGCAAACAGGATATTGAGCAGCAGCTTGCCGGCGGCGTTATTAGTAAACTGTACCGTAGGAAACTTCAGATCTTTAATAGTTCCGCTATCTAGCATATCCATCAGCATACCGCTTTCTAGCATGTTGCGACTAAGTCGGTCGGGATGCCAACTCAGGATACCGTCGTATTCGCCATTTGCGATGTCGGCTAGGATTTGATTAAACTTGGGTCTGTTATTTGATGTCCATGCCGAGGCGCTCTCCTCGATTGGTCTACCTACAATCAGCAGCCCTTCTCTTGACGCATACTCTCGACAGTATTTTATTTGATCGGGTAATGATTGCGATTGAGCATCTTCGCCCTCGGACGACTTACGGGCATACAAAACATACCTAAGAGGTTTATCTGACTTTAATGTGTAAATTTTTGGTCTTTGTAACTTTCTACCCATTATGTATTACGTTGGGCCTAGTACTCAATGATATTGCCTTCGCTATCCCTCATGTGTGTAGAGTTCCACTTGATGCCCTCCAGGCTTGTATCTATACTACTTAGTATCTCTACTAATTCTATCAAGATATCATATTCTTGCATGGAAAATTACGCTTTCGTATTGCGTAATTACCCAAGTACCTCTTGATATAACTACATAGATTTTATTATTGACTAATCTACACCTGCCGTTTCTAGCTCAGAGTAGGTTAGGCTGTACTAAGTTTTTCGGTGTGAGTCTTCTCTAGGCGAACCACCTTTCCGTCTCTTTTGACAACATTAAGATTACAAAAGTCCTCATCGACCAGAGCACTTAGATTAGATAACGGTAGATCAGTATTTGGCATTGCCTTGCTGTGGCTTAACAGAAATTCACCATCTTTTAAGCGCCTAATAAGGAGTCGTTCATCGTTTTCTGGGTCAAGTTGATTTATCTGTCCCAGCAGCCTCTTCTCGTATTCTTTAAGGCGTTGCATTTCTTGAGAGAGATCAGCATTTTTTGCGAAAGAATAGTGAATGGTGGGCGTGGGCTTTCCTATTAGCGATAGAGCTTTTGCTACGAAGTAAGAAAGCTTTAGTTGAATCTCGCCAGCGTTGCGCCTAGGGGTTACCTCTGAGAAATAAGGATCTTCAGTTTCGTATATGCCTAAAAAGGTAGGATCGAGCAGGGCACAAAAGCCATCGGGTTTGAATATCATGGTCACTTCATGTCCAGATAGTACGGCATAGATTGAATGTGCAGAGTGCTTATCGAATATAGTTTTAAAGCTCTTCAGACTGTTAGACTTTAGTCCATATTTACGCAATTCTAATAGAATGGATACATAGATATATTCTGAAAGACCTAACTTGCGCCAGCCTTTGCCTTTTTGATCTCTGGTGTCTTCAATTAGCCCCATCTTTTCTAGATAATTGACAGAGCGATATTTTTTGTCAAGATTAGCCAATGTAAAAATTGGTTCATTTAGAAATGAGCTCAATTTTTTTCTTGTCGCACTATCTGTATAAGTTAGCTCCATCCTTAGTATGCTAGACATTCCAAAAAATGTTTTTGACTCTAGTGTCAATTTTGGCATAAGCAGGGTGTCTAGTACCTTTGTCGTCATAATAAAATTATACATCCTTGTATAATTATTCTCAACGGGTATTTGGTTATTTATTTGAGCCTAGCTTTGGCTATCTCGTTATCGATATATCCCTCAGGCATAGTAGGTATAACAAATCCCCGAATAATGGGATTAGTTTTGACTTCTTCTTCGGTGCTGATATCATACTTGGCTTTGCCCTCGGTGCGGTCGGTGATCTCTTTTGTTTCCGCCAGCGAGCTCGGATCGTCTCTCATTGCACGCTCTATGCGCATTTTTGCTATGTTTTGAGCCTGAGTTGAAGGTGTGAACTCATCAAATTCCTCGTCGGTCATACCCAGAAGTTTATTATACCAATAGGGTATAGAATTATTCTTATTCCACCTGCCGTCACATCGTCGTTCAGGATTTGTGTGAAAGCCAGTACTCGGAATATTGCCATTGGCAAATCTACCCCGCTTATCACGATTAATTACCGCTTGGTTTGTAGCGGCGGAGTTGGATATTTCGTAGCTAATTTCATCCATGATATACCTCTACCTTCATTATAGAGCCTGAGGATAGAAATTTACTGAGTGATTATATCGCATCTAATATCCATGCTCTCGCATACAGCGAGCTACGACCTTGTCTCTCTGGGGCTGTGTTAGCCCAGTGCCTCCAGAGCTTTGTCGGACTTGTTGCTCGCAAATTCTTTGCCAGTCGGACCGACTATATTCACTGCTCGATGGACCGCTGCCTGACGGTGGGGTACTGGGTGTGGGTGGAATATTGGATGATGGTCCTGAATTTGTATAGGGTGGGTTCTTGTCGCTTGGCTCAGCAGGGAGCGTGCTGCTGGTACTTGTGCGATGCTTTGCGTTATAATCATCAGTGCACTTTATATATTCACTTTCACTTAGCCTATAGCTACATCCTGTCACGGTGTTTATATGATTAGTTGATGAGCCGTGCTTATATGCGCCACCACTCGCCAGGTATATATCTTTATATTTACCAGATGAGTCTATTGCACTCTTACGCAGGTTCTCGGTATTAGATTTTCCAGCCAAATCAATTCCTGGATGTTTATCGTAGCATTCCAACTTTTTGTCATATCCGGCTATAAGTTTTGGATAGAATTCAGGGTCATCTGTCTCTGGCGATGGACTGCTACTAATGACATTATTGATACATTCACTAAGTTTTAATCCGCTATCATCTGGTCTACCGGTCTCCGCTGCGTATTTATCAGATCCATTGCTTTCGAACAATAGCGTTCCGCTGTAAATTAGACCCCCTAGGATAATGAACACAGTCAAAACTTTAAAAATAGGCTTTATCCTGTCCATGAACCGCTCCCATGGTGATTCATATAAAATAGACGAGAAATCGTTACTATTGTCACTCAGAGAGCGTTTAGGGCGAGTAGGTAATGATAGTTTGCGGTTTTTCTTAATTTTCATAACTACCTCTTTCTTATAGTGAATAATTTTGTATTGCCAATAAGCACATCAGCTTCTGATGGATTCTTATCATCGCTAAGACTGATAAGCTCTAGAATATGAAGCTGCTCCTCGCTTAGTTCATTTGCATTCTTTTTAATATAGGCCAAGTGTTTTTTTCTCTGGGCGGAGTTCATCATCTTAAAATTATCAAGGACCGCTTGCCATTTACGGTCCGCTTCGTTTTTCAAGCGTGTAATTTCCAGCTCCTCTTGGTGTTCGACATAGCCAGTTTCAATCATTCCTAAGAGCTTCCTTGCCTCGTTTTCGCTAGCCAACTCAAGCCTCTCCTTGACTATAATTAATCCCTCTTTGCCATGTCCAGATTCAACCTCTGAGCAAACCCAATCTAATTGTTGATCTGTAAAATTAGCACCACACTTAACAGCCTGTATATTTATTGCCATCTTAACGCCCTCTCTGGCTTTGCTTAACTCATCACTCATTACCTGTAATTCTTTTGCCTTTTCTTTGTTTTCCGATCGAGCGATAAGGTAGCCGACTATGAATATGAATATTCCGAATGCAACTGCTGATTTCATTTGACACCTTTCTTTTTTAGCGCCTAAAACAAAAAGAGACGCCATGCAGGTGTCTAAGCCTTTATCCACATTTAAGCCGTAAAGCCTATTTGTTTCGCACAGCGTCTCATTTTCAGACTTTACTGTGCGAAAAATCGCCCCTAGGGCTTAGACGTGATCAGCTTAGACATTTATAATTATACAACACTTTATCGATACGTGGATAGTGGATATATTAGGTTAACGGCTGGGATATTGTATAATGTATTTATATGAAAAAAGATACCAGAGTTGACAGAGAGAGGAACTGGTCGGACCTTGCGGACCACTTTAAGGATAAGGTGAATAAAAGAACATCCGAGGTGGCATTTTTACAGACTAAGGCAGGATTTTTAATTGCTGCGTCGATAGTTCTTCTGCAGATAATTACCTCACTACCAAAAATCGACAACTCACTAGGCATTGCTGCCTATATTTTGGCTATAATTTTAGCTTTTGCGTCTATTATCATTTCAATGGTCTCTATGCACATAGGGAGTTCGCCTACGCCATTGAATCCAGACAAGATAATTTTAGAGTTGACAGAGAGGCCTAATATGGGACGGGAGGAATTTTCAAACTGGCTGGCTAAAAGCTATGCTCAAGCTAATAAAGATTTTAATAGTGTCTACAATCTTAAATATCACCAACAGGTTGTCGCCGCAACTTTGCTGGTTGTTTCGTTTGTGATTATAATTGTAATAAAGGGAGTGAGTATGTATGTCTGACACAGATGAATCGTATGTTGAGCCACGAACAATCCAATTGCCCCAGCCGTCGACTGAGGCGATTAAGAATGATGCAAATCAGCCAGCCGCTTCTATTGAAACAATTAAGCTCAGTGAAGACCCGCAGGGACCGCCCGCCCCTTCCGTGGACCATGAAAAGAAAAGCTTGTAGTTGCCGGGAGAGTGATGTCAATTGAGTTGGTGGTTGGCGTATATACGTCGATATTCGGAACCATAGTTAGCGTATTTGGTATATCTGTAGCCACAATTATTGCACTTACTCAGGTGTTGCAACCAGTTATTTCTCATGCACAGGCATGGGGGCTGCTCAAAAGTCGTACAGTTATTTTCACGGGCTTGTCAATGATTTTGAGTGCGGGCTTATGCACTGTGGCTATTGTTGGGTTGACATATCCTCATGACATAGGGTTTAATGAGGTGCTTGGTAGTATGTGGTTTCTTGTAGTATTGATAATTTTGATTTTCTCCTCTGTGGTAATGACAATCAAAGTTATCTATCAACAAAGCTCATTGCTTATACCTCAAAATGCGCTGAAGCATTTTAAAGACAATCTTGATATGGAGCAGGTCAGCAAGTATTTCACATACAAAGGCTCTACAAGACCGTTTCCGCCAACGAGTAAGTATTTAGTCGTATTTACTTATAAAGATAAGGGTGAAACGTCTGATGAAGATAGGAAAAAAGCAGAAGAGGAAGAGTTAAAGAAATACGAAAAAGAATTAGCAAACTATGAGAGGCTGCAAACGGAGGGTGTACATTTAGAAAACCCATTAATTCCACTAGAATCATATTTAACCGCCCATATCAAGAAGGGAGACCTATTCTCATTCGTTGCTACATTAAAAACTTTTGAGTCTATAATTACCGATCTTACGGCTGATAACAACTGTAGGTATCTCGGTCAAGTTATAGCTTACTATTGCAAAGCGCTAGAGCGTATGTCGGAAAGTGCGACGATTAATGGTGGTTTGAGCTTTATATTTGAGGCGGTTGAATCGTCTCATAGAGTTGCTCTAACTCTTATAGAAATAGATCCCGCCCTAACGACTAGCATTCAAGCATATTGGGAGAATACCGCACAGGACTCAATGGGAGAATATCCACTAGTGTTCAAACGGATTATGGAGTCATATAGAGAGTGTGGTGAGTTGATATTAAAGATGGACAAGTCCACCAGGAGAGAGGCGTACCCGCCCGTAGAGGATATTTTTAGGAGTTTGGGGAGGCTTGGTGAGAGATACTTAGAGTCTCATGCTCCGGAGCGTAAAACAATAATGCAAGACCCCCATGGTACGGAGTTTGGTTCATTAGTAAATACTGCCTTGTCATTTGGCTGGGTGTACTCCAATAATAACGCCGAAACTTCATATCCACTCATATATTTTGATATGCTATATGTTATTGGTAAAAGACTAATCGATTACTATAAGCCTTCCAATGATTCTGATTCATATGCGTCTGATATATCCAACACATTATTCAGCTTAATGTATGAACACCTTAGTTATGGCGAGGCGGCGTGCCTTGCGAATAATAATGATGGAGCTTGGTTGTCTGTGAGAGGCTTAAGGTGCTTTATTGAGATATTTGAATCTAGTAAACATGGAGATGAACTTAAAAAGGATGCCCTTAGCGCCGTACTTAGCCTAGGGGCTGCGGCGTATGTCAATAATGTAAAGAAAACTGCCTTGGGCTCAACGCAGGATTATGTACTAGAAGTGCTAAGGGGGCATTCGCTTGGCGTGAACCTATCGCATGAGGGTTTTGAGATATATGTCAGGTCAGGCGGTGATAATATGGAAAAGACCAATGAGTATCTAAAAACTGTTGGTCCAATACTGGGTACTAACTTCAATTTAGACTTAAAATAGATAGAGCCCTGTTCAAATATGCTTGATTATAGAAATACTAGTATTTATAATCTTGTGTCGACAACTGTAATTGCTTCTGAGAAAAGGGAATGTCTGACATCTTAATAGCGTCTGAGTTGTAGCAATTGAATAGCCACTCTGCTATACTACAGATGTGTTCAAAGGTTGTCGCTTTTGTTGCACCAAACATATTGCAATTATTGGATGAATTGTTTGTGATATGTTTTGTAAAATCTGATATAATAAAAGCGGTGGCGCGTTGGCGGAGCGGTTACGCAGAGGTCTGCAAAACCTTTTAGACGAGTTCGACTCTCGTACGTGCCTCCAATTTTTTGATGAATAGTCCTGAGTATTGGGCTATTTTTTATTTTGCGAAATTGTACACTTTACTTAGTGAATATAGTATAATATAAGAAGTCTGGCGCGTAGGTGTCTGGATTGTATGTAAATAAGCGCGAGTGGCGGAATTGGTAGACGCGAGGGACTTAAAATCCCTTGACCAAAAGTCGTGCGGGTTCGATTCCCGCCTTGCGCACCAAAGTTGTAAAGAAAATAATATTGAATAGGAAAGGGACAAAGGTAAGAAATGAGTCCATTGGTAATTGTACTTATTGTTACAGTGGTAGTTTTATTAGTACTCGTAGGAGTTGTAATCGGTGCGTACAATGGTTTAGTTGTGTTGCGCAATCGCGTAGAAGAGGCATGGAGTGACATTACTGTTCAGCTAAAACGCCGAACTGATTTGATTCCAAATTTGGTCAACTCAGTAAAAGGCTACGCTACACACGAAAAAGAAGTGTTTGAGAAGGTTGCAGAAGCTCGTTCAGCAATCATGAATGCTGGCAGCGTGGCTGAAACCGCTAAGGCTGAAAATGCTTTGGAAGGCGCGTTGAAGAGCTTGTTCGCTGTATCTGAGGCTTACCCAGAATTGAAAGCAAATCAAAACTTCTTGCAATTGCAGCAGGAATTGGTTGACACTGAGGACAAAATTCAAGCAGCTCGCCGATTCTACAATGGTGGCGTTCGCGACTTAAACACGAAGATTCAGACTTTCCCAACAAACATCATCGCGGGAATGTTTGGCTTCCAAGCTAAGGAATTCTTCGACGTTGAGGACCGTGCAAGCGTCGAAAATCCAGTTGAAGTAAAGTTCTAATCGAACCCTGAAATGAAAATCGCTCGTCTATTTTTAGCGGGCGATTTTTGATATAAT
>ERZ773254.1569-NODE-1569-length-10112-cov-23.033012_pt1 | contig 10112 bp, 10 predicted proteins | sample MGYA00580516_ERZ773254 | MGnify/ENA primary metagenome ERZ773254 (study PRJEB29015, sample SAMEA2738158) | human oral metagenome | biome: human oral; feature: human-associated habitat; material: saliva | place: China | collected 2192 ...
GTATTTCTCCGCCAAAGGATCCACCCCATACCACAAACTCGTCTTCGGGTTCATACACCTCGCCCCGTAATAATACAGTCCAGTTTCCTCATCGAATTGCTTGCCGTTGAACTTATAAGGTAAGTCTTCACTCGATGAGTGCTCGTCTACAAGGAGTTCACCGTATGGAAGATATGCATCATATTGTGTGATGTTGGCATGGTCATCCGTGATGTAAGACGTTGAGCCAAGGTGGTCACTATGATAGAAGAAGGTCTCCTCCTTTGTAGTGTCGTTTAGAATATAGCCATATCCAGCCTGCGGGTCATCAGGGTTGCTTGGGTCGTTCCAGCTTACAGGTGGACCAGGATTGGTATTCGGTGTAGTATTGGGGCGTGGAGTCTGAATCCAACCCTGTGGCACATCATGGTTACCGAGTTCAGTGAGGACGGCATTATAACCAACACCCGTGTTCTCCGGATCACCATACGCACCCTTCTCTGTTGGTACACCAGGGGCTACACCCACCTTCTTATAATACGCCTCTTTCTGTGTCTGAATCTGATTCATACGTTCAGCATAATCCTGCTGACCAGCCGTTACGTATGAACCGTTGCGTCCATAAACGTTGTTAAACATACCCGTTCCTATCCTTGAAACTTTTCTTTTTTACTATTGTCAGGAACTAAAATAATTAGGAAATGCTCTCCTGTCTTCATATTTTATTTATTTGCTTGTATTTTCTTTTCCAAACTGATATATTCAATTATATATATTCCTCTTATAGGTTCTTTGAGTTCCAATAAAACGTCATATAATTTAGTCATATCTTTATCTGCAATTAGAGAATATTGGGGTAAAGAATGAAATCTACCAAAATTATGCCCTTTGAATGTGAATAAAATTTTGTCTACTCTATTGTAGGTGTAACCATTCAAAGGAAGCCTATAAGTCTCCGTCTTTCCATCAAACTTTGCTATAATAAAAAGTATAGAAAACACGAAGAAATATAGGTGTACAATTGTCTTGGCAATAGAAGTCAGATTAAATTTCAAATTCAAGGTGAAATATAAAACTAAATCAATTAACAATGCTACACATAGGATAACCAAATAATACCAAAGATGAATTACAAGTGTGCAGTAGTAATAATAAGCACAAATAAAGATAATGAGAGAAAATATAATTTTCCGTATAGTTAATTCTTTCATTTTATTTATTATTATTATTAGACGTTTTATTATCTGGTCTTTCAGATACTTTTTCAAATACCAAATCACCTCCTGCTACAACAAGATTCTTTTTAGTAACCGCTTTTGCATATTTACGAACATCTCCTCTATATCTATCTTTCGCAATTTTTACCCTAGACGCATCACTCTTCAGTCGAGTTTCAGATTTTCCTGCTTTTTGATTTCGTTTCAACTTATTAAGCGCAGTATATAATTTTTTATTGCTGCGTTCTAATCCACTGAGCAACTCATTTGCTCTTTTCTCCATTCTTTTGTCTAATAATGTTGAGAAAGTAGCAGAAATAAACTCTTCAGTTAAATCTATTTTATTAAAGTCTTTCCCTTTTTCAATGTCACCAATGATATTGGTAATCATAGTCCGAGCAACATCTATTGCAAATCGTCCCGCTTTACTATTTGCAATTTTTCCTATTGTTTTTGTTGTCCCTGCACCATCAACAAGCAAGGAAATAGCTGCCGTAGAAATACCATCAAAAGCTGCAGCTCCCCAACGGACATGGCTAAAAGCTGTTTTATAATCCATACCTTCAAAAATCCAGTTGGAAATAAAATCTACTCCAGCGGACACAACAAAGGCACTAATGCCTTCCACCGCAGCTCCTATTGGTGAATTACCATCAGGATCAAGAAGTTTTATAGGATTATTAAAAGTATAACAATATCCAGTAACGTTAGGATATTTTTCTGTCAAAGCATCTACCCCATACCATAAACTCGTGACTGGGTTCATGTACCTTGCACCGTAATAGTACAAGCCTGTCTCCTCATCAAACTGCTTGCCGTTGAACTTATATGGTAAGTCTTCACTGCTACTGTGCTCATCAACTAACAGTTCACCATATGGAAGATATGCATCATATTGTGTGATGTTGGCTTTATCATCTGTGATGTAAGATGTACTACCGAGGTGGTCACTGTGATAGAAGAAAGTTTCTTCCTTTGTAGTGTCATTAGGGATGTAGCCATAACCAGCCTGTGGGTCATCAGGGTTACTCGGGTCATTCCAGCTTACAGGTGGACCGGGGTTAGTATTCGGTGTGGTATTAGGACGGGGAGTCTGAATCCAACCCTGTGGCACATCATGGTTGCCGAGTTCGGTGAGGACGGCATTATAACCTACACCCGTGTTCTCTGGATCACCATACGCACCCTTCTCTGTCGGTACACCAGGAGCAATGCCCTGCTGCTTGTAATACGCTTCCTTCTGACGTTGGATTTGGTTCATACGTTCAGCATAATCCTGCTGACCAGCGGTGACGTATGAGCCATTACGTCCATAAACGTTGTTGAACAGACCTGTTCCTATCCTTGACGCAATTCGTTTGTCACCAATGAAGTAATGCTTCGTAAAGCGATTCTTGTTAATGCTGATTATCGAAGCAGGGTAGAGCGTGAAGTTGTCCGTCTCGTGGAAAGTAATACCCTGTGGTGCACCATTGATATACACACCCTCCATCGTTCCGTAGCTCTTCATGATACGCTCACCGGCAGCGTTGTAAGTGTAACGACTCGTTTTGCCATTGTCAGAGAGTACCATCAGACGGTTGTCTTCATCCCAGTACATCTCACGGGTAGTGTTCGTTGAGTCGTTCGTTACCAGTGTTGGATTACCATTAGCATCGTATGTGTAATGGTCGTGACCAATCTGTGTTGGAGCCGTCGGGTGGTTACTGTCCTCGTACTTATAAGCAAAGTTATAAGACTTAGCAGTTGTCGTTGAGTCCACCTTCTGAACCTTCGTCAGCGGCTCACTCATCCGTCCGAACGACATCACCATATCATACGATGCACGCTTTGCTTTACCGCTTGCATGAATAAGGCGGTTCAGCTCGTCATATTCATACGTATGCGAACTCCTTCCTCCCAGCTTCGCCTTGTTGAGTTTTGTAAGCGACGTTGGGTTGGCAGCATTCGTGATACCGAGGATATTGTCCACAGCATCATAACGATACCTGCTTTCCATCACAGTCTGACCATCCGCTGTAAGGTTCATCACCTGCAGACGTTCACGCTGCTTGTCGTATGTATTGGTAGTCTCCGTGCCATTACCGAGTTTCGTATAGACCATGTGACCCTCCTTGTCGTAACCTATCTTATCAACAATAACGCTCTGACGTCCCTGTTTATTGCTCGTCATACTCTCCACCTGTCCAGATTGTAGTGATAAGCCACCACTTCACCGTCAGGATAAGTCATTGTCTGCACACAGTTTCAGCTGTCGTAGGCATACCAACTGCAAATATACAACATTTATTTTGTAAATGTGTCTTTAGATCATGGGAAAACGGGGAAGGATAGGGTGCGTTGTGCGTGCAAATGTAACCAAGCGAAAAGCATCAAAATCTCTAATTAAGTTTAATTTTTAGTTGCTGTCACTTTTAACACTTTGCTTAATTAGCTTATACACAGATGGTTAAAAGCAGAATGAGAGTGACAGAAATGACAGCAAAATAGGAAATGGTATACGGTAGGCTTTTGTACTTGGGTGGGAAAGGGCGACTGATAGTTATGGGATACGCCTGTTCATGGTAAAACGCTCCGGCATATCCACATTATCAAATACGTGTTTTCACATTATTAAATACACATTTCCACATCATCACACACACATTACCGTTTGTCATTTTGTGGGTGTATACGTATATGCGGGCACGATAAATCGGTCCCCTACGGCTGCTGACGGATTGCGATAATGCTGCTAACGGTCTGCGATAATGCAACGAACACACCGTGAAAAACCCACGAACACCAACGAAATACACACAAAACACTCCGCAAAATACCAACAAACATTCCGTGAAATACCAAGCGCTTAACCTCGGTTAGGCGCTTTTTTTATGCCACGATTAGACTTACGCAAGCACATATATCCTACAATTCCACCCATGATGGATGCTGCAAAAATGCCTATCTTAGACTGTATGGCATGTTCGGGCGATGTAAAAGCAAGCATCGTTACAAACATAGACATGGTGAAACCTATGCCTGCAAGAAAACCCAACCCAATAATGCTGCGCCAAGTTATGTCACGCGAACGCTTACCAATACCCAAACGCTCGCATATCCACACAGCAAAGACTATTCCCACTGGCTTACCAACAAGCAAACCGGTCATAACTCCAATGGCAACTCCATTGGAAAACAACATGCCAAAATCTAAATCAACAAACGAAACGCCAGCATTGGCAAGCGCAAAGATGGGCATCACCACAAATGCAACAAAGGGATGAAGCCCATGTTCGAGCCGTTGAAGTGGCGGAGTGGCCTTTGCCGACTCGACTTGTACGCGTGCCAATATCTCCACTTGTTCGGGTTCGAGGGTTCGCACATCATTGGACGCAGCGTTTTCAAACTGTCGCGTAAGCTTCTTAATGCGTGCTAGGAATGCTGCTTCGGGTATACGAGCATCGGCAGGTATAACCATAGCCGCCAAAACTGCTGATATTGTGGCATGAATACCCGATGTGAGGAAGGCCACCCACACTCCGCCAATACCCAAAACGCCATAAAACCACACGCTTTTTACACCCAAACGATTGCCCACTAGCATCACTGCAAGCACTACAAAGCCTATGGCTAAGCTGGCAAATGAAATTTCGGTGGTATAGAAAAGTGCGATAATAACCACCGAACCAAGGTCGTCGACAATGGCTAACGTGGTGAGAAACACCTTCGCCGACACAGGAACGCGATTGCCCAAGAGCTGAAGCACAGCCAAAGCAAAGGCTATATCCGTGGCCATGGGTATGCCCCAACCATGCGTTGTGGGAGTTGCAGCATTGAAAATAAGATAAATAACCGCAGGAAAGAGCATGCCACACAGGGCTGACACTACTGGAAGTGTAATCTTACGAAGGTCGCGTAGCTCGCCACCAATAAACTCACGCTTGAGTTCCAGCCCCACAACAAAGAAGAACATCGACATCAATCCATCGTTAATCCAATGTTCTAAACTAAAATCCAAATAGTTTTGACCATTGATAGAGAAACCAAAATGATGCTCAAGAAAATGTGTATAAGTGTCGCGCAAGGGCGAATTGGCTAACACTAAGGCCAATAACACAAAGATGCCAAGCACAATACCGCTTGAATGCTCGCGGTGCAAAAACTGTAAAGTGGGTATAACGAGTCGGTTTTCTAATTCTTTTTGATACTGTTGTCTCATCTATTGTTTATAATATATATCCTTAATTCCGCAGCATAAATTCTTGTGAGAACTCCAAGTGCCTGAGAAACAAAGTTCTCAAAACACTTAGATATGTCAGAAATTTCACCTATCTTGGTGCTGCAAACATAACAAGTAAGCAAAAATCTGACATGACAAAGGTAGCAATTAAAAACGAGAATATCACTTCTTTCGGTGGAATTTATCATATTATGGACGTTTTCTCAAAGTGCAAATGTAACCAAGCGAAAAGCATCAAACCCCTAATTAAGTTTAATGTTTAGTTGCTGTCACTTTTAACACTTTGCTTAATTAGCTTATACACAGATGGTTAAAAGCAGAAGAAGAGTGATAGAAATGACAGCAAAATAGGAAATGGTATACGGTAGGCTTGTGTACTTGGGTGGGAAAGGGCGACTGATAGTTATGGGATACGCCTGTTTATGGTAAAACGCACACGCATATCCACATTATCAAATACGTGTTTTCACATTATTGAATACGTGTATTCACGTCATCAAATACGTGTTTCCGTTTCAACGCACACACATTTCCACATTACCGAATACGTATATTCATTTCACCGAATATGTACATTCACATTACCGCACACGCATATCCACATTACCGAATACGTGTTTTCACATTATTAAATACACATTTCCACACCACCGCACGCACATTTCCGCCACCCTTTTTGTGGGTGAATACGGATATGCGGGCACGATAAATAGGACTTTTGCGGCTGCCAATGGGTGGCAACACGCCACTTCTCCCCTACTCTACTACAACAAACTGTCGCCGTAGATGGCTTCTTTTATGTTCTTTTCGTGGTCGAACACGAAACGGGCTACTATGGAACTGAGCAGCGCTGTTGATGGCATTTTTATGCTGTTGGCTGACTTCAGACGGTCGAGAACACTTTTTAAATCGGAGTCTATATACACTGTTGCCAACTTAGAATCGCGCAACTTGTATTCTTTAGCCAGGTCTAAAAACATCTGCCAGCTGTCTGTGGTATCGCCTTGCTGTAGTGTGTATTCGCGCGCAAGCTCTTTTCCTTCTGCTTTTGGCAACTTTTTAGCTGCCGGAGCCGACCTGTCTTTCTCGTCGGCAGGTGCCGCTGGCTTGGTGTGCAGGGTGGGTTCGTGGTGCACAGGCTCGCTAATGGGTTCGGGTTCGGGTGTTATTTCTTCTTCGGGTTCGGGTTCTGCAGGGGGTGTAACTGTGGGTTTCTCTATGCCTTGCACCTTGTTTACTAATCCAGAAATACCGCCTGGCATTATAACTCTTGTTTTTTTCTTTACCATAATAGTATGTTGCTTTATTTTTTTGCTGTATGTTTTAGTTTTTAAAAACCTACTTTTTGCGTTGCAAAAGTATGGTTTTTGGCGTGCAAAAACCCACTTTTTACATTGCAAAAAGGGGGTTTTTGCATGTCTACTTCATTCGTTTTATCATATATTCGAATGCTCCCTTCACTGCTTCTCGCTGTGTAGCAAGCAGTTCGAAGGTGTTTATGCGTTTCAGTGTAGCCCTACTGTTCACCATAGGAGTAACCTTTCCAATCTGCGAAAATATGTCGTTGGTGTCGCTCCACATACGCTGCTCGTCCGATGTTCCTATACGGGGGTCTATTCGGTTTGGCACAAAAAATATTTGAGCGTGCATTTCTGGGTTCACATCTTTTAGGGCATTAATAACCTGAACGAACACTCCGGTAGAGTCTAACGTCTTGTCTTCGTATTCGTAAGGGCACACAATGTAGTCGGCATTGGTGAAAAGGGGCACCAATCCGTCCTCGCTTACGTTACCAGGAGAGTCGAATAGCACGTAACCTTCTACCTCTGAAGCCGATTCCATTAGTTGTTGCATCAGCTCGGGAGCACTTACATCGAAGCTTTGCACACTGTATGGCTCTTCTTCGTCGTATATTTGGACGTCTTTCTGACGCTGCATTAAAATGGTTTTCTGTAAGTCGGTGTCGATAATACACACAGGTTTGCCTTTCCAACTTAAATAATTGGCAAACAGCATACATAGTGTGCTCTTACCTACTCCACCTTTCTGATTTGCAAATACTACTTTAATATTCTTCATACCTTATTATATTTTTATATTATTATGTTTGTTCGTAAATAAATTTTCCACCTTATATATATCGTATTAATGGTTGAACGATGTGTCGGAATGGGTATTGTCGGCGTCCGTTTTGTTGCCTCTATACTTTAGCATTCGGGTTAAAAGCAAGAAACAACCGGTTTGAAACGCAATCGAAATTGTGAGCGTGATGGCTGTAAACAGGCTTGGAAAGTTAAGCAAAACCAGCCATGTAGATGCAACAATAAAGATAAACGCTAACAATGCCGCAAGTAGCGCATAGCGAAGATAGGCGCACAACTTGCTGGAAGCGTGGAAATAAACCCACGCAAACACACCGAACGCAAACACAAGGTAGAACAAATGGGAAAGAAACGCCGTCCAATCGAGTAAGTCGGGAAGGTCTTCGGTACCATAATAAAGCAGCGAAAATTTGCCCAAAATGGCATAAACAACACCTAACCCCATAACTGTAGTGAGCACGTTGGCACACCTAACAAGCGACTTTTGGTGGCCTACCCCATTTAAACCACGCTGCAAAATGGCTAAAAATGCCACTTCGCAAAACAAAATTAACCCTTCGGCGGTGATGGAAACTACATCAGAAACCGACACGCTACCCTCTGTAAGCGTCTCGCCACACTGGTTTACCATAACCAGAAAAAGAGCAACGGTGCAAAAAACATACACTATTTCTAACACCTTAAGCACTTTTAGCTCGTTAGAACGCAGACTGAAATGGTCTATTATAAGCTTTTTCATATTTGTATATTTCTATTTTCGGGCTGCCGTTTCGCTATAAAAGCAAGGCAAATACCAACATTTTATGTTTTTATATATTTATTTTCGGGTCGCCAGTTCGCTATAAAAGCAAGGCGAATACCAACATTTTATGTTTTTATATATTTACTGTCGGGCTGCCATTTCGCTATAAAAGCAAGGCAAAATCCAACAGTTTACATTTTTATATATCTATTTTCAGGTCGCCGTTCTGCCATAAAAGCAAAGCAAAATCCAACAGTTTACATTTTTATATATTTATTTTCGGGCTGCCGTTCTGCCACAAAAGCAAGGCAAATTCCAACGGTTTACATTTTTATATATTTATTTTCGGGCTGCCATTTCACTATAAAAGCAAGGCGAAATCCAACGGTTTACATTTCTATATATTTACTTTCGGGCTGCCATTTCGCTATAAAAGCAAGGCAAAATCCAACGGTTTATGTTTTTATATATTTACTTTCGGGCTGCCATCTCGCCATAAAAGCAAGACAAAACCCAACGGTTTACATTTTTATATATTTACTTTTACATATCTGTTTGTATTTAAACAGTCTATAAAGTCGTATTATTCAATATTTTATATATTTACATTTATACACTTATAACTATCTTTTTATTTACCTTAAAAGGTATTATTGTATGTTTGTATATATACTTCTCACACTCAAAAGCATACCTTTTACCCAACAGATAGTAGGGCGCGCAGCAACAAAAGCCACACTCCCCCACTCCAACTAATCGTCGGTTGAAGTGAAAGTCCTATACAATAACACCCACAAAACCAACTGAAGCACAAACTGAACAACCAACATTGTAATGCGATAAGTATCTAACGCTTGCAACGTAAGTCCACCCACGCTCGTATATAAATAGGTGTAAAACTCGCCAACCAACATAGATAGCACTGGCAAAACTGCCAAACCAATGCCGTAAAGGCGCACCCTGCCGCCAAACAACCGGGCAATGCCAATACCTAAACACAAATTAACAATGCCAATAGCCATATTATTGTAGAATGGAAACGCCAACTGAAATTTGGCAAAACCACCCAATAGCGACGTGCCATGCACCATTTGAGCCGTATCCGAAGGGATAACAGCCACCACAACCCCCAAAAAGGTAAGCACCATCACCACTATCTGCATAAGCTGCAACCAGTAATGGTTGGCTTTTAGCAAGACATGGCGAAGCTGTTCCCACGCCAACAGCGAACAAAAAGGCACCAACAGCCCACAAAGCCATAACAATGGCGTAACCTTAGATGCCGTATCGGCAACGCTAAACCCATCTGCCGTAAGCTCATCAATATGCTGCCCATACTTTTCTGATAGTTGCAACAACATGAAAACCACACATAAGCTCACCGACCAACCCAATATTGCAACGCGACGAGACGTTACTTCAAATACATTTACCTTCATATTTTTATATATTTATAGTTTTATCTCTTTACATTAGTACCTTTAAATATTACCAAATCTTTACCTTTATAAGTACATAAACATTTGTTTAATTATGTTTTACACTATATTTGTATTTACATTAGTACCTTTAAATATTATCAAATCTTTACCTTTATAGGTATATAAACATTTGTTTAGTTATATTTTACGTTATATTTGTATTTACATTATGCCATATAAATATATTAAAAGGTATACCTATAATTCAATTATAAGCAACTAAATAAAGAATTAAAGGTATATTTATATATTTACAGAAGCACGCAATAATATATTAAAACAACTATTCAAAGAACGCAATTAGCACTGTACTGTCAAGCGAAGAGATAGTTGTTGAAACGCATTTATATTTTTATATATTTGAATTAT
>ERZ773254.1573-NODE-1573-length-10106-cov-6.754751_pt1 | contig 10106 bp, 9 predicted proteins | sample MGYA00580516_ERZ773254 | MGnify/ENA primary metagenome ERZ773254 (study PRJEB29015, sample SAMEA2738158) | human oral metagenome | biome: human oral; feature: human-associated habitat; material: saliva | place: China | collected 2192 ...
GTCTTTTGACCATGGGATGATGTTGTTGTGAAACACCCGAAACTCTTCACTGCGTGTATTGCTGTCCTCAGCATGTCCTTGGGGGCATGCGGAATCCACCTGGAATCTTCCGCCACCCATTTGCCCGCATTGACCGGTTTCGCACTTTCCCGTGATGCTTCGGCAAGGACCGAGGCCGCCGCGGCCCAGCGCGCGCATTCCCTCGCTGCACTTGCAAGCGAGTGTTCCTCCTGCGCGTCTTCCCTCGAGGCCCTTGCGCAGAGTTCGCAGCAACGCTTGGATTTCCTCGGTGGAGTATGGGACCCCTGGAAGGATCAGGAGAACACTGCCAATCTTCCCCAGCCTGAAGAGGTTGCCGAAGCCCCTTACAGGATCGAAGAATTCATTTCGTGGCTCGTGATCTCGGCTCGCCGGGACCTGCGTGCAGCCAGCAACCCCACGACTTCCTCTCCTGAGCAATCGCGCCAACTGAGCGCAGTCGCGTTGGGACGCTACGCCTCGGCAGTGCAATTGGCTCAGGCCTACGCGATCGACATCGATGCGGGCGATCAGGGCGTTGATGCTCTTGCGCAGCGATTCACCCAGACCACAGGCGCCACCCCCAATTGGCTGGTTCGCCAGGGCGCTTCCTCCGACCTGACGCTCCCCTTGGCCTCGCAAACAACCTCTGCTTTTTCGTCTTCCGACGAGGCCGCCGCGTCCACCGCGAGCTGGGACTGCATCGCACAGACTCTGCCCAAGTCTGCGGTCCACACCGCCGACTTCTACGAGGCCGAGACCATTGAGAACGCTCTCCTTGATCGCGCCTCGCGCTCTCTGGAACGCGGGAGCAAGGATTCGCGCCAATTGCGTTGTTCTCTTACGAACACCTCGCCTTCTGATCTTGCCCAGGCCAGCCTTCGCGCCGATGTCAACCTGCTCCAGTCCGACTCACAAGATGTTCGTCTTTTCGGCGTTCAAGCCGCCCTCGACGATCTTCGTCTCTGGGCTGGTGCTCCGACCGTTACTTTCCCGGCGGTGGTGACGCTTCAATGAGCTCGGGACTTGCCGATTATCGTGATCTGCTCCCCCGCGGGGACGCGGATGCGCTCCATATTGAGCTCGATGACGGGGCAATCCTCGTTTCGGGGCGCTATGCCTTGATCATGATCCGTGAAGGTGAAGTCACTGATTCGGCGATGTGGTACGAGGTTCAGAGCGCTCGCTGGGAGGGCGAAAAACAGGAGTTGAGCGTGAACTGGGTTGATCCGGCACGTTCTCCTCTAGTTGTTCATTCTTCGCATTCTCCGATGCGTCCTTTTATGGAAAACATCAGCGAGAAGGTCAATCGCACTCAGGTTCTGGTTCGCAGCGTGAAAGCTCCAAATGGTGCGGTGATTACCGCGCAGATTCGCAAGCGTGAGGATGGAGAGTTGTTTTCTGTTCTTGCAGCACGCGGAAGGCTTGATGACGAGGCGATGGAGCTTGCACATTCCCTTGAAAAACAGCTGCGTGAAAGCGTCGGTTTGGAGTAGCCCAAGAGTTACTGTGCACGCTCGGTGAAACGCTGGCGCACTTCTTCGAGGCGCATGAGTTCTCGGAATGCCTGGGTGTATTGGGGATCATCTTCGCTCAGGCGTTGAAGGTTCGCATTCGCATCCGCCAGGCGCCTTGTGACATCGAGGCGGACCATTGCACCCATCGCTCCCCTGCAGTACGCGCGAAGTTGGTCCTCGCGGTCTTGAGGGAGCGGCGCAACTGCTAATTCCACCAACACGGCTGCGACCTCGGGAATCATGAGCGCGCGAACATCATCGACGAAGGCACGTGTTGCTGCCTGGACTGCCTTGGCGCCCTTCCCGAAGTGTTCTTCTGCTTGGCGAAGAACCTTCACAAAAGCATCCAATCCCCCTGCCGCGCGGATCGCATCGTGAACCGCACGGTAGGAGGGGACAGAAAATGCCTCTCCCCCGAGTTCTTCAAAGCCCGAACCCACCACATACATGGGGTATTGAATGAGTGCTTCAAGGGCTTGGCGCTCGATTCGAGAAACCGGGTCCTCGGGGCCTCGCCTCACGGGAGCCGGCTGCGGAGTTTCCGCGGGCGCTCCCCTTCCCCCGTACGAGGCCGGGCGCGAGTGTGCGCTTGAGCGAACCGCACGCGAGACCTCGGAAATATCCATGCCGATCCACCCCGCGAGCGAACGCGTGTACTCGCGCTGGAGCGCGTGGTCGCGGATGCGAGCAACCACGGGAGCCGCCGCACGCAGAGCTTTCACGCGCCCTTCTGCGGTACGCAAATCGAGCTGGCGCAGAACCGAACGGATCACGAACTCAAAAAGCGGCGTCCGAGAGTTCACCAACTCCACAACGGCGCGCTCTCCTTGAGCCATGCGGAGCTCGCAGGGGTCCATGCCATTGGGTTCAACCGCGACGAAGGTCTGGGCTGCGAAGTTCTGGTCCATTTCGAAAGCACGAAGCGCGGCTTTTTGTCCCGCCGCGTCACCATCGAAGGTGAAGATCACTTCTCCGCCGTGGGTTTTCCCATTGCTGAGGACAACTCCAGCGGCGCTGTCCGCGCTGTCTCCCAAAAGCCGGCGGACGATTTTTACGTGGTCTTCACCGAAAGCGGTACCGCAGCTTGCGACCGCATATCCCACACCGGCGGCGTGGGCAGCCATGACGTCCGTGTAGCCTTCGACGATAACGACCTTGCGGTTTCGTGTAATTTCTTTCTTCGCAAGATCGAGGCCATAGAGGACTTGAGACTTGTGATAGATCGGGGTTTCCGGGGTATTGAGGTACTTCGGAGAGTCCTTATCCTCATCGTTCAAACGCCTAGCGCCAAAGCCAATCGTCGCACCCGTAATGTCACGGATTGGCCACATGAGCCTACCGCGGAAACGATCATAGAGGCCGCGGTTTCCGCGAGTTGCAAGTCCTGCAATCTCGATCTCTTGATCGGTAAAGCCCTTGGACCGCAGGTGACGGGTAAGCGCATCCCATGAGCTGGGCGAATAGCCGATCCCGAAGTGGCGACAGGTCGCTTCATCGAAGCCTCTCTGGCCAAGGAAACGACGCCCTTCGTGGGCTTCTGGGGAAGAGAGCTGCGCCTGGTAGAACTCTTCGGCAACGCGGTGCGCGTCAAGGAGACGCTGACGGCGACCGGGTTCTTCGCGGCGAAGAGTTCCGCTGCCCGCGGCCTCGTAACGCAAAGTAATCCCAGCTTTGAGGGCAAGGGCTTCCACGGCCTCGGTGAAGGAAAGAGAATCGACTTTTTGAACGAAACTGATGACGTCCCCACCTTCACCGCAGCCAAAGCAATGCCAAAAACCTTGGGAGGGGCGGACATGGAACGAGGGCGTGCGCTCGTCGTGGAAGGGGCACAATCCTTTCAAAGAATCGACACCTGCTGGACGCAGGGCAACTCGCTCGCCGACGATTTCTTCAATGCGCGAAGCATCACGTACGGCGGCGATGTCTTCTTTGAGGATCAGGCCGGCCATGAGTTCAGTTTAGCGAGTGGACACTTTTCTAGCAGAAAGATGTGGATGGCGTCGGCCACCCCGATCTCGCTTCTCACAGCTGTGAGGACAGCATTCCACACATGCGCGCGTGCCAGCGTGAGGCGGAGATATCGGTCAACGAGGCGACTTGGTCGATGACGACTCGTAGGCGCTGTCCCTCGTCCGTGGTTGCGCGCCATTGAGCAGCGAAAGGCGGCTCGAGATATTCGGGACCGGCGTTGACAAGAGCATCAACCAGGTCGTTGAGGAGCGTGCGCTGCTGGTAGTACACGGGTTCGCTTTCGCGCGGACTCATGACGTAATGAACCGCCATGCCCTTGAGGACCTGGATTTCCGCGCGAGTATTGGCCGGGACGACGAGCTCGGCGAGGTAGCGCCCCAGGGGCTGGTCTCCTGCGACCTGGCGGGTCGCCGCGACCGTTGCGTTGGAGAAGCGCCCGATCAACTCGCTGGTCAAGTCCTTCAGAGCAGCCAAATCAGCGTAGGACCCGCTGAAAGACCCCATCCATTCGGGCATGGTCACCAAACGCTCGAAAGCGCGGTAAAGATCGTCTTCGCAAATCGATGTGCCATACCACTTCATAGTGGATTCAATGACCCCTTGGGTATGGGAATCGCTGCGTAGGCGTTCAAGGTCCATCTTCCCCGTTGCAACAGCGTCTTCCATGTCATGAACCGAGTATGCGATGTCGTCAGAAAGATCCATGATTTGAGCTTCGAGGCAGCGCTTGCCCGCGGGGATTCCTTGGCGCATCCAGTCGAAAGTCGGGCGGTCGTCCTCGTAGACGGAGAATTTGCGTTGGGATTTAACGGGGTCTGGGCCTTCGCCCCTCGCCCACGGGTATTTGCAGATCGCATCCAAGGTGGCACGCGTCAGGTTCAGACCTGCCGGCCCGTCTTTGCCAAGAACTTTGGGCTCCAAGCGCGCGACGATCCGCAAGGTCTGCGCGTTTCCTTCAAAACCACCGATCTCACGTGCCAACTCGTTGAGCGCAAGTTCGCCGTTGTGCCCAAAGGGCGGGTGGCCCAAATCGTGAGAAAGACAGGCCGCGTCCACCACATCCGGGTCTGCGCCCAGTTCTTTGCCTAATTCGCGGCCCACTTGGGCAACTTCGAGCGAGTGAGTGAGGCGAGTTCGAACAAAATCGTCCGACGTTGGCCCAAGGACCTGTGTTTTCTCCCCTAAACGCCGCAAAGCCGACGAGTGAAGTACTCGCGCACGGTCGCGTTCGAAATCTGTCCGAGATCGGGATTTCGCGGTCTCTGGTACAAAACGCTCGCAATCGCTGGCCACGTAGGCAGGGGAAGTGTTCACGTGATAAGCCTAACTGCTTGTTGTGGGCTTTCATTGCATAAGATGGTGTTGTGCAATCAACGAACGGGACTCCGGTGGTGACTACCCTCGTCCATGCTGCCCGGAAAGGCACTCATCCGTGGTGGCATTCGTCGGCAATTTGCCGCATTCCCCGTCGCGTTGACCATGATCTTGCTCGCCAGCTCAGCGAAGAAGCAATCCGCTTTGCTCGAGTCGGCGTTGATGCTCTTTTGCTTTCTCCGATCCCCCAGATGATTTGGGGCGTCAATCCAGAACTTGTTTCTCTGGTCAAGCGTTTCCACAGGGTCGGTGTCAAAATCATCGTCCATCTTCCTGGTTCGGCTGAGTGGAATACGCGTGATTTCAATGGTCCTTACTCCGCTGACGAGACTGTGACGACTCTGCTTGGGCGCGTTCGCGCATGCGTAGATGCGGAGGTCGACGGCATCGATCTGGGGACTCTACCGCTTATGCACTATGGGCCCAATTCAGCTGAGCGCCAGGAGTTCATGCATCTCTTGCGCGTGGTCATGGCTGAGGTGGCCAACACCGATACCTTGCCCATTCTGACTTCGAGTCTGCCCCACATGGACGACTCAGATTTGCAAGAGATTCTTCAAGAATCCTGGTTCCATCACCTGCGCAATGACACTCTCCTCGATATCGAGTGGAAGCACCCGCAGCTGTGCGATGCTATCGCGAATACTTTCGCCAACCGCGATCCGGTGGGACACATTGCTGCTTGGCCTGCGCTTCCCTACGATGACAGCGAGATTCATCGTGCGTGCACTCTTTTCGCACTGGCCCTTCCGGGAGCTACTTATTTCGATTCGCCGTCACAAGACGCCATTTCCAGTTCCTTTGTGTCGATGATCCAACAGGCCTTGCGCACGCGCGAAGAGCACGGAATGGGAACGGGTTCTCTTGCCCATGTACGAGGCCTCCCCTGGGCTGGCCCGGATTGCTTGGTTCACATGAGCGCTCAGGTTTTGGTTGTTTTCAACACATCAGATACGACCGTTATTGTCCCTTCCGAACACCGTCCGTTGGTGTCAACGGGAGTTCTGCCTACCTCTATTGCTTCCGATACTCCACTAGCCCCTGGCCACTGCGCCTGGTTTGAAACCGCACGGATTCACCCGCGCGCGTTTGCCACGGAATAAGCATTGAACTGCCCGTACACTTAGATCACTGTTCCATCACACCTGGAGACCACGTGGACTTCATTAAGCGACTTCTTGCGATTTTTATCCAGGCCGCAGGCCAGGGTGCCCAAGACGAAATGCGCTCATCGAAGCGCCGCAAGCGCTCTTCTTCTTCCCGCAGCGCCGGGACTCAGGCGCATTCCCCCAAGGCTCGCACGGCCTCGGGAAAGGAAAACAAGGTCTGGGATGTGCGCGCGCTCGGCTTGCCGCCTTTCCAATATGCTCCCAATCCCGATGGTGACGCGGATCCGGGTGAAGTCGTGTGGACATGGGTCTCCTACGAGGATGACCCCAGCCAAGGCAAGGATCGCCCCGTCGTTGTCCTTGCGCGCATGCCTGAAGGCCTTGTCGTCGCACAGCTCACGTCTAAGGACCACCGCAAGGACGCCGAGCAAGAGGCACATTGGGGGCGCTATTGGTTCCCGATCGGCACCGGCGCTTGGGATTCGCAAGGACGTCCCAGTCAGGTGCGCTTGGATCGCCTGCTTATCGTCGACCCTGCGGATGTTCGCCGCGAGGGTGCAACCGTCGATCACTCGACCTATAACGCCGTGTGCGATGCCTTGCGCGCGCACTGGAATGCCTAAGTTTTCCCATAACACCGCGAGGACGAACCATGACTGATTCCGCTGAAATTGCTCGCTTGAAGGCCGAGGCCGCGCAGGCCGCCGCTGAAGCTGCTGCCGCTAAGGCGCAAGCCGCGCAGGCTGCACTCGACGCTGCTCTTGCCGCGCAGGCTGGTCAGGGTGACCAGAGTGAGACCGCGTCCCAGGCTGCTGCACCCGAGGCAGTAACCCAGCAGGCGGCTCCCACCGAAACTCCTGCAGCACCTGTGGAAAGCGAACCCACTGCCCCGGCCGAGGCCTCGGCAAGCGAAGGAGAACTGCAGGGCTACGCGGAGCAGGTCCGCGCGGGATATTCCTTCACCGCGCCGTCGATGCGACTGGGAGCTTTCTTGGATGGCGATACCCCGGTTCCGGGCGCTCCCGTCGGCATTCCCCTGGGTTTGATGAACCGCCACTGCCTGGTTGCAGGTGCAACAGGTACGGGTAAGACGCGTACCCTCCAGCTCATGGCAGAGCGCCTCTCCGAGGCCGGTGTCCCCGTTTTCGTCACCGATATCAAGGGAGACCTGACGGGTCTAGCGCAGGCGGGAAGCTCTTCCGAAAAGCTCCTTGCACGTTGCACAAGCATCGGACAGAACTGGGAAGGAAAGGCCTTCCCCACTGAGCTGCTCACTTTGGGTGGATGCGGCGAAGGCGTTCCGATCCGTACCACGATCACTGAATTCGGGCCGCTCTTGCTCTCGCGCGTCTTGGGCTTGAACGATACACAGTCCTCAGCACTGCAGTTGATCTTCCACTGGGCCGATGGTCAAAACCTTGCGCTCATTGACTTGAAAGACCTGCGCGCCGTTATCGACTACCTGACGAATAACGACGAGGGCAAGGAAGAACTCAAGGGAATCGGCGGGGTTTCTCCGGCGACCGCGGGCGTGATTTTGCGTGAACTAGCTGCTCTGGAAGCCTCGGGCGGCGACGTTTTCTTCGGTGAACCCGCCTTCGACATTTCCGACCTTATGCGCGTGTCCACGGATGGTCGCGGCGTCATTTCCTCCCTTGAGTTGCCCGATTTGGGCAGCCAGGGCGCATTGTTCTCGACCTTCCTCATGTGGCTCTTGGCGGAGCTTTTCCAGACGCTGCCCGAAGTGGGCAATCCGGATAAGCCCAAGTTGGTCTTCTTCTTCGACGAGGCCCACCTGCTCTTCACCGATGCTTCCAAGCAGTTCCTCCAGGCTGTTGTGCAGACGGTTCGTTTGATCCGTTCCAAGGGCGTGGGCATTGTGTTTGTAACCCAGTCCCCGACTGACGTTCCCGATGAGGTTCTTGCTCAGCTCGGTTCGCGCGTTCAGCACGCACTGCGCGCACACACGCCGAATGACGCGGCAAACCTCAAGAAGGCAGTGTCCACTTTCCCGACCTCGCCCCTGGATTTGGCGGAGGTTTTGACCTCGCTGGGTACCGGTCAGGCTGTCGTGACGGTTTTGGATGAGAAGGGCCGCCCGACCCCGGTCGCGCCCACCATGCTGGATGCTCCGGCCGCGGTCATGGGGCCAGCCGAGGCATCGGTCGTGTCCTCGATCGTGAACTCATCCCCCTTGCTCGCCCGCTACCGCGATGCAGTCGACAATGAGTCGGCGTTTGAGCTCATGGAAGCGCGCCTTGCTGCAGCAGCTCAGGCGGCCGAGCAGGCAGCCGCTGAAGCCCAGCGTGCGCTTGACGAGGCCAAGGCTCGTAAGGAAGCCGAAAAACAGGCAGCGAAGGAAGAGGCTGCGCGTCAGAAGGAACTCGAGCGCCTGCAGCGTGAGGTTGAGAAGGCTGAAGAGCGCCGCCAGCGTGAGTTGGAGAAGGAAGCCTTGCGTCGTCAGCGTGAGGCTGAGAAAGCGGAAGAACGCCGCCAGCGGGCAACACAACGCGTCATCGAGTCCACGGTGAAGACTGTGGGAACGACCGCTGCCCGTTCACTTACTCGTTCAATTCTGGGGACGCTTTTCAAGTAAATTCGAGGATTTTCTGGCGCTTCTCGACACTTTATCGACGACCTGTCACAACCCCTGTCGGATATTTCACCTTAGGGCGCGAAAGGGAATGAAATCGATAAAAATGGAGTTGTCAGAAGTGATGGCAATGGTGCGTCCCTTATGGGGCGCATATACAGATAGGTTTTAGGAGAACAATATGACTCAGGCACACCCCGTTGTTGCAGCAGCTCTTCAGCAGGCTCTCGTTGATTTGACCGATCTGTCACTTCAGGGCAAGCAGGCACACTGGAACATCGAAGGCCCCGGCTTCCGTTCGCTCCACCTGCACCTGGATGAAATCATCGACGAGGTTCGCCTTGCCGCTGATGATGTCGCCGAGCGTATGGCAGCAATTGAAGTTGCTCCCGATGGCCGCGCAGCGACCGTCGCAGCGACCTCGCTGGTTGACCCGATGGAGCCCGGCTTCCTGCCCACCGATAAGACCGCTCGCCAGTACGAAGAGCGTCTGCTGGCAGTGTCCGAGCGCATCAAGGCAACCCTCGACCCGGTGGACGAGCACGATCACCTGTCCAACGACCTGCTGATCGGCATTGCAACCGGCCTGGAGAAGCAGGCCTGGATGCTGCGCGCAGCAACCAAGGATCTCAACTGATTATTTGAGTTTCGCTTCAAGTGGGGGCACCTCTTCGGAGGCGCCCCCACTTTTGTCTCTTGAGGTCTATTCCCCTTGAGACACGAAAAAACTAAACTATCGAGTACGTGATTCAGTGGAGTTCGATGGAGGCTCGCCATGTCCACAATTCCTGCCACGAAATCAAAGACAACAACCCACATCGGGACTGCGATCTCCTTCGTCATTGCGGCCTCGCTCGTCATCTTTTCGATGATCACCGGCAAAGCGACCGTCATCTGGGTGTGTATCTTGGGCGTTCCGACACTTGTGTGGGCAATTTATCGGCGTTCATGGCTTGCCGCAGCGCTTGGGCTCATTGAAGTCTTCTGGATCTTCATCGTCCTTGCGCTGGGAGACCTGATCTACGGAAGCGCAATCTAGCCGCTGAGTAACTTAGTTTCGTCCGAGCTTCTCCGCCAATTCCTGTGCACCCCACTGACCGGGTGCGCTCTCACGTCCGCTCACAGCAACGAAAGAGGCGACTCCCCCATCTTCAGGTTGAGTCGCACGCGTTTGGCGACCAAACTCGCCCATCGCTAAGACGATTGACGGGGCCGGCACGTACTCGGCCGCCCACCTCTGGACCAGTTCAACATTGAGCGCGTCGCGTTCCGAATTGGCCAAAACCGCAAGCTTTGCAATGTCTGCGCCCAGTGCTGCCATGGTTTCCAGAAGCTCTCGCATGATCTCCGATTCAGGAGTCACCTCAAAGTCATGGAAAGACATGACGACCTTCGCACCCGCAGCATGTGCCTTCTCGGTCAGTGCAGGTGCAGCCGGAGCCATTTCCACATCTACCGCATCCATTCCACACTCAGCCAGCAGCTCAACGATCTGGCCATAAACCGGCGTTGAAACTTCAGCCT
>ERZ773254.1574-NODE-1574-length-10102-cov-2.970738_pt1 | contig 10102 bp, 19 predicted proteins | sample MGYA00580516_ERZ773254 | MGnify/ENA primary metagenome ERZ773254 (study PRJEB29015, sample SAMEA2738158) | human oral metagenome | biome: human oral; feature: human-associated habitat; material: saliva | place: China | collected 2192 ...
AATCGAATAAAGATTCTGTTATTAGGTGTATTAGTAGTGGTAACAACTACCCCTGTATGGTCGAAGGTGTCCATATTTTTGATATGTTTCTGAAGTTCGATACGAACTTGTTTTTCGAAGTCTTGTAAATCTTCTTTCTTCATGTGAGCCTTTTGTTCATCTTTAGCTTCTTGTATGTCCATGTAAGCAAAATCATCAGCACTTAGTACAATTTCTTCGTTATTGTACATTTCTTCAGCTATCTCAGTAGCTTCCCAGAGAGAGTCTGCTTCAATTTCAACAGTTCTTTTTAATACTTCTTGGATTTCAATTTTAAATGTTGGCATAGGTGATTCCTTCCTTTCTATTCAAAAAATGCTGAACCGTCAGTTGTTTTAAAGAAAAGAGCGGTTCCATCAAAACCTTTGAATACAAGGGTTTTGTTGTCGTTTGTGCTTTGTTTCTCTGCGTCTGTAACGAGCATTTTGGAACAGCGAACATCGCTACCATAGAAGTTGATTTGAGATAAAAGTCTATAGATTGCTGATGATGCGTCCGGATTTTGTTGTCGTCTTTGATATAATGATTCAACGATATGTTTTGCTGATTCTTCTGTCATTTTAGATTCCTTCCTTTCTATTCATCAAATGGGGTACAGTCTGCCGTTTCAAATACGAGTACTTTTCCATCATCGGTGCGTAACACAAGTGTTTCTTCACCGTTGGTGTAATGCTCGCCTAGGATAGCAAAGTTGATACATTCCACTGGTAAGTCGTGTGAGTCGGGTAGCATCGGTGAGATATACGTATCGAAACAATGCTCACCAAAGGCTTCGAAACCGTCGTAACAAACTAGATTTGTACCTGTGTAATCATTGTTCTTTAAAAATTCATAAGCAAGTCCAACTAATTCAGGATGCTTGCTCAATTTTATTAGTTTTTGCTTGTAATCAGGCGCTAAGGCTGGGTTTGTTTCTTTTTGTGGATTCATAAGTGAATCACGTCCTTTCTTAATGTTGTCTTTCATAAGTATTCACTCCTTTATTAGGTAAAAGCATGTATAAAAGAACTCATCAAGGCTGTGGTAGACAACACCTTGATGAGTCCATGATTCAACTCGGTCGATAGACCGTAGATAGATTATTTGATATTGTAAAGATTAAATATCACGACGACGTTTTGTGTAATGCAAATGTGGATTTGATGTGCGTTCTAAGGCTTTTAGAAGAGATAAATCAAGATTACCGTCGTGTTCCGCTATCATCTTTTTATCAGCAATCCATTTTTCTGTATCAATCGGTGTATAGAAAACTTGAAACAATGCTTGGATCATTGATGAATCCAATTCTTGTTGCGGGATTTTGCTTGTTGGTGGTACCACTGTTTTATGTGGTGTGTGATTCGAATGTTGCTCTCGAAATTGATGAGCGACGTTTTTTCGGTTTTCTAAATAATTGATATATTTTGTTTTTTCTTCATCTCTCATGTTTGATTTTTTAATTAGGTAATATCTCATAGCGGTTTCGATTTCACGTTTGATTTCACGAGAGATTGTGATCGGTTGATTGTTTTTATTAGATATTTCGAGTAGCGTTGAGTAGAATCCTAATTTTTCTAATGTTCTTACTATTTTAGTTCTAACTGCACGATTATTTTCCCACGTATCTGTAATTTGATACGTGTCTAAAAATTCTTGTGTTAGTTGAGATAGTGTATAATTTATCGATGTGTTATAGGCCTTCATAATAGTTCACTCCTTCTTCTACATTGATGTTGTGATATTTCTTTAATTTTTGTTCTGCTAGTTTCTTCTGTTTACTGTTTCCTTGATTACGAATACGAAAAAGTACTTCTTTGTCTGTTTCGTGTTCAAGGATAGCGTCAATATCGTTCGATGTACCATGATACACAATTTCGATACGAATGAGTCTTGACGGGTCATTCACAAGCAAACTACGGTGTTTTCTTTTACCTGAGTAAGCGATGCGTTGACGAACCACGAAGTCGTTTGTTTGTAGTAATTCTTCAACGAGTTCGTCAGTTCCGTAATACACTAATTCACCGAGTACTTGAGCGTGTGAAGTGTTGATTAACTGTTTACGAAGTTTATTCGAACCACAATGAACCAATGTTAGCTGTGTCCACGATGAAAGTGCAAATAAATCTTTATCAGAGATAGTCACACTTGGGTATTTTGTGAGTATATATGCGATAAGTTTTTGTTTCGCAATATGGTTTGTTCCGAGATTTTGAAAGGCAAGTTCGATTAGTTCTTTCTTAGTAAGTTCACGAACGATTTTGATTTTGTTTGTTGCTACTTTGTAATCATCTCGACTGATTTCACCTAAGATTTCCACTTCGCAAATACGCGGTTTATCTTCAACAGAGTAGTACGAAAATACGTCATGTAATTCTGGGCACGCATGGAATCCAACTTTGCATTTAATCGGTGATTCCTTCATTTCGTACGTCTGTCCGATTTCATATTGAAAACCCCGACAGGTCATGTCAGGGTTAAAGGCTTTATATGCTTTCATTTAGCGTCACTCCTTATCTTTGTCAAGGTCGATACCAAACAGCTCTTTCAGTTTCTGTTTGGCTTTTTTCTTTTGTTTTTCTGTACCTAGTTGGACGATAGCAAATAGGACATTTGAATCTTCTTCAGTGTCTAGCATAATATCAATCACCTTTGTGTTTCCGTATTTGATAACTGCTAGACGGATGTATGGGTTTGGGTGTTTCGCTAAGACCTTACGATGCGAATCTTGTCCGTATTCAGCTAGAGTGTTCAACACGACGAAGTTCTCATCGTTTAACAACAAGTCTTGGATACGTTTGTTTTTGCTACGAGCGAGCGTTTCACGCACGTATGGATACTTACTGTGAATCAATATCTTTTGATAGTGCGGTTTTGTCCATGTAGCAATCCATGATTGTTCTACTTCGGGTAGATTTAATAAGATTTGCGGATCCATTTTGGTTCGCGGATACTTCACCATCAGATAGAGAAGAAGTTTACGATTTGGTTTGCCTTCATGGATGGATTCCATGACTAATTGTTTCACTTCTTTTTGTTTGAGTTCACGCACGATTTTGATTTTGTTCGTGACGAGAACACTTTTTATATCTGCATTTGACCCTTGGATGTCACCTAACAACTCCACTTCGCATAATCGTGGGGTAGTGAGCACATTGTAGTAAAAGAACACATCTGACAACGTGGTACACGCGTGGAATCCACTGTGGTATAACTGTAATGGCTCGTCTAACTGATAGGTTTGACCGACTTCATATTGAAAATCATTACAGGTTAAATCTTTGTTAAAGGCTTTGTAGGCTTTAATTTTAATGTTCATTCAAATTCCTCCTTTTTTACTTGTTAGGTTTGCGGTGGTAATAAGTGTTGGCTAGTAATAGTCACGTTGTGTAAGGTTTTTAAACGTGTTTTTGCTTGTTGTTTTTGTTGCTTTGTTTTTGCGATTTGATAGATATACACTAGAACCGATGCGTCTGTTTCAGTTTCGAGTATCGTGTCAATCAATTCACTGTTGGCATACGGAAGAATCGCTAATCGTGTAGACGGGTCTTTGCTTTCAGCGAGTTGTTTGCGATGTGAATCCGTTCCGTATTCAGCGAGAGTAGTACGAACGTCGATACTAGGGTCAGACACAAATGTGTCTAGTTTGGTATCAGATAGGATTCGACGTTGAATCAATCGTGCGCGTACCGATGGATACGGTGATTGCATCAATAATCTACCTATTCGTGGATTTGCAAGAATCAATAAGCTCATTTGTGTTTGTTCTGGGAATAGGTAAATAAAATTTGGTGCAATCTGTGTTTCAGGATATTTTAACAATAAGTAAATCAGTAAATTTGAATCGAACTTATGATTCGTTGCTGATTTGGTAAGTTCCGATAGTATATCCGCTTGCGTGAGTTCACGAACGATTCGTGATTTATGGATGATAACACGGGAATCATTTGAGAGAGTAGGGTGGATTTTACAAAAAGAACATCTCCGTAGAGATGTTCATAGGGTTAGTTGATGATACCGAAATATTCTTTTGTTTCATCATCGTACCAGAAACCGTACTTGTTGGTCACATCAATATAGGCCAGTTCATCAGCGAACTCATCTAAGGTATCCATTGGTACGTTACGTAATGTGATACGATGTGGTTCTGCTTTTAACTGTTTGAAATCCTTTGGTTTCATATTCCAGTTATCACGTAATTCTTCTTTCGTGAATTTACCCACCACGAAGAAATCAAATGTGGTTTCCACAACATCTACATGACCAGATGCGTCGAACTGCCAGTAGATATTGACAAAGAAATCACACATTTCGTTGAAAAAGTCAATATCTGTTGTGTCGTAAGCAATCAATCCTAGTCCACGGCTTGCTTTTGATTGGTCAATCGCATGTGAGAGTAGGGGTTTGATATAATTGAGTGACATCAGATGGTCTACTGCTATTCCAGATACTGCTTCAAAACATGCCACGTCGAATTGTTGACGTAATGCTGTTTCTGTAAGTGGTATTTCTTTTTGGTGGTTCATGTACATATAGACCGACTTGAGTAAATGTTGCATTTCTCGAATCGCGTCCATGGTATACCCACTACTGTGATAGTAAATTGCGTTACTAACCGTACCTTTAACATAGTTTCTAATCATCAATCGTTGCCCCACTGTGAACAACTCCTTTCAGTTTTTTATTTCAATTTATGACTCGCTTTTTTTACGAATGTAAAAAAAGAAAAGCACCCGTTTAGGGTGCTTGAAGGGTTATTTCTTAAATTTAAGCCAGATGTATAACAAGAATGGAATCACTACGATTGGGCCACCGACTGGACGCATTAAAGCTAACAACCAGTCTGATAATGGTGCTAATACACCTGCGATAATGAACCATACGAAGATGATTTTTAACAACCATGTGCCGAAGGTTACTAATAGTGAATATTTATATTCATAAACTTGTTTACCTGCTTCAATTTCTTTACCGACATTTTTCCAACTCATGGTCAATCACCTCCTTGGTTAATTTTATTTTGTTTATTGTCATAGACCTATGAATCATCCCGCGTAAGCGGAATCGGCTTCTTTCCAATACTACTCTAGGGTAACTGTAGTTACCCCTAGCAAAAGTGGTCAAGAAGGAATGTCCTTTCTTGAAAAATGAACCAACTTCTGATAAACTAGGCTCAAAGAATAAACTTAGATTGGATGTGAATCAATGGCACAAGAACAAGAAACTATCCGATACAGTCTACGATTAGACTCGGATACGCACGAACGATTGAAGTACTGGTCAAAACGTAACGGTGTTACTATCAATCAGTATATACAAGATGCGATTGAACGTCAAATCCGTTACGAAAACGGTGATTATGATTTACCAACAGCGGAACAACAGCGTGTGAACCAGATTGTGGCTGGTCAAGAAGCGGTGAAGGCTACTTTGGATTCCTTACAGAAAACGGTTATGAACGGATTCGACGCGTTAGTTGGATTGACTCGTGGTGATAATTATTTAATGAGTGAAGAAAGCGGTGAGATAGATGAGTGAGAAAGAGAAGCATATTGAAAATTTAGACGTCATTAACCGTCTAAAACCAGTTGTAATCAACCTACCGGGAATGGAACAACCAACTCCACCACTGGTGGAACAACCGACAGAACCACCAATGGATGCAAGTGATACGCTAGAACTACCAGAAACAACAGAAGAAGTATCTGATGAGTTAGACGAAGTGGTGCCTGCAACGGTAGATGAAGATGATTATGATACCAATATGGAACCACAAGGGGATGACGTGTTAGGGGATGACCCTGACGAATTGGAAGGGGAAGACGACGTTCCTGAAGCTACGGATGTGGACGACAGCGAACCTACTGTGACTAATCCACATGTAGATGAAGAAGTGATGAATGAAGATGTCGCTAATCCACAATCAATGACCGAAGCGGAAGTGCTTATGTCACTTGGTTTTGTAGAAGAAGTGTCACAAGAAAAAGAAACCCTACGGGTTGAAGAACTGAAACAAGAAGATGAATCAAAAAGTGGAACCGACAAAGCGTTTAGAGAAGACGGAACTCCAGAATTTACAACCGTAAAACTTCCATCACCATTACTCCAGAAGGCGTTTGATAAATGGGGATTGATTATGGATACAAACGGACGCTCAATGGATAACGGAACAGCTACCAACCAAATGTTAGTGGTGTATATTCTAGCGCGATTGGTCGGGTTGCGACTCAAGGATGTGCCTGAGTTAATGGGGTATTCTACCATGCAAACGGACAAATGGAATGGTTTATGTGATGTGATGCGGGATATTTGGCGACAAAAGGTATTTCCTGTTGAAACGTATGTGCAAGCCTTGAATCAGAAACACATGCGATTGTTGGATCAACAACGGGATTCGCAAGCGTTGATTCAAAAAGAGCTTCAAGAAATGGAAGAACATTATACGTTACTTGAAACAGCGGTGATTATGCTCATCGGTAAATCAGTAGGAACTGGTGCTCATGCGAAAGATTGGGTGGATACAGGTACACCAATTCTACATGGTGCGAAACGTTATTTGGAACAAAGAAAAAAAGACTGAATAGGGGAATCCCTATTCAGTCTTTTGTGTGTGCACTTGTGGTTCGTAATCGGGGTTGCTCACGCAATAGAGAATATATCCTGTTGCGAACAACGCACCGTAACCTAACACTAAAATGAAATAGTCCATAATTGGAAGAATGTTTCTTTCCATCGCTAGAGCACCGGCATATGTCAACACACCTGCAATCGACATCATCGTTGCACCGATACCTTGACCAATTTTCATTGCTTTTTCTAAATTCATTTTGAACACACTCCTTATTTTTTTGATTCAGCAACATGCTCGCGTGGGGTACCCACGCGTATAAAAAAGAAAGAGATTCCGGATGGAATCTCTTATTTAGCGTCTTTTTCTTTTTCGCGAACTTCTTTAGCTTTCGCAACAACGCTTTCTGTTGATTTTACAAAGTGAATGTTTCCTTTTGAATCAATAATGTATGACATGATAATTGTTCTCCTTTTGGTTTGCAATTTAGTTTATTTTCCAATCATTAAACCGGGTTGTTTCCAACAACCCTTTTACGATTGGATCTGTAATGTGGGATGGGTAAAAAGAAAAGGTCTTCCGTTGTGGAAGACCTTAATTTCTATTATTTAGTTTTAGCTGATTCTAATAATTGAATGTTAGCAACGCGTGCGATTTGTTTGTATTCAGTTTCGCCTTTTGCGTTTTTGTAAGATACACTGTGAAGTGTGTATTCAACTTCAATCAATAAACCTTTCTTGATGTAGTCATATACTGTGTTTGTAGCACCAGCTTTGATGAAACCTTCAACTTGAATGAAGTCAGCTTCGCGCTTACCTTCTTTGTTTTTGAATGGTTTGTTTACTGCTACTGACATGTATACTTTCTTAGAACCATCTTGGTTGTCACGAATGAATAACTCTTTACTTACACGTCCTACTAAAAATCCTTTGTTCATAATAATTTTCTCCTTCTGCCTTGGTTCGCAAGGTCTTTTTAATATTTTTTCAATCACCTAACCGGAATGTGCACCACATTCCCTTATAGGCTACTAGATTTGTAATGTTAGTCAATCTTTTTTCTTATCTTTGACAACTTCAGGAATTTTTGTTTCTTCGTCGATGATAACGGATTGACCATACATCAACGCGTGGATTTGTTCCATCTGTTTCTCAATCTCTACGGCTACTTGATGCCAGTAAGATTTGTTACTTAGGGTAGCGAATAGGTCACAACTTGATTCAGGTAGGTTGTAACGGATAGGTACGATGTTATCGTATTCGTCGATTTTGTAACCATACGCACGCATGTGTGTGTATGCTGAATCTTCTGTTTGTAATTGATTCAATTCTTCAACGGTTGTTTGATATACCCACGCACGCTTGTCAGGTGCGACATCTAATGCGATGATGATAGACCCGTCGATAGAGTAAGGTTTCTTCGGCATAGACTTGAAGATGGTATCTGCGTATTCTGACAACAGGTCTTGCCAATTTTCGTAAGTTTTTGAATAAAGTAGTTTCATTATATTTATTCCTTTTCTTGTGAGTTTGTTTTGATAGTGTCGATGATGTGTAGTTGCTCTTCTGTTGTGTTAATATAAGATTTTAAATGACTAGCTAACAACAGTAAATAAGTTGATTCGGTTGTATGACTCATTCTGACTACATGTGAAGGTGGTAATACAGGATAGTCTTTCTTATTGAAATAAGTATAAAACGATAACGTAAACCATTTGGTTTGGTCGTCGTATGTGATTTCAATAGATTTAAAATCAACATCGTGGACGCTATTTTTTTCTTTTTCTGCAAATTCGATAACGATTGTATTATCGTTAAAATCGTAATCATAGTTAATATCACATTGCGCTAGATAATTCATCAATTCGTTTAGTGGGTTGTTTTTCATGGTACTTAATTTCCTTTCTTATGGATGTTTTTTAACATATCAATGAGTGTTAAGTCAGCTTCCGATGCTTGGATGTAATATTTCAGGGTGATTGTTAATAACTGAATATGAATTGAATCATCTGGCCACTTTGTGTGCATAACAGTGCATTGTGGTAACTCATAATAATCTTCACAATTAAAATGTGTACAGATTGACAAGTAAAATTGTTTCTTTTGTGGGTGATGTAAGATTTCAATAGACTTATAATCTATATTATGGATACTATCAACATCTTTCTCAGCGAAAATAATCACTAACGATGGTTCATGTTCGTTGTAGTCACATTCAATGTTTAGTTTCGCTAAATGGTTTTTGAGTGTGGTAATTGGGTGTGTTTTCATGATGCGATTCTCCTTTTTAATGAATTGTTGGGATGTTGTTTGTATCCATATAGTAATGAATCATATGCGCTAGTTGTGCGATGTCGTGGTCACCGTCGATAGCGTGACGTAATTCTGTAATGACTTTTACAGGTTGATGTGGAATTGGGTATTTTAACACATCAAAGGATACAGTAACAAAGATGGTAAACAGTTGATTTTCTTCATCGTACCAAATGTCAAACTTTTGTTGTTTGATGTGTGGTTTATTAACGTGCTCATTTATCACTGTGAGTGTACCTGTTTTATCATATTGGAATTGAATCGTTCTATCTGTGATGATGTCGCCTAGGTATTTAAACAATTTACCTAATTCTGTTGATTGCATAGCGAATCTTCTCATTAAATGTAGTTTCTTAGGTTCCATAATATATTTCTCCTTTATATAGAATGAAAACCAACTTATTCATACGATAAGCTGGCTTTGTGTTTTGGTTTGCGATTGTATTGTTTCTTATTTTTGGTACAGGATGCACCTTTACGTTTCATGTGAAGAAACAGCATCATTTCTTCAGCGTCTTGTATCTGATACTTAGTAGATGGTTTAAATTTCACAAATAATCACTCCTTATTGTGTTACGATTGTGCGCACAATGTCATCACAATGTGAAGCAATCGCTAGTTGGACTGTTTCAAGTGAATCCGATGTGCGAATAATCATTACAGGTACATTATCTTCGTATGCAATCACTGGATTGTGATATTGGATGTCTTTTAATCCGCTGATAGCGTCTAACATTTCTAATAACGAAGAATAAGCCACGTCTGTATATGTAATAATCTTAAATGTGTTCATGTAATCAAATCCTTTCTTTATGTCATATCTTTTGTATGATACCACAAGGGTGTACGAATGTACACCCTTAACCGCGGAACGAATCGGGTTCAAGAATGAGTAATCGTTTGTTTTGTTCTTGACCGATTTTAACAGCATTTGCTGTTCCACCAGTGGTATCTCCATTGTAGATACAAATCAACACGTCACATGGGGTTACCATGCCTAGGTTACGCATATTCAAAATATACGGATATGATTTATTCGGATTTTGAATATGATACGTGTTGATGGTTTGTGCTTTATTCAATAGGGAAGACCAACGTTTGGCATCCAACGGCTTCCACAAACTCGATTGACGAAAATCTGGAATATCGGCTACGAAACGCACGCGTGTCGGGTATTTCTCTTGCATATCTGTGATAGCTAACGCCC
>ERZ773254.1575-NODE-1575-length-10101-cov-26.468545_pt1 | contig 10101 bp, 6 predicted proteins | sample MGYA00580516_ERZ773254 | MGnify/ENA primary metagenome ERZ773254 (study PRJEB29015, sample SAMEA2738158) | human oral metagenome | biome: human oral; feature: human-associated habitat; material: saliva | place: China | collected 2192 ...
CGGGCAACCCCGGTGACGGTGGCGTAACGTAGCTGCATGTCGGCCACAGACGCCCCCACTCGGGCGGGTTCTTCACGGTCGAAAGTGCCTGGGCGGCCGGTAGCGATATTGCAAAAATCGCAGCGGCGTGTGCAAACCCCGCCACCTACCAGGAAGGTAGCTTCGCGGTCATTCCAGCATTCATAAACGTTAGGGCAGTTAGCCTCGGCGCAAACAGTGTGCAGCTTCTTTTCACGCACAAGTTTGCGTACGTCCTTGTAAGTGTCGCCTACAACCGCTTTGGTACGGATCCAGGAAGGCTTTTTTTCGATAGGAACCTGAGCGTTGCGTGCTTCTACGCGCAGCAGCCTGCGTCCTGCCGGATTTACTGGGTTGGTCACGAATCTTCCTTTACGTCCGGTCTGTGCTTAGCCGTAACAACTATTTTAGGACTTTTTTCCCTGGTGGGATCGCAGTTTATAGTGATTTTGGATCCGCTAGCGGGCTCAGGTGCTCTTCCAAGTAGGGGCGTAGTTGGTTGGCAACCTCGCTAATGGACCAATTTCCAGGCAGCTCAGCGGCCAGTGAGGTAACTCCGGCGTCACTAATGCCGCAGGGAATGATCCGCTCCAGGCTAAAAGCCTCCAGGTTAGGGTTCACGTTTAAACCAATGCCGTGCATGGTTACCCCACGTGTAACTCGCACCCCTAGGGCGCAAATTTTACGTTCTGGGCGTTGTCCGTCAGCTGGCAGCCACACCCCTGAGCGCTGGGGTACTCGCATAGCGCCTAGCCCCAGGGAGGCTAAATACTGCATGACGGCGCCCTCTAAGGCACGCACATACTCAATAACATCTAGGTGGGCTAGCTTTATAAGGGGGTAAACCGTCAGCTGCCCAGGCCCATGCCAGGTGGTTTTACCCCCACGATCAACGTCAATAACCTCTACGCCGCCAACCAGGTCACCGTTGGGACGCTCCCAGGTGTGAGTGCGCTTACCCACGGTGTAAACTGGTTCGTGTTCAACCCAGATTATGGTTGATTTTCGCTGCCCAGAGGCGATTTGCGTGACATAATCGTGTTGGAGCTGCCAACCTTGACGGTAGGGGATTAATCCCGTAGTCACAACCTGCTCCACATCCGTAACTTTATTACAAGCTAACCCAAGCTTTGATACCGTTTCTTAACAGCGGATAAAATTCAAGCAGTTGTTACGTTAAAGGAAACCATGTTTAAGCGACGCTCTCCTTCACAACCCGTAAAGACGGGGATCAAGGTTCCCAGGGCGGGTGCCTTGTGGGATGAGCGTGCCACTAAGGCCCTGCAAAAGCAGGGATTCACTATTGGTGGCACTTTGGGTGGCGAAAACGGGTTAGTGCCGCGCCGCTGCCTGGACCGTAACGGTCGCCATGTGGTTATCCGTATATGTAAACGTGGCGACGACGCCGAAATTAAAGCCCGCCGTCTGCTGCCGGTAAGCCACCACGGTATTGAAGATGTTATTGAAATCCGCCAGGCTGGCCCTGAAAAAGTAGCTATTGTCAGCCGCTGGGTTGAAGCCACTAACCTGGCAGTCATTTTGGCTGGTGGGCGCGCACTGGAGCCGGGGGAGCTGGCTACACTACTGGATCAGGCAGCCACAGCCCTGGCTTATTTACATGAAAACCGACTGGTGCACGGCGATATTTCGCCCGCCAATATTTTGGTGTTGCCTGATGGCTCTGTGAAGCTTATTGATTTACTCACCGCCTACGGGCAGCTTGGTACACGCCGCTATACCCCGCCTGAGGGTGAGTACGGTGGTCACAGCGCCGCCGGTGATGTTTATTCGCTGGGTGTGGTGTTGCAGGAGGCGGCCGGTGATTATGTGCCGCCACGACTAAACGTAATTACTTCTTTGATGTGCCGCACTGATCCGGCAGAGCGTATTAGCGCCCGCACGGCGGCAGCTAGGGCCGCTGAGCTGGGGGCGCCACAGCCAATCAAACGAGGTAACGCTGATGGACTGGTGGCTAATGAGCTGCGTGATAGGGCGGTGCGTGAACCTACCCGCTATTTGCCACGCGCAATGGAAAGCAGGAAACGTTATTTTAGCTTCATCACTTTAGCGGTGGTAGCAGCTTTAGCTGTGGGGGTTGGGGTTTGGCTACCTCATTCAGGTTGGCTGGATTCTAAACCTGTCCCGGTGGCTAGCGCCTCGGCCACACTGGATGCGGACACTGACCCTAGAGTGGCATTGCAGTCTTTAGCTACTCAACGCGACCAGGCCATTATGGAGCTTGACGATAAGAAAATGGCTGATGTTAGCGAGCCAGGTTCCACTGTGGCCAAGGATGACGCTAACCTAATGAGCCAGCTCAAAGCTAAAAACGTCAAAATTACGGGACTTAAAACAACCCTGGATGATTTTACAGCTGTGGCTGTGCCTGAGCATTTAGCTTCTAAGTATCCTGGTGCCCAGGCTTGGCGGGCACGGGTGACTCAAAGCGCCACTACGCGCACTGAAAATGGTCAGTCACGTCGGGTGGAGGCTTCAGAGCCTAAGTATCAAACTTTCGTGTTGGTTTCTTCGCCTTGGCGCCTGGTGGAGGTTTACTAGCCTGCCCTGGGCCCAGGGCTCCCTCTAAGCTGTTGTAGGGCTTGTGACTGTGGGGTGCAGGAGCTGACCTACCGTTACCTTGCTTCTTTTTCAATGCGCCCATGCACCTGTGTCTAGCACTGGAGTAACCGGGGACTGGGTCTAGTGCTAGAACAACCGGCTCTAGTGGTGGAGCAATAACGAGCAGGATGGCTTCTAGGCGTGGTTTTATAAAAGAAGGGGGGCTTGCAGCATTAGCTGCAAGCCCCCCTAGAAACTGTTGGTTACAGTCCCTTGTTTTACAGTCCCAGCTCGCCGGCGAAGTCGCCCTCTTCCAAGCGCTTCTTGACGGTCATCAGGTAACGGGCAGCGTCAGCGCCGTCAACCAGGCGGTGGTCGTAGGACAGAGCCAGGTAGCACACCGAGCGGATACCGATGGTTTCGTTGCCATCAGCGTCACGCACCACGCGCGGCTGCTTGGTGATTGCCCCCAGGCCCAAAATAGCTACTTCAGGCTGGTTGATGATGGGGGTGTCAAACAGGGCGCCACCGCTACCAGTGTTGGTAATGGTGAAGGTGGAGCCGCTCAGCTCCTGCGGGTTGACCTGGTTGTCGCGGGTGCGGGCCGCAAGGTCGTTGATGCGCTTAGCCAGACCCGGAATGTTCAGGTCGCCAGCGTTCTTAACTACCGGAACCAGCAGACCACGCGGGGTGTCTACGGCAATACCGATGTGCTCTACCGCGTGGTAGGTAACTTCCTTGCCGTTGATAGAGGCGTTGATCTTGGGGTGAACCTTGAGCGCCTCGGTGGCCGCCTGCACGAAGAAGGGCAGGAAGGTCAGCTTGGTGCCGTTAGCAGCCAGGAAGGCATTCTTGGCGCGAGCGCGCAGCGAAGCGATCCGGGTTACGTCAACTTCCACCACAGTGGTCAGCTGCGCAGAGGTCTGCAGCGACTCGATCATGCGGGTGGAGATGACCTGACGCAGGCGGCTCATCTTCTCAGTCTTACCGCGCAAGGTGGTGTCCACAGCCGGCTTAGCAGCGGCCGGCTTTGCGGAGGCCGGGGCGGGTGCAGCGGGGGCCGGAGCCTGAGCAGCAGCCTTAGCGGCGGCTTCCTGAGCAGCCTTCTCAGCGGCAATCTGGGCGGCCTTAGCTTCCACATCTTCCTTACGGATGCGTCCACCAACCCCAGAACCGGTGACGGTGCTTAGGTCTACGCCCTTTTCACGCGCCAGCTTGCGTACCAGCGGGGTTACATAGGCCGAGTTAGTGACAACGCTAGGTGCCGGCTCAGCTACTGCAGCGGGAGCGGGCTCAGTTACCACAGCAGGAGCCGGTGCCGGAGCTACCGGGGCGGGAGCAGCGGCAGGCGCAACCGGAGCAGGAGCCGGGGTGGGCTCTGCTGCTACAGGTGCCGGGGCAGGCGCAACCGGAGCAGCGCCGGGAGCGCCAATGATGGCGATGGGGGTGCCAACATCTACGGTCTCGTCCTCAGGAACCAGCAGCTTAATAACTACACCGGAGACAGGGGAGGGCACGTCGGTGTCTACCTTGTCGGTGGCCACCGATACCAGCGGCTCGTCAGCCTCAATGGTGTCACCAACAGCCTTGTACCAAGAAGAAACGGTGCCTTCAGTGACCGATTCACCCAGAGCCGGCATGGTTACCTCAGTGCCAGCGGTGTCGTCGCTGGGGGCCGGTGCAGCCGGAGCGGGAGCCGGGGTGGGCTCAGCTACCGGAGCAGGCGCAGCCGGGGCAGGAGTCGGCTCGGCCACGGGCGCCGGCGCAGCTTCAGCAGCGCCACCTAGGCCAGAGCCGTCACCAATAATGGCAATGACAGTGCCTACGTCAACGGTCTCATCTTCAGGAACTAGGATCTGCTCAACTACACCAGAGACAGGGGAGGGCACGTCAGTGTCTACCTTGTCAGTGGCCACCGATACCAAAGGTTCATCGGCTTCGACGTGCTCGCCTACAGCCTTGTACCAAGAAGAAACGGTGCCTTCAGTTACAGATTCGCCCAGGGCGGGCATTTCAACGGAATGTGACATGGTCTTACTATCTACCTATCTCAGCCGTGGTTGTGTAAGGGCTTGCCGGCAAGTGCCATTGCGGCCTCGCCGAGAGTCTCGTTCTGAGTGGGGTGGGCGTGTACCAGGGCGGCGACGTCGTCGGCGTAAGCCTCCCAAGTAACCATCAGCTGGCCTTCACCTACCTGCTCACCCATGCGGGCGCCGATGGCGTGGAAGCCCACGATGGGGCCATCCTTGAGAGCTACCAGCTTGACGAAGCCCTGGGTGCCTAGGATCTGGCTCTTAGCGTTACCGGCTACGTTGAACTCACTGGTGACGACGGCGTCCGCGCCGTACTTGTCTTTAGCCTTAGCTTCACTTAGACCCACCGAGGCAATCTCAGGCTCACAGAAAGTCACCTTAGGAACCAAAGTGTCGTCAACCGGGCGGGTTTCCAGGCCAGCAATGGTTTCAGCGACCTGAATACCCTGGGCAAAGCCACGGTGAGCTAGCTGCACGCCGGGGACAATGTCGCCCACAGCCCAGACGCCAGGGACATTAGTGCGGCAGTAGGCGTCGGTGAGCACGAAGCCGCGCTCCATCTTTACGCCCACCTGCTCAAAGCCCATGTTTGCGGTGACCGGGCCACGGCCGACGGCGATCAGCAGCACCTCAGCCTCGTACACGCCCCCGTCACGGGTGAACACCTTCACGCCGGTAGCGGTGCGCTCAACGCGTTCAAACATGGTGGAAGTCTTGAAAGCAATCTTGCGCTTACGGAAGGCACGCTCAAGCTGCTTAGAAATGGCCTCATCCTCATTGGGAACCAGGTGGGGCAGGCCCTCAATAATGGTGACCTGGCTGCCTAGGCTGGTCCAAGCTGAAGCGAACTCAACACCAATAACGCCACCACCCAAAATAATGGCGCTGGCCGGTACGTGGTCTAGTTCCAGAGCCTGCTCGCTGGTGATAACCGGGTAGGAAATCTCCTGGCCGATAGTTTTAGAGGTAGAACCGGTAGCCAAAACCACGTTCTTACCACGGTATAGACGCCCATCAACCTCGACGGTGTCAGCGGCAACCAGGCGCCCCCAACCGGAGACATACTCAATGCCGCGTGAGGCAATTAGGCCCTGCAGGCCCTTATACATACGGTTAATGATGCCGTCTTTGTAGGCCTTAACTTTAGGCATATCAATTCCCGTTAGCTGGGCGTTAATACCCAGGGCGGGAGCCTCACGCAAAGAATCTACAGTTTCAGCGGCATGTAGTACTGCCTTAGTGGGCACGCAGCCTCGGTGCAAGCAGGTGCCGCCAACCTTATCGGCTTCGATAAGGGCAACCTTGAGGCCAAGCTGGGCGCCACGTAGGGCGGCAGCGTAGCCACCTGAACCAGCGCCAAGGATAACCAAGTCGTACACGGTGTCAGTCACGAAATGCTCCTCGCATTATGGGGGTCCGTCCCAACTGGGACGGTAGGTGCATGACCTAATTGTCTCATTGTTTAACAACGAGGTGTGCCAAAATGCCCGGCCGATCGGGACTGTAGTCCCGATCGGCCGGTGATAGTGGTCACGACGTGTCGTTATTTATGTCGTTGTCTTAGGCTTTGGCCTCAATGAAGGCCAGCATGGTGCGTACACCCGCGCCGGTACCGCCAGGCAGGTTGTAGCCCCAGGCGGCGCCGTCGTTATAAGCCGGGCCGGCCACATCCAGGTGAGCCCAAGGAGTGTCAGCCACAAATTCCTTAAGGAACAAACCAGCCTTAAGCATGCCGCCGGCGCGGTTGCCCATAGTGGCGTTGGTCAGGTCAGCGAAAGGCGTGTCGTACTCGGCGGCCATGTATTCAGGCAGCGGCATGGGCCAGAAGTCCTCACCAGCAACCTTGGCGGCTTCAACCACCTCGGTGCGGGTGCTCTCGCAGCCCATCACGGCCGAGGTGCGGTTGCCTAGCGCCACAATCTGGGCACCGGTTAGGGTAGCAATGTCGAGCACGGCATCAGGGTTTTCAGTTACAGCCTTCGCTAGTGCATCGGCCATAACCAGGCGGCCTTCGGCGTCGGTGTTGGTGACCTCAACCGTCTTGCCGTTGAACATGGTGATTACGTCGCTAGGGCGAGTGGCGTCGTTAGCGGGCAGGTTTTCCGCAATAGCCAACCAGCCAGTTACGTGCACATCCACACCCAAGCTGGCGGCAGCAATTACGGTACCCAGCACTGCAGCGGCGCCAGCCATATCCGACTTCATCTCAGGCATGGAGGAAGCAGGCTTAATGGACAGACCACCCGAGTCGAAGGTGATGCCCTTACCAATCAGAGCCACGTGGGACTTAGCGGACTTGGGGTGGTAGTCCAGACGCACTAGACGCGGGGGGTGAATAGATCCCTTACCAACCCCGATAATGCCGCCAAAGCCTTCCTTAACCAGCTGCTTTTCTTCCCATACCTGGTAGTCAACCGGCAGCTGCTTAACTGCCTGCTTGGCGAAGTTAGCAAAATCAGCGGGAACTAACTTGTTAGGCGGGTCGTTTACCAGATCGCGGGCAATGTTTACGCCGCTAACTACCTTCTGAGCGCGCTCAATTTCTTCAGGGCAGGCGCCTAGAACGTAAATCTTGGCTACCGGCTCAGGTGAAGCGGGGATGCGTCGAGCCCATACATAAGCTCCCAGCAGGGCGCCTTCAGCTACCGCCACGCTGTCCTGAGCGGTGGGGGTGGGGAAAGCAATAGCAGCGCTGTCGGTGCCAGATAGCTCACGGGTAGCGCGGCCAGCTGCGCGGCGCAAAGTTTCCTGGCTTAGCTGCTGCTTACCAACCCCAACTAGCAAAATGTTCTTGGCGCTCAGCCCAGAAACAACCCCTGCGGGCAGGCGCAACATCTGATCTAGCGAGGCCTTGAAGCCTAATTCTTGAGCGGTTTCAGCCAGCTTTTGGGCAGCTGACTGGCCTAGCCCTTCCAAACCCTTGTGCTCGGGCAGGTGTAGTACGACGCCGTCGGCGCCGGCACTAGCCAACAAGATCAAGTTATTTACCTCGACCGTGGTAAGTGCCTCTTTGGAAGCAATTAGTTCACTCATGCCCCTCATGTTACCCGTCCTCTAGGTCTTATGGGCCGTGTGGGCTGCACAGTTGCGTTAGAATTCCTGGTGGTTACAAATGGGAAAGGTGTAAACGTGGCTGATACTCAAGAGCGCACCCCAAGTGCCTCACCAGCGCGAACGGTTAAGGATGACCGTCGTACTGCTTATGGCTGGGGCAGGTTAATGGTGGTGCTCTATGCAGTGCTTGCGTTAGTTATCTTGATTCCGGTTTTCAACACCACCGACTACCAACTAGGCACCTATATGGATTGGCTAGCGGTAGTGGTTTACGCGGTGATTGCTGTGGCCGTGGCGCATAATGGGCGACGCATGCGCATCCTAGGTGGGGTGGCTTTAGCTATAGCTACTATCCAGTGCCTGGTTGGTTTTGCTTTCGATGAGGCCACTTATGGTGCTGCCTGGGCTGGTGGCGGGGCAGCTTTAAGCTATGTGCCGCTGGTGTCTTGCCTGCTAGGCGCAGTGTGGATGTGGGCTTCTAATCCGCGTCGTATTGTGCAAAACGCTGAGCGTATTACCGATATCAAGCGCGAGCTGGCAGAAAAAACCGCTAGCTAAGCACAGGCCAGCTAACCGTCAGACTAGCTAAGGCCCAGATGCGTACTGAGTCTGGGTTTAAGCCCTAAATAGGGCTGTTAAAGCTCTAGACAGTGACTAGCATTAGGCGGCAACTAGCAGCTAACAAGTAGGGGCGGCTCCCAAAAGGAGCCGCCCCTACTTTGCGTTAAGGCTTACTTGAGGTTCAAGATCGCGGGGGAGTAGAGCTTCTCCTCGCGGTGGATACCCCAAACCTGGCAGTAGAAGCTGAGCTCAGCTTCCAAAGCCTTGGTGATGTTTTGCGCCAGACGGAAACCGTGCTCTTCTCCACGGAAAATCTCTAGGGCCACCGGCAGTCCCTGAGCGTCAACAGCATCGAACATAGATTCAGCCTGGTTAACCGGCACAATCGGGTCAGAGCTACCCTGCAGCAATAGCAGCGGTGCGTTAATCTCATCAACATGGTTGATGGGGGAACGCTGAGCCACTACCGGATCATCTAGATCCTTATAGCCAATCAAGGTTTGCACGTAGTGAGCCTCAAACTTAGGCATCTTGCTTTGGGCTAACAGCTTCAAGTCAGCGATGGCGTAGCGGGTGCATACCGCAGAGAACACATCAGAGTGAACTGCGGCGTTAAGAGCGGTGAAACCACCGGCGCTAGCGCCGCGTACTGCGATGCGCGCGGGGTCTACCAGACCACGCTCCACCAGGTACTTGGCGCCGCTGATTACATCAGCAACGTCCACCTCACCCCAGCGGCCGTAAATAGCCTTGCGGTAAGTGGTGGAAAAACCACTAGAACCACGGTAGTTCACGTCCAGGTAGGCAAAACCACGGCTGGTCCAGTACTGCACCCCAAGGTTGTAGGTGGGGTCTGCGGCACTGGTGGGCCCGCCGTGAACATTAACGATCAACGGGGGTAGCTCCGAGGCGCCTTCCTCGCTTTCAACGACATTATCGGGGTGGTAGAAGAAACCGTGCGCTACCTGGTCATCGCTGGTGGGCCAAGTTAGGGGAGTAGCAAAGGCGATGGAGTGCAGGTCAGGCTCGCTAGCTCCTGAAGAGCGCAGCACGGTTACCTTGCCATCGACCACTTCAATAATGGAGGGGCCGTTGGTTTCGGTAGCTGCCAAAGCCACTACGCGCCCGCCGTCACTGGCTACGTTACCGACAGGCTGCCAGCCGGTGTGCCACTCTTCAAGCTCACCATTAGACAGCTTGACGGTGCCCAGGTGCCACACCGCGTTGCTGGCCCAAGAGGCGATCAGGTGTTCGCCGTCGAGAACATCGTAAGAGTGCAGGCCCAGTTCCCAAGCCGGACGCGAGAAGGTGGCCTCCATCGGGTGCAGGGCACGTACTCGCAGGTGCTCACCCCAGTCGTCGCCGTGCACGCCCAAAGGCGGGAAGCCTTCCGTGCGGTAAAGGTTGCGGTAGCCAGACTTGTTAGAAATGAAGCACAGATCCACGTTGTCAGCCCAACGCGGCTCAGAAACAGACACGCCTTCCTCGTCGGCTAGCGTGCGCTGGATACCAATGGTGCCATCCTCATTGAGGTTACCTACGTGCAAAGTGGAGTAAGCCCAAGGCATGTAGGGACTGTTCCAGGTGATCCAGGCTAGGTGTTCGCCGTCGGGGCTGGGGGTGGGGGCGGCCATAAAGTCTGCGTCCGCAAAGATCGTCTTAACCTTGGAGTCGTCGCGGGCTGCAGAGCCATCGAGCGGAATAGCTACCAGGGTGTTTACAGTCTCAGCTCCACGGTGGTCTTCACGTACCGCATAGACCAGCCCACGGGCGGCGTCGATCTCTAGGTCACCATGGCGCATATCGCCGTAACCAGTTAGCGGCACTAGGCCGGCAATACGACGCTTTAAGTCAAAACGGTATACACGCCCATCAT
>ERZ773254.1576-NODE-1576-length-10091-cov-27.618972_pt1 | contig 10091 bp, 7 predicted proteins | sample MGYA00580516_ERZ773254 | MGnify/ENA primary metagenome ERZ773254 (study PRJEB29015, sample SAMEA2738158) | human oral metagenome | biome: human oral; feature: human-associated habitat; material: saliva | place: China | collected 2192 ...
AAGCCGGCCACCAGCCCCTCGCCGCGCTCAGCCATTGGCGGCGAGGTAAAGGCTAAGCCGAGCGCAGCTAACCCCGCTGGCAAGCAGCTTTTGGCCAGCTCGCGCAGCGCTAAGTCGGCTCAGGCCCCACGCGTCGCAGCTCAGGGCCGCTCTGCCGGCCAGGTGCGCGCCGCCGTCGGGCAAAGCCGATCTGCCGTAACCACCCGGGCCGGCGCGCAAAGCTTTGTATCCCAGGCTCGCCCTGCCCAGAGTTTTGTGGCCCAGGCTCGCTCTGTCAGCCAGGGGGCAGCCGCCCAAACCAGCGCCCAAAAGGCTAAGGCTCAAAGCGCCGCTGCGGTGAAGGAAAACCCGGCTTCTTCAGCGGTTAGCGCCACTGCCACGCTGACTTTCGTGGTGGGCCCTGACGCCAACGGCAACGCCAATGAAGGGCACTTTGACTTAGGTCCGCGCATTGTGGACGGCAAGCTCAAGCTGCAGGTGAAAGATGACCGCTCTCAGCCGGCCAGCTGGGTTGACCCGGCAACTTTGACCTTCTCGCTGGGAGACAAGGCCACTCTTAAAGCTCCCGACGCGCTTAACTTTGTGGCCACCCCGGGCCAGGATGTGTGGATGATTTCCTCCAGCCAAAGCGCGGGTGTGCCCTGGTTGGGTATGAACTCTCAGGCTGAAGAGATTGTCAGCAAAACCAGCGGCGAGGTTACCTTCACCCTGGTGAGTGTGGAGGGGCCCGGTAAGGTCTCAGTATTTACCTCCGGCGGCCTGGGTGGGGGTGTGGGTGAGCACCTGCTGCAAGAAGAGGGCAGCTCCTACACCCTGCCGGCTAACACTCACGCCCACCAGAACTGGGTGTTTACCGCCCCGGGCACCTACAAGCTGACCATTTCCGCCCAGGTCACCCCCAAGCAGGGCGAGCAGATCAGCGGTGAAGATGGCGGCTCTGGCGACAGCGCAGCGGCCAGTTCCGGTGCCGGCTCCAGTGAAGGGGGCAGCGCCAGTGGAGCTGCTGGTTCTGCGGCCTCAGGCTCTGCCAAGGCTGGCCAGGCGGCCGGCGCTAGCGGCGGTAAGTCTTTGGCTAAAACCGGTGCGGTTAGCGGCGCCTTGAATGTTGCTGGTGGTCTGATGTTGCTGGCGGTTGCGGTGCTGGTGGCACGCAGGCGGATGGCATGGGCCTAGTTAAGTCTGTAATTCAGGCTGCACTAGTTTTAACGTTAGTGGCGGGCTGCGCCGGTGTCGGCGTAGATCCCGCCCGCGACGGCCAGTTGCGGGTGGTCACCACCACCGGCATTCTGGCCGATCTAGTGCGTAATGTGGCGGGAGGCCGGGCTACGGTCTCCCAGCTAGTTCCCGACGGCGCCGATCCGCACTCCTATGAGCCCTCACTGCGGGCTATTCGAGATGTGGCCTATGCGGATTTGGCTTTTAGTAACTACCTGTTGCTGGAACAGCATTCGATTATTCGCGCCCTGGACGCGAACCTGCCCGCTAGTGCCCAGTCAGTGTCTATCGCCGAGGAGGCCGCCAAGCAGGGGGCCACGATTTTGCCGCTGGTTGAGGATCGGGCTTTGGATACCCTGTGGCTGGGGATGCGCGTGTCTGGTGACGGTAAACGTTATGGCGCTAACCGGGCCAGTGAGGTTGATTTGCAGGTGGTTTCGGTGCAGGGCCCGGGCCAAGCCAGCTCCTACCTGACCACCACTTTCGGCACCCCGGAGCTGGGGTTTTCCAGCCATGACGGGTTTGACGCGGCCAGCGACTATAAACATGACACTGTCAGCTTGCCGGCTGACGCCCACCAGCATATGAGTTGGGCTTTCACTAAGCCGGGAGTGTATCGGGTGCAGTTTAAGGCCCGCCTGCGCCCGGTTAAGGGTAAAAACGTGGAGTTTAAAACCGCCACGTTTACTTTCGCGGTGGGGGTCGACGCCGCCGCTGTAGCTAAGCGTGAAGGTCGGGTGGTTTTGGGCCCGGGCCACGGCGATGTGAGCGTGGATCTAGAAGCTGGCCGCATCACACTGGTGGCCGACAAGCAGGCTAGCGGCCAGGCTTGGCCGTCAGCCGCTAAAACCGCGAGCGCGAGCACTCCCAGCCCCGCTGCGAGCGCCAACACGAACCCGGGCGCTAGTTCAGCCAGTGCTTCAGCTAGCGCCGCGCCCAGCGGGGCTAGCCCCACCGCGAGCACCAGCTCAGCCTCCGCGCCCAGCCCTGGTGGCTCTGCCAGCCCGACCGGTAGCGCCCCTAGCCCGACCCCCAGCAACGGTGCCAGTGCACCCAGCCAGAGCGACGTCGTCGTAGCTGGGGCGGCCCACGTACCAGGCCACGTAGCCCTAGACCCGCAGCGGGTAGTGGTGGATGTGCCCACGCGCACCCTAGCCCAAGTGCCTCAAGGCTACGGTTTTGTGGGCCGTGCGGGCACGCAAGCCTATATCCTGCCCCAGGCGGTGCTGGGCAAACACGTGCATGGGGAAATTGACCCGCACCTGTGGCATGACGTGCACAACGCGGCCGCCTATGTGAAGGTAATCTGCGCCAAACTCAAGCAGGTTGACCCGGCCGGGGCGAGTGTCTATGAGGCTAACGCCGCACGCTACCTAAACCAGCTGGCCCAGCTAGACACCCAGGTTAAAAGCACTCTGGACACTATTAGTGAAGCTAACCGCCAACTGGTAACCACCAATGACGCCTACGCTTACCTGGCTAACGCCTATGGGCTTAAAGTGGCTGGTTTCGTGGCTCCCAACCCGGCTAGTGAGCCCTCCTTGGCTGATCGGCGTAAACTCGCCGCCACCATTAAGGACCTACATATTAAAGCGGTGTTTTTAGAGCCAAATCTGGCCCGCACCCGCTCCACCTTGAAAGTGGTGGCCAGTGAAGCCGGGGTGAAAGTATGCCCACTTTACGGCGACACCCTGGATAACCAGGCCCCCACCTATCAGGCGATGATGCGTTTTAATGCCAACTCCCTGGCTCGCTGCCTAGGTGGCAGGCCTATCGCAAACCAAGCGGCGTCGTCGGCAAAAACCCCAGGCAGTGCTAATGCAGGTAAGGGGGTGCCCACTAGCGGCGCTACCGGCGTAGCCACCAACCCGGGCACCTCAGCCACTCCCAGTGCTGACCCGGCCCTAGAGCAAAACGTGGCCGCAAACGAGCCCACCTCACAAACCCCAGCGGTAATCGAAGCTGGACACGTAGACCTAGGCCCGCGCCTAATCGGCGGCAAACTAACCGTGTCCCTACGAGATGATTCAGCAGCCTCACCCGTATGGCGCGACCCCAACAAAACCGTGCTGCGCGTACGCGATGGCGCCCTAATCCAAGTGCCGCAAGGCGAAGACTACAAATTCCTAGCCGACTCCAAGCGGGTCTATGTGCTACCCCAAACCCAAAAAACCCAGCTGGTATGGCTGGGCTGGAACACCCAAGACCCAGCCGTAACCAAGCTGATCCAAGGCGGGGTAAACATGCGCATCGAGCAGGTTAAGGGCCCCGGCCGCAGCTGGCTGATTTTGCAAGAAGGCACCTTCGGTAAACCCAAAGTGCTGGCCGACTCTGCCGCCAGTGCCCAAGATATCTGGGTGGATACCAACACCCACGTGCACGCCAACTGGATTTTCTCCAAACCTGGCATTTACCTGGTCAAAGTCTCCTTCAAAGCTACCGGTGTGGACGGTAAAACCTACCAGGCCACCACCACCTTGCGCTTTGCGGTAGGCGACGCCACCAGCACCACCAACGCGCTAAAAGCACAGCCATCAGGAAAGTGACCATGCTAGAAGTAAACCAACTCAGCGTGCAGCTGGGCGGCCGCAGCGTGCTACAAGAGGTCAACTTGAAGCTAGACCAAGGCCAGTTCATGGGGCTGATCGGCCCCAATGGGGCCGGCAAAACCACGCTGCTACGGGCCATCCTAGGGCTTGTGCCCAGCACCGGCACTATCACCTGGCAAGGCCAGCGCATTGACCGGCGCGGCATTGGGTATGTGCCTCAGCGTCACGCTTTCGCCTGGGATTTTCCCATTAACGTGCGTCAGGTGGTGTTAAGCGGGCTCACCGGCAGGCTCGGCTGGCTGCGTCGGCCCCGCCCAGAGCACCTAGAGGCTGCCGACTGTGCCCTAGAGCAGGTAAGCATGAGTGATTTGCGTTCGCGGCCGGTGGAGCAGCTTTCGGGTGGGCAGCGTCAGCGGGTGCTGGTGGCTCGGGCGTTGGCGTTAAAGCCGCAGTTGCTGCTGTTGGATGAGCCTTTTACGGGCTTGGATATGCCCACCCAGGAGCTGTTGACGGATCTGTTTAAAGAGCTGAGCCAGGCGGGTGTGGCCGTGCTTATGTCCACCCATGATCTGGTGGCGGCCCAGGCGCAGTGCGAGTATTTGTGTCTGCTTAACCGCACCGATTTGGCTTGCGCCCCGCCTAGCCAGCTTAAAGACAAAGACCTGTGGATGCGTACTTTCCAAGTGCGCGCCGATAACCCGCTGCTGCAAGCCCTAGGGATGAGTTAAGTTGTTAACCCCAATTGATTTTCTAAATGACCTGCTAAACCCGCAGCTGGCTTTCCTACCCAGGGCGTTGCTGATTGCTATCACTAGCGCCCTGGTTTGCGGAGTGGTGGGGGCCCACGTGGTGTTGCGTGGGATGGCTTTTATTGGCGACGCCGTCGCTCACTCTGTGTTTCCCGGCCTGGCGGTGGCCTTCGTTAGCGGCACTAACCTGGTGCTTGGGGGCGCGGTAGCCGGGATTCTGACGGCGGTAACCGTGGCGCTACTAGCCCAAAACCGCAGGCTTAAAGAAGACTCCATCATTGGGGTGCTGTTTGTGGGGGCATTTGCTTTAGGGGTGGTAATTATTTCGCGCGCCCCAGGCTATAGCGGCTCGCTGCAACAGTTCCTATTCGGCTCTATTACCGGCGTGCCGGCGCGTGAAGTGCCAGTGGCGTTGATCGGGGCAGCAGTGGTGATTGGGCTGATCGCGGCCCTAAATAAAGAGATTGTGGCGGTAAGCCTGGACCGTGAAACTGCCCGCGCGGCAGGGCTGCCGGTGCTGGCTTTAGATATTGCCCTGTATGTGTGCGTGAGCTTGGCGGTGGTGATTTCCGTGCAGACTATCGGCAATATTTTGGTGTTGGCGCTGCTGGTAATCCCGGCGGCCACAGCCCGCTTACTGACTGACCGCTTACTGACCATGATGATTATGGGCCCTCTGCTAGGGGCACTCGGGAGCCTGCTGGGAGTGTATTTGAGCTGGTCAGCTGATTTGCCTACGGGTGCCACGATTGTGTTGGTGCTGGGCGTAATGTTTGCCCTGGCCTGGCTGTTAGCCCCTGGTCACGGCCTGCTCTATAAAACTGCCGCAGCCAGGCGGCAGGCGTTATCCACCCAGCGGCGGTGACGCGGCTCGCGCGCCCATTCCTGGCTGGTTAGCTCGTGGCTCAGGGAGCGATATTTGGCGTCATTAGCGCGCAGCTTGTCGTCAAGATCGCCCCCGAAACACAGCAGCATCAGCTCATAGTTGAGCATGAATGAGCGCGAATCCATATTGGAGGAGCCAATCACTCCCACTTCGTTATCCACGGTCATGTATTTGGAGTGCAAAACCGTGGGGGAGGGGTAGAGAAAGATACGCACCCCGGCAGTCAGTAGCGCCTCATAGTAAGAGCGTTGGGCGTGGCGCACCAGGAAATTGTCGCCACTGGCCCCCACAAACAGCTGCACATCCACACCCCGGTAAGCTGCGCTAGTCATGGCGGCCAGCAGCGACTCGTCGGGCACAAAATATGGGCTGGTGATGGTTACCCGCCGACGTGCATTGTGGATCAGTGAGGTGAACATGCGCAGGTTTGGTTCAGTGGAGTAGCCCGGCCCTGAAGGGACGATCTGCATGGCGTTTACGACGCCGTCGGCCAAGTCTTTTTCCCACGCCGCCGAGGTGTTAACCAGCTCTGCAGCAAGTGCGCTCAGACCAGCGGTTTCTACCTGGGAGATATCCTCATCGCTTACGGCTTGGGAGCGGGCACCAACGAAAATTTTGCCGGTTTCGGCGTACCAGTCCATGGCGAATACACCCCCAAGCTCAGCCACGATAGCCCCGCCTAGCTGCACGGATAGGTCTTTCCACTCGCGTCCAGGGCCGCGCAGGTTGGTTTCGTAGAAGGGGTCAATGAGGTTGTGGGAGCCAACAAAGCCGACGCCGTCGTCGATTACCGCTAGCTTGCGGTGGTTACGCAGGTCTGGGCGCCCGCGCTGATCAGGCTTAAAACCTAGGGGCATCATCAGGTGCCAGTGGTAGCCGGCGGAGTTTAGCCGCTTCAGCAGCTTTTTCCAGGCTTTGTAGCGGCGTGAACCCAGGTGGTCTAGCAGCAGCGCCACCCGCACCCCGCGTTCATGGGCGCGCTCCAAGGCCGCAAAAAGCGGTTCAGTGATGGGATCATCATGGACTATGTAAAACTCAATATTTACGCTGTGCTGGGCTGCGTCAATGGCCTGCACCAGGGCCGCAATGAAGCTGCGGGTGTCGTCATAGATGCCCTGGACTGTGCCCGGCATACAGGGCATTCCGGTTAGGTGGCGGTTCATGCGCACAATCCCCAACAGGCGCTCATCAGCTTTTATACCTGGAGGCACGTCTGGGAGGTTGGCGCTTAGGGCGGAGACAATGCTGGTTAGCTCGCTTTGACGGCGGTAGCGTTTGCCCTGAATACGGGCACTTCCCAGCAGTAGATACATGGGTAGGCCCACCAGGGGCAGGAACAAGATGAGCAGCAGCCAGGCCGATGACGAGGCAGGGCGCCGATTTTCAGGCACCACCCCCATAGCCCCAATCTTAATGATGTACTCAATCACCACCCAGATTTCGGCGGCCATCTGCATATAACTCATTTAACAATTGTACTTGAGCCTGCTAAAGCAGCCTGTGGTCCAAGACTGGGCGCCAGCTGCGCCAGCTAGTGGGGGGAGCCGAACCAGACCTTCCAAAAACCATAGAAGTTCAAGTTACCCCAGCTGGAGCAGTCATCCCCATCATTCTTAGCGGCCTCATTGGGCTGGTAGGGAGTGTAGTTATAGAGCGCGGCGGTGGCGGTGTTAGCTGGGGTGATGATGGAAGAACCGCAGCTAGCCTGGGGGTTGTAGGCGATACGCACGGGTTTGCGGGCCTGCACCCGGTAGCTGGCGGGGTTAAGGCGGTATTTTTGCAGCTGGGCGGCGGCCTGATAGAGCTGGCTGACAAAGCCACGGTAGCGACTGTCGCAAGTTTGGCCATCAGGGCAGCCATAGCCGGCAGCCCATTCATAGCGTGAGGCAGTCAGTTTCTCGCCTGAGGCGGTCAGTAGCCCCTGCTCTTTTTGCAACAGCACCAACAAAACCCGGGGGTTAATGTTGCAAGCCACCGAAACACGGTAAATAACCTCACCAGCAGTTAGATTCTTGGCGGGATTCATCCCCAACGGGCAGGCCGTTGTGGGGTCAAAGCCTTTAGTGTCAAAGCGGGCCTTGCTGATGCAAGTAGTGCCGTCGGCGCTATTAACGCAGCCAGCATTGACTTTGGTGATGAAATTATCAATGTCCTCGGCGTTCATATTGGGAGCGCCATAAAGCTTATTGTCAGAGATGATATTTGCGGCGTTAAAACCACTGTAATCAGGGGTTACCTTAACCGGGCCGGCCGGGGTGGGGCCATCATCAATCTGTGCGGGGGCGGTGAACTTAGGCAGGATCAGTGCCCCAGCTAGGGCAGATAGGGTCAGCAACGCAAAAATTGAGACCAGCCGGTAACGCGAAATAAACCGCTCAGCACTGGCACTAGAGATGGCACGCTTGCCCTTGCCTCTAGTTGCGCTGCCGGCGGAGGTTACCGTTTTGGCTTTAGAATTAGGTTTAGGTTCTGACACTAAGGGTTATTTTTCCACGAAATGGACAATGAATGCATCTTGATCAGGTTTATGCTTTAGGCCGCGACCTGATGGACGCCAACGGCTTGCAAGGCTGGAGCCTGGGGTGGGATCGTGCCCGGCGTCGAGCTGGACAGTGTAACCACACAAACCGCTGTATCACTCTCTCACGTTACTTAATGCAACTCTATGACTTGCCTCGCGTGCGTGACACGATTTTGCATGAAGTAGCCCATGCCCTGGTTGGTCCAAGCCACGGTCACGATGAAGTTTGGCGCCGCAAAGCCCTAGAACTGGGCTGCTCAGCGCAGCGGATGGTAGATAAGCGCGCCCCTAAAGTCCCCGGCGACTGGGTGGGCACATGCCCGGCTGGTCACCGGGTTGAACGTATGCGCCGCCCCAGCCGCGTGCTGGCCTGCGGGGTGTGCGCAAACAGCTTCTCCTTGGCTAACCTGCTGCACTGGACCTATAAGGGTGCGCCTATGGAGCCAAGCCAGATTGGTGGCCCCTACTTGCGTTCTTACAACCAAGCCACGCTTTATCTTTCATAGATGATTCATAGGTTACGCTAACCACCACCATAAAAGCCCCTTTTAAAGTTTTAACCAGCAAGGCTGATGCAGATCAGCAAAGCAACTGGCCCACTAAGCCGCCGGCAGGTAGCCCCGGGGTAAGCCTCGGCAGCGCTCGCTGGCTAAGCCCCGGTGACGCCCACCGGCTAAGCCCCGGCGGGCGGGCCACGGAGAACTTTTAAAGGAGGAAACCATGAAGCTCATGAAAAGGGGCATCGCATTCGCAGCGGCGATGGCGATGGCGTCCATGCCGTTAGCAGGCGCCTTCGTGGGAGCCTCAACTGTTATGGCTGTGGAGGTGAATAAGGGCGCCTGACTGGTGTTGAACACTCGATAATCTCTCTCCTTGTGAATAACTGACCCCCGGATTGGCTTTTTTGGGTTTCGCCAATACGGGGGCCAGTTCTTTTACAGGCAAATACAGCAGGCAGGCAAAAATGCATACATGCATTTACAGGCAAAATCATCCCTTCCCTATAAAAAATTCATGGGGTTTTATAGGGAAGGGATGAAATGTCAGTATTTGCGTGCGCCGGTGTGGGCAAGGGGCCGGCAGCACGCAAAAAGGTGACGACGGCGCCCAGAAATCCTGGCCAGCCAAGCCTAGGGTGCAAGCCGGCATAACTGGCGGGTAGTGGCATCCAACCAGCGCGCCAGCCCATCTGGATGCTGGCCCTGGTCAGCCAGGCCTAGGCGGCAGTCCTGGCCGAAGGTGCAGACTGCAAGACCCGGTCAAAGGCGTGATCCTTGGTCCGGATAGACCGCCGGCGCGGAAGTAGACAGTCGTCTAGAGCGCCGGGGCGGAGGCCAGCAGCCTGCTGATGCGCTTGGCTGAAACCTTGTGCGCTGTCCCCAACTGCTGGGCAAACAGGCTCACGCGCAGCTCCCACACCATATTTTGGGCCTGGCGCAGCACCGCCGCGCGGGCGGGATTAGCCGGTAGCCCCTTAGCGTGCTCGACGGCGTCGCTCACCTGCCCCTCAATCTCACGTACCTGGTAGGCCAGAGCTGCATCCTGGCTGGGCGAGGCCGCCGCCTTCTCCAAGCGATAAGCCAAAGACTTAAGGTAGCGCCCATAGTGGGCCAGCTGTGCCGGATCGGCGTCGGCGATAAAGCGCGGCGCAATCAGGGCAGCAGCCTGCTCGCGAATTTCCTGCAAAGTGTCGAGCAAAGCCAGCGAAGTATTACGCCCCACTGCCTTATCCAACTGGCCCTTAGCCTCCAAAGCGGCCTCTACCTGGGCGGCTATGATCTCCACCTGGTCTTCCAGGCGGTCGCGCAGCCAAGCTACAAAAACCTCAAAATCTTTGCGGTCGCGCAGCTGAGCCAGGTCATGGCCGGTTTCGCGGCTCCACTGCTGGGCTAGCAGGCGCCCGGCAGCCAAGCACAAATCAGACACCAGGGTGTCAGTGGATTTGTAGGGCGCAGACACCATGAATAGAGAGCGCTTAGCGTTCCAACGGCTGGTCACCCGCGCAGTTTCGAGCGGGGTGCGCGCCAAAGCTAACGCCAAAACTCCCTCAGCGTGCTGAGCTAGCTGAGAATTAACATCCGCTAATATCTTTAAATCAGCTTTAAATGCTTTAGATGTTGGTTGTGCAACTAAAGTGGGGTAACCGCGAACTAATAGCCCCGCCCGCCCGG
>ERZ773254.1579-NODE-1579-length-10078-cov-19.824903_pt1 | contig 10078 bp, 10 predicted proteins | sample MGYA00580516_ERZ773254 | MGnify/ENA primary metagenome ERZ773254 (study PRJEB29015, sample SAMEA2738158) | human oral metagenome | biome: human oral; feature: human-associated habitat; material: saliva | place: China | collected 2192 ...
TGCGGCAGCCCGAGGTGGGTCCGCGCGCACACCGCATCCCCGTCGCGCAGGATCTCCAGGGTGTCCACCGAGCCGAAGCCCGCGCCACGCAGCGCCGCCTCGACCGCGTCCGCGAGGGGTCCTTCCTCTCCCGACACCGAGGGGATATCGATCATCTGGCGCGTCAGCGAGAGCGCATCGGTCGCGTCCGTGAGCTGCATGGGTCCTCCTTTGTGATTGCTTCCAGGATACCGGCGCACTCCCCCACCTGCGTCTGTGCGCACGCTGTGCGAGAGACGCAACCTGTTCGTCTCACTCCGTTTTTGCGAGTCCGCTTCATAGTGTTACCCTCAGCACATGACACGCTGTGCTGACCCGTCGCTGTTTGCGGGTATCGCTTCTTTCTTGTCCGCCGCTACCCGTGGTCGATTCCGCCTGATCATCGGATACGAGGCCTCGCACACCGGGGATCTCGCCCGCGATGGTGCCGCAATCATCGAAGGGTTGGGCGGTCATGCTCTGCTCATGCCGCGCGCACTACCGGCACCGTTGACGGCTTTCTCGGTGCGCATGGTCATGGCCGACGGGGCGCTCTACATCCGCAGCAGCGGCGAGGCACTGATCTATCTGGGTGGGCGCGCGGTCGACCGCTCGCGTGAGGGTGCGCTCGCCTCCGAGGCCGAACTCTCTCTCATCGACGAGGCCGCGGCCGCGGTCAGCGACGAGGCCGCCCTCCCCCGTGCCGAGGGGGGCTGGGAGTGTGTGGGCGAGGGCATGATCGGCGCCTACGTGGATCGCGCGGTCTCACGCATCTCATCCCTATCCGACGCCACGCACGTGCCCACACCCGTGTCCGTCGAGGACCCCACGGGCCTCCTGACCTCCCTGCTGGAACGCCTGGGCGTCCCCATTGACGAGGCCGGGGCGGGCCTGTCACTGCGTGTGCGCTGCGAGGGACGAACGCTTTGTTCTTCTCTGTCCGAGGAGCAGGTGCGAACCGCCCTGGGTGAGGCGCTGGCAACGAGTCCCGCGATCCCGGCGGGCCGGGGACTGTACTGCGTGGATCCGGCCTTCGTTATGGACGCCGACGCGATCAGTGCAGGCGCGGCCCTCGCGCTCCTCGCGCCGCGCTAAGCGGTAGGCCGAGTTGTGTCCTCATGAGGTGAGGACACAGGGACGCAGATGTGCATGCTCACCCGTAGCCTGCGCATATGAGTGAGAACACCCCGACGATTGGGCGATCACGGGTGCGAAGACTAACGCGTACCGTCAGGTTGGCAACGCGTTCCCACCGCCAGTTGCCCGCGCGGTTGGCATCGCAATCGCCTCTGCTCTCAGGGCAGACAGTCGTGGGCAGGAGGCTGTCGCATGAGCATCAATCTCCTCGACGAGCGTCGGTTCTTCCACCGTCATCGACGGTCAGCGTCTGCGTGACATCGCCGATTTACCCCTCGACTTGGCGATCTAACGACGCACCCCTGGCGCGAACAGTGGTGCCCCGGGCACGAGAGCGTCCGGGGCACCACTCACAGCACGTTTCACCTCACACGTCGAAAGGCGTGGAAATCACCATGCCGCCCGTCTCGATCTGGCCGGCCATGTCAGACAGGCCCAGCTTCAGGTCAGAAGACAACATCGGCGTGTAGGCACCAAATCCGGTGAGGATCACGCCGCCGGACACTAGCGACACGGGGACAGTCGACGCAGGCGCGCCTGCCGTGGCATCGGAAATGAGCGTGTCCATTGCAGCGGAGTAGTCGAGAACAATACCGGTCAGCACGGGCGCACCAATAGAGGCACGCACCGCGTCGGTGATCTGGATGTAGCTGAACGAGTCGGAGAAAGACTGCGTGTCGACCTGCTCGACCACCTGCGGACCGGCCTGGCCCGACATGGGCGACTCGGCGGAGACGGCCTCGTCGCGAGTCAGACCCTTAAGGTCAGCCTTCGTCAAGCCCGACCAAATGAGACGCACCATCGGGTTGCCAGCCGCGGCGACAGCGCGCGCGGCACCCGCGTTGTTCTCCCCCGCGAGGGGCAAGATGATGTCGGCACCCTGCGCAATGAAGTTGGCGGCAGTAGCCTCAACGTTCTCGGCGCTGTCGACGAATGTCCCTTCCTTGGCGGCGTTATTCCACCCCAGGATGGTGATAGACGTGCCCTTCGCAAGGTTGTAGGCGTCGACGCCTTCCGCGAAAGCATCCATCTGCGACGCGGTGACGTTGTCACGCGACCCGCCAATGACAGCAAGCGTACCCGTCGTGGTCATGCCGGCCGACGCGTAGCCAGCCAGGTAGGCGGCCTCGGAGGCCCTGACGTTGATGACGGAACCGTTCTTGAGGGAGGTGGGATTGTTCTTCGCATCCATGAACGAGGCACCGACGAGCGCGAAACGGACCTTCGGGTTGGCGCGCGCGGCCTCGGAAAGAGACGAGGCCGTGGTGGAGTCGGTGCCGACGATCAGCGTGCAGCCGGAGGCCACGAGCGAGGCCGGTGCCGCCTCACCCGATCCGGCCTGATAGGTGATCGACGCCTTGTTCGCGGCATCCGCGAGGGCACGCGCGACGGGGTCCGTCGCGGGGTCCATGTGGGCACTCGAGGTAGCGGCGCAGACCTTCGCGGACGCGGCCGGGGTAGCGCCGGGCGTCGGCGAGCATGCACTCATAGCCAGAGCGGCCACCGTGGCCGTAGTAGCGAAGGCGGCGAAGGTCCGCTTGTTCACGTCTCATCCCTTTCGTCGGGGCGTTTTTCTGCCCAACACGGTACCAGCCAAGCCGCGCGCAACGCCGCCCGGGGCGGTGCACCTCACCCGATAGCATACACTCGAAGGGGGCGCGGAATCACCGTGAGTCACGGAGCCTCTCGCTCCGCCTAGTGGAGGGCTGTCAGAGCAAGTCGGAGCAACCGGCCTCGGCAAGCGTATCGACGACGGACTTGACGGCCTGCGCACATTCTAGGCGCGTCACGAGGATCGCGTCAGAGGTCAGGGCAACTGCGACGTCGGGCACCCCAACGAGGGCGACGAGCGGGCCATCCTCACCCACGGATCCGTAGACGGCGGCACCCTCAGAGTCGATGCGGATGGCCTCACCGAGGTTCCCCGCAGCGGCAGCGATACCGGTCAGCGCCTCAAAGTCGCCCAGGTCCGTCCAGCCGAGGGCGGCGTCAGCGGGAACGACGGCCACTCCCCCGTCGGCAGCAACGGGTTCAGCGATGGCGTGATCGATGGCGATCTTGGTCAGGTGCGGCCAGTTCTCCTCCAGCGTCGCCTCGAACTGCGGCGTTCCCCACGAGCGCGCAATAGTCTCTAGGCGCGCGTGCAGGTCGGGCATGAGTCGGGCCAGGTGGGAGGCCAGGACACCCGCAGACATGATGAACATGCCCGCGTTCCACAGGTAGCCCTGGGACACGTAGCGGGCAGCAGTGTCCGCATCGGGCTTTTCGACGAACTCGGCGACCCGGCGGGCACACCCGGCAGCGCCAGCAGCCCCGGCCTCGTCCTCACCGGACAGAGCAGGTCCGGGCGCGATGTAGCCGTAAGCGGTCGAGGCCTCGGTGGGCGTCAGCCCAATCGTCACGACGTATCCGTCGCGCGCGGCACCAATCGCGGTTGCAACGGCGGCGCGCAGCAGCTCGGGGCGCGCAATCAGGTGGTCAGCGGCGAACGAGCCGACGATGGCATCGTCCCCAAAGCGCTCACGCACGACGTAGGCGGCCAATCCGATCGCGGCCATGGAATCGCGCCCCGATGGCTCGATGAGGAGCGTGCGCTCCTGCGAGGAAGCGAACTCGGGAAGCTGGGCGAGTACGCCATCGCGGTGCGCTTGACCGGTCACGATGGTCACGGACGAGGCCGCAGAAGCTAGGCGGTCCACCGTACCCTGCAGGAGGGTGCGGCCCGTGCCCGCCAGGTCGAGGAGGAACTTGGGACGGCGACGCCGCGACAGCGGCCACAGGCGGGTGCCGGCACCGCCGGCGGGGATGATCACGTGGAGGTCACTCATTCCCCCAGTATCGCAGATACGACGAGGGAGCGAGGCCAAAGCCTCGCCCCCTCACCGGAAAAAGTCTGCTACGCGGGCCTCACTCGGCGTCGCCCGCAGCAGCGGCCTCTTCGGAGGCTTCCTCAGCCTCTTCAGCGGCGGCTTCCTGGACGGACACGATGACCGTCTCAGCGTCAAGCTCCACCTCAACGCCGGCGGGCAGCTTGAGGTCGGAGACATGCACGGCGGAACCGGCCTCAATGCCCTCGATGGAGACCTCGACGTGCTCGGGGATGGAGGTGGCGGGAGCCTTCACCAGGATGGCGAACTCCTCCAGGGAGTGGACGGTGCCGGGGACGGGCTCGCCGATCACGACGACGGGAACCTCAACGTCGACCTTCTCGCCGGCCTTGACGGCCTGGAAGTCGGCGTGCAGAATGTCGCGGCGCACGGGGTGAACCTGAACGTCCTTGACGAGGGCCAGCTGGGACTTGCCGTCGATCTTCAGCTCAACGAGCGCGTTCTTGTTGCCACGGACGATCAGGAACAGATCGTGACCGGGAACATCGAGGTGACGGGGCTCTTCGCCGTGGCCGTAGAGGACCGTGGGGACCTTGCCGGCGCGGCGGGCGCGGCGGGAGGCACCCTTACCGAACTCGGAACGCTCTTCGGCAAGCAGGACGGGGTTGTCGCTCATGTGTTTTCCTTCGTATCTCAGGTCCGGCGTCGGTGTCGGCAGAGTGAAGGAAGCGCGGCGCGCATCAATTCAGGCCCTGTCGATAACGGCGGATACGGATCCGCCCTCGCCGGAGCAACCCAAACAGGGTACCTCACGACGAGGGCGGATGTGAAGCGGGAAGCCGTCAGTTAAACAGCGATGTGACCGAACCGTCTTCGAAGACCTCGTGAATCGCGCGAGCCAGGAGCGGCGCGATAGACAGGACGGTGAGCTGCTCGAAGCGCTTCTCAGCAGGGATCGGCAGGGTGTCGGTGACGACAACCTCGGCGGCTCCGGACTCGGAGAGACGCTTGGCAGCCGGGTCGGAGAGAATGCCGTGGGTGGCCACAACGATCACCTTCTTAGCACCGGCGTTGGTGAGGACGTTGATTGCCTCGGTGATCGTACCGGCGGTGTCGATCATGTCATCGACCAGGACGCATTCCTTGCCAGCGACATCGCCGACGACGCGGTTCGCGACGGCAACGTTCGGGCGAGTCGTGTCGCGGGTCTTGTGAACGAAGGCCAGGGGTGCGCCGCCCAGCTTCTTCGACCACTTTTCGGCAACGCGGATACGACCGGCGTCCGGGGAGACAACGGCCGTGTTGGACAGGTCGACGCGGCCACGCACGTAGTCCACGAGGACCGGCATGGCGAAGAGATGATCGACTGGCCCATCGAAGAAGCCCTGCTCCTGCGAGGCGTGCAGGTCCACGCTCATGATGCGGTCAGCACCGGCGGTGCGGTACAGGTCGGCCATCAGGCGGGCGGAGATAGGCTCGCGACCCTGGTGCTTCTTGTCCTGACGGGAGTAGGGGTAGAAGGGAGCGACCACGGTGATGCGCTTCGCGGAAGCGCGCTTCGCAGCATCGATCATGATGAGCTGCTCCATGAGCCACTTGTTGATGTCGCCCGCAATGGACTGCAGGACAAACACGTCGGCGCCGCGAACGGACTCGTTGAAGCGCACGTAAATCTCGCCGGAGGCGAAGTCGTAGGCCGTCACCGGCGAAACCCCACATCCGATTTCCTCGCCCACGGCGTGAGCCAGGTCCATGTGAGCTCGTCCAGAAACGAGGACGAGGTTCTTCTCTCCGGTGGTCACCAGTCCGCTCATGCGGTTGTCTCTCCTTGTGTTGGATCAGGCGCGAGGCGCCGCGATCAGTGTGCCGATGGTGCTGTAAGGCTTAACCATCGTATCGGCTGCGACGCAGCCCTGACCGATCCACGCGGCGGGAACCACAGCGCGATCCCCGATTTCCGCATCAATCAGCGTGGCGTTAGGACCGATTTCACAGTTATCACCAACGCGTGTGGTACCCCGCAGGCAGGTGCCGGGGTAGATCGTGGTGTCCGCGCCGACCCTCACATCGACATCGACCCAGGTGGAGGCAGGATCGACGATGGTCACGCCGGAGCGCATGAGCGCCTCGCAGAGACGCTTGTTGAGTTCCGCGCCCAGCTCAGCGAGTTGGACACGGTCGTTCGCACCGGCGCTCTGCCAGTGATCGGTGAGTTCCAGGGCACCGGCGGTGCGGCCCGCGGGAGCCGCCGCAGCCAGCACGTCGGTCAGGTACACCTCACCCTGGTCGTTGTCAGTCCCCAGGGAGGACAGGGCATCGCGCAGGAACTGCGCGTCGAACGCGTAGATACCCGCGTTGATCTCGTTGATCGCGGCCTGCTCGGGCGTCGCGTCGCGCTGCTCAACGATGGCGGTGACCGTGCCGGAGGCGTCGCGGATAATGCGCCCGTAGCCGGTGGGATCCTCGACGCGCGAAGTCAGGACAGTGACGGCGTGCCCCGCACCCTCATGGGTGGCGACCAGCTCGGCCAGGGTGTCCGTCGACAGGAGAGGAACATCGCCGTAGGTGACGACAATTGTGCCGGGCGCGGGGGCGACTGCGGCGTCGAGGGCCTCGAGGCCGCACTGGACGGCGCGACCGGTGCCGGGAATCTCATCCTGGTCGGCGATGATGGCGGCTGGACTCACGCGCGCGATTTCTGCGGCGACAACCTCGCGCTGGTGGCGCACGACGGCGACCAAATGCTCAGGGTCGAGGCCGTGAGCAGCGCGCAGAGCGTGTCCGATCATGGACAGGCCAGCGAGGGGATGCACAACCTTCGGGAGGGCTGATTTCATGCGCGTTCCCTGACCGGCGGCCAGGACGATGACGGCGGCGGGGCGAGACATATTCCTCCTCAAAGGGTTAACGGACCCCAACGGGTCCGATCGCTCCGCCCCTAGGATTCGAACCTAGACTAAAGGCACCAAAAACCTCTGTGCTGCCGTTACACCAAGGCGGAATGCGTCCACAGTGATAATACCCGGACCTTATGGGCGCTTTCAAACGCGCCACTCCCCCGCGCCCGAACCACCCGCCCCGCCCAGGCCTCGTCCCGTGTGATACTGGAGGCATGGCTGAGAAGAGGACACGCATGAGCGGCTTCGCGCGCCGCGAGCAGCTGGTGGCCGTGGGGCGCTCTCTGTTCGCCGAAAAGGGCTTCGGGGCGACCAGCGTCGAAGAGATCGCTGCCCGCGCGAAAGTCTCCAAGCCCGTCATTTACGAGCACTTCGGCGGCAAGGAAGGCCTGTACGCCGTCATCGTGGACCGCGAGGTACAGGCCCTCATTTTCTCCCTCCAGTCCTCCCTGGAGTCGTCCGAGCGCCCGCGCCTCATCCTGGAGACCGCGACCCTGGGTTTGCTCGACTATATCGAGCGCAACACGGACGGCTTCCGCGTGCTGGTGCGCGACGCGCCCTCGGATCGAACGGCGGGGTCGTTTTCCTCAATCATGGGCGACGTCGCAACGCGCGTCGAGCACATCATCGCCGCTCAATTCAAGCGTTCGAACTTCAATACCACCTGGTCGCCGCTGTACGCACAGATGCTCGTCGGCCTCATCGCGCAGGTCGGACAGTGGTGGTTGGATGACCGGCGCATGAAGAAGGACGAGGTTGCCGCACACGTCGTCAACCTCATCTGGAACGGCCAGCGTGGCCTGAGTCCCCACCCCACGCTTCGGGTGCGCTCGGGCGACGGACGCTAGGTATTCCTCGACGGGACAGACGACGAGGCCGTGGCGGGTAATCCCTGCCACGGCCTCGTTCGCGTGTGGTGCGCTCAGCGCGCCTCGTAGGAGAGGCAGTCCGCGGTGCCCGCGCCGACCGAGATGGAGGCGGCGGTGCACTCGAGGGCGTTGTTGTGGGCGCAGTCGGCCTTCTGGCAGGCGCCGACGAAGGTCTCGGCCTTGGCGAGGCCGCCCTTGACGGTCAGCGGGATGAAGGTCGTGCAGGAGGTCGAGTAGCCGACGGTGATTGCGGCGGCTCCGCAGCTCTTCTCCTTGTTGTAGGAGCAATCGAGGACGGAGCAGTCGAGGATGCGGGGCATATCTGCCATTGGAGTGTCCTTTACAACGTGGCCCCGTGGGGCCTCTTGATAGCCGGTCGCGACCGGGTTGGCCGCGCTGTTGACTCCAGTGATACGCCTTTTCGCAACATGTGCAAGACAAGCGGTTTTTCGTTGCAATTCCAATACTATGTACCGCGCATGCGGGAACTAATTTCGCGCTTTTACCATCACTAATTACGTAAATAAAACAGGCATTTCTTTTGCGTAATTCGGGTAGGTGAGCCTGTGCTGTTCATCTTTGCCACACCTATGGTGGGAGCCGCTCAGGCCTCCACGTCAACCACCTCACACACCGCACAGAAGCCGCTACGGAGGACCCGCATTCACCCACGGCACCACGGCCTCGTCCATGGCGAGCATGACACAACTCGCCCGCGCTACCGAGGCAGCGCGAGCGATTGCGACAACGAAAACGGAGTCAGATCACTTCGCGGACCAAAAACGAATCACGACCGTCGTTCCATCGTCGGATGGCTGCGAGCGCGCCAGATCACCGACGAACGTGTAGGAACCCGAAAAATCAGTCGAGGAGGCGGGTAGGTACTGGGGCACGTCACCGGTCGCGACGTTGTAGACCCGAGCATTCCCCTCCTGCGAATACTCCATATCGCCGGTCAGCTCGACGCCATCAGCCTTCGAGATCCAGTAGCGGTGAGTCGTACCGTCGGGGCCGCCCTCCTCACCCTGGAACCAATAGAGGCTGAAGTCATCCGTCTCCGGGATGCCACGAACAACCGAGCCGTTGACCTGCGCGTAGTTCAGGACTTGGCTCTTGGCGGTGTAGCCGGCCTCGTCGTCACGCTTGTTATCGCGCAGCGTAATGCCGCGGGAAGACAGAGCGCTCTCGCCGAGGCCAAAGTCGGCGCGGATCTCCTCAGCGTAGGGGCGCACGATAACGTTGTCGGTGACGGAGACGTTGCGAATGTCCCCCTTGACTTCCTGGAAGTCGATCGCGCCGCGCGTATTGCCGTAGAAATCGTTTGTCGTGCCCGAGCGCACCAGCTTGTTGTGAGCGATCGTGATGCCGCCATCCGTATTCAGGTCAAAGTTGTGGCCATCGAACACGGTGTTCAGGCGGATGCCAGCGCCGGAGAAATTGTTGACGAGCAGATTGTCGCGAACGGCGTGGGACTTGCCTCCGAAGATACCGATACCCGAGGCCCGCCAGCCTGGTCGGACGTGAAGCGCAGATTCGTGTACCACATGCCCGCACCCTGAATCGTCAGATCGGAATGATCGAGGCCGATCTTTCGTCCCAGCTCCCAGGTTCCCGCAGGGATGTAGACCGTCTTGGAAGAGGTGTTCGCGGCCTCGTTCATCGCCCAGATAAGCGCATCAGAATCATCCACGCCGTCGCCGGGCTGTGCACCCTGGTAGTCGGCGATGCTGACAGCGTCAGCCGGACGCTGAATCTCAGGCAGCGCCTCCTCAAGCTCAATGAAGTCGATGCCGTAGGCGTTCTGGTCGTCCCCCACCTTGACGATCTGAATATGGTCGCCCTTGTGGACCTGGCGGTTGAGCAGGGTGTGAACCTCGTCGAAACGGAAGCGTGCACTCGTGGAGGAGGGGGCTTGACCGGGTTCGTCGTACACGTGATCACCGCCGACGTACTGCCAGGCTGTCTCGGAGGACAGGTCGAGGGTCGCAGTTCAGCAGCGGGTCGCGGCACCCGCCACACCCGTTTTACTCAGCCGCCTCAGCAGCTTCCAACCAGGCCTCCTCCAGCCCGTCAATCTCCCCGACGATGTCCTGATGCTGCGCGGACACCTTCGTCAATTCTGAGACGACCGACACGTCCGTGGCCACCTTGATCGACAGCTTCTCCAGCTTCGCCTCCAGGTTCGAGGCCTCGGCGCGCAAGCGATCCAGCTTACGTTCGATGCGGGCCAGCTCCTTCTTGGCCGCGCGCCGCGCCGCAGCGTCACTCACGCCGCCGCGAGCGCTTCCCTGCCCCGCATTCTCCCCGCCCGAGGAGGCGTCCGCGGGTT
>ERZ773254.1583-NODE-1583-length-10069-cov-5.604853_pt1 | contig 10069 bp, 10 predicted proteins | sample MGYA00580516_ERZ773254 | MGnify/ENA primary metagenome ERZ773254 (study PRJEB29015, sample SAMEA2738158) | human oral metagenome | biome: human oral; feature: human-associated habitat; material: saliva | place: China | collected 2192 ...
CCGATCCGCAGAAAATTTATCTGATGGGAAGTAGCCAGGGCGGACTCGTCACAGCACTGACCGCAGAAGAAGTTACCAATATCCAAGGCCTCTTCTTGTTCTATCCTGCATTTTCACTGCCGGATGATATCAGAAGTAGCTTCCCGAAACTAGACGAAGTACCCGAGACGTTTAACTTACTCGGTACGAAAATCGGGAAGAAATACATCACGGACATCTACGACATGGACGCCTACGCGAACCTAGATAAGCTAGGGATCCCTGTGCATATTTATCACGGCAAAGACGACAATATCGTGCCACTCACCGCCTCGCAAAAAGCAATGAAGCGCCTAAAAGAAGCACGCCTCACAACATTGGAGGACACAGGCCACGCCTTGACGCCCGAGCAGCAAGCACAAATTGGGGTTGAGGTTGCGGATGAGATTTATAATGGGATGAAGTAAAGCGACACAGAAAATTAAATACAACAAACAGGAAAAACCGGGGTGAGAGCTTCGGTTTTTTGTTGGGAAATTTTATTGCGTGCGGAAGTGTAGGGAACTATAATGAAAAGAGAGGTATTTGAAAGTTTAATAAAAGTAAAGGAGAATAATGACATTGCAACAGCCAAAGGTGTTTATTTCGTATTCATGGGATAGCGAATCTCATAAAGAATGGGTAAAAAGATTAACGGATAGTTTAATAGAAAATGGGGTAGATGCTCATTTAGATCAATATGACTTAGAGCTGGGGGACAGACTTCCAAAATATATGGAGAATCAAATCACAAATTCAGATTTTGTTTTGATTATTTGTACCGAAAATTATAAGAAGAAAGCAGATAATAGAAAAAGTGGAGTAGGCTACGAAGGACATATTATTTCAGGAGAATTACTTTCATCTGCGAATGAAAATAAATTTATTCCGATTCTTCGAAGTCAAGATTTTTCTAATATTATGCCAAATTTTTTAGCTGGTAAATTAGGAGTTCGGCTGAAGGATGATTTTAGTGTTGACGACAATGCTTTTCAAGATTTACTAGCAACTTTATTTAATGTAAAAATTAAATCAAAACCTAAACTTGGAGAAATACCTGAAAGATTTAAAGGTAGAACTTCAAGTAAAGATGATATGAATATACAAGATATAAAAATAGAAGGAATAATTACAAACGAAGTTACTGTGCCTAGAATGGATGGTACGGCAGGATCAGCATTATATAAAATTCCATTTAGATTAAATCGAAAACCTAGTGAAATATGGAACCAACTATTTCTCAGAGCCTGGAGTTCTCCCCCAGAATTTACGACTATGCACAGACCTGGTATAGCAGAAGTAATTGGTGATAAGATAATTTTAGATGGAACTACAATAGAGGAAGTACAAGATTATCACAGAAAAACTTTAATATTATGTGTGGATAAAGCTAATAGCGAAGAACGTGAGATTTTAGCGAGGAATAAACTGATAAAAGAAAGAGAAGAAGCTAGAAAACAGGAACACTATGACAAAATTAGAAGCTTATCAAATCAAATTCCATTTGATTAAATAGAGTGTTGACTCTTTTACACATATATAGTACTATTTTTGAAACCGTTTCATAAAAGCGTTGACAATTAAATATTTTCGATGTAATATTAGGTACAAGTTAATAGAACAAGTAGACGTGTTACTGATAATGCAGGCAAGATCGAAGTGAAACAAAACAGGATTGTTTTGTTTACTTTGGTCTTTTTTTGTTTTTCTAACCGTCTAAATAAAGGAGGAACCGTAATGGATGCAACTAAGCTTGCAAAAGAAATTTTAGCAAATGTCGGTGGAAAGGAGAACGTACAAGATCTAACACATTGTTTTACGCGATTAAGATTTGTGTTAAAAGACAATTCAAAGGCAGATAAAAAGACTGTGGAAAGACTTGAAGGCGTTATTCAAGTTGTGGAAGCTGGAGGCCAATTTCAAGTGGTTTTAGGTTCGAAAGTTGAAAAGGTATATGATGCAACACTACCTTTGGTGGACTTAGATGAAGGAGGAAGTTCAACTCCTCAAAGTGGGAACTTCTGGAACACTACTCTACAGTTAGTCTCTAAAATGTTCACACCTTTAATTCCTGCAATTGCCGCTTCAGGTTTGATTTCAGGGGTTCTAACAGCCGCAAGATTACTCTTCAAGCAACAAGGAATCGATATTACAACGAATGATACGTATGTTTTACTTTACGCAGCAAGCCAAATCATCTTCTATTTCATGCCTGTGTTCTTAGGGTATACCGCTGCTAAAGCGTTAAAATGTAATGAAATCATTGCGATGACGATTGGTGGATTCTTATGCTACCCACAAGTAGACGCGTTGATTCAAAAAACAGATGTTGCGACAACTATGTTTGGACTTCCTGTTATTAAAGGGGCCTGGACAATTGGTGAATCAACTAGAGCCTTCAGCTATACAGGGTCTGTTATTCCAATCTTGTTAGCGGTGCTCATTCTATTCTATGTTGAAAAACTATTGAAAAAATACATCCCTCAAGTATTACAAATTATCTTAGTACCAGGGCTTGCATTAATGATTATGCTTCCTCTAACTCTTTCAGTTTTAGGACCAGTTGGTGTATGGGTTGGTAATGTCATCCAAATCGTGTATACAGGTATGATGAGCTTTAACGCTATTCTCGGTGGTGCTATCATCGGGGGACTATGGGGCGTCTTCGTTATCTTCGGTGCGCACAGAGCGTTACTTCCAATTGGGTTGAACGACGTTGCAGTATCTGGACAACAAAACCTTCTAGCCTTCGCTGGAGCTGCGAACTTCTCTCAAGGTGGAGCAGCATTAGGCGTTATGTTAAAAACTAAAAACAAAGATTTGAAGAGTGTATCTATTGCCGCAACAATTTCTGCTGCTGTAGTAGGGATTACTGAACCTGCGATTTACGGGGTGAACTTACGCTTGAAAAAACCAATGTTAGCTGCGATTATTTGCGGGGCTCTTGGTGGAGGAATCATGGGATTCGGCGGAGTATACGGGGATGCATTCGCAAACAACGGGGTCTTAACCATTTTCACTTATGCAGCAGGCGGTATGGATAAATTCCTTTACTATATTGTTGGATGTTTAGTAGCATTCTTTGGATCAGCTGCTTTAACATATGTACTTGGTTTTGAAGATGTGGAAGAAGTGACAAGTGAATCAAAAGTAAAAGATATTCCTGAAAACTTTGATTTAGGTTCTCCTGTTATTGGAGAAGCAATTCCATTAAAAGAAGTTTCAGATGAAGTTTTTTCAAGTGAAGCATTAGGAAAAGGAATTGCAGTAAAACCAACTGTGGGTGAAATCTTAGCGCCAGACAACTGTACAGTGACATTTGTTTATCCTACAAAACACGCAATCGGATTAACACTCGATAACGGAATTGAATTGTTACTTCATATTGGAATCAACACGGTAGAATTAGATGGTAAGTATTTCACTCAATTAGTGGAAGCAGGAACTCACGTGCCAAAAGGTGCAAAAATTATGAGTTTCGATATTGAACAAATTAAAAAAGACGGATATGATCCAACGGTTATGATTATCGTAGGAAACACCTCAGACTACAAAGTGGTAGAAGGATTTTCTCAAGAAAATGCTACGGTAAATACTCCAGTTGTTTCAATTCAAAGATAGAAGAATGGAGATTGTTATGAGTAAACAAAAATTCCCGGATAATTTTCTATGGGGGGCGTCATCCTCAGCCTTTCAAATCGAAGGAGCTTGGAATGAAGATGGAAAAGGGTTAACGGTTGCCGATTTTAACTCTTTCAAACGTTCAGAAAAACAAGCAGACACAAAAGTAGCCAGTGATTTCTATCATCACTGGAAGTCCGATATTGCATTGATGAAAGAATTAGGAATGAAAGTGTACCGTTTCTCATTATCCTGGACACGAATCATTCCAGATGGCGATGGAGAAGTAAATCAAAAGGGATTAGACTTCTACCGAAATGTAATTGAAGAATTAGTGAGACAAGGCATTCAACCGTTTGTGACGTTGTATCATTTCGATTTGCCATATGCATTAGTAGAAAAGTATAATGGATGGGAAGATAGAAGATGCGTTTACGCCTTTGAAAGATATGCCAAAGTTTGCTTTGAAGCCTTTGGGGACTTAGTAAAATATTGGCAAGTCATCAATGAACAGAACTTGATGATTCGCGTAAATGAACGTATGAACATCTATGAAACAGACGATTGGAAAGCGGACAAGATGAGAGCCCAAATGGACTACCATATGTTCCTTGCACATGCATTAGCTACAAAAGCGTGTCATGAATTAGTTCCAGACGGGAAAATTGCACCTGCAGTATCATCAACTTGTACGTATCCATTAACGAACAAACCAGAAGATGTATGGTCTGCAAAAATGAATGATGCGATGAAGACAGTCTACTGTTTAGATATGCATTATTATGGCCAATATCCTGGATATTATATGCGCTACCTAGAAGAAAGAAATATTGTTCCAGAGATGTTACCGGAGGATAAAGAAATCTTATCTCACGGGCGACCAGACTATCTGGCAGTGAATTACTATCGAACTTTATGTACGAGTTATCTCCCTGAAACAGAAGAACATCCAAAGGGAAGCCGAGTATTCAGAGGAAACGAGGTTGACTTTGACCAGTACGGCTATTGCCGAGATGAGGTCAATGAAAATCTAACGCGTAGTGAGTATGGTGCAACCATTGATGCGAATGGACTCAGAATCGTATTGAATGATTATTATGCACGTTATCGCTTGCCAATCATTATTACGGAAAATGGCTTAGGGGTTCCTGATGAATTAACTCCTGATGGACGAGTTCACGATGAGTATCGTATTGATTATTTACGGAAACATATTGAAGCGTGTCGATTGGCTATGGAAGACGGCGTGGAAATGCTGGGGTATTCTCCTTGGTCATTTATGGACTTACTCAGTTCGCATCAAGGCTTCAGAAAACGTTATGGCTTTGTGTATGTGAACCGTGAAGATCATGACGAAAAAGATTTACGCCGTATTAAGAAAGACAGCTATTACTGGTATCAAAAAGTCATCCAAACTAATGGAGAAGATTTATCATAGAAAGAAGGTGGATAAATGAAAGCCAAAAAAGTATTGAATAATTCCTTGATTTTAGTCGAAGAAGATGGACAAGAAACCATCTTGATGGGGAAAGGAATTGGGTATCAATTATCCACTGAAATGAGTATTGATGAGAGTAAAATTGAGAAGAAGTTCGTTAATTCAGATGTAAAAACAATCAATAATTTTGCGCAATTAGCACAAGAGATTGATGAAGCCTATTTTGAATTAACGCATGACTTAATTCGCTGCGCTGAAGAGGAATACGGATTGAAGTTGTCAGAGTATCTCTACGTTGCGCTCAGTGATCACATTTCTTATGCCGTTCAGCGTGCTAAAGAAGGAGTCATCATTAAGACCATTGAGCAGATTGAATTTCAAAAATTCCATCCAAAAGAATGGGCATTAGGGAAATTAGCGCTACAAAAGATTCATGAACAGTTTGGTGTTGAGTTACCAATCGATGAAGCGGCCACTATTGCGTTGCATTTTGTAAATGCTCAGAAAGAGAAAAAATACGATTACCATACGGATAAGATAAATAAAATTGTCAATGATTCATTAAGTATTATCCAGTATCATTTTAAAATCTCTTTTGACAAAGAAAGCATTCAATATATTCGTGCAGTCAGTCATTTACAATTATTTGCGCAAAGGTTGCTCGAAGGAAAACTCTTGCCGAATGAAAAAAATCCCTTCTTATATGAACACATCATGTCGACATGTAAACCAGAAAGTGAATGTGTACAAAAAATCAATAAATATATTTTAACTCAATTCGATTCGGAAATGACGAATCAAGAGGAAATGTACTTGGTACTCCATATCCATCGATTGTTAGAGCATAGTTAAACAACTATATTTTGAAACCTGCGATTTCCGCAGGTTTTTTGGTCTAATTAAAACCCCCGGATTGTCCGGGGGTCCAAAAAGCTTTAGCGGAGTGATAATGAAAAAACAAGCCTCCTTAGTTATAATTCGTATGTGGTCTGCAAACTACATCGAAAGAACTAAGGAGGTTTTGTCATGGGATATACCGATGACTTACACAGTTTATCACATACGAAATGGAACTGTAAGTATCATATCGTTTTCGCACCAAAATATAGAAGAAAGGCATTCTATGAGTCAAGGAGGCTTGATGTCGGCAGAATGTTACGGCAGTTATGCGAATGGAAACATGTAAATATAATCGAAGCAGAAGTCTGCGTGGATCATGTGCACATGTTAGTAGAAATACCACCCAAAATGAGTGTTTCTGGTTTTGTAGGATATTTAAAAGGGAAAAGCAGCCAAATGATATTTGAAAGATGGGCGAATGCAAGATTTAAGTATCGAAATAGATCATTTTGGTGTAGAGGGTTTTATGTAGATTCGGTTGGAAAGAATTCGAAAGCCATTGGAGAGTATATACGGAATCAACTAAAAGAAGATCATATAGCGGAACAATTGGAATTAGAATTGGAAGATCCGTTTACAGGAAAACGTAAATAGGTGCTCGTCGCAGGCCACACGAGCGCCTTGAGGCGTCGCTCTGAGATCAGGGCTATGCCCGAAACTGAAAAACCACCGGCTTAGCCGGTGGATATTTATTGTGTAATTGTACAAATTATCCCTTATATTTTGAGTTATCCCTTAAAAATGGATGTGTTTTAAGGGAAAACAACCTGAAAAAGTGTTGCTGTTTCGAATAGGATATAGAACAATTTTAAGAGATGTTGAGAAACTTCTTATTTCACAAGGAAGTCAAAAGCAAAAAGAAATGTGTTATAATGGTTGTATTCATTTTTCAGAAAGAAGTGATTACCATGGATTTTCGAGTAAAAGGAGATACGTATAGATATGGCGTTAGAGTAACGGCGATTGTAGTGAGGGATGGCAAGTTGCTCACTTATAAAGTAGAAGACCAAAATCACTTAGTTGGCGGGGCGATATTAGTGGGCGAAGCAAGCCGTAAAGCTGTAGCCAGAGAAGTGAAAGAGGAACTAGGTGTAGACTGTGAAGTTGAAGAGTTGATGTTCGTTGTTGAAAATCGATTTGATTATAAAGGAGAACTCCATCATATGATTGAATTTCATTATAAAGTGACTCTTCTAGGGGAGGTGCCGTCTCATACGTTGGATGAGGGAAAATATGAGTGTGAATGGATAGACCTTCAACGATTAAGAGAGTATGATATACGACCTCAATACTTAATAAAAGAATTACCTCTTTGGAAATCTGGAATAAAACAGATTGAAATAGGGTTAGAATAGATTATTTTCCAAACTAACTAAGCCGGAGCCCATCGAAGGGCTCCGGTATTTTCTTTTTATTTAGCAACTGCCTTCTTGTAGTACAACTCTAACCCTAGCGCTGCAACTAGCAGCACCGCGCCTACTGGTAAGTAGAGGGTTGGGTAGACGGAGCTGGTTCCGTAGATGTCGAAGACTCCTTTGAGGAAGCTGCCGAAGATGAAGGTGAGGACACCCATCTTGTAGGTTGCTTCTGCGTCTTCTGATTCCAAGAAAGTTTTTCCGGTCTTTTTTGCTATGAGATTTGGTACGACTCCAAGCACGAATGGAATTATAAAAATCAAGTACATGAATGGGGAGTACACTTGGTGGGTGAAGAATTCAAACACCGTTCCTGCGACCAATGTGACAATGGTTGTCACTGCTCGTCTGGTTGGGGAGCTTCTCCTTTCCGTTAGGTTAACTATAATTTGCATGACGAACCTAAAACCTACTTAAAAGAGGTGGAAAAAAATAAAAAAGCTCGGTAAGATAGAGGTAGAATGAACAATGAGCAGAAGAAAATAGCACTGAATAAAACCGGTTAGAAGGGAGTAGGAGGAAAATGAAAGGGAGTAGCAAGGAAGTTTTTGATCACATCTTTTCAACAGCCTCAGTGGATTGTGGGGAAGATAATAGTGGGTTGAAAATGCTATTGCGTTATTATAGAGAGGATATTCCTAACATCCCTCGATTTTTATATGATTCGGATGCGGTATACTTTTATCATTTTGATGAAAAAATTTCTTCCTTTGAGAACAGTTGGGAGAAAAAGGATTATGCTGAACGCGGGGACATTATGACTTCTATTTGGGCTCCGCTCACTTATTATTTAGGCCTTAATAAAGAGGGCAAGATAATAGCGAAAAATAATGCCAGTATCGATACAATTCTTTCAAATCATAAAAATGAGGAGTGGACGCTTTTTAATGATTTCGCAGAAAATTATGCATCGAGGGGAAATTTGTTATTATTACCGAACATGAAAAATTCAGCAGGAAAACGGAATTTGAATCCCGATAAGTTTATGATGTCAGAAGATAAACTGGATCAGTTTTTATACTATTGTTTTAAAGGAAATCTAATGGAGTATTTCATCGACGAGACAAATTTAGTGGAATGGATTTATTCAGAAAACTTAGAATGTATGTTTTCTAAAGATTTTTTCAGCCATTCTTTAAGTGAAATTGAGAGTGGAAAAGTTATAGTTGATAAAAAGAATCTGGAGATAACAGTAGAAAACTTGCAACCGTTGATAGATAATGCTGAAATTTCAGAATATAAATATCGAAACTTTTCACCAGAAGATTGGAAGACGTATTTTGATAGATTGAACAAAGTAATTGCGTATCGTAATTCGGTTGATATTACACCTCATTTACCTTTAAAGTGGGATAAAAGAGACCACTCAACAACAACTAAGAAAGGATAGAAAGCAATGTCTAAAAAAGGAAAAATCCTAGTGTTTGTGCTGATTCTTATTGGAGTCATCTTAGTAGAGCTCAGCATGTATGTCGTACCGTTTATGGAGGAAATCAAAGCGTTAGAAGGTCCGTTATTTGTTGTTGGAATCTTGTTGATAGTAGGAGCGCTGTGGACTCTTACTAAGAGCATGAAAAAGTCAGAGTGAAAAGGTAGAAAGGAGGTACGACGATGGCAACAATAGAAAGTGGAGCGAGATTCGGGATTCCGATGGTGTTCTTGGTGAGTGGTGCATTCATTGCGACATGTGTGCTTGTCATTTTCGTTCGCCGATGGACAGCCGCAAAACAGAGCGGAGGTCCGTTTATGGCACCGTTTCATATCGCAAATGGAATGTTTTACATTCACGTGGCATTCTGTTTCAAAAAGCGTCGGATTCCTCTTGCATCCATTCGCCGGATTACGATTGATTTCATGCGAGGAAGAAAAGGTGGAGGAGCCCGTTATGTCGTCATCATTGAACAAAAGGACGGCACAACGACCATGTTCTTCATGGGGAAAAGCAAAGCAACTGATGCGCTGCTGGAAGAGTTACCTCAAGCCGTGAAGCGGTATCCAATACGAATTCAGAAGAACTAAGAATAAAAATAGCGTGAAGAAGAATGTTGAAGATCAGCATTCTTTTTTGTTACTTTGATTTAGTATATAAATGAGCAGTTTTGAAAACGCTTGACATTTAATCGTTCGAGCGATAAGATGTAGTCGTCATAAAATGACACCGGTGTCAAAAAGTAAATATCTATTAGGTCAGAAAATATGGAGGTCATTATGAAACGTTTAGACGGCAAAAAAGTATTTGGTATTCGTAAGTTAAAAGTTGGAGTTTGCTCAATTTTGTTAGCGGTTTCCTTTGTGGGCGCACAAAATGTATTGGCAGAGGAAGTAGCCCCCTCTACTCAGTCAACTACAGAAGAAAATAAGCTAGTAACAACGGAGACATCGCCTGAAAAAGTTCAAGAGGATGATAAAGAGGCGAAAGAAACTCCCGTTCAAAAGGATAATCAGTTAGAAACTACGGTAGAGAATGCAATTCCAAAAGAAAATGTAGAAACTCCTAAGAAAGCTGATGCCGGTGAAAAAGTAGAAGAAGTAAATAAAGATACAAATGATGAAAAACTAAATGTACCAGCTATCGCACTTCGTTCTGTATCGGAAAGAAGTGCGAATGGGGTAGAAGCTGCTCAACCTACAACTGATACTTTAAATGTTAAAGATTTCGGTGCAGTTGGGGATGGAG
>ERZ773254.1587-NODE-1587-length-10057-cov-3.875325_pt1 | contig 10057 bp, 7 predicted proteins | sample MGYA00580516_ERZ773254 | MGnify/ENA primary metagenome ERZ773254 (study PRJEB29015, sample SAMEA2738158) | human oral metagenome | biome: human oral; feature: human-associated habitat; material: saliva | place: China | collected 2192 ...
CTTTTTCGAAATGACAGATGGTGGGACGCTTGTTTATGAGGATGTCCGCAAGTTTGGGACCATGGAACTGTTGAGAAAGGATCAGCTGGAGGCTTATTTTGCTGCCAGAAAGCTTGGTCCTGAGCCGACAGAGACGGACTTTCTTTTGCCACCTTTTGCTGCAGCTTTGAGTCGTTCCAAGAAGCCCATCAAACCCTATTTGCTGGAGCAGACCTTGGTCGTTGGTCTGGGCAATATTTATGTAGATGAGGCCCTTTGGCGGGCACAGATTCATCCGGCAAGGCCAGCAGCTAGTCTAAAGCCTGCTGAAGTCAAGCGGCTGCGCGAGCAGATTATTGAAGTTTTGCAGCTGGGGATTGAAAAGAGGGGCTCGACTATTCGGACCTACCGCAATGCTTTGGGTGAAGATGGCACCATGCAGGATTTTCTGCAGGTCTATGGAAAGACTGGTCAACCCTGTGCTAGATGCGGCAGCCCGATTGAAAAGATTAAGCTGGGCGGACGCGGTACTCATCTCTGTCCTCATTGCCAGAAAGCGAGGTAGCCGTCATGGTGAAAATTATTGGTATCACTGGCGGCATTGCTTCGGGTAAGTCAACAGTGACAGAGTTTTTGAGGCAGCAGGGCTACAAAGTCATTGATGCGGATCAAGTAGTGCATGAGCTGCAGGAGCCAGGGGAACGGCTTTATCAAGCTCTTTTATCCGCTTTTGGTCCAGCTATCTTACAGGAAGATGGTCGCTTGGACCGGCTCAAGCTGGGAGCTATGATTTTTGGGAATCCCGAACTCTTGGCGCAGTCTAGCCAGCTTCAGAACGAGATTATTCGAGAGGAACTGGCTCGCAGACGAGACTTGCTGGCAGAGACGGAAGATATCTTTTTCATGGATCTTCCCTTGTTGTTTGAGTTAGGATATGATAACTGGTTTGACCAAATCTGGCTGGTGGACGTGACAGAGGAAACTCAGCTCAGTCGCCTTATGAATCGAAATGCTCTGAATCAGGAAGAAGCAGAAAAACGCATAGCAGCTCAGTTATCTTTACAAGAAAAACGAAAGAGGGCGGACGTGTTGATTGAGAATAATGGTGGGCTAGAGGAGACAAGACAGCAGCTTCGCGATGCTTTGCAGAAATTAGAAAGAAGATGATTCTATCACGATACAAGTAAATTGGAAACATAATCTGAAAATCGCCTGGTTTGGGAATTTCCTGACAGGTGCCAGTATTTCTCTGGTCACTCCTTTTATGCCCCTTTTTGTGGAGCAGCTAGGAGCGCGTGGTCACGAAGTGGAGTACTATGCAGGTCTTGGCATTGCCCTTTCGGCTGTTTCGGCAGCCTTTTTATCCCCTGTCTGGGGTAGTTTGGCTGACCGCTATGGCCGTAAACCTATGATGATTCGGGCAGCTACGGCTATGGTCTTTACCATGGGTGGCATTGCCTTTGTGCCTAATATTTTTTGGCTCTTGGTCTTACGCTTTCTCAACGGCGTTTTTGCGGGCTATGTGCCCAACAGTACAGCCTTGATTGCCAGTCAGGTTCCAAAGGAAAAGACGGGCTATGCCCTCGGTACTCTAGCAACTGGTGTCGTTGCTGGCAATCTCATGGGGCCCTTAATTGGTGGAGTGATTGCTGAAGTTTTTGGCATCCGCAATGTCTTTCTACTGATTGGCTTTTTCTTTCTGATTGCGACCTTAATGACGGCTACTTTTATCCGAGAAGATTTTAGGCCAATCACCAAGGAAGAGGAGATTGGCTTTGGGGAACTCATTCGCCAGATTAGATATCCCAAGCTCTTGCCCACTCTTTTTCTGACCAGTTTTGTTATCCAGTTTGCAGCCCAGTCCATTGGCCCAATTCTCTCCCTTTACATTCGGGAGTTAGGCCAAACGGACAATTTGATTTTTGTATCTGGCCTGATTGTTTCGAGTATGGGGCTTTCTAGTATGCTGAGCTCAAGTATTTTAGGTCGGATGGGGGATCGGATGGGCAATCATCGTTTGCTCGTTTTAGCTCAGTTTTATTCTATTATCATTTACCTGCTCTGTGCTCATGCAGGCTCTTCGCTCCAACTCGGTTTTTACCGTTTCTTGTTTGGTTTAGGGACTGGAGCTTTGGTGCCAGGGGTCAATGCCCTATTGAGCAAAATCACGCCTAAGTTTGGGATTTCTCGAATCTTTAGCTACAACCAGATTTTCTTTTATCTGGGTGGCGTCATCGGCCCCATGTCAGGTTCGGCTATTGCAGCGACAGCAGGCTATCATTCAGTCTTTTATGCTACAGCAGGCTTAGTGGGACTGAGTCTCCTTATCAACCTTTTTTGTTTTGGAAATTTATTGAAAAAGAAGGAAATCTAGTGCGCGTTAAAATTCATTTGAAATGCTCCAGTTGCGGCAGTCAGAATTATCTGACCAGTAAGAATAGTAAGACTCATCCTGATAAGATTGAGGTATTGAAGTACTGCCCCAAGGAAAGAAAAGTAACCTTACATCTTGAATCTAAGTAGATTTTATGGTAAAATAGAAAGGATTTTAAGGAGTTTTATTTATGTATAGCCTATTATTAACGATTTTAGTCATTTTATCAGGTTTTATTGTCATTGCTATTTTCATGCAACCAACTAAAAACCAATCTAGTAACGTGTTTGATTCGAGTGCCAACGACCTTTTTGAGCGGTCAAAAGCACGGGGATTTGAAGCTGTGATGCAGCGTCTGACAGGATTTTTGATCTTTGTCTGGTTGCTGATTGCCTTGATATTGGCAGTATTATCTAGTAAATAAAATGGGCTCTGACTTTGTCTTGGCCTTTTTTTAAAGTTTAAAAAGAAGGGAATATCAAGAGCCCCTCAGTATATAGAAAGAAAGTATGAAAGCAGAAATTATAGAATATTTAAAAGAAAAGCAGCAGGCCAGCGTGAATGAGCTGGCGGCTGCTCTGGGGAAAGAGTCTTCCAAAGACTTTAGTGCCTTGGTCAAGATTATCTCCCAAATGGAAAGAAAGCATCAGATTCGTTTTGATGATGAGGGGCGGATTGAGCTTTATGAGAAGAAAAAGCAGGAGCGTCTGACGCTCAAGGGTGTTTTTCATGCCCACAAGAATGGCTTTGGCTTTGTCACGCTGAATGAAGAAGAGGATGATCTTTTTGTCAGCCGTAATGATGTCAATCATGCCATTGATGACGATACGGTGGAAGTAGTCATTACCAAGGTGGCAGATCGTATCAAGGGAACGTCAGCTGAAGCTAAGATTATTGATATTTTGGAGCACAGCCTGACGTCAGCGGTTGGCCAGCTGGTGTTAGATGAGGAAAAGCCCAAGTATGCCGGCTATATCCGCTCGAAAAATCAGAAAATCAGCCAGCCTATTTATGTCAAAAAGCCAGCCATGGTTCTGGATGGTACAGAGGTGCTCAAGGTCGCTATTGACAAATATCCTACCAAGAAACACGATTTCTTTGTGGCCAGTCTGGTCGATGTGGTCGGTCATGTAAACGATCCAGGTATAGATGTACTGGAAGTGCTGGAGTCCATGGATATTGTCTCCGAATTTCCAGAAAAGGTCTTGGAAGAAGCCGAGCGAGTTCCGGATGCACCTTCAGAGAATGATTTGGAAGGCCGTTTGGACCTGCGTGAAGAGATTACCTTTACCATTGATGGAGCGGATGCCAAGGACTTGGACGATGCGGTCCATATCAAGCGCTTGAAAAATGGCAACTTTGAACTGGGTGTCCATATCGCAGATGTGTCCTACTATGTCAAAGAAGGCTCTGAGCTGGACAAGGAAGCCCTCAATCGGGCGACTTCAGTCTATGTGACAGACCGCGTGGTGCCTATGCTGCCAGAGCGCCTGTCCAACGGAATCTGCTCTCTCAATCCCAATGTAGACCGTCTGACCCAGTCGGCTATCATGGAGATTGATGCCAAGGGGCGCGTGGTCAAGCATACCATCACCCAGACTGTTATCAAGACGACCTTTCGCATGACCTACAGTGATGTCAACGACATCATCGCAGGAGATCAGGAAAAGGCTGCGCAGTTCAAGGCCATTGTACCTAGCATTGACAGCATGGTCCAGCTGCATGAGATTCTGGAAAGCATGCGATTTAAACGTGGTGCGCTTAATTTTGATACCAACGAAGCCAAAATCATCGTCAACAAGGAAGGCCGGCCAGTGGATATTGTCCTGCGTCAGCGGGGAATTGCTGAGCGCATGATTGAGTCCTTTATGCTAGTGGCGAATGAGACGGTTGCTGAGCATTTTGCTAAGCTAAATCTGCCCTTCATCTACCGAATCCACGAGGAGCCCAAAGCGGAGAAGGTACAGAAGTTTATCGACTACGCCTCTAGCTTTGGGATTCGGATTTACGGAACGGCTAGCTCTATGAGTCAGCAGGCTCTGCAGGATATTATGGAGGCGGTAAAAGATCAGCCTTATGAGGATGTTTTGTCCATGATGCTTCTGCGCTCCATGCAGCAGGCTCGCTACTCTGAGCACAATCACGGCCACTATGGTCTGGCAGCGGAGTTTTATACGCATTTCACCAGTCCGATTCGCCGCTATCCGGATCTTCTGGTTCACCGGATGGTGCGGGATTATGGCAAGTCTAAAGAAATAGCAGAGCATTTTGAGCAAGTGATTCCAGAGATTGCCAGTCAGTCTTCCAGCCGAGAGCGTCGGGCTATCGAAGCCGAACGTGAAGTCGAAGCCATGAAGAAGGCTGAGTACATGGAAGAATTCGTTGGGGAAGAGTTTGACGGCGTGGTTTCAAGCGTGGTTAAGTTTGGACTTTTCGTCGAACTGCCCAATACGGTCGAAGGCTTGATTCATGTCACCAACCTGCCAGAGTTCTATAGCTACAATGAGCGGACGATGACCCTGCAAGGAGAAAAGTCTGGCGTGGTCTTCAAGGTCGGTCAGCAGATTCGTATCAAGCTGGTCCGAGCGGATAAGGCTACGGGCGAGATTGACTTTGAATACCTGCCTAGTGAATTTGATCTGGTAGAAAATACTAGCAAGAGTGGCAGAGGCAAGTCAGGCAGAAAGAGACGCCGTGAGGATGACAAGCGCAGCCATTCTTCCAAAGAAAAAGGCAACAGAGATAAGAAAGATAAGAAGTCCAAGAAAGGCAAGAGCCAGAAGGCATTTTACAAGGAACTAGTCAAGAAAGGAGCCAAGCATGGCAAAGGGAGAAGGAAAGGTCGTCGCGCAAAATAAAAAGGCCAGACACGACTACACTATCGTAGATACCATCGAGGCTGGCATGGTGCTGACCGGGACGGAAATCAAGAGCGTCCGGGCTGCCCGTATCAATCTCAAAGACGGCTTTGCCCAGATTAAGAACGGTGAGGCCTGGCTTAGCAATGTCCATATCGCGCCTTATGAAGAGGGCAATATCTGGAACCAAGAACCTGAGCGCCGCAGAAAGCTGCTGCTGCATAAGAAGCAGATCCAAAGGCTGGAGCAGGAGACCAAGGGAACCGGAATGACGCTGGTGCCGCTCAAGGTCTATCTCAAGGACGGTTATGCCAAGCTCCTCCTCGGTCTAGCCAAAGGGAAGCACGACTATGACAAGCGCGAGTCCATCAAACGCCGCGAGCAAAACCGCGACATAGCAAGACAGATGAAAAACTTCAATACAAGATGAAAGCTCTTCAGGACAAGCTGTCGTATAAGATGCAGGGATATATTTTAGGAAACAAAACTTAATGTATGATATGAGCAAGAATTGACTACTGAATCATTTCTTGCTTTTTTGTTAGTGAGACCTTGAATACCCTAGCGCTTGTCAAGTCTGGCTTTTTCGAGTATGATAAAGACAGTTAAAATTTTGAAATTTGGCTTTCAGAGAAAGGATTTTTTATGACAGAAAAATTGCTAGCTTATAAACGCATGCCAGTGTGGACAGCTGAGACCATGCCCGAATTGGTCAAGAACAAGCACAATACCAAAGAGGGAACTTGGGGCAAAATCACTGTTCTCAAGGGACGCCTTAAGTTTGTTGAGATGTCAGAGGAAGGTGAGGAGCTGGCTGAGCACATCTTTGAAGCTGGTCAGGACAATCCTTTTGCCCAGCCCCAAGCTTGGCATCGGGTCGAAGCCTTGACAGATGATTTGGAGTGGTATTTGGAGTTTTACTGTCGGCCTGAGGATTATTTTCCTAAGAAATACGGCAGCAATCCAGTGCACTCAGAGGTTTTGGAAGCTATGCAGACGGTTGGCCCAGGACGGGCCTTAGATCTAGGCTGTGGTCAAGGTCGCAATGCTCTCTTTCTAGCCAAGCAGGGCTTTGAAGTAACGGCCGTAGATCAGAGTGAGCTGGCACTGGAAATCTTACGTAGCATTGTCGAGCAGGAAGATTTGGATCTGCCAGTGGGTACCTACGATATCAACTCAGCTAGTCTGACTCAGACTTATGACTTGATCGTCTCTACCGTTGTTCTGATGTTTCTGCAGGCAGAGCGGATTCCAGATATTATCCGCAATATGCAAGAACATACAGCGCTTGGCGGCTACAATCTCATCGTCTGTGCTATGGATACAGAGGACTTCCCTTGCTCTGTGCCCTTTCCTTTTACTTTTAAGGAAGGTGAGCTTGCCGAGTATTATAAAGACTGGGAGCTGGTCAAGTACAATGAAAATCCTGGCCATCTCCACCGCCGTGATGAAAACGGCAATCGAATTCAGCTCCGCTTTGCGACTATGCTGGCTAAAAAAGTGAGATAAATTCTTTGAAGCTCAAGTCGGCTCTGCTAAAATCTCTAGTGAATTGCTTATAAAGATTTTATAGCAGGATGTTTTCTGATAAGATAAAAAATAATAGCCTTTCCTCTAAATAAGATGGGGCTATTTTTTAGTTTATTTGCTCTGATTTGAGAAAAAAGTAGAGGAAATATAGATTAGATAAAAAATATACACAATTTTGTGTAAACGCTTGCAAAAAGTTTAGAAAGAGAGTATACTAAAATAGGAATGTTAAGGTATTACGGTTTATGTTGTTTAGACTGGGAGTTGATTCCAGCCCCGCAGATAGTCAAAAGGAGATAGACTATGAAGAAAATACTGCTCAGACTAATGTTCCTTGCAATGTTAGTTGCTCTTTTGCCTGTTCATGTGGCACAAGCGTGTTCTGCGTTTATTGTCGGTAAAGACCTGACAGCAGATGGCTCTACTCTATTTGGTCGGACAGAGGACTATCCATACGCCCCTGACGGTGGTCGGCACAATCAAAACTATGTAGTTGTGCCAGCTAAGACCTATAAAGATGGCGATAAGATAGAAGATGAGTCAAATGGCTTTACCTATCCGCATTTGGCGAATGAAATGAAATACACAGCTGTCTACGACTCTGATCGTGATAACGGAAGTAACGGAAACTTCGCTGCGCATGGCTTTAATGAACTTGGTGTAGCTATGACAGCGACCGTTTCAGCAACACCAAATGACAAAGTGCTTAAAGAAGACCCACTTGTAAAAGATGGTCTTCCAGAAGCATCATTAGTTGACCTTGCTTTGCCTCGTGCAAAAACAGCACGTGAAGTTATTGAGACAGTGGCGAAAGTTCTGGACGAAAAAGGATCAGCAGAAGGAAATATCATTGTTGCAGCAGATAAGAATGAGCTGTGGTACATGGAAATCCTGTCTGGTCACCAATATGTAGCTATCAAATTCCCAACGAATAAGTATGCTGTCTTTGCGAACACTTACTATCTTGGTCACGTTGACTTGAACGATAAGGAAAATGTCATTGCTTCTAAAGATGTGGAAGAAGTAGCTAAAAAAGCAGACAACTATAAGACCGACAAAGATGGCAACTTTATGATTGCTAAATCTTATGGACCTGATAAATATATGGAACGTAACCGTTCTCGGACCTATGCAGGTATCAAGTGGATGGATCCACAAGCAAAAGTAAATTATGACGATGAAGCTTTTGATCTCTTGCGCGAACCAACTGATCCAAATAAGAAATACACGGTTCATGATGTGATCGCTGAACAAAGAAATCGTTTTGAACACTTGCCTGAATATAAAGCAGATGATTTGGTTGAAGTTGGTAAGAAAATAGATACCAATGTTTATAAGTATGCTTTAGGAAACGAAAACGTTATTGACGCCCACGTTTATCAAATCAAACCAAACCTACCAACTGCCTTTGGCGGTGTTATGTGGCTAGGTCTGGCACAAAGTCGCAACACACCATATGTGCCATTCTATGGTAATGTAGAAGATACTTACGAAGCTTTCAAGAACCGTTCTACTAAATATGACGGAAAATCTTGGTATTGGACTGTTTGGCATATTGACCAAATGGTTATGAAATATCCAGAAATCTTTGGTAACAGCATCCAAGAAAAATGGAAAGAAAAAGAAGCTGAATGGGATAAAGAACAAACCGAACGCGACGCCAAATATGCAAACTACACAGATGAACAAGCCAAAGCCGCTGGACCAGAAGTGACGAAGGAAGCCTTAGAACGCTCAGAAAAAATCTTTAAGGAAATCAAAGCAGTCGAAGCAGAGATGGAAGAAAAGATTAAGAAGGAAAAAGGTAAAGATGCAGATCTTGTCTATACAGGCTATAACAAAGCAAACCTCCTGGCTGAAGCAGAAAAAGGAAAATCAGCGGAAAAAGCTAGCGATACGAAAAAAGATAGCTCAAGTCAAACTACTTGGATTGTCATCGGCGTATTGGTTGTGCTAGTTGGTGGATTCTTCGGATACAAACAATTTAATAAAAAGAAGGAGGAAGAATAAATTTTGAAAGAAAAGCTAGAAGTTTAAGACTTCTGGCTTTTTTCCTCTTTCTAAGACAATAAACCTATATCCTAAAATACTTAGTAAGGGGATGAGGATAGAAGATTAGAATTGTCAAAAAACTAGGCTCCATCTTGCTTTTAGCGATAAATTGCTATAAAATAGATAGGGTTAAACATCAATACTTTTATATTGCAAATAGGAGAAAAGATGACAAAAAAATTAAAACGTCCAGAGGTACTGTCACCAGCTGGTACGTTAGAAAAGTTAAAAGTAGCTGTTCGCTATGGGGCAGATGCTGTTTTTATTGGTGGTCAAGCCTATGGTTTGCGCAGTCGTGCGGGTAACTTCACTTTTGAGCAAATGGAAGAAGGTGTCCAATTTGCGGCTGAACATGGTGCCAAGGTCTATGTAGCGGCCAATATGGTCATGCACGAAGGAAATGAAGCCGGTGCTGGAGAATGGTTCCGTCGTTTGCGAGACATTGGGATCGCGGCTGTTATTGTTTCTGACCCAGCCTTGATTGCGATTGCAGCTTCTGAAGCACCTGGTCTGGAGATTCACTTGTCGACTCAGGCTAGTGCAACCAACTATGAAACGCTTGAATTTTGGAAAAATCTTGGTTTGACCCGGGTTGTTTTGGCACGTGAGGTTTCCATGGCTGAGCTAGCTGAGATTCGCAAGCGTACCGATATAGAAATCGAAGCCTTCGTTCATGGAGCGATGTGTATTTCTTACTCTGGTCGTTGTACCCTTTCCAATCACATGAGTATGCGCGACGCCAATCGCGGCGGCTGCTCTCAATCTTGTCGCTGGAAATATGATCTCTACGATATGCCCTTTGGACAAGAGCGCAAGAGCTTAAAAGGCGAAATTCCAGAAGAATTTTCTATGTCGGCTGTGGATATGTCCATGATTGACCATATTCCAGATATGATTGAAAATGGAGTAGACAGCTTGAAAATTGAAGGACGCATGAAGTCTATTCACTATGTATCTACTGTTTCAAATTGTTACAAGGCGGCAGTAGATGCTTATCTTGAAAGTCCTGAAAAGTTTGAAGCAATCAAGCAAGATTTAGTAGATGAAATGTGGAAAGTTGCGCAACGTGAGTTGGCGACAGGATTTTATTATCATACACCGACTGAAAATGAGCAGCTTTTTGGAGCACGCCGCAAAATTCCGCAATATAAATTTGTGGCAGAAGTGGTGGCTTATGACCCTGATACGCAAACAGCGACTATTCGGCAACGAAATGTCATCAATGAGGGCGACCCAGTTGAATTTTATGGTCCTGGTTTCCGTC